>ERZ724505.1560-NODE-1560-length-12410-cov-7.262970_pt1 | contig 12410 bp, 13 predicted proteins | sample MGYA00376038_ERZ724505 | MGnify/ENA primary metagenome ERZ724505 (study PRJEB28724, sample SAMN07190884) | wastewater metagenome | isolation source: effluent of sewage treatment plant in Hong Hong | place: Hong Kong | collected 2016-03-17 ... | reverse complement strand
AATTTCTGCGGGATTCAGTTGCATTGCTTTGCTCCCAGTCTGGTCAAGGGCTGCTCGAAGGCAAACCTCGTTGACAACACCGGTGGCGCAATACCACCGGCAGGGTTGAGCGACTATTCTTGGTAGAGGCCGGAGCTCCGGATTAAGCCAGGAGGGCCGACTTCATGCGTTCCAGGCGGGCTTTGACAGAAGTGTCGAGCACTTCGTCGCCAACCACCACACGCACACCACCGATGAGGTCAGCATTGACCTCAACTTTGGCTTCCAGTTTGCGACCAAAACGCTTTTCCAGCGGTCCCATGATGTCTGCCACTTGTTCGGCATTGATGGGAAACGCGCTGAAGATCAACGCTTCAGACACACCCTGGCGGGCGTGCACGAGAGTTTGGAACTGTTCAGCCATCAGCGGCAGAGCCGCCAGACGGCCATTGTCCAGAACGGTGCGCAGGAAGTTGGCCACAGCCGGAGCCAGAGCCACCTTGGCAGCCTTCGTGATCACGTCAAAGACCTGGTCTTGGGTGACACGAGGGTTGTCAGCAAAGTTACGCAACTCAGCGTCGCTAGCGACTTGAGCGAGTGCGCTCGTTTGCTCAACCCAGGCAGACATGTCTGCCTCAGGCGCAGCCTTGAACAGGGCTTCGGCGTAAGGACGGGCGATGGTGGCAAGCTCAGCCATGATCACAGCTCCGATTTCAGGCGGTTCAGCAGGTCAGCATGGACCACAGCCGAAACCTCACGACGCAGAATCTGCTCAGCACCCTTGACGGCGAGACCGGCGACCTGCTCACGCAGGGCTTCACGGGCTTGCACAGCCAGCTGATCTGCTTCTGCCTTGGCATCGGCGACGATCTTGTTGGCTTCGTCAGTGGCGCGCTTCTTCGCGTCTTCAACGATGGTGGCACCACGCTTTTCAGCGTCGGCCAGGCGTTGAGCGATTTCGTCGCGCGACTTGGTGAGCTGCTCCTGGACGCTCTTGTTGGCGTTCGCCAATTCCAGCTTGGCCTTGTCAGCCGAAGCCAGACCGTCGGCGATCTTGCTTGCGCGCTCGTCGAGGGCCTTCGTGATCGGGGGCCACACGAATTTCATCGTGAACCACCACAGGATCCCGAAAACCACGATCTGCGCGAACAGCGTTGCGTTCAGATTCACGGCTCGGACCTTTCTCGGTTAATTGAAGATTTCAGTCGAGAAGGGACCGATTACTTAGCCAGAGCGGCGATGAAGGGGTTGGCGAATGCGAACAGCATGGCGATACCAACACCGATCAGGAAGGCGGCGTCGATCAGACCAGCCAACAGGAACATCTTGGTTTGCAGTTCGTTCATCAGTTCAGGCTGACGAGCGGTGGCTTCGAAGTACTTGCCGCCCATCAGAGCGATACCGATACAAGCACCGATAGCGCCCAAAGCGATGATCAGACCACAAGCCAGAGCGACGTTTGCCAACACCAGTTCCATGATTGCTCCTAAAAGAAAGGTTGGTTAAAAAAGAAAGAAAAAGAAAAGAGAGAACGTTTTATCGAGGGGCACCGATGGGGATCAGTGACCTTGATGTGCCTGACCGATGTACACCAAGGTCAACATCATGAAGATGAAGGCCTGGAGCGCAATGATCAGAATGTGGAAGATGGCCCAAGCCGAACCGGCCAGCACACCCAGGATCCACAGGCCGGCACCACCGAAGGTGATGGCCGCGCCAATGGCGCCACCCAGCAGGGCGATCAGCATGAAAACCAATTCGCCAGCGTACATGTTGCCCCACAACCGCATACCGTGCGAGATGGTTTTGGCGCCAAATTCAACCAGATTCAGGAAGAAGTTAGGCAGAGCCAGGGCAATGGTGCCACCCACGCTGTGAGCATGGAAAGGCGCCGTAAACAGTTCCTTGATGAAGCCGCCGATGCCCTTGATCTTCATGTTGTAGTACAAGCAGATCAACAGAACCGAGACGGACATGCCAAGGGTGATAGACAAGTCGGCGGTGGGCACACTGCGCATGAATGCGTGGTGCGGGTCATGGCCAGCGACTTTGTAATACTCTTCCCAGATGCGCGGCAGCAGATCGACGGGCAGCAAGTCCATCGCGTTCATGAAGAAGATCCACACGAACACGGTCAATGCCACCGGAGCGACGGCTTTACGCGACTCGGCATTGGGAATGATGCCTTTGGCTTGGGTATCAACCAATTCAACCAGCATTTCCACAGCCGCCTGGAAGCGACCTGGCACGCCAGAGGTTGCTGCGCGAGCAGCGCGCCACAAGAGGAACACACCCAACAGACCCAAAGTAATCGACCAGAACACGGAGTCCAAGTTGATGTAGTTCCAGTTCACGATGGCTTGCGCCTCAGTGAAGTTCTGGAGGTGGCGCAGGTGGTGCCCAATGTATTCCGGAGCGGTTGGCCCGTGGTGGGCCACGTGTTCAGCCGTGGTGGCGACAGCGTCAGCAGACATCAGCAACTCTCGTCAAACAAAATTTTTCTTGCGGCCCTGCCACACGAGCAGAACCACCCCAATCACTTTCAAGCACAACACCAAGGTCACCAGCAAAGCAGCCCAATCCAGAGGACGAACCACCACCGGCGCGAGCGCCAACAAGGCACCCGACAAACCCAACTTGAGGATCTCCCAAACCAGAAGACCCCCAACACCACGCCCCGCGTTTCGACCAAATACACCCCGCGCCATCAAGAGGCCCGGGACAACGACCACAGCCGTCGCATAGAGCGACGACCAGAAAGCCGCAGATCGGTGAGACAAAGCCCCCCACACCAGCGCGACCAGCAACCCACAACCTGCCTGGATGGCAAGAACCTGCCAAACCGACAAACTGGTTTGCTTTGCGAGCAAGGCCTGAGCCTCTTCTCGCGTCAGCTGCCGGACGGGGATTTCAGCATCCTGATCCCAATCAGAGTCTTCAAAACCTGAAGGTTGCGGGCTGCGCGCCCCGCTGGGCTGTTGGCTCGGGGGGTGCTGCATGACCTTCACAACCAAGAGACCGGCTGCGTCAGATGCCCATGCATCTCACACTAACCTGCCCCAGATTGACACTCTGTTAAGACAAGACGCCGACCTTGGTGTCGGCAAAACCTAAAGATTATACGCACTTACCCGGACTTCAGCCAAGCCCTATCTGTGCATCTCGTTTGAAACACCCTCAGTCCAAGGTGGAAAGTGTCACGCCTGACGCGTTTGATCGACCGCAGAAGCGCCCCTCAACGGGGTGCCTACAATATAGAGATGACTGCATCCAAGCCCCAAACGCCCTCCGTGGCACTGCCTCCACTGCACAACGATCAGTTTTTGCGCGCCTGTCTCCGCCTACCCACCGACTACACCCCCGTGTGGTTGATGCGACAAGCCGGGCGCTACTTGCCCGAATACCGGGCTACGCGCGATGTGGCGGGTAGCTTCATGGGGCTGGCCACCAACCCAGAACTGGCATGCGAAGTCACGATGCAACCTCTGCGCCGCTATGACCTGGACGCGGCCATTCTGTTTTCAGACATCCTGACCATTCCTGACGCGATGGGCCTGGGCCTGAGCTTTGCTGCGGGCGAAGGCCCCAAGTTTGCCAAGGTGGTACGCGACGAAGCTGCAGTAGCCGAGCTGGCCGTGCCTGACATGGACAAGCTGCGTTATGTCTTTGACGCAGTCAGAACCATTCGCCAAGCCCTGTCCGACGACCAGGGTGTGGGCAAGGTGCCGCTGATCGGGTTCTCCGGCAGCCCCTGGACGCTGGCTTGCTACATGGTGGAAGGCGGCGGATCGGACGACTACCGCCTGGTCAAGACCTTGATGTATCAACGCCCGGACCTGATGCACAAGATTCTGGCGGTGAATGCTGACGCCGTTGCGCTGTACCTGAACACCCAGATTGAGGCGGGCGCTCAGGCTGTGATGGTGTTTGATTCGTGGGGCGGTGTGCTGGCTGACGGCGCCTTCCAGGAGTTCAGCCTGGCCTACACCCGTCGGGTGCTGGCGCAATTGAAGCGCGAGCACGAGGGCTATCGCATTCCCCACATCGTGTTCACCAAGGGTGGCGGCTTGTGGCTGGATCAGATTGCCGACACGGGCTGCGATGTGGTGGGCCTGGACTGGACCATGAACCTGGGGCAGGCACGTGCCATGGTGGGCGACCGTGTGGCCCTGCAAGGCAACCTGGACCCCAACGTGTTGTTCGCTCAACCCGAACAGATTGCCCAACAGGTCATTCGCACACTGGACAGCTTTGGCGCCCCACGCAATGCCGACGGCTCGTATGCCGGACATGTGTTCAACCTGGGCCACGGCATTTCTCAGTTCACTCCACCCGAGCATGTGACCGCATTGGTGGACACGGTGCACAGCCATTCGCGCAAGCTGCGCGCCTGACACGCTCAGCTTGAGTCTCGCTCACCAACGGCGGCCAGCAAGGCCGCCAGCACGATCAATGCGCCACCAGTCATGACGCTACCCGTGAGGGTGGCCCCACCCCACAAGACGGATGAGCCTGAAGCGAAGATCACCTCGGTCAGCATCAACACCGAGGTGAGGCGCACCGGCAGATGGCCCGCGCCATATTGCAACGCCAGATTGGCGACGACAAAGACGCCACTCATGACCAGAACCAGCCCTCCCCAGGACCACGACAAGGCGGGCCAAGGCGGCACCATGCCCGACTGACTCAAGCCCAGCGCCAGGGCCCCTGGCAACAAGGTACAGCCCGAGAACATGGCAAAGGCCCGCATGGCCACGGGCTGCCTGGCTTGCTGTCGCAACAGCACATTGGTCAAGGCGAAGCCAAAGCCACCCAGCAGGCCCAACACCTCGGCCGCCGAATTCAGCATGGGCCATCCCTGCCCTTCAGGCTTGAGCACCAGCAGGGCCCCGCACAAAGCAAGGCCCATTCGCAAGCCTGACTGCCATGTCAAGGCTTCCTTGAGGAGCACCCACGCGAGCAAGGCCGCCCACAGTGGCATGAGATAAAACAGCAGCACCACGCGCACCACATCACCAATGGACACCCCCCAATTGAAAGATGCATTGGTGAGGCCCGCCACGCACCCCAAGGCCAGCAAGGCCGGCTGCCGGAGAACCTGCCCCACCACCGTTGGCCGCCACAGCAACAAGATGACCGCACCGGTGGCAAAAAACAGCATGGTGGCCCACAGCGGGTGCAAGCCCGCCAACTGCAACTGACGCAAAGGCCACCAGGACAGCCCCCAAACCAGGGCATTGAACACCAACGACAGGGAAGCCAAACCTTTCACTCAACGCCTTTCAATGACCAGGGGCACCAGCTGCAAGGCCTCTTTCAAGGTGCGCGCCGCATCTAGCGCCTCTTGCCGCGAGGCATACGGCCCGACCTGCAATTTGTACACGGCAGCCTCCTTGAACACCGCCATCATGGGCGCCAAGGATGCCGCCTCGTCGTTAACGCGCTGCTGCAAACGATCCACCCCATCACGACGCGACAGCGCGGCCAGTTGCACCCAGTAGCCCTGAGCCGCTGGCGTGTAGGCTTTGACGCGCTCTTCGCTCATCGCGGGTGGCGGCACACCCCCTGGCTCGGGAACCGCTTGCTCAGGCAACGCGGCCACGGCCTCGGTTTCAGGCGCCCCCAGTTCGGGCTGCTTTCGCCAACTGCCCGACCGAATATCGTCAAAGGTCAGTCGCTCGATTTCCACCAAAGCACTGCCGGCCGACGCGATGCCCAACTTCACTGCGGCCGCATAGCTGAGGTCCATGACCCGAGAGGAATGGAATGGGCCTCGATCATTCACACGCACGATGATCTCTTTGCCGTTGCCCACATTGCGGACACGCGCATAGCTGGGGATGGGCAAGGTGCGATGCGCCGCCGTCACCCCGTACATGCTGAACAATTCGCCGCTGGCTGTCTTGCGGCCATGAAACTTTGTGCCATACCAAGACGCCACCCCCTTTTCGCGCCAGACCACATCGGAGGCCATGGGCTCATAGGCCTGCCCGAGCACCACATAGGGCTTGTTGGGGCCGCCTTGTCGAATGGGTTCGACCTGCGGCTCCGGGTCGGGGGTTTGCGCCAGATCAGCAGGAGGGCTTGCTGGCGCGCCATCTCGATCAGGGCGTGTCGGCGCGCTTGATGGCCCGGGACGCGTGGCGCACCCCGCAACCCACAGCGCCACCAACAACCACGCGGCCCAACCGCCCACGCGCCACCGCCTCCCCTGCGTGGCCTGAGAAAATACGCGTTCCTTGTTCATGGTGCGCACCATAACCGATGCTCGGCACAGCTTTTGCACAGGAGTGTTCCTGATGCAATCGCCTTGCTGCACGGCACAATGTCGCCTGTTAAAAAATTTTCACCGTCTGCGACCAGAAAATGACCCGATCCCTGGAACACGATTTCGATCACCCTTTTGAGCGCGGCATGCGCAACCGCCGTGCCGCCCTGGGCGATGCTTGGGTGGACAAGTCGGTGGCCAAGGCCAATACATTCAATGCCGAATTCCAGCACTTCATCACCGACTACGCCTGGCATGGCGTGTGGGGTCGCCCGGGACTGGACTGGAAAACACGCCGCATCATCGTGCTGGCCGTGACGAGCGCGCTGGGTCGCTGGGACGAGTTCGAAATTCACCTGCGCGGCGCCCTGACCCCTGGCAACGCCCACACACTGAGCGTGGAAGAAGTGCGCGAAGCGCTGATCCAGATTGCCATTTACGCGGGCGTGCCTGCAGCCAACACGGGTTTTGCTCGGGCGCTGGGCATCATGCGCGAGTTGGGCATGGAGCCCGCCGCCCACTCGGCCGACGTCGCCTGGCATCCCGGCGTGGGCCGCTCGGTGTTCACCACCACCCGCCCCAAGCTGCATTGCACCGTGCGCGAAGCCCGCAATGGCAAGGCCGAACACACCATCGTGTTGAGCCACGCCCTGGGCCAAGACAGTTCCATGTGGGATTGGGTGGCCAATGAATTGGCTTCCACCTGCAACGTGATCTGCCCGGACACGCGCGGCCATGGCCGCTCGCAAACACCCGCCGAACCCTTGACCATGACGGAGCTGGCGGCGGACGCGGCCCGCCTGATCGACGAAGTGGCCAACGGCGGCCCGGTGATCTGGGTGGGGCTGTCGATGGGCGGCCTGATCGGTCAGGAGTTGGCCATTCGCCACCCGGACAAGGTGAAAGCGCTGGTGCTGGCCAATACCACCAGCAGCTATTCCGGCATGGGGCGCGAAGCCATTGGCCAGCGCATCGCCACGGTCGAAGCCCATGGTCTGGGCGCCATCAGCACCAGCACCATGACGCGCTTCTTCAGCGATGAGTTCCGCGCCAAGCAGGCTGCCACTGTGTCGCGCCACCAGCGCCTGCTGGAATCGACCGACCCGGAGGGTTACACCGCCTGCGCCGCCGCGCTGTGCGACGCGAACACCACATCCCGCCTGGGCCAGATTCGTGTGCCCACCCTGGTCGTGGCCTCCAGCCACGATGTGAGCACCCCCGTGGAAACCGCCTTCGCGCTGACCAAGGGCATTGCTGGCGCCCAAATGGTGACGCTGCAAGGCTGCGCGCACCTCAGCGCAGTGGAACAACCCCAGGCCTTTGCCGCCGTGGTGGGGGAATTTGTCGCGGGCATCTGATCACCCGGTCATTTGCCCACACCGAATCAGGGCGCCTTGCACTATGCTGGGCGCCCTTGCCTTTTTCTGACTCGTTTGCCTCATGTCGTCCCACCAAGCCAACGGCCCCGCCACCATGAACCCGGCCCAGATGACGGCCGTTCAGTACGTGGAAGGCCCGTGCCTGGTTCTGGCTGGCGCCGGCTCGGGCAAGACCCGCGTCATCACCCACAAGATCGCACGGTTGCTGGCCCCGGGCCCCGGTGGCGGCCTGGCCCCGAATCAGATTGCGGCCATCACCTTTACCAACAAGGCCGCCGCTGAAATGCGCGAGCGGGCCAAAGCCCTGATTGGCGCCCGCGCCGCCGGCAAGTTGCTGATCTGCACCTTCCACTCTCTGGGGGTGAAGCTGCTGCGCGAAGATGGCGAAGCCCTGGGACTGAAACCTCAGTTTTCGATTCTGGATGCCGACGATGTGACCGGCATCTTGCGCGATGCAGGAGGCACCACCGACGCCAAGCAGGCACGCCACTGGCAATGGACCATCAGCCTGTGGAAGAACCAGGGGCTCAACAGCACGCAGGCTTTGTCCCAAGCTCAGAATGACGACGAGCAAGTGGCCGCCCGCGTGATGCGCCTGTACGAAGAACGTCTGGCCGCCTATCAGGCGGTGGACTTCGATGACCTGATCAGCCTGCCTTTGAAATTGCTGGCCGAGCACGAACATGTGCGCATGAAGTGGCAGCGCCAATTGCACCATGTGCTGGTCGACGAGTACCAGGACACCAACGCCACGCAGTACGAATTGCTCAAGCTGCTAGTGGGCCTGCAAGGCGTGTTCACCGCCGTGGGCGACGACGACCAGTCGATCTATGGCTGGCGCGGCGCCACGCTGGACAACCTGAAGAAGCTGCCGCAAGACTACCCGCACTTGAAAGTGATTCCGCTGGAGCAGAACTACCGTTCCACCAGTGCGATCTTGCGGGCGGCCAACAATGTGATCGCCACCAACCCCAAGTTGTTCCAGAAGACCCTGTGGTCAGATTTGGGCGAAGGGGAGCCAGTCAAGCTGCTCGAAGGCGACAACGAGGAGCACGAAGCCGAACGCGCGGTGGCCCGCTTCATGGCCTTGCGCATGAATCTGCTGGAAAAGCACCCGGGCGATCCATCGAAAACCGACTGGAGCAATTTCGCGATTCTGTATCGCGCCAATCACCAGGCCCGCCCCTTTGAGCAGGCTTTGCGCCGCGCCAACATTCCCTACAAGGTATCGGGCGGGCAGAGCTTTTTCGACAAGGCCGAGATCAAGGACCTGTGCGGCTGGCTGCGCCTGCTGGTCAACAACGACGATGACCCCGCATTTCTGCGCGCAGCCACCACCCCCAAACGCGGCATTGGGCACCAGACCCTGGGTTCGTTGGGCGAATTCGCCAGCAAGTGGAAAGTCAGCATGTTCGAGGCGCTGTTTGCCGACTCGCTGACGGCCGCGTTGAGCGCCCGCGCACTGGGCTCGCTGCATGAGTTTGGTCGCTATGTGAATGACCTGGAACACCGCGCCAAGCACACGGTTGGCGGGCAGGATGCCAAGGTCTTGCTGATGGACTGGCTGAAGGAAATTGGCTACGAGCAACACCTTTACGACAACGAAGACAACGAAAAGGTGGCGGCGGCACGCTGGAACAACGTGCTCGACTTCGTGGACTGGATTGCCCGCCGCTGCGGCGGAGAAATCGAAAACGATGGCGGCATGACGGTGGAAACCGAAAAGAAGAGCGTGCTGGACGTGGCCCAGAGCATTTCGCTGATCACCAGCCTGGCCGAACGCAATACCGACACCAACAACGTGACCCTGTCGACCTTGCATGCCTCCAAGGGCCTGGAGTGGCCCCACGTGGTGCTAGCGGGGGTGAACGAAGGCTCGCTGCCGTTCAACAACGAGGAAAACGAAATCACCGCAGAGCGGGTGGAAGAGGAACGGCGCCTGATGTATGTGGGCATCACCCGGGCGCGGTTGACGCTGGGGGTGAGCGTGCTGAAACGCCGCAAGAAGGGCCGCGAGTATGTGCAGGCCATTCCGAGCCGCTTCATCACCGAGATGAAGCTGGGCGAAAGCGACGGCCCCAAGGAAGACCCGCGCGAGAAACTGCGCCGCTTGCGCGAAGAAATGGCCGCGCAGGCCAAAGCGCGAGCCCAGGCAGCGAAACCGGAGGCCTGAGCCGAAAGTGAGCGATCACTTTCAGACGAGTACGGACGAAAAAAAACCCGAGAGATGAATCTCGGGTTTCAAATCCACCATTGGAGGAGGGTGGAGGAGACAAACGAAACAAGCAACGATATGAGCTCTGGAGTTCAAGCAAGTTCACATCATTAGGGTTTATTCTAATCCCACGCACAAGCAAAATCAAGGGGTAACCCTAGGTACTTTGTCACACTTTGTCTGGAGACACGCATGGAATGCACCATCAACTGGCAACCGGCCTCGGGCATGGCCTTCATGGCTGAAACCGGCAGCGGCCACATCATCAACATGGACGGCGCCCCTGAGGGCGGTGGCCGCAACCTGGCCCCGCGCCCGATGGAAACCGTGCTGGCAGGCACGGGCGGCTGCACGGCCTACGACGTGGTGTTGATCCTCAAGCGCGGACGCCACGATGTGCGCGGCTGCCAGCTCAAGCTGACCGCCGAGCGCGCCGACACCGACCCCAAGGTGTTCACCAAGATCAACATGCATTTCGTGGTGACCGGCGTGAATCTGACCGAAACCGCCGTGCAGCGCGCGATTCAGATGTCGCACGAAAAATACTGCTCGGCCTCGATCATGATTGGCAAAACCGCCGAGATCACCACCAGCTTCGAGATCGTCGCGGCCTGATTGGCGCGACACGCCCCCATAGCCCTCAGAGGTAGTGCGCCGTGGTCGTCATGACCTTGGCGGCCAGCTTCATCAGACCTCGCACCGGTGCCGGCAAGGGGGCCCCTCCGGCCTTCAGCGCGGCGTCGGCGTGCTCGATTTCGTCGTCGCGCATCTGGGCCACGATCGCGCGGGACCGCTGGTCACCGGCAGGCAGGCGGTCCATGTGGCTGTTCAGGTGGTCCTCTACCTGGCGTTCGGTTTCCACCACAAAGCCCAGGCTGACGCGGTCGCCAGCACGCGCGGCCAGCAAGCCAAAGCCAAACGCCCCGGCGTACCACAGCGGGTTCAACAGGCTGGTTCGGCCGCCCAGTTCGCGCAGGCGTTGCTCAGTCCAGGCCAGGTGATCGGTTTCTTCGCGGGCAGCCGCGTCGAATTGCGCTTTCAACACGGGGTCTTTGGTGCCCCAGGCCTGTGAGGCATACAGGGCCTGCGCGCACACTTCGCCCACGTGGTTCACCCGCATCAGCGCAGCTGCCGCCTTTTTCTCCGCGTCGGTCAGCTCGGGCTCTTCGCTTTGAGTTTCACCCTTGGGTTGCGGGCAAGGGCGCGCCGCCGCATGCTCAGCCCAGACGGTGCGAACCGCTGTATCGAAAGAAATCAGCAACCGATCAAGCGGGCTGTGTTGGATACCACGAGGGGTGATCGAGCTGGAGGACATGGCGAGACCCTTCTTATTCGGATGATGTTGGGGACAGCGGCTGCCGATCTTAGCGCCGCTACCCCCATGTCGACTAGCGTTGCATCAACCCTCGGCTGCGGGCAATCGACATCAGAATCCCCAAGGCCAACCCCAAGGTGACCATGGCCGTGCCCCCGTAGCTGATGAAGGGCAAAGGCACCCCCACCACGGGCAACATACCGCTGACCATGCCCATGTTCACAAAGGCATAGGTAAAAAAGCTCAGCGACAGGCTTCCGGCCAACAGACGCGAAAACAGCGTAGGCGCCTGGGAAGCGATATACAACCCCCGGTAGATCAGGGCCAGGAAGCCCACCATCAGCACCAGGCAGCCGATCAGACCGTGTTCTTCCGAATAGGCCGCGAAAGCAAAGTCGGTGGTGCGCTCGGGAATGAACTCCAGGTGCGTTTGCGTGCCCTGCATGAAGCCCTTGCCCCACACCCCGCCCGAGCCAATGGCGATCATGCCCTGAATGATGTGGAAGCCCTTGCCCAGCGGATCGGCCGCAGGATTGAGCAAGGTACACACACGGTTTTTTTGGTAGTCGTGCAACCCGATCCACTTCACATCGGGTTGGCACAGATCGGTCTGATAGACCACGATGAGGGTGATGCCCACCGCCCCCGCGATCAACACCGGCAAGATCAGCCGCCAGCTCAAGCCAGCAAAGAAGATGACATACAAGCCTGACGACAGGATGAGCATGGCGGTACCCAGATCGGGCTGCTTGAGCACCAAGGCTGCCGGCACCACCAACAAGGCACCGGCAGCGGCAAAGTCAAGCGGGCGCAACTGACCTTCGCGCCGCTGAAACCACCAGGCCAGCATCAAGGGCGTGGCGATCTTGAGGATTTCGGAGGGCTGAATGACCACCCCCACATTGAGCCAACGCGTGGCCCCTTTTTTGGTGATGCCAAACAAGGCCGTGGCCACCAGCAACACGACCCCCACCGTGTACAGCGGAACAGCCAAGGCAATCAGCCGCTGGGGAGGCACCTGCGCAACCAGAAACAACAAGCCCGCCGCCAGCAGCATGTTGCGGGTTTGATCGACAAACCGTGTGCCATGGTCGAAACCCACCGAGTACATGTTGATCAAGCCGAGCCCACACATGCACAGCACAATCAGAATCAAGGGCAGGTCGAAGCCCTCGAATACCGGCTTGAGGCGCTGCAACCAGGATGGTTTGTCGAGTGCCACCTTCATGGGGTCTCCCGAGACGCCGCAGGTCT
>ERZ724505.1559-NODE-1559-length-12414-cov-10.917469_pt1 | contig 12414 bp, 3 predicted proteins | sample MGYA00376038_ERZ724505 | MGnify/ENA primary metagenome ERZ724505 (study PRJEB28724, sample SAMN07190884) | wastewater metagenome | isolation source: effluent of sewage treatment plant in Hong Hong | place: Hong Kong | collected 2016-03-17 ... | reverse complement strand
AGTTCAAGAGCCTGTCTGCGACCACCGTCGCGGTCGACAAGGGGCTCGACAAGGCTGCTCGTGGGCTGGAGAAGCTCGCACCGGCTCTCGCTGCCGCCGAGCGGTTCGCCGACAGCCTGGAAGAGAAACTCGGGCAGCTCGACAAGAAGCTGACCGAGATTGGTGCCCGTGACGTTCAGGCCAAGGTCGACGCGGACACGAGCGATGCCGAGTCGAAGGTTGATGCGCTCACGCTGCGGCTGCTCAAGCTGGAGCGCGACCGGATCAAGCTGCGCGTTGGTATCGAGCAGGAGATCCTTGATCGAGAGATTGCGCAGACGGAGGCGAAGCTCGCCGCCCTGGGGCGAGACGACATCGTCCAGCGCGTTCGACTCGATGTTCAGGAGCAGAATCAGGCGCTGATCGACGAGAAGGCTCGCGCTGCCACTAAGTCGTTCGAGAACGACCAGCAGCGCCGCCGTGCGGAACGTCGTAAGACGGCCGACAACCTGGTCGCAGAGGTCAACCGCGAACTCGATGCAGAAAGCGATGCGCTGGCGAAGCTTTCCATCGAGGAAGAGGCTGCTCGTCATGCCAGCGAGCAGCGCGATCGAGACCGTGCCAGCGCTCGCGCTGAAGAGCGCCGCCGTGAAGCCGCCGATCTCGAAGCTGATCTTCGTCGTCAGCTTGATGCTCGCGACAAGATTCGTCGCCAGGCTGAGGAGGACGCTAACAAGTTCGACGCCACGAATGCTGGTCGCGCGTTCTCAAGCAAGCAGCGCCAGGAAGTTCAGTTCGAGGCGAGAGGGCTTGGTCAGCTTCGCGCTGAGATGGAGTCGCTGAACATCAGGGTTCAGCAGCTCAAGAACCAGGACGTCGGGATTCGAGCAGTTCTTGACAGCAAGGAATTCAATAGAGAGTACGAGGCAATTCGCCGCCGCATCTTGGAGCTGGCGGCGTTCAAGGGCGAAGTCCATGTCGGAATGGACAAGGCAGAGTTCGTCAAGGACTTTGCTGAAGTTGAAGCACTCGCTGCGCGCCTCGGTCTCAAGAAGGAAACGATCAAGGTTGTCGTCGACTTCGATCGTTCTCGCTTCCAGCGCATCTCACAGGAGTTCGAGAAGTTCCAGAAGCGAGCCGAAAAGGTTGCCAGCGATTTCGGCGATAATTTCCAGATCACACTTCGCGGCGTCATCAACGGCGCCCTTCGCCTGATTGTCATCTTCTCCGAGCCGCTCCTGTCGGCGCTCACCGGAGTTGTCGGCGGACTTGTCGCTGTCGCCGCCGCAGCCGGGTCAGCAGTTGGTGGTCTGATCGGTCTTGCGTCGGCTGCCGGTGCGCAAGCTATTCCGGCGCTTGGCACGCTGGCCTTCGCGCTCTCGCGCGTTTCGGCGGTCGCCCAGGCAGTCGGACTCGCCTACAAGGAGCAGCAGAAGAGCGGTCAGCAGCAGATCAGTCTCGATCAGGCGCGTGCTTCTGCGGCGGACGCGATCACCAGCGCGCAGGAAGGACTCGTCAAGGCTCAGCGTGCGGTCATCGACTCACAGAAGGAACTCACTGATGCGCGCCGCGAGGGCATTCGGACGCTCACCGATCTTGCGCTCGCGGAAGAGAACGCGGCACTCAAGTCGCAGAAGAGCCGGCTGGCACTCGCTTCTACGATCGGCACTGGTTCCGGTTCGGTCATCGAGGCCGAGCTTCAGGCGCGTGGCGACTCGATCACAGCCAATCGCGCTCGCGTCGACAATCGCCGAGCCCAGGCCGGCGGCATCGAGTCACTCCCTGCCGTCCAGTCTGCTCGCAAGCAGCTTCAGGATTCCGTCGATGGTGTGACCGCAGCGCGACGTCAGCTTGCAGCAGCCGATCGCCAGGCAGCGGCAGCGAGCGAGCGGATGATCGCCAGCGCCAATGCATTCGAGCAGGCGTTCGGTCAGCTCTCGCGCGGCGAGAAGAAGCTCTTCGCGGTCTTCCACAACGAGAACAACACAGGGCTTCTGGATCTTTTCCAGAACAACCTTGATAGCCCGATTCGTAAGACGACCGACACCGTGCTCGGTGGCGTGGCTCGCATGGCCGAGGGGATCAGGCGGATCCTGCTCAGCCCGGAGATCGACAAGGCGCTCAAGCGTCTCGGCAAGTCGCTTGCCGGTGTCTTTGATGGCCTGCGTACGATCAAGCTCGGGCCGTTCGAGGGGCTCAAGGAAGCGCTCGTCTTCTTCTCCAACGAGGCGTCGCGCAACCTCAAGCCGCTCGGCAAGATTGTCGGCGATCTGGTTTCGATCTTCGTCTCACTGGCAAAGGCCGGTTCGGGACCGCTGCGCGAGGCGCTCGATGGTGTTGCGCGCTTCTTCGGCGATCTGTCGGAGAAGGCTGGCAGCAAGTCGGGGCAAAACTTCCTTGCCAACTTCTTCGAGCAGGGGCTCAAGTCGCTTGCCGCCTTCCTGCGGCTCGGTGGCGCATTCCTGCATCTGTTCCTGGCGATCATCGGCCCCGGCGGCGGCGCTGATGAGGGCGTCAAGGGCATTGATCGCCTCACGGCGTCGATCAATCGCGCGGCCGACTACATCGAGGCAAACGGCAAGAAGGTCCGCAAATTCTTCCACGACTCGATCGATGTCACATCTGAAGTTCTGAAGATCTTTGTCGGCATCGGCAAGGCGCTGATCGAGACGTTCGACCCGAAGTCGGTCAAGGCGTTCTCCGAGTTTCTTACCGGCTTTGTCTTCCCGGCGATCGTCGTGGTCATCAAGGCGATCGGCCTGCTCGTCCGTGGATTCCTAGCAATCGCCAATTCTCCGGTTGGTCGTGCTCTCGGAATTTTCACCCTGGCTCTCGGGGCGGCATTCATTGCTGTCGGAGAGCTGGTTGGCTTTGTTGCCGGTTTGGCGTCGAATCTTGCGAAGCTCGGCGTGGTCGCCGGGAAGATCGGCTCGGCGATTACATGGCTGGGCAACACGACGCTTGTCCTGCGCGCTCGGTTGTTCGCGATGGAGGTCGCCTCCAAGGCGGCTGCCGCAGCACAGTGGATCTACAACGGTGCCGTCAATGGCCTGAGGTTCGCTGGCTACCTCGCCGGCCTCGCCGCCAAGACGGTTGCTGAGAAGGCGGCTGCTGCTGGAGCCCGAGCACTCGCCGCCGCACAGTGGCTCATCAATGTAGCGATGAGTGCCAACCCGATCGTGCTGGCGGTCGCTGCGATCGTCGCACTCGGTGCAGCCTTTTACCTCGCTTACAAGAAGATCAAGCCGTTTCACGAGGCGGTCGACGCCGTCATTGGCTTCATCAAGAAGCACTGGGTGACGATTGTCGAAGTCATGCTCGGGCCGCTGGGGCTCGTCATTGCCGGCCTGCGCAAGTGGGGTCCGGGGATTCTCAGGGTCGTTCGCAATGTCATCGGTGATGTGCTCGGCTTCTTCCGCCGCCTTCCCGGTCGCATCGGCGACATCCTCAGCGACGGCATCCACAACATTGGGCACGTCTTCGAGAGCATCGGATCGCGGATCGTCAAGGCGATCGTCAAGGGCATCAAGAGCGCGCCGAAGGCGCTGTGGAATGCGCTCAAGGACATCCTCCCTGGACCGCTCAAGGGTGCCATCGGTGTCATCGGCAAGGGGCTTGATGCAATCGGCCTTGCCACTGGCGCTCGCATCGGCGGCAACCCGTCTGACGGCGACAGCGTTCACGTTCGCGTCAAGCCAGGCGAGGTCATTCTCAACGAGGACCAGCAGCGTCAGGTTGGTCCGAGCCGCATCAACCGTGCGCTGTCGGGCGCTCCGACGATCTTCGCCACTGGGCAGGGCTACGCAACAGGCGGTGGTCGCGCCAAGGGTAACGCGATCGACACTGGCGGCAACTACGCGCAGGCGCTCATCGGTCTTCTCAAGCTGACGTCGGACGACACCGACAAGATCGCCGACCAGTTCACGCAGATGCGTTCGCGCATCCGCAAGACACTCAAGAATCTGAACGCTGACGCAAACGATTCGTGGAGCGACTTCTACAAGACGACTCGTCGCGCCCTCGCGAGAATCTCGAACACGTTCACGAAGACGTTCAAGAACATCGCCGACGTCGTCTACGACGCATTCCGGTATATCGCGCGTGCAACGAATAACTCGCTTGATGCACTCGGTGCCGATCCAGTCAAGTTCTCGCTGTCAGCACCGAAGGTCGGCAATACCGATCAACAAATGGCTGGCGGTGGTGTTGCTGGATTCATCGGCAACCAGGGCGAGCGCGGAGCTGACAAGGTACACACGATTCTTGGTCGTGGCGAGGCGGTGCTGAACTGGGCGCATCAGCGCCTCGTTGAGCCGGCCATGAACGCGATGTACGGGTTCGGGCTCAATGGGATGTTCAAGCGCGTCAACGCGAAGCACGCTGGTGGTGGCGCTCCCTCCATGATGGCTGGCGGTGGATACACCGGACCGGGCCACTCGGGTGCTGGCTTCACCCCCGTCTGGAACTTGGCGCGATCCAGGTTCGGAATGACGAACTTCACCGGCTTCGACGGCCACAACAAGATCTCGTCGACCGGCAACAACATCTCTGACCACTGGTACCACCGCGCGCTCGACATGAGCAACGGCATCCTAACCAAGCAGGAGGATGCGCTCAATAACTTCTTCAAGACGAAGGTTCCTCAGATCGTCAAACAGTTGATCTGGCGCGACGTCGACCAGTTCAACGGCTACCCGATCAGTGGGCATCGGGATCATGTCCATTTGGCGATGAAGGATGCGTATGCATTCAATGCAGATCGCACAGCAAAGATCCTGTCGCGCGCAATGCGTGGTCTGTCAATCGACGATCTTCTTGTTGCCGCTTCGAGCGCGGTTGGAGGCGGTCAGACTGTCGATCACGTTGATAAGGCTCGTGTAAGAGGAAAGGGTCCGCTTGCTCGCGCTGGCAACAAGCTCATCGAGCATGTTCGCCGAGCCGCCAACAAGGAAATCGATCGCAAGGCGAATAGCGCATCGCCTGGGGCTGAGGTTGCAAGGTCTCACTACGACGGTCCTCTGAATAGGGTCTTTGCTGCTAACAATGGAGTGGCGATTAGCTTTGCGCAAGCTGTCTCACTTCTGAAGCGCGCAGGGTTCCCTTCATCCACAGCCAACTTGTTTGGGCACATCGCTGTCGCAGAGTCGTCGCTTCAGCCGGGACAGGTGAACAGCATTGGCGCAACAGGTCTGTGGCAGATCTACAACCACCCCGACCTCGTGCGCAAGTACGGGAACATGCGCAACCCGTGGAACAATGCGCGTGCTGCGTACGATCTGTGGAAGGCAGGCGGCACGCAACCGTGGATCGCCTCAAAGAATGCTGGCGACGGCGGTGGGTGGGGCAAGTACGCCTCCAGAGGCGGCTTCATCAAGATGGCAGACGGTGGTCGTCCGATTACCGCCACCGTGTTCGGTTCCGAGGGTGACTACTACGATCCTGAGGACGCCAACGATAAATACACGGCAGCCGGTATTGGATATCGTGGCGACAATCTTCGAAAGAAGAAGTGGGCGTACGCCGAGATCGCTGACCACGCGCTCGGGCACAAGCCGCGTGGCTACAAGTACCTCGTCTCACGTGGCGACAAGTCTGCCGTGCTCGGCAAGTACGACATCAACGGGTTCGATCCAGGCGACGGCCGCAAGATGGACATCTGGATCCATGCGGCAAAGTTCCTCAATCACTTCGAGAAGGTCGGCAAGGGTCTTGTCAAGATCTCGGAGATCGCTCAGAGCACCCCGCTTGGTCCGTACGGCAGCAACGGGGCTCTCAAGGGCGGGCCGTTCGGTGCGATCCTCTCTAACCTCGCTCGCGGCGGCTTCATCTGGGGCGGTGCGCAAGCGAAGGGCGGCGATTACATCGTTGACAAACCAACGATGTTCATGGCCGGCGAAGCTGGACGCGAGCGCGCCACTTTCATTCCGATGGCTTCCGGTGGGCCAATCGGCGGAATCGCGAAGATCAATGTCGATCCAACTGATCCGACGCCGATCCATCGCACGAACACTGGCGCGACGATGCCGTCTACTGCGGCACCTGCTGCGCCTCGTGTTGCGCCTGTTGCTCCTACGCCTACGCCAAGCGATACAGCAGACGTTGCAGACAGTGCTACTAGGGCATCGCACAGAGCAGCAAAGCAAGTCAAGACGGCAATCGAGAAGCTCTACGACAAAGCAATTAGTGCGCTAACGAAAGCGCTGAGCAATTCGTCCGCTGATGACACTTCTGCTATTGCCGATGCCGCTAAGAGCATCATCAAGACAATCGGGAAGCTCAATACAAGGTCGAAGAAGACTCTCAAGAAGTTCGATACGACGCTTGACAAGGCGCTCGACAAGGTCTCTCAAGCGCTTGATGCGATTCTCGATGACAACAACGGGATCATTGCTCGCTTTGAAACAGCAGCAGCAGCACGATCTGCTCGCATCGATCTGGGCACGCAGAAGTCGCGCGTCAAGGTAACTGGAAAGGGTCGTGAAACTCGCGCGCAGGCGACATTTGGGGCTTCGACCTATGAGCGGCGTGTGCTCGGCGATCTCGGCCAGAAGCGCGACGATCTGCGCACCGAGGATTCGATTCTCAAGGATGCCGAGGATGAAGCGCGCGAAGGGCTCAAGAATGCTGGTGGCAACAAGAAGCTCGCTAGGCGTTTCAAGCAAGAACTGACCAAGATCAAGAACAAGCGCGGCGAAGTTGCCAAGGCACTCGCCGACAACGCTGACGCCATTCTCGCTCAGCAAGATGTAGTTGCTCGCGAAGCGCTTGGCAACACTACGTCGTTCTTCGACGCAATGCGTACGACGTACGAGCGCGCCAAGCGTCGTCTCAAGGCGAAGGGCAAGGAGAACCCTGCGTCGATCGCCAGCGATTACGACAAGCAGATCGCCGCCAACAACGATGAAGTGCGCGAGCTGTCGAAGCAGATGGCGAAGGCTCTCAGTTCGGGCAACATGAAGCTCGCCCAGGAGATCCACGACAAGATCGATGAACTGAATACCTCAACTGAAGAGCTGCTCGCAGCAAAGTTCCAGGCGGCAATCGATGCGGTCAATGACGACGCCGCCAAGAAGCTCGCCTTCAACGGCGTACAGCAGAAGCTGGCCGGCCTTGGCGTCACCGTGGCGCAGGCGGCGCAATTCGCCACCACTGGTACTGGCATCGATGGCGCTCGTCTCGGCACGACGAACTATGGCGCGCTCGGAACAGCGCTCGTCGACCAGGGCAACATTATGCGCCAGCAGCGCTCTGGTCTTTCTGATCTGCTCGCACAGGCGCAGGCTAGCGGCAACGACGAGCAGATCAGAAATCTCACGCAGCAGATCGCCGAACTGGATGCCTCGATTGTCGAAAACGCCAAGGCTGTCCGCGACAACACTGACGCCGCCAACGCCGCTGCCGCTGAGGCTCGCCGGACGCCGCTCGATCAGGCTCTTAGCATCAACAACTCCGGCATGTCGCTGCTCAAGTCAATAGAGGCGCTTGGAGTCAACACGACCCCTGAGCAGCAGAAGATTCTCAGTGGTAATACCGGGCTCATCGTTGGACAGAAGAACGCAGATTCAACGAGCTTCGCTGAGGCGGTCAATACGTACCTACCTGGCGGAGCCGACGCGAACATTCTGAAGACGCTTAGCGGTTCAGCACTCATCAGTTACATTCGCGGCGTTGTCACGAACGCCCAGAACAGCGGCACGTTCAATCCTAACGAGCTTGCGGCCCTAGTCGCGCTCGGCAACAACGTAATTTCCGACGAAACGGCCCTCAATGAGAACACGAAGGCGCTCAAGGATCTCACCGGATCGCTGACGCAGACCTTTACGTCTACTGCATGGGAGCGCTTCCGCCAGGCCGTGTTCGACGGCAACGGCGGCCTAATGCCGCAGTACAGCCCATACATCCCGTCGTTCGGTGGCGGCGGCGTCAAGAAGGGCGACGGCATCGCTCTTCTGCACGATCGTGAGGTCATTTTCACGCCCGAGCAGATCACTGCTCTTGGTGGCGCTGCCGGCGGTGTCGAAGAGACGCACCTGCACATCACGAGCCCGGTCGAGAAGTTCGATCCTGTATGGGCTTCGCGTCAACTCGCATTCGCCAGAAGGAATAGATGATGAGCGACTACCGCACGATCCACGGGGCAACCAGTGAGATCAACCTTCCCGGCCTCGAATCCAAGCGCATCGAGCTGGTGCGTTGGGACGGCGATGTGCTGCGCTTGAACGACATGGCGTACCAGCAGCTCGCCGATGTGATTCGAGTCACTGACATCGGCGGACTCTTCGATGATGCTCCCATCCGCCAGGAGCGCAGCCCACGCCCCGACACGTACGGATCGCGTGGCGGCCTCTCCATGTACGACGAGAAGGTCATCACACTTGACGGGTACGTGAAGGCCGGCAACTTCCCGATGTTGCGAAAGCTCCAGCGCAACATCAAGAGGCACCTTGCCTTCAAGACGATTCGCCACTCCGACGATGAGACGTGGAAGCTACGCTTCCTGGCAAACAACTACTACGAGAATCTGATCACAAATCCGAACTTCGAGGTCAACACAACAGGATGGACGGCGTATGACGGCGCTGGCAGCGGTAATGTGACAATCGCGCGCAATTCCATTGCAGCTCATAACGGATCCAACGGGCTGCTCATCACGCGCAATTCTAGTACGGGTGCGATGGGAGCGTCATGGCTCGGCGCCACTCGTCCTGGCGTATACACGTTTGGTGCATGGGTGAAGGGCACGAACGGGTGGCCTGGGTGGCTTTACAACGAATACATCATCGATGGTCAGCTTCAGTCTCAAGCAACTGTACAACAGTTCACTTTCAACGGCAGCTTCCAGTACGTGACGATGCAGTACGTCGTCCCTGACGGCGTCGTCAGCCAGAACAAGGTCTACGTAATTGCGCCAGGTGCTCGCGTAGCAGCCGACACATTCAGCCTCGATAGCGCAATTCTCGTTCCAGACGCCTACACAGGTGCGTACTTCGACGGCTCTACAGGCGGTGGGAAGTGGGATGGGGCAACTAACGCCAGCATCAGCTATATCGGTAATCGCTATGAGCTGCTCTATGTACAGCCAGGCGGAATCCAGATGGCCGAGAGACAGGACGATGGCAACTACAAGCGCCCGTTCCTGGTCACTCTCAAGGCAGGCGATCCGCGCATCTACACACCTGAGGTTGCGACAACATGGCTGTACGCAGCCACACCGAAGACGTTGACGATCGGTGGCGATGTCCCGTCTCCTGTGAAGATTCGTATCAACGGACCGATCACCAATCCGATTGTGACAATCACGCAGACCGCCGGCTCATCCCCGGCAACCTACGCAGAAGAAATCGCAGTCAAACTGACAACCGTCATCAACTCTGGTCAGTATGTCGACTTCGATCCGTGGGAAAACACACTCGTGCATTCTGCGGGCAGCTCGCTCGTGATGACGACTGGCAACCATTACAACGATCTGGCGCCTGGCACATACACGGTTGCAGTTACGGGTTCAAGCACTGATGGCAGCACGTCCGTCACGGTCACGCAGAGGGATGCGATCTCATGAGCGCTGGCTGGGAGTTCTTCCTTGGGCGATCATCAGACATGGCAATTCTAGCCAGGATCACTGATGCCGCTGACAAGAGTCTTTCTCCAGTCTTCAACCAGAAGGGATCGTTCTCCTGCACGATCAGGATCGACTCCGCTGCGGCGCTGCTTGCAGAGAAGTGGAAGCATTGCATCATTGTGCAGAAGCCCGACGGGACGCTCGCGTGGTCTGGTCCGATCACCGCCATCGTCGACTCTGGCAATCAGGGCACGACCACCTTCACCGCGAGTGGCTGGCAGACAGAGCTTGATTACCGCTGGATTCGCAGCGTGACAGAGCTTCAACAGGCGGTCTCGTACGCGAGCCCTTCGCCGACGGCTGATAATCCTGGGTTCGAGACTAATGTCAACGGGTGGACTGCCGGGGCGTCTACTATTACGCGCGATACCGGAACGTCTCAAGCAGGGACGGCATCAGGGCGCTGGGATAACACTGGTGCGACCGACAACCTTGGCGCAGGCGACACGCTCACCGGAACTATCACCGGCAAGTTTTTCGCCGGGGTGTCTTACATACTCACGTTCTACATCAAAGCCAATTCAGTGTCGGCTTCTGATGTTTCTGCGCAGTTTGGTGATCTGACTTCAGGCGATGTCTCCACATCTGCGCTTTCGATTACCACATCGTTTGTCGCGCAAACTATCACATGGATTCCTGACACGACCTATTCGTCTGCGTCATTGAAACTAACTGCCGTGAGCGGTGGACGTAGATACTGGATTGACTCTGTGTCGATCGCCGACTCAGCTCACGCCACCGTCCCTGTCATCAACAATGGTGACTTCGAGTCGAGTTCAACTGGTTGGACTGCGAGCAGCTCGACAAAGACGCGCGATTCATCAGTCAGCTTCTCTGGATCCACGTCGCTGCGCTGGGATAACACAGGCGCATCTGATGCTCTCAATAATCTCGATGGTCTTACCGCATCGCTTTCAAGCGGCATGTTCTACGCCAATGTTGCGTACAAGCTGACATTCATGATCAAATCGTCTGCTGCTTACGCACCGATCTTCATCACGTTCGGAACCGGGAGCGATTACGGATTCAACCTCTGTTATCCGCGCACTACCGATTGGAAGTTGGCGTACGTGTGGTGGACGCCGACCGCGCATACTAATTACTCGTCTGTGTTGCTGACGCTCGCGGCAGGCGGTGGCGCCTGCTACTGGATCGACAAGGTAGAGATCACGCAACAAGGTGGGTTCGTGCAAGATACGGTCTTCGACAACATCGACGACGGAAAGATCGCCGAAGCGCTCGTGCAGCTAGCGAACCTGCAAACCGACAGCAATGGAGTCACGCGCCCAACGCACTTGACCCCCGTCTCTACCTCAACGACGAAGCGTACGCGGACATATCAGGTGGGTCAGAACATTGGTGCGGCCATCAAGGAGCTGTCCGATATCGAAAATGGACTCGACATTGAAGTCAATCCAGAGACGCGCGACATCAATTTCATCCCCAACACGTCCTACACCGATCAGACAGACATTGCCTACGGCTACAGGACGTTTCCCAACAACCTTGAGGATGTGGTCGTCAACGACGATGGCTCGGGCAAGGCAAACTCGATCAACGTGCAAGGCGCGTTCATCATCGGCAACTCTGATTCACCGGCCGACATCGCCAACGTCGGGATCATCCTCGAAGACTGGTTGTCGGCCGCCGACATCAAGGACGAGAATATTGTCGGCGCCTACGCCAACGAGGAACTGGTGTTCCGCACCGATGGGCAGATGACGATTGCGGCCAAGCCGGCGCTCGGGGCTCCGATGCCATACATCGACTATGAATGGGGCGACAAGGTCTACATCTCTGCCAATCATGGACGCATGCAGTTCGATAGGCAGGCGGTGCGTGTGTTCTCGGGGCACATCTCCTGGAACTCGCAGAACGAGGCAATCCTCGACGAGTTGGGGCTTACACCATGACCCGTCCAAATAGATGGCGCGACGAAGCAGATGACTTCAACGATCTACTAGTTCGCATGAAGCGTGTCGAGATGGCGACCCTTGGGAACCACCCGACCAGCATCGAGGCAGCACTTCCTGAATACCCGCAGGGCGGGCAAGACTTCTATTGGTCGTTGCCTGGCGGCGGCCAATGGCATTTCCGATTCAACGACCGCACTGGCCTGTGGGACTTTGTTGGTGGCCCGCCCATGATGGATGAGGTTGCAACCAATCAAAGCACCAGCTCTGCGTCTTACACAGCTCTGTCAACTGCCGGTCCATCTCTTGTTGTTCCGTTCACCGGCAATTACATCGTGGAGATCGGCTGCCGCGCATTTCTGTCGACGAATGCAGCCTCTACGTACATGAGCTACGACATCGGCGCGACTGGCGCAGTCGACGACGATTCTGTGCAACAGACAGCCGGCACGGCGAGTGCAGCCTTCAATGCAATTCGCGTGCGACCCAAGTCATTTACTGCCGCTGATGCGCTGGTCGCTAAATACAAGTCGTCGGGTTCTGTATCCGCCGTGTTCGCTGATCGCTTCATGCGCCTAACTCCAGTAGCAATCGGCAGTTAGCAATTTCGAGGCCGTCCGTCAAGGTAAAATTTCACTAGGTCAAATCTCGCCAGATCACCTGCATCTCTACCCACACGTGACCAACCATGCGACATGACATCCAACGGCGATCTACCCGAGGAGGAGACACCTTGGGCGCAGAGGACTCTGTTCTTTCGACGGTCGATCATCCGCGACGTGGTGTGTCCGATCCTGGGTCTGGTGATCGCGGGCTATCAGGTCTACATCCAGTCGGGGTTGATTCCGGCCTATGTGCTCTCGATCGGGTTGATCGGTCTTCCCGGAGTCGAGCGGATCGCCG
>ERZ724505.1558-NODE-1558-length-12416-cov-5.857455_pt1 | contig 12416 bp, 18 predicted proteins | sample MGYA00376038_ERZ724505 | MGnify/ENA primary metagenome ERZ724505 (study PRJEB28724, sample SAMN07190884) | wastewater metagenome | isolation source: effluent of sewage treatment plant in Hong Hong | place: Hong Kong | collected 2016-03-17 ... | reverse complement strand
CGCGCAATTGAAAAACCTTAGCGTGCTATATTTTCCGTTTCCTGAGACGACCCCAATAAACATTTACTTGAATTGATTCAGATCCCACGGCATCAACTGAGACCAGATGATAGCTATGTTCTAATAGCTGATATTCCAGAGTATTTTAAGAGAGAGTTAGAGCAGTTTTTTTTAGGTCAGAACCTATCGCAGCATGCGGATCATCCTGATGAATCACGACTGGATAGCAAACGTTTAGACAGTTTTATTGCCTATCTGAAAGAAAATCCAAGTTATAAATCAGAGCAGCGTGGCCAAGTATGAAAAAGGACGTAGATGCAGAGCGAATTCGGGCAGCGTTTAAGGCAACGCAAGGGATTGTGGAGCATTCATTTGAGCAGCATGTGATTGATGCCAGTCAAGCTTATGTCAATGTGATGATTGAACGGATTGCTTCAGGTGAGTCGAGTTTTGAGGAGGAAGATGAGGTGTTAATGATGAAATGGCGAGCTATGAAAGCCTTACAGGGTAAGGATTCATAGAGTTTTTAAAAATATTCTGATGTATTTTCTACATTAGAACTTGAAGATTAATGATATTTTTAGAAATACTTGATCATTGAAAAATTATGACCTTAAAGGCAATATCGCATATTACGATTCAATTTTAATAGTTTTTATTCGCATATGATCTCACAGCTACTTTCTGATCGAAGGTCTGTCAATTGGCTTATCTATACTGTTGCCGTTGCTTTGATTCCTATAATATTTAGATTTCTAACATGGGCATTTACGACAAGCACTGAAATTCCACCTATTTCGATTGGTGATATTTTACTGTTTTCATTAATAATTCATCTATCGATTATTAATGAAATTAGTCATATAAATGATGAAAACCATTCACGGTGGAAAGATAGTAATATTGGAATTTCGACTTTATGGATAGTATTTATAACATTTATGCTAACGCTATCCTTTTTATCTGAAGCAAAACCAGATTTAATAAAGGTAACTGTACTTTTATGGTGTTGTATTATTTTAGCTATTACCAATTTTATAATTGGTTGTCGGGTATATCATAACTTATCTACTCTTGATAATCAGTCACATACATTAGGAGGTAATGAATGAACTACTTCATTGTTTTTATTACTATATGTATGGTTGTATTGGGTCTTTACTTTGCTTTTAAATCTTTTGATAATACTCGCAATAAATATTATCAAGATTACTTAAGGCGTAAACGTTGAAACTAAGAAATTTCATCTATTTAGATACACAGAAACTATATTCTATATACTCTCAACTGTTTAATGGATTCACCGAATCAGTCATATCTGAAATAGGGAATGTTGAAACCAAAGGTGAAATTCAAAAAGGACCTTTAGGTAGTGGCAATAGTCTTAATGATCTTTTAGAGATAGCATCAAAATCAGTAGAAAAAAGATTTTTGCATGATCATGCATATTCTCAATTAGAGAGCTATCTAGAGCAAAACTCTCTTTTACAAGAAATATGTAATCCAACAGAAGTTACAATAGAGGTTCTAAAGGCCAAACCTTTTATCAAAATTAAAGCATTCGTCAGATTTGATAATTACGAAAAAATTAAAGACTTTTTTAAAGAATTTAACGAAGTAGGTGTAGCAATTAGCTCTCTTTCAAATTTTGAAGAAGTTAATGAACTAGTAACTAAACTCGAAGAAGAGAAATTGTCACATAGAGATAAAGGTAAAATTCGAGAAATTGATAATACGATTAGTCAACTAAAAGACTTTAAAAATATTGCAGCTGAAGAAGGGCTTTATCTAGACCCTTATTTTTTAAAACAATTAACCACAATCATGCAATTTGGTTATAATGATGAGTTTTCATTATCTCAAGTTATTGATAATAAACAATTTACAACATATTTAAATCGAGATTTTTTAAGAGAATCTCCTGAATTAATTACAAGAAAATACCATTTAGCTTCTTTTAAAGAGATAACCGTCATAGGTTCAATAAGTCAAAATGGATTAGTAGACAATCAATACCAACACACTGAAAAAAAGATTTTGAAAATCTTAGAGAGGCTATAGATAACCTTCTAGGAATGTATGTGAATGTAGAAAAATCTATTACAGGATTAATGAATAATGAAATTGTTATAGATCCTATAGCAGCATATTTTGAGCTAAATTAAAAAATAAAAAAGCACCTAAATTAGGTGCTTTTTTATTTTCACTTTTATGCTGGTACTACAGCAAGTCTCATTCCTAAAGACTCAAGTACTTTAAAAATTGTATCAAATTTAGGATTTGTTGATACTTTTAATGATTTATATAAACTTTCTCGTGAAATTTGAGCTTCTGCAGCAATTTTGGTCATACCTTTTGCTCGACATACTGTGTCAATTGCTTCTTTGAAGCTATCAATATCACTTTCTTCTAAAACGACTGTTAAGTATGCAGCAAGAGATTCTACATCAGTTAAATATTCTGCAGCATCAAACTCTTTACATAAGTTAGTCATGATCTTTATCCTTATTTAACAAATAATTAGCTAATATACTTTTAGCCGAATTAATGTCATTTTGTTGGTTATCCTTATCGCCTCCAAATAAGAGCAGATAAGTAACGCCATCAATTTCAGTAAAATAGATACGATAGCCTGGACCAAAATCAAGTTTCATTTCAGAAATGCCATTACCAACAGGTTCTGCTTTTCCAAAATGTCCATCTTTTTCAGCTTTTTCAATGCGTCGTAGAATTCTAGCTTTAGTCATGGGATCCTTGATTCCATGTAGCCATTCCGAAAATTCAGCTGTACGCTTAATAACATGCTGTGGTTTAGGCTTATCGTGGTTCTTTGGAGGTAAAGAGTTAATAAAACTCTTTAGACTCAAGGATGAACTATGTTTTTTAGACTTCGGGTTTCTCATAATTGTATCCTTAAGGCTACATTAATCAAGAGGTTTAGATTATTTTTTTTGTGTCTTTATGAAATGTAATTCACTAAATGACAAGGCATTAATAAGGGCTGTTTTATATAAGTCAATAATAAAAAATAAGAAATTATTGTTTATAGTTAGTATAGTGAAACATAATCTTGATATCCTGTAAGGCTTTTTGATAGGTAGTTGTTGTGAAACAAGAACTCTATCATCCACTTTATTAATACTCATCTATTAAATTTAGACATAATAAATTAGGAAAAATTGAAATTTTGAGTATTTTTTAACCAATTTTATTGGCTAAAAGTGACAAAACTGCATAAAAAGCAGCCGACTTGTTTCCGAGTCGGCTTTTTGGTGATTTTTAAGTTTATGTAAAATACTTAAATATTTGATATTAAATAACTTTAAAAAGATGGTTTCGCATAAGCGCCATTATGTTAAATGAGATTTAATTTTTTACACTTTATTAAGTACTATCCTGTATTTTTTACACTAAACTATTTTTATAAAATTAAATAATAAAGAGGGAATTATGTCAGATATTGTTGGTGTTATGTGTAATGCTGGGCAATGTGCAAATATAGATCCAGTTTCAGCCTTAGTAATAATAGCTTTGGACTCTCTAATAACAGAATTACAAAAAAAAGAACCTTTTGGAGAAAATAATGAAATAGTAAAAGCTCTAAGGACAGCTCAAAATGATTTACTAAATGGAGTAGGACCAAGTAATGATATTGTAAAAACTCTTCAAAATGCTTGGGATGATATTACAAAAGGTATGGGGCCAACTAACGATATTAGAAAAGCCTTAGAGCAAATAGGTTTTAAATTTTAGGAAAATCTCATGACAATTATAGAAAAACAATGTGAAGATTATGGAAATCAGATGTATCAAAATGTGGAGGAATATTATACTCCAAGAATTCAATTTTTAATTGATGAAATTAATAAAAAACAAGCAGAAGGTATTGATATACATAATGTACCTTATATGAATGGTGCTGTTAAAGTAGATTTAGATGCATTAAAAAATGCAGTGGAAAAAGCTAAAAGTGATGCTTTTCTTAAAGCAGAAGAACAAAAAAATATTTGTCTTAATGAGGCTGTTCCAGATTGGATAGGTGATGCACAAAAAACAGCAGATATTATTTTAGTAACCATATCTTTACCATTTTGTATTTTAACAAGAAATTATGCATTAGCTCATATTGACCTTGGACAAATTTATCAAGGTTATCCTTTAGGCGGAGATAATGCATTAATTCCCAAAGTTAGACAAGATATATTAGATGCTGCACAAATTCATGGAGATGTACGTAAGTTTATTGAAGATCCTGTAACGGAAACACGTAAGGCATTAGAAAGTATAATTCCTTCTCTTCCTCCAATAGATTTAAACCCATTTGATTAATATAATTGAATATTTTTAAGTTAACATAATACGCGTTATACGTAATGCTTGAAATTTTCCTATAAGCATCAATATCTTATCCGAAACCATGACGGGGTTCAGCGCACTGTCATGGTTTCTTTGTGATTATTCACGTTCCACGCCTATTCTTTGATCAATGTTTCACGACTTTGATTAGTACACCTAAACAAGCCTCTTAGCCATTCGGCAAGAAAAACCGGCTTAACCATCCTCTTTTTGGCTGTTCCGGTTCTACATGCTCAGGCACTGGAATACGCTTATTTTCTGTCTGATCTGGAGTAGTCAATCCGTCATGTTTAGCTTCTGCTGTGTCCGGTTCGGGGGCTGTTTTGGCCATGCTTGGTTGCACTGGTTCGTGATCGGTAAACGTACTCATATTGGCTTGAGGGGGCTTCATTTCAATGAGTGTAAGTAGCGTATCAATACGAGAATTTGCTTTGGCTTCCCGATCTTCTGCTTTTTCCAACTGTTTCTTTAAGAAATCAATCTGATGTTTGAGCTCTACAACTGTATTGTCTATGTATTCAGGTGTATCAGTCTTTGATACTGAAGACGTATCAATACGTTTTGAGTGTTTTCCAACAAAAGGCTCTCCATAGACACGGAGTAATTCAGAGAAGTCGATAGATCCATCATGATCACGACTTAATACTCCGTTTTTTATATCTTTATAGAGCGTAGCTCGAGATTTTTTATACAGTGTTGCAGCATCACTAACACTGTATTTTGTACTTGTTTTCATAGTGTATTACTGTGTATTTTGGATATGTATTGAAGAATTCACTAAGTGTATTCTTCAATACATTCAAGGCTTGAGGCCTAAGTTCTGTAAGTAAGGTAAAAATTGTTTTTGCTGTTTCGGATCTCTAAGCATTTCTTTAATTTTTGATGCTAATGACTCATAACTTTCACCCTGATCAGCTAAATGGGAAAGTTCATGTAGCCGAGATAGTTGATTACCAAACATATTGATCTGAGCATCTGTCAATTTGTAAAAGTCTCTAGATGCATCTGTATTCTTCTGGCTAATAGCTTGAGTCTTTTCTTTAAATGAAAAAAGAATATGAGTAACTTTACGTCCTGTTTTCTTCTGTTCATACGTTACTTTCAAAGGACTGTATTCATTTATTTGATCTACTGCCGTATCAATTACTCGTTTTTTGAAATCTGCGAATAATGGATACTTTTTCCCAAGCTCTAACATTGTTCTTAAGTTATCGACAGATATCTCACGTTTACCTATTTGTCGATATTGCACAAGTAACTCGTAAATACGGATAGCATATGCACTATTGATTCCTGCAATGTCTGAGAGCGCATATTTAGTAAATTCTCTGCTTAAATTAGAGATGAAAGGGAGTATCGGTTTTGAAAACCGAATGCCAATTACACTTTGACTATCCAAAAATTGGATTTCTTGCACCCATCGCATTTTTATAGATTTGTCGTCAATACTGAGGTTAATAGACCTTTCATAAAGTCTATTAATTCCTTCCTTTAGATCTCTATATGCCGTTTTCTCATGTACCCCTAAGAGCTGTAGTTCACTAACACTCACAGGATAGAGTTCATCATCAGTAATTAGTTGATTCTTTGGAATACGTGAGATAGCAGCCAAGACAATTCTTTGCTCTACGGCACTTAATTGATACGACGCTTCTATAACTTGGTTTGATTTTACAACGTGATTTTTATTCAAAACAAAACCATTAATTTTTAATATATGACAAATATATACTTGTCATAGTTAGTAGTCAATCCGTCATAGTAAAGTAGTCAATCCGTCATAGTTAGTAGTCAATCCGTCATAATTAGTAGTCAATCCGTCATAGTTAAACTCTGAAATCCTTTCTAAATAAGCATTTCAGAGTACTTAAAAGATTTAAAAGATTTAAAATATAATTAAAAAGCTAAATATGAAAAATTGCCCTTGGTTTTCGCTTCGCTCAAACTCTATTGAATCTCGCTACGCTCGATCTAGGCTCAATTTTCTGCATGTGATTTACACTTATTTAGGCTTCACAGCCTAAAAAGCTGTTTTTCAGAAAGTCGAGGCGCGAATTTTAGTGGTTCGCTCGTAGACACTCGCTCTATAAGAATTTTGATGTATCGGAAAATGTCTGTTGAACTAAATTATTCATATCGGAATTTGTCTGTTTTAATGATCGTATATCTATCTGTACGACTTCTTTGATATCCGTTTCTGATCAAAAAGAAGCAGAAATCACTAGAATTGCATTCAATTCGGTTCAGTTATTAATAATTTATTTGATATCGAAATTTGTCTGTTTAAATCAAAAACCATATCGGAAAATGTCTGATTAAATTAGTAAGTTATTGATATTAAATATTTTATTTATTATTTTTTCTAAAAAACAACTCTATTCAAGGGGATTATTCCATTTCTCTTACTCTATTTAAGAATAGTTGTATTTGCTTCTATTTTGCGTTTTAAGCACTTTAAAAAATTTCTACTAGAAACCCTTCGTATTTTCAAAAGAGAGTCTTATACGGCCTCTGATTGCATTTCATGGCCGTTTTAATCCTATTTTTTGACTTGATCTAAATGATTCTTCCGTTTCCTTTTGAATTTTCGCTTTGTATTCAGGTGATCCAAACGCATAGTCGCTCATTTGAGTGCCTGAGTTGACTGGAAGCTGTGCATCTTGTTGATCGAGTAAGGGGGGGATGCTGATCCAGCGATTTGCTTTGCTGATTTTTTGGCATTGGTATTTTTATAACGTGCCAGATAGACCGAAAATTGTTTAACGCTCAGGATGAGTCCATGTTGTTTTTCTAAAATTGCAGTCACTTCTTCATATGAATAGCCCTGTTCTCTGAGTGCAAAAATTTGAGGTAGAAGTCGGATAAAGGCTTTGGATTTGATTTTTGGCAGCACGTTTTTAGTTTCCAGTTCGATTTTCTATTTTGATAGTAAATTGTTAGTATTTTAATTGCAAATTGATATATTTTCAGTAGTAAATTCCTGATTTTGATACCCAATTGATAACTTTTTGATAGTAAATCAGTAGTGAATTGATATATACGCCCTTTTGGCTGTTTTTCTCTCTAAATTCTGCTCAAAATTTAAGAGGAATTTTTGACGATTTTTAGGTATACACCATACGCACCTAGTTAGGATGCTAAAAAACGATGATTTTTTATTGAAAAACAGGGGTATATCAAGTTGATTAGCAATTTTTAAAACGTCACCAAATGTCACAAAACAGACACTAATGTTTTGTTTTATATTGAAAATTTTGTCACAGCATTGTCACAACCCCATTTCTATATGAAGCAGAAAAGAGACCTCCAAAGTTTTAGGATTTTGAGAAAAGGGAATGTTTGCAAATGTAAACATTCGATAGATAACTCAATGTAATAAAAAACATTTTTTGAAAACATTTTGAAAACATTGCTATCTAGTAAAATGGGCTAAAACAGAGCTGATTTTTTGCGCTACTTTGTGCTGTTTCTTACATTATTTTACTGATGCCTTTTGGCACAAAGTGCCCCGACTTTAGATTCAGGCTAAAGCCAAAATCTAAAGCATCGGGTGAATCTATGATTATTTTCAATACTTGAATGAAAGGGAAAAATATGAGTATTTTTTTGATCCGCCATGCTGAAAGTGAAGCAAATATCAATGGAAAAACACTGTCGCATGCTTCAATTGCTTTAAGCGAGAATGGCCATATTCAGGCTCAAAATTTATGCTCTACGCTGCCTGAAATTGATCATGTGATAGTGTCCAAGTATTTGCGGACGCAACAAACCGCAGCACCGATCCTCGAAAAATATAAGCTTGATTTTGAAGTTGATGAGCATTTGCATGAGTTTAGCTATCTGTCTGAGCGAAAGTGTGCCAACACCAATTTGAATGACCGTAAAGCATGGGTGACTGCGTACTGGGATAAAATGGATTGCCAGCATCGGGACGCTGATGACGCTGAGTCTTTTGAGGATCTCTATCTGTGGGTACAGGCGTTTCATGACAAGTTAAAGGCCGTGGCCGGGCACTATGCTGAAAAGAATTTGGCTGTATTCAGCCATGGACAGTTTTTACAACTTTTGATTATGCAAATCCAGCAGCCAAGACCCCTTAGCAAGGAGTTGATGCAACAGTTCAGATCGGACTTGGTTCGCCAACCAATTAAGAATACTGAATTTTTTACTTATTGAGCTAGAGAATACTTATATTTTTGAGAATCTGAATAAGGTTAGACAGTCCAACCTCTAGTTTTTTGCTTGTAACTATTTGAATTATAGTGATGATGTAGCTTTAAATGTAGGGCGGTAGATTGATAAAAAATGGAAAAAATCTTTCTCGCTTTGTACTGGCCAAGATACTGAAGCTAATGCTAAACTTCGCATAAGAGATTTTATGTTAAATAAAAAAAGACACCATTATTGGTGTCTTTAATTTTAGTTGAGTAAGAAATCAAACATCATCTTGCATTAGCAATTTAAAATACTTCCCAACTTCTGTTCGGCTAGCTAGTCTAGATAATCCTTCTACTAAACTATCTTTGTCTGAGTAAGAAGAAGTGTCATCTTTAACTTTAATTCTAATAGGATAACCATCCTCATTTTCTATAACTTCTGCAATTGAGTACTCGTTACTGTTATTAGAAAGTATCAGAGCCTTATAGTTTTCATAATTATAGTTAAACATCATTGCTGCACTTATAAGAGGATTACCTCCATTATAAATTTTTCGTTGTTTAGACTTTATTTCTGAATGGATTTTTCCATTTGAAGCATTTTGAAAGGCTTGTGAAAAATTTTTAAAGACTTCAGATATTTCAATTTTATTTGCTTCAGCAACATCAGCACGTTGTATTCCTGCGGAAATACTTTCTTCAAAGTTAAAGTCGTTCACCTATGTTCTCCATGTAAGCTTAAATTGTATAGGTAGATGGTCAGACCAACGTTCAACTTTATCGGTAATATCAAATACTCCTAAAATTTTTAAACTATTGTCAGAATATTTCCATCCAGAATTATCATTCAGTAGACCTTTAGAAAACATTACTTGATCTAGAGTAAACCAATGTTGGTTTCTATTCTTAGTTAGGTAATAAGTTCCTAAAATAGTATGATTAAAGGGATTAGCAGAAGGAGGTGGAACATGTAAAAAATTCCAAGATGGATTATAAAAATACTCTAATCCATGTTTGCTTCTAATTGGCGCTAAAGGTTCTCTAACACTAAATAAATTTTCTGTGATGCTAGGACAGTAAGGTTCTGTATTAAAATCACCAGCAAGAATTATGTTAGCATTAATTTTCAACCATTGATCGAGATGAAATCGTAAATTTTGTGCTACTTGAGGTCTGATTTTATGTATCTCAGGTGTCAACATACTTGGCCAATGAACAAGTACAAGGCTTAACATTTGTTGATTTCCTAGATCTAGAAAATCATATTTTTGCCCACCTTTTGCCCGCTTACCTAACACATAAGTATCTGTATTTTCACAATCGTGTTGATGAGGGGTTTTTATTAGTGCCAATCGACTTTTGTTATAAATTAAGCAAGTATCAAATCTAGTATTTCCCCGACTTTGTGTTCCATTTGCAACATCATAGGGAATATTTAAGCGTTTAAAGATTGTTTTTAAAAAAATAACGGATTCTTCATTTATTTCAATAACACCAATTAAATCAATATCTTGTTTCATAATATTTAAGATGAATCGCTTGCACATTCTCCAGTTTTTAGCACTAAATTCTGACCTGGCTGCACTGATTTTTGCATTCCATATAACTATATTTAAATCATTGTGCTGCATGTACAAGTCTCATGGGATAAATCCCCTCACCAATCTCGGAAATAACAGGCAAAAGTTTCATAGTTATAAGAACAATAAAAGCTGTCACAGTTAAAATGTCTGATACCATAGGCAACACCTCCGTTAATTTGCAATAACACATTATGTTGAACCCGCATCAGTCCGTAGACTCATAATGTTTAACGTAGGATTTCCGAGGTGAGAAGACCGGGGATCTAGATACTACTTTATGTTCGTAGATCAGACAATATTTTCTCTAAATAACTTAATGTATAAAATTGATTTTTAATGATATTTGGAAGGGTAGGTAGGTTTTTGATCAGGTGATCTTCTCCAAAGTCATCGACTAATTTATTTAATGCTAGTAAATTAATCTTCTTATTTTTTATTATTAAAACCATTGAACGTCGAATAAAATTATTATTTCTTAATGATTCAACAGTATCTAGTAACTCTTGACTAAACATTTCTTTAGTTAGAGGTTTATCATAGCAATCAGAGAAAATTAGATTGGGATATTTCTTAAATTGGGATAAATCCATATAGCAGTTTTTGAAAGAAGCACCTTTCATTTTACAATTTTCGAAGACAGATCCTCTTATCAGACATCCTTCAAAAATAGAATTTTCTAAATTACATTTTTTAAAATGAGCACCAGTAATGGTACAGTTTTTAAATGTTACCTGATACAACGAAGACCATTTAAATTTAGCTGATAAAAGTGAGGTGTTTTCAAATATAGAATGACTAAAGTTACTATGATAAGAACTTGTTTTATTAAAGTCCTTATTTTGAAAATTTTTATTCATTACTTCTTTGTTTATATAACTAAATGGTTTCTTATTTTTCCCTTCTAAAGACATGTACCATCACCTAATAATTTAATATTTCTAAAATTAACATAATACGGCTTATACGAAGCCCAGGTTAATCCTGGGCTTTTTGTTGAATCTGATCATTAGCCTCAAACATTCCAGGATTGGTAATTTTGATGTTTTCCTGACAACTCCTACAAAGCATCAGCCCAGCAAAAAGTTGTACATGTTCCGTTGATTCACAGAAAGTACATGGCTTAGGAAAAGGGATGATATTGGCTGAATTGACTAATTCTGTTGACATAAGAAGTAACCTTGGATTGTACATATTGATTTTTAATAAATTTCAATACTTTATACCTAATTTAGCCACTAAAATTTGTACATTATTGTATGATCCATGTGTACATATTATTTTTTATGATTTTCATATACTTAGATCAAAAATAGCGTTTATTTTGTACAAACCCATGTACAAAACAATAATCATATAAATCAAATTCTTAGCATAAAAAAGTCCATGAATTTTGTACCCGATTCTGAAACTTAAAAATCTAAACTTTCATCAATTTTTTCCATAATTTCAATAAATTAACCTTAATTTTAGGATATATTCTGAAAGTTGGTTTGAAAGTTATTTTTACATTATATTTCAATACTTTAAATCAAAAATTTGGATATTTTTTGAAAAAACTAATGAAAGTTTATTTTTTATTTAAAAACAAGAATTTACAGCAGTTTTTATCCATTTTTTTGAAACAGTTTCTATATGATAAAAAAACCTATAAAAACCATATCTAGCAAAGGTTTGAGGGTTATCATCTTTAGATGCGTGGTGTGTGAACTAAAAATTGTCGGTATGTACCGACTTCCAAGAAAACCAATTGACTGAAATGACCACAAAGATAGTGCTTGATTATTACTTTTACTGAAAAAGCTTAAGAAGACATTTTGATCTACTGATCAGAAGCAAAATTTAGAACAAGAGATGAAATCAGAACTAGACTTTTTAGAGGACAATTTAAAAACACCAAATTTAAACGCTGTATTTTCGCCATAGTGCGATCATTTCAAACTAAACTAGAGATCAGTACCCAAAAAACAAAAAAGTGCCTCTAAACGCAAATAGAAGCAAATGACAACAGCATCTATAAACGATAAGAACGGCTTAACAAAGCGAGTGTCTACGAGCGACATCCCCAAAATTCGCGCCTCGGCTTTCTGAAAAACCGCTTTTTTAGGTTAATCAACCTAAAAAAGTGAAGTTTAGATGCAAAAATTTGAGCCTAGACCGAGCGAAGCGAGCATAAAGCTCTATGAGCGAAGCGAATTCCGAGTTGTTTTTGCTCTTGCCTTTGCTTTTTCTCAAATTCACGAGGTAATTAACCGAAAAATTGCCCCAGAATCGAGCGAAAGCGAGATTCAATAGAGTTTGAGCGAAGCGAAAACCAAGGGCA
>ERZ724505.1555-NODE-1555-length-12440-cov-18.544287_pt1 | contig 12440 bp, 11 predicted proteins | sample MGYA00376038_ERZ724505 | MGnify/ENA primary metagenome ERZ724505 (study PRJEB28724, sample SAMN07190884) | wastewater metagenome | isolation source: effluent of sewage treatment plant in Hong Hong | place: Hong Kong | collected 2016-03-17 ... | reverse complement strand
AGGATCTTGTGCATCTTGCTGTTAGAAAGCGCTGTAGCGACCGCAGCAGCCTCCAAATCAGCAACCTTAGCATTCAGTACCTTCAACTCAGTTAGAAGCTCCTGATTCGTTTTATCAACGACCAGAGTACCTCCTGAAGCTGAAGAGCCAGAAGTTGTTCCCGTTAGAGAACTACCTACTGTTACGTTACCAGAAGAGTCAGTAGACATACCAAGCATTTTCATTGTTTCAGACAAGCTGGCAGCTAACCAAGCCTTAGTCTTAGCAACTTCAAACTCAGTACTTGCTGTACCCATTACTGCAGTTTCAATAGCCTTACTCAGATCAGGTAATGACTTCAGAGAATCTATATTGCCAGATCGTGCTTGAGCAGTATTAATTGCAAATTGAGCTTGTAAAGTACCAGAACCTGAGCCAGCAGTCACACCACGCAATCTATTGATTTCGTCTTGAATGCTTTTACCAGCAGACTCTAAAGCCTTGGTCAACTCTTCAGTTGCTTTCTTTTGATCTTGCAGTAACCAGATTTGCTCTTGTAAAGCTCTGTTACTTGGATCTAAAGATTCCAATGCCTTTTTACGTTGTTCAGCTTCTGTGGTTTGTAGTTTCAGAAGTTCTTCTTCCAACCCAATACGTTCTTCTTTTACTCGGTCTGCTTGATCAGCTACCAGCTTAAAGGCTGCACTCAATCCTAGCATTTTACCTAGAAGAATCTGACCAGCTTCGTTACTTGTATCAATACCTTTAACTAGGCTGACAAACCCTTCAGCAGTCGTTGGCATTGTATCAACACCCAATAACTTAAACTTAGCTCTTAAGGCTTCTGTAGCAATTGAGAGGCGTTCTGACTCAGGTAGTAAATCACTAAAGGCATCAACACTGGACTTTAATAGGTCTAAACCGTTTGCGCCCTTAATCAAAGAACGTCCAACAATGTCACCATCTAAACCTAGACCCTTCATCTGATCACGAACGCCAGTTAAAGCTACATAAGCTTCTTCCATTGTTGCAGCATCACCAGATAGTGCTTTAATGATTTCACCAATGCCAGAAAGTTCAGCAACAGGTAATGTTTGTGTTGTCCCGAATATGCTCTTGCGTTGGGTAAGTTTAATACTCTCTTCAGCACGTAGAATGCTATCTCTCAGTAACTCAACATCTACATCACCTTGTTTATCAACAATCAACTTAAAGTCGATAGCTTTCAAACCTAGACGATCAAGAGCCGCAGTGGCTACATCAACCCCAGAAGCTACCCGCATTACTGTTTCAAGATATGCTTCATCAAGTCTGTTGAATTCATCAAATCCAGGGATAACGTCCCTAGCTAATATATCACCAGCTTTACTAAACACAGCTTGTAGTTTTTCTTCAATGTTTCCGCCAGAAAGATCTACTTTACCAATTGAGACAGTAGCTTTGTTAATCTTGTTTTCTACATCTTGCATGGCAAGACCGAGTGGACCAGACGCAGCTTTCAAAGCTTCAGCCATGTTTACGAAGATCATGGTCAACTTACGATCTAAGTCTTCTGTACCTTGGTCAATGATGTTTGTGCTGCGACTCTTTGAAGTAGTAAACCCTGCTACTTTTCTCTTAGTTAATACATCGGAGTAGTACTGAGCATCAAAACCTTCAGAGAGGACTTTACCTAGGTTTTGCTCACCTGAGTAAATACCCTGCCCTGTGATTTTGGTAGTTTTACCATATAATGACTTGTAAATTTTATCTATGACTTTTCCAACACCAAGGATCTCAGTTAAGCCATAAGTAGCTGTGCCAAGTGCTGTTCGATCTATAAAAGACATAGCACTAGACATCTTAGTATCAAACTTACCAGTAGCAATACCTTCTCCTGATTTACTAATATCAATAGCACCAGATTGAGCCAAAGCTGCACCTAGTACTTTTGTATTATTGTCAATACTTCTCAAAGCTGTTAGCATTCCTGCTGAGTATTTGAGTTGCATTGTGTCGATGTCGTTTAATCTCCCTAGGGAGTTTGACAATGATTGACTCTTTGCACTACCATTGCCGAGGACAGTCCCTGTACCTTCATTTGAAGCAACTCTTGTATCAGAGCTACCAAATGATCCACCTACAGCGTAACCCAACCCAGCCATAATAGCAGCCATTGCTCCCATACGAACAGGGGCAGACCAAGGGTCACCTTGTGCTTGATTGATAACACCAAGGGTGGCAAGGACGCTTGATAAACCAATTGCATCCGCTACTTGCAGAGCCATACTTGCAGCGGCTGAAGCTGCAGTTTCAGCGTAACCCCAGACCTTAACAGCGGTATCTTTGATACTCAAAGCAGTACTGTAAGCTTGCAAGCCAATTTCTACACCGTAAGCAATCTTAGCTGCAGCCGTCTTCTTACCAAAGAAGTTCTTTGCAGCACCAGCCATCTTTGCATAATTATTGATCTGACCGTGGAAGTATTTGTCTTCTTGCTTCTGACGTTGCTCAGGGTCTTTAGTTTCAGCTTGAACTGCATCATAAGCTTCTTTAGCATCTGTAGCCCGATTCATAGCATCAATCATAGAACCAATACCACCTGCAACGACCCCAAACTGATCAGCCATTACTTGACCAAAGTTTGCTTTGCTCATGTCTTCTGTGAACTTAGCAAAAGTATCAATGAAATAATTCAATTCACCTTGCTTACCTGCATCAGAAACCATTGCATCACGTCTAGCTTCCCAAGCCTTGATATTACCTTCAACAGCAGTCTTTTCAGCCTGCATCTTAACCATCAAATCATCGAGATCCTTGGTAGGTTTGCCTTCATCAATCGCAATACCTTTACGGTAAGAAATATCAGCAACTCTACGATCTGCTTCCAATCTGCTAATTTCCAATTGATAAGCAATACCAGCGTGACGGTTTTCTTCATCAAGCTTTGCAGCAGCAATTGCTTGCTCTTTTGGATCAGATGTGAGTCCTTTGATTCTGGCAGCATTAGCACGTTCGCGCTTATCAACAAGATCTTGCTCTTTCAAGTTGATCTCGTCAAGTTGCTTAGAAATATCTCTCCAAGCCTTTAAAGCATTACGAATCTCACCTTCATAAGTTTTGATATAGTCCGTATCAATTTGTTGCTTCTCAGCCCCAAGCTTGCTTTCCATACCTTTCTTAGTATTCTGAAGATTATCCTTAGCTCCACCTTTTGCATTAGCAATCTGTCTGTCAATCTCGTCATTCCACTTCTTACCAAAATCTTCAAGATTCTTATAACGTTCATTAAAAGACTTAGTAATCAATTCATTCTGAGATTTAACATTGTCTTTCATGTCACCAATCTCAAGTTGTTGGTAGAACTTCTTGATTTCGAGTTGAGATTGCAACTGAGAAGTTACTCTGCGTTTTTCATCTTCATAACTTTTCTCAAGGACAGATAAAGTATTCTCTTTTAGCTCTTTGGACTTATTATGAGTCTCCCATTCTTTCTTATACAACTCATCATACTGCTTAAGTTGTTCACCTGTGGCAAACTTCTTCTTATCAACTCCCAAACTCTCCCTACGTTTAGCAATATAGTCTGTGAGACTTAGTGTCTTGGCTAGTTGTTCGTTATTATCCTTTGCTGCATTTTTCAGATCATCCTCAATTGCAAGTTGAGTTTTACTACGACGACCACTTTCAGCTTCTCTGTCTGCTGTAGCTTTTTGAGCAGCAATTTGGGACTGTAGTAAACGAACCTTCTCTCTTTGCTTCTTTAAACCAGACTCAGATACCCAACCACCCTCTTCTTGTTTCTTCTCCATCTTTTGGAGATAGGATACAGCGGTGGCAAGTTCTTCAGTCTTATCTCTAGCACGTACCAAATTATAGAGAGCGTCACCAATTGGTTCAAACACTTTACCAATAATCAAACCAAGCTTTGTCCAAGAACCTGCCTGTTCTTCAAAGTCTTTTACAACTTCTTTATTCACTCTGGCAAACTCTTTGACAGCAATAGTACTAGCTGAGACAGAATCACCGTTCTTTTTAAATGACTCAACCGTCTTAATAACTACCTCATCAACTTTACCTGTTTCTGCAGACAACTCTCTCAATGCTTTTACAGGCTCGTCTTTGAACTTAGATAATCTCTTGATGGTATCTTCAATCTTTGGACCACCAATCCGTTCAAGGTCAATTGCAGCTTTGTTAATTAACTTGAATTGCTCGGAAGTGAACCCACCTTCTTTTGCCATAGCTGTTAGGACTTTAGTTGTATCCCAAAGGCTACTGCCAAGCTTTCCTTGGGTTGCGATCAGTTCACTAGCTGTAGACAAGTTCAAACCCATTGACGAGCCTGTCAACAATAGTGACTGGCTAAGCTCATTTTCAGCTTTATTGACTTTGTACAGAGCTACAAGATAAGTACCCAGAGCAATAGCCCCAGCACCAATTACAGCACCAACAAGTGTCATTGCCAATTGCAAAGCTCTAAACCCTGCTGTCATCTTCCCAGGTGACATTTCAATAGCGTCTTTAAACTGCTTCGCAGCTTCTGCACCATGCAACAACTCAATTTGAGTAGCACGCATTGCAATGGTCATCTGTTGGATGTTCTTAGTTAGGAAGTTACCAATACCTACCGAAGTATCTTTGATAGCTCCACCGAGTAAAGAGGTAACAGCAAAAGCCGTATCCTTTATACTAACAACCATTGACCTCATGCTATTACGCATGACACTCGCCATTTTTTCGCTCTCAACACCCATCATAGCAAACTGATCTCGCAACTGACCACCTTGTTGTAGCATAACTGTCAAAGGACTTTGACCTGTTGACAACCCAACAAAGATGTCAGTAATTTGAGGACCAACGGCACGAGTAATATAATCCACTGCACGATCCCCACCAGCTTTCTGCAGCTTCATTTGAGCAGTTCTATATTCAGCTAAAAGCTTAGTCTGTTCTTCTACAGTCTTACCTGAGCGCTTCAAAGCGTTCTCAAAACGTAGAATAGAGTTAGCCGAACCACGGTTTAACTCTTCGTTAGTTTCAGAAAGAGCAAAGCGTACTTTCTCTAACTCTTTTTCAACATAGTTGTTACTGTTAGCCCATTCTTTGTTCTTGCGGGTTTGTTCGTCAATTTCAGCAGTCATCTGATTGTTCAAAGCAGAACGCTTCAAAAACTCATCATTCAGATTACGGAGTCTAACAGCTTGTTGGTCACTGGAAACACCTTCCAGTTTCATCCGTTCAATTAGACGTTGCTTGTCTTCAGCTAATCCGCGTACTTGTTTAGAAGTAAGTAACAGTCCTTGATTGTACAACTCCATTTGAGTAGTGAGAATAGCAGTTTCATTAGAAAGTGCTTTCAAAGAACTCAGGGATTTATCAAAAGGGTCACCACCGATCAACCTGCGTTGAGCATCCAGAATATCGCCCAGTTCTGAAAGAGCCTCTTCAGCATATCCAGCAGCCTTAGCTGTTGCCATGATACTGGATTGACTGCGAGTGTATTCCTGAGTCATAAAACTCAAGATGTTACGTTGCTTTTCAGTAATGCTAGTTGATTTACTTACGGCTTCGGTGTTAGCTTGAGTAGCGGCTGTACTTTGCTGAGTACTTGCTAGATTAGCCTCGGCTTCTGCACGTTGTTTCTTTAGCGTGTTGAGTCTATTCTGTTCTAGTTTCTCTTGATCAATAGCAAGCTTTACTTCTTCTCGCTGAACACCAATACTTTCTTTACGAGCAGCAGTTGTAGCTGTGATAGCATTAGCTGCAGTCTTCAACTGACCTAGCTTCTCAATAGCTTGTGTAAGCTGGCTAGTCTCAACTGTAAACTTAATTTCCGATAGATTGTAACTCATAATCTAATCCTTCATTCATTTATTTAGTACTAACGTAAGCACTAAAGAAATAACAGAAAATCCTATACACAGTAAAACCATGTATAGGATTAAATTAGTTCTTACTTTGCTTTTTATTTTGTTTATTAATCTCTTCAATAGTTACTCTATCAAATATCTTAATAACTTGAACTTCCCAAGGTTCAAACTCTACACCCATTAGAATTGAATAGTTCATTATCTCTGTATAAGAAATAGGAGATATACCAAAACCACTAGGTCTGCTAGAACTTAAACATATAAAATCCTCCCAGACTTTTTTAAACTCATCAGGAAGTTCAATTAATTCCTCTAGTTCTTTAGGCTTTCTACCTGTAATCTTTTCAACTGAAGCTAGATGTTCTCTCGTTGATAACCCATCAGACTGAGTTTCATTTAGCTTCATTTCTTGTCTTACAAAGGCAATAGCATCTTCAAGACTTGAGAAAGTTCAGTAGCTGTGAAGCTTCCTCCCGAACTTGATCACGAATGAACTTATGTTGACGCATCACACGTTGGATGTTCTCAGGTGTGCAAGGTAGCTCAGTCACTGCCTTACCTTCACCTTCTTCCAAACCCTTCCAAGAGATTACACGTACAGCAGCATCTTCCACCGCAATGTCTTCGTACTCTTCAATAGAGAAATCCTCAAGATCCTTACCGCGCTTCTTAGCCATTGACACACGAGCTTGATAAGCGTTAAACTTCTTACGGTCGTAATCTCGTACAGCCTTGGACTCATCACCACGGACAGTAATAAAAGCACCACTATTTTCACCAGATGGTGTCTTTAGTTCAAATTCATAGCCAACTTCTGACTTTTCTGCTACATTGTTCTTAGTTAGATTCAAACCCATTATTTGCTCCTTTAGGTTGTTAATGAAAGGTAGTACATCTTCTGCAGACGTATTTCCACCAGATAAGAACTAAGTATATCACGCAAGATTAGCTTTTGCAAGAGCAGTTGCACAAATAAATAAACCCTCCAAGGATTGCTCCAAGGAGGGTTAGATTCAACTCAAATTAGATAGAAGTATCTTGGATTGAGATTGTAGTTGCTGGTAAACCAGCAGAGGTTACGTCGTTCAACAGAGCAACGAAGGAGTGTTGCTGGACCAGCCCCATCTCACCGTCTTGGCGGGTAGATGAACCTAGCTTCACGCGTGGCAAACAGACTGACATAGCTTGGGCCGTCTTACTGTTGTCTGCTGTCAAAGCAATAACCAGAGACACTTCAACTTCATCCTTGAAGAAGTCACGGAAGGTACCGTCTTCAAAGTAAGTACTCATATTACCTGTAACACGGATACGACCAGTGAACACGTCAGACGCAAAGTTAGAACCAACTACGTTAGCAGCTTCCAAACCACGTTCAATAGAAATATCAGCAGAAGTAATCACCGCACGAGGTACACCGTTTACAATCAAAGCACCGTTTACAGCAGCAAAGATACCATTGGTATTTGCAGATGTAGGTGAAGTAAAATACTGAGAAGTACCGGTCAGTTCAAGGTTCTTACCTTGGAAAGACATATCACAAGTTGTCAAGCCAGTGGAAGGTAACTGCATGTTAAAACCACCAACCTTCATACCTGTGTAGACTTCAGACTGAGCGATGTCAGAATAGAATTCTTCAATAGTATAAGAGTCGTTAGTGTGACCTGTCAAGGGTGCGTATGTTGTTTTACCGACGGTTGAAACAGTTACACCGGCAACTGCTGTATCAACTACCATGTCTGTACCTGACAGGACACGGACTGTGATCATAGCGGCAGTTACAACACAAACCAAAGCATTGTTGTTAGTATTAGCAGCATTCAATGTACCACCTGACATACGAACAATGTGGCCTACTTGGATGCCGTCAGAGATGAATGAACCTGTAGCACGAGAGATATTCCACAAGGAACCGTTAGCAGCGGTTGTGATAGTTGCAGAAGTACCAGCAGGAGCAGTAGTGAAATCACGGGCCAGGACTGACTGAATAAAGTCAGAATACGATCCAGGGCTCAATTCACCATTAATTGAACCTTCGGCTTTTCTCACGCCATGACGCATACTCGAAACCTGATAATCCGTCCGAATTTCACCTGATTCGTAAGTGTCTTTAGTCAAGTTAAAATCCGAGGTGACACGACGAATGTACTTACCAGATGCAGCACCTGCCAAAACACCCCAACCAGAGCCTTCTTTTTTATATGCGACTTTTTTCGCAATACCTTTAGAAATCATGCGATATCCTTTTCTTTATTTTGCAAAATAAGGCAAAATTGCCTTCAGGGGAGCTACCCCTATTCAATACACCTCTGCAACCAAATCAATCAGCACAGGAACAATTACTTTCCCTTGGCTAACTGAATTACCTGCAATCTGTGGTGTAGTTAAAACGTGTAGAGGGGTTGTACCTTCAACTAGGGTTGTTCCTTTAGCAAAATGCAAACGAATCAACTCAGCCCTCTGTAGTGCATTTGTAGTTCCTTTACCTAAAGGGTCAACAACAAATACTTGAAATTGAACTCTCTCTCTATGGTATCCTGTACCAAATACAGGATCGTCAGGAGGAGAAATAGTAAACTGGCAACGCTGATACATTGCATTAGAAGGTGCATCAAAATTAACTCCTTCATAAGCTGTTACAACGCTTGGTACTAATGCTGCAAGGTGTTTCTCACAGGCTCTTTTGATATTAACTATTTCAGCCATTTAAGAAATCCTTGAATTGAATTTTGTAGATATCTAACAGAGCAGCTTCAATTGGTCTTAACATACCTTGTGGTTGTTGTTCCTTAGATTGTCCGTCATTAATTCTACGTGCATAAGGTGTTTTGTTAATGGCTAATATTGAGTCACCAATCTTGTATGACATCATGACTTCTTTAATCAGGTTAGTCACGTGATCACCTTGTTCATCCCGAGCAGTCGAATCAAACACTCCATCAGTAGCATTCAATGCAAAGGACCAGTTAGCCATCAACATACCTGGGTCAGGTTCCCAACCTTCCACCCGTTGGCGCATCTTGTACAGCTTAAAATGTTTTTCATTATCACCTACAGGGGTATTTTCTACTACTGCATTTGCTGTACCAACCATCACTTGAGTAACAGAATTCTTCAAAGCCTTAGTCAACAAATCAACATAAGTGTCAATTGACTTTTCCAAGTCTGCTGTATCTACTGTTACCATATCAACCCTTTACAGCAATGATTCTATAAAGGCAAGTAACTCCACCAGCAAAATGCTTTTGAATTGAATCTACTTTATATTGAAAGCTATCAAATAAAATACTATCTGCTACAGCAGGGACAAAGGATTGCTCACCAGCAATGTAGAACATATAACTTTCTTTGCCAATCAAATCAGGGTAATGAAATTGACTTGCCCTAATATGCTTAGGGTAAGATAATACAGAGTAATCCAAATCTGTGCTGACGACAGCACCAGAAGCAGGATCATAAGTACTAGCACCCTTTTTCTTATAAGTTACTAAAACACCATTTCTAGCAATAGCTTCCTGTGAGGCTCTTAAAAACTGATTAGACATAAGCACCTCAGAATGTAAAATAACCTGTTGGAGTTGTGTCGTAACTTACAGAAGGCTGTTGTACAATATTGTTATCCAAGTTAGAATCATTAGATTGCATCTGAGATACAGATACACCACCAAACCAAGCTTGGCAATTTTGATACATTGGATTATTGTTTGGATCTTTGATATACAAGATCAAAGCTTGACGATAAGATTCTGCTGCCTTACTTCCCTTAATAGAGAAAATGTCTACAGTAGTATCATCGGACCTCATAGCTAGGTGCATCAACACAATCCTAGCAGCGTCCATAGATGAGCGAGCAATACTGTTGTAATTCTTTTCTAGCAAGTAAATATAAGTACTATCAGGTAAAATAGGGAATGCAGGATCTACGTCACCTACTTCTACTCGTACTTTTTGTATGTCGTTAAGAGCCATGCTTTTCCTTTTCTTTCCTTAACTCACAAAATAATGAGCTAAGAAAAGCCCTCCGAAGAGGGCCTTAGATAGTCTTAACGCAATACGTTAAACGCTATCAATTCGATGTAGTACATTTCACGACCACCTGTGGGCGTGCCAGCAAGTTCAGGAAGTTAGATTCAGATGCAATCTCAATCTTCTCACCCTTAGCATCGCTGTAAGTCCAAGCGTAGGTTTGTTCACCCAAGGTGTTTACCAAGTCAAACTTATTAGCTGGACCGAAGAAGGTCTTAAAGCAGTCCATGGTGCCGGTTGGGACCATCACAGCTTCGTTAGCTGGGATATGACGGGAACCGTTATATGAGCCGCGAATTTCCACGTAAAAAATATTTCCAAAATAGAAGGAGCGATATACGCCTTCGCCGCCTGGACGATTACGCAGGATTTCTTGAGTAGAACTGTAGTACTTAAAAGCTTCCTTAACACCAGCTTGCTTGATCAGCTTGCCGAAGAATTCAGGGGAGCAATAGCAAGTGAAACCAGTTGCCACTTCACCAGACTGGATATTGTCTTGAATGTGAGCAATACCTTCTTCAGCCTTTTCGTTTACTTCAGTGCCAGCAGTACCCAGAACGAAGTCGATGGATTTCTGGGTAACTCCGAAATCGGTGAAGTACGAAAGGGACCCAATAGTACCGCTAGGGTTGAACTGAGTACCAGTGGTCAGAGTGTGCCAACGAGCAGCTTCTAGAGTGATAGCATGGCTCTTACGAACACGTGCTAGTTTACGAGCCAATACAGCGTCAGTGGTCTCGACATTATCAGAACCATAAGCGCGCTTACCAGAAACGTCCTGTGGAGTGATATAATCATCCAGAGGGTGGTGAGTCAGGCTAAAAGCCTTGATGATGCGGTTATCATCTTTGCTGACGTTGTTGCGGGCACCTCGGACTTGGTCAGGAATCACAGCGATAGTACCAGTGGTACTTTCAAAAGTGATAGTATTCTGAGCAACGGACTCTTCAGCAAACAAACCATCTTCACGCAACTTGCCCCACAGATTTGGGACCAAGTTGATATCATTGGTGCGGTCTACAATCTCAAAAGGATTGGCAAAACTACGAACATTAGACATATTATTTTCCTTCTTATTCTTCTATTAGACTGTAGGAGCAACGATGATGCCCAGAGCCAGCAAAGAAGCATAGATTGCATCTTTCTCAGCTTGCAGGTCATGAGAAGCATCCAGAACCAAAGCGTCCTTAGAGACAATAGCTGGACCACGAACCATAGCCAGAACCTTGGTGTCAGTGGTAGCAGCAATGCTATAATCTGCAACGACAACAGCAGCAGCAGTTTGTGAACCGTCTACAGCAGTTTGAACGCAGATTTTGTATTTACCTGTAGCGGTAACTTTACCCAGCACAGTACCAACTGCGTAGGTCTTAATAGCAGCTTCGTTTACGGTAACTGCGTCGTAGTTGTAACCTTGTTCAGGAAACAGTTCTTGCTTGACAAGATTACTCTTGCGCAAGGTGTCAGTGGCGATAGTACCCATATTATTCTTCCTTTATAATTTGCAAATTACTTGACGCCAAACTGCGCTTTTAGCAGCTTAGTAACGCCTGACTCTTCAATAGCAGGTGCGGATTCCTCAGCGCTTGCACCTACTTCTTGGAACATTGCTGACTTCTCTACGAGAGCCTTCATATCACCAAGTGCTTTAACAACTTCTACGAATACAGCTTCGTCTTCAACCAGACCAACAGCCTTAAACAGAATTGTTGCAATTTCTTCACTAGCTACAGCTTGCTTGACAGAATCAAAGCGAGCCTTTGTAATAGCTTCTTTCTTTTCAGCTTCAAACTTAGCTACTGTTTCCAGAGCCTTTTGAAGCAAGGTTTGTTGTTCAGCTAGTGCCTTTTCAACAGCAGCTAGTTGACTCTTTTCAACCATTTCGACTTCTTGTGTCATAGGGATTTCCTTTTTCTTAGAAACACGTCCTTTAGGACTTTTTGTAGCACCGGAAACCCCGGTAGCATCTTTTTCGATCTCTTGTTCAATTTGAACTTCAACAGGAGTATCTTCAACTTGTGGGACTTCTTCAGGATTGACAGCTTTCAAAATCAAGGCATAATCAGCACCATTAGCGGGGCCGCCTTGTTCTTTTGAAACCAATGCAATATGTGCATCTTCACGGCTAAAATCAATCTCTGAAAGCTTGCGCTTTGTCTTGGACTTAATCGTCATCTTCTTCCTCATCTACTTTTTCAATAGAAGCCAAAGCTCCAATTGAGATACCATTAATCTCACCATTCTTTACCAATTCCCAAAGTTGATCATCATGAACTTGAAAGCTCATAAGCCAAGTGCCCTTAGCTACAAACTTATCTCCAAGTACAAAATCAACAGGGGCAAGGTATGATTCCAGAACTTCAAAACTATCTGTCATGGCTACATGAAACAGATTAGTATTCATCTGAGAACGATTAAATGATTCCTTTGCTTTACGAACTTCTTCAGAGGATGTATAATCCCCATGAAGGTCAGTCGAATCTGGAAGCATAGCAATAAAAAGAACTTGTTTAAGTTCTTCATCAGCAGCCTTAACCACTGGTACGCTTTTAGTTTCTTTTTGCATATTATTCCTATAGCGTATAT
>ERZ724505.1554-NODE-1554-length-12441-cov-5.376070_pt1 | contig 12441 bp, 8 predicted proteins | sample MGYA00376038_ERZ724505 | MGnify/ENA primary metagenome ERZ724505 (study PRJEB28724, sample SAMN07190884) | wastewater metagenome | isolation source: effluent of sewage treatment plant in Hong Hong | place: Hong Kong | collected 2016-03-17 ... | reverse complement strand
CGCGAGACCTTGCGGTCCACCACGCGCGTCACGTAGACGCCCGCCTCGCCCACGAAGTACCGGCCCAGCTCGATCACCAGCTTGGCGCCAGGCAGGTCCGTGCGAGCACGCGCCTGCAGGGCTGCAAGGTTGGCCCCGATGGGGGCCAGATCCAAGCGCGCTTCGCCCGGGAAGTAGGGGATGCCGAAGCCGCCACCCAGGTTCAGGAACTTGACGGGTGCCGGCGCGCTTTCAGCCAGGCGCAGGGCCAGCTCGTAACTCTTTTGCTGGGCCTCACAGATGGCCTCAGGCTTGAGGTTCTGCGAACCGGCAAAGAGGTGGAAGCCCTCGAACTGCACGCCCTGCCCGGCCAGTTGTCTGACCTGGGCCAGCACCTCGGGCACGGTCTCGGCATCGATGCCGAACTGCTTGGGCCCGCCGCTCATGCGCATGCCCGAGCCCTTGAGCTCGAAGTCGGGGTTGACGCGGATCGCCACCCGCGCCGGCAGGCCCAGGCGCTGTGACGCGGCCGCCAACACCGGCAGCTCACGCGCCGTCTCGACATTGACCAGCACGCCGGCCGCCACGGCCTGCGCCAGCTCGATGTCGCGCTTGCCCGGGCCGGCAAAGCTGATCTCGTGCGGGTCTGCGCCCGCATTGAGCGCCACCTGCAGCTCACCTGCGGAGGCGACGTCGATGCCATCCACGAGCCCGGCCATGAACTGCACCAGCGCCGGCATGGGGTTGGCCTTCATCGCGTAGTGCAGCTCGATGCCGGCCGGCAGCGCGGCGCGCAATTGCTGCACACGCGCCTTCAGCAGGCTGCGGTCATAGGCGTAAAACGGCGTCTGCCCAACGCGCGTGGCCAGCACCGAGAGGCGGTGCCCGCCCACGGTCAGCTCACCCGTGACCGGGTCGAGCGGGAACTGCGACATCGGCTCGTGGGCCGGTGCGGTCTTCTTGGTCTCGGTCATGCGGGATGGCGCTCCAGCCAGTCGGTGGAGAGGGTCTTGCGGTCGATCTTGCCGTTGGGGTTGCGCGGCAGTGGGCCGGAGCGCACGTCGATGCCATGCGGCACCATGTAGGCCGGCATGCGCGCCTTGCAGGCGGCCGTCAGGGCCGGCACATCCACTTGGGTGGCTCCTTCCGGCGGCGTGGCAATGACCTGGATCGACTGGCCCAGCATGTCGTTCGGTACCCCAAAGGCGACACACTCGCCCACCAGGCCCGTGGCGTAAAGCACCTCTTCGACCTCGGTCGGGCTCACGCGGTAGCCCGAGGTCTTCATCATCTCGTCGCGGCGCCCGACGAAGTACAGGAAGCCTTCGGCGTCGCGGCGGACGTTGTCGCCGGAGAACACGGCAAATTCGGGCAATTGCATGCCGGCTTCACGTCCGCCCACACCCAGCGGCAGCGGCTTGTAGCGCTCGGCGGTCTTCTCGGGGTCGTTCCAATAGCCCAGGCCGACGAGGGCACCGCGGTGCACCAGTTCGCCAGGCTCGTCCGGCGCGCACTCGGTGCCGTCTTCACGCAGCACCAGGATCTCGGCGTTCGGGATCGCCTTGCCGATGGAGTCCGGTCGGCGGTCCACTTCCTCGGGCGGCAGGAAGGTCGAACGGAAGGCCTCGGTCAGCCCGTACATCAGGAAGGGCTTGGCTGACGGCACCCGTGCGCGCAGCGCGTCCAGCGTGGTGCGCGGCATGCGCCCGCCGGTGTTGGCGAAGTAGCGCAGGTGCTGATCGATGGCGCTTGACCATTCAAGTTGCGTCAGTTGGATGTAGAGCGGAGGCACGGCGGTGAGGCCCGTCACCTTCTCCCGCTCCATGGCCTTGAGCACATCGCGTGGCAGCAGATAGTTCAGCAGCACGACACGGGCGCCGCTGTGGAACGCCGTCGTCAGTTGGCTGAAGCCCGCATCAAAGGACAAAGGCAGGGCCGCGAGCAGGGTGTCGCTGCGCCGGTTCTCCAGATAGCTGGCCACGCTCTTGGCCCCCGCCACCATATTGCGGTGCGAGAGCATCACGCCCTTGGGCCGGCCGGTGGAGCCGCTGGTGTAAAGGATGGCGCACAGGTCGGTGTCGATCAGGCGGACCTCGCGCGTCACGGCCGCCTCCAGGCAAGCAGACCAGCGGTGGCATGGGCGCCCCGCCACTTCGTCAGCAACCGGCATGCTGCCCTCAGTCACGACGAGGGCACGCACGCCCGGGCAGGCCTGCAGCACCGGTTCCAGCTGAACCAGGCGCTCGGGCGAGGTGAGCAGCACGCGCGCATCGCAATCCTGCAGCACATAGCCCACCTGCTCCGCTTTCAGCACCGGGTTGAGCGGCACGAACACGCCTCCCGCCGCCGGCACCGCGAAACTGGCAATCACCGTCTCGGCGCGCTTATCGAGCCAAATCGCAACGCGCTCGCCGCGCTTAAGCCCCAGCGCCTGCAGGGCCGACGCAAACCGACGCTGCCGCTCATGCAATTCGCCGTAGCTCAGGGTGTGTGCACCACCAGTCAGCGCAGCATCATCTGACGCTCGATGCGCAGAAACTGCGATCAAGTCTTGCAACAGAAAGGATTCGGTCATATCGGAACGGGCAGCAGAGAACAGCACAAAAAAGCCCTCTCAAGGGCCCTGGTCAGTTTCTCATAGGGGCTTGCTGCGCTTGGCCATCGCTCGGTCAGCCAAACCCCAAATCCTCACCGCATTCGACAGCTTCTCAGGCCCATCGATGGGCATCTGGCGCATCCTCCAGCGGCTGGCGCAGGCCGGAAGCCACCCAAACGGGGGTATTGCACCGCCGGCACAAAATCACGTGGGGTACCCAGGCCCGGGGAAACAATTGTCTACACTTTGTGCAACGCACTAATTGGAAACGCGCCGAATGCAAATTCTCAACGACGTCCTGGGGCTGCTGGACCAGGTGATGGGGCTGGAAGGACGTTCTGCCTCGTTCACCCCTGAGACTCCGCTGCTCGGCGCGCTTGCAGAGTTGGACTCCATGGCCGTCATTGCTGTCATCGCCGCGCTGGAAGATCAGTTCGGCATCAGTGTGGCGGATGACGAGATTTCTGCAGAGACCTTCGCTTCGGTCGGGACGCTGGTGGCGTTCGTGAACGAGAAGCTCGCTCAGCACTGAGCCCACGGCGGCATGGGCGCTTGGCGCCTGTGCCCATCCTCTGTCGCGCTGTCCGCGCCCAACCGCATGGCTCACCCCACTTCGATTGACCGCAGTGCTGCAGTGCTCCTGCTGGACGGGGATCAGCCCTCGGCGCTGGCCATCGTGCGCTCTTTGGGGCGGCAAGGCGTCACGGTCCATGTCGCCAGCAGCGTAGAGCACCCGTTGGCTGCCAGCTCACGCTACGCGGACGGCTCAGTCCGCTACCCCGACCCGCTGCGAGACGGATCCGCTTTTGTGGCCTGGATCCAGGCGCGCCAGCAGCAGCATCCGCATGAGCTCATCTTTCCGGTGACCGAGCGGACCGTCGTGCCGCTGATGCTTCAGCGCGGCCAACTGGACGAGCGGCGGCTCGCCATCGCACCGACGGCTGCGCTGGAGCAGGTGCTGGCCAAAGACAAGACTATGGCGGTCGCCGAGTCACTGCAGATTCCGATCCCGAAATCGGTCCACGTCAGCACGCTCACTGAGGCGTCGGACGCCGCCCAGGTACTGGGCTACCCCTTGGTGATCAAACCCGCCCGCTCGGTGGGGCAGGACGCCTCGGGCCACGTGCAGCTCGCCGTGAGCTATGCGCAGACGCCGGCTGAACTGAAAGAGCGCGTGACGCACACCTTGCAGTTTGGCCAGGTGGTTTTGCAGGAATACTTCTCTGGGGAAGGCGTCGGGGTTGAAGTCATCGCCAACCAGGGGGAAGTGCAGTACGCCTTCCAGCACCGCCGGCTGCATGAGGTACCGCTGACGGGCGGCGGCAGCAGTTTGCGCGTGAGTGAGGCGGTGGCGCCCGACCTGCTGGAAGCCTCCCGCAAGCTGCTGCGCGCAATTGGCTGGCACGGCGTTGCCATGGTGGAGTTCAAGCACAACCCTGACACGGGTGCCTTCCGGCTGATCGAGATCAATGGCCGGTTCTGGGGCTCGCTGCCGCTGGCCGTCGCGGCAGGCGCGGATTTCCCGTTCATGCTGTATGAGCTCATGACCACTGGCCGAGTGGGCCCGCATCCACCCGCCAAAGTCGGCATTTTTGGACGCCTGCTGACCCGCGATTTGCTGTGGCTGGAGCATGTGATGCGTCAAACCGGCGCTGGGGGCGTGACCCAAATTCCCACGCGCGCCGACGCTTTGCGCGACAGCTTCAAGACCTTCTCCCCCCGGCATCACTTCGACGTCCAGTCCTGGAGTGACCCCTGGCCGGGCCTGGTGGACCTCGGACGCATCGGCCGCCAGTACTGGGACCGCCTGGCCGGCGTGGTGCAACACCGGTGGCGGCTCTCTCTAGCATGGCGCCGCTCCAAGGCCGCGACGCAAAGCCTGCCGCAAACGTCTGGCGCCGCGCGGGTGCTCTTCGTTTGCTACGGCAACATCAATCGCAGTGCCGTCGCGCATGCGCACGCTCGGGCTCATTACGGAGGCCGATGGCAGATCCAGTCCGCGGGCTTCCACGCCCAAGGTCAACGGCCGGCCGATCCGAACATGGTGAAGGCAGCCGCAGGCCACGGCATCGATTTATCGGAATGGCGCTCCAATTGCCTGACGGCCTCCGATGTCGAACAAGCCGACGTCATCCTGGCGATGGAGCTGGCCCACATGGATCGATTGGCCGCACTCCACCCCAGCGCGAGCAGCAAATGCCATCTGCTCGCCGCCCCGATTGCCAGCAGCGCTGCCGAAGCCGAGATTGCCGACCCTTATGGCAAAACGCCGCAGGCTTATGAGCGTGCCTGCGCGCGCGTGATCCAGAGCGTCGATCGCTGGCTGACGGGGCGACGGGGCGATCCGCTTCGACACCCACTGGCGCGGCGCGCTGACAGCTCAGCCAGACAAGGAGGACTCCGCCGCATGGCCCTAGCTCAATCCCGAACCAGCTCATCCCACCCCTACTTCCTGCAGGTCAACGGGCGCCGACTATTCGCACTCGAGATCCGCCCCGAGGGCGTGGCGGTGCGCGGACACGTCCTCTACCTGCCCCCGTACGCGGAGGAGATGAATCGCTGCCGCTGCCACGTCGTGGCGACGGCTCGGCTGATGGCCCAGTCCGGTCTGCGTTGCCTGCTCCTGGACCACTACGGCACCGGCGAAAGCGATGGCGACAGCACCGAGGCGGACTGGGAGTTCTGGAAGGCCGATGCGCTGGCGGCCGCAGCCCAGCTCTGCCAAGACGCTCCGGCACTGCCGCTGACCCTGTGGGGCCTGCGCACTGGCGCCCTGCTGGCGGCCGACGTGGCCTGCACTGAAGCGCTGCAGGTTGATCGACTGCTGCTGTGGCAAGCCGTGGCGGATGGGAAGAACTTCCTGAATCAGTACCTGCGGCTGCGCATCGCCTCGCAGATGGTCCACGGCACGGATCGAGAAACCACGGCCAGCATCCTGGAGCGGCTCGCCGCCGGCGAGACCATCGAGGTTGCGGGCTATCCACTGGCCAAACGCCTCGCGGATGGGCTGAGCGGCAAGCGCCTGGCCGACATGGGCGGAGCGCGGGCGCGACGCATCGATTGGGTGGAGGTGGTTGCCAAGGAGGGCCAGGCGCTGCCCGTGGGCAGTCAACGAGCTGCGCAGGCCATCGGCGCAGGCAAAGACTTGAGCGTGACGATGGCCGTCGCGCCTCAGGTGTGGCAATTGGCGGGCGAGCATCACGCCACGGACCTGGTGAACAAGACGGCCGAACTGATGGGAGCCGCGTCATGAGCGCTCGTGAACTGCCCTTCGTCTTCCACTGCGAAGGCCATGAACTGCTTGGGATGGTGCACGTCCCCGAGAAGCCGCTGGCCCGTGGCGTGATCTTCGTGCTCGCAGGCGCTTCGCAGTACCGGGCCGGCATGTGCCGCTCGCAACTGCAAATGGCCAGGGAATGGGCTGAGCGCGGCGTGCCCGTCATGCGCTTTGACCATCGCGGTCTGGGCGATAGCGAAGGCGTTTTCAAAGGCTTCCGGGAACTGGAGGCCGACCTCGCCGCCGCCATCGACGCCTTCGTGGGCGCCGTGCCGGGCATGGAAGAAGTGGTGCTGTTTGGCGGCTGCGACGCTGCCTCCGGCATCATGATCAACGCGTGGAAGTTCCCGCGCGTGACCGGCATCGTGCTCGGCAACCCCTGGGTGCACAACGAGGTGACTGGCGACAAGGTCGCCGTCGCGCACTTTGGTCAGCGCATCCGCGAATGGGACTTCTGGCTCAAATTCCTCAAGGGCGGTTACAACCCCCTGCCCGCCGTCGCAACGCTGGGTCGCGTTGTGCTTGGGAAGCTGAAATCGGCAGTGCTGCCCTCCCGCCCCGCCAGCACACGGCAAGCCGCCTACCAAGACAGCCCGAGCCTGCCGCCGCTGCTGCGCATGCAGGAAGGACTCAAGCGGTTCAAGGGCGAAGTGCTGCTGCTGATGAGCGGACAGAGCTTGGTCAGCCGCGAATTCGATTTGGTGGTCAGCGACGACCCCAGTTGGCAGGCCGCGATGCGGGCCCCCCGACGCTGGGACCGCCACGACCTGCCGGATGCCGACCAAGCCTTTTCAAGCATCGCTGACCGCCTCCAGGTCAACAGCGCCACCCTGGCTTGGCTGTTGAAGCGGATGCCCACCCGACAAGGCGAGCAGCATGAGCGCTGACGCGCCCTTCGTCAGCGTCATCATCGCCACGCGCGACCGGGCCGAGTTGTTTGGTCTCGCGCTCAAGTCCGTGCTGGCGCAAACCTGGGCAGACAAGGAAGTCATCGTCGTCAACGACGGCTCTGCTGCTGCGCAGTTGCCGGTCTACGAGAAGCACTGGGCCGAAGCAGCCGAGCTGCTGGGCGAGCGCTTCCGTGTCTTTCACCTCGTTCGCAGGTCGATCGGCCACGGCCCAAGCTATGCACTGAACTTTGGGGTTGATCAGGCGGCGGGGCGATACGTCACCTTCCTGGACGACGATGATCTCTGGGTGGACGAAGCGCATTTGCAGCGCGCCGCGGCCTGCATCGCCGCGCATGCGAGCCCCGCACAGACTGTCGATCTCTACACAAGCAACCAGGACGCCTTCGCTGCCGACGGCCGCCACATCGGGCGGCTTTGGCTGGGCAAGCTGGAGGCCGCGCTCTTGTCGAAGGGTCGCAAGCCAAGCGCCTTGGGCTGCATTGAAGTGAGCGTTGACGAGTTCTTGCTGGCTGACGGATTCGCCCATCTGAACTGCTTGATGGTGCGGCGAGAGCTGTTCCAGCAGGTGGGAGGTCTAGATGAAGCCGTCCGATGGGAAGGAGATCGCAGCCTTTTCTTGAAGTTGATCGACTCAGCCGCTCTCAAATTGCACCATCCAGCGGTGATTGGCCGGCATCACGTCCCGAACCCGCAACTGAAGGCCAACGTGACCACGTCGATCTCGATGATCGACAAGCGCTTGCAGCAGATCATCGTGCTGGATCGCTTCCTCTTGCATGCCAAACATGCCAGCCTGCGACGCTATGCCGTCCAGCACAAAGGCTACGCCCTCAAGCGGCTGGCTCAAGAACTGGGCCAAGCCGGCGATTGGGAGCGCGCCTCAAGCTACGCCTGGGAGGCGCTGGGCTTGGCACCAGGCCTCAAATGGCTGGGCTTTTGCCTCTACGGCTCGGCGCGGCGGCGGTACCGGCCAGCCGCCCGCTAGGGGACAGCGCGGCTGGGCCTGTGTGCACCAGCCTGATATGCTGATCAGCCAGCTTTGCGACAGCTTTGCCCCATGGCGGGGCATGACAGGCACATAATTAGGCAGCGTGGTGGACCACACAACAACACTCCTCAACCTCCTGGACGAGGTTCTGAGCATTGAAGCGAGGGGACTTCGACTGACGAAGGACTCTCAGCTGCTTGACGCAGTCCCGGGCTTTGACTCGATGGCCGTCGTCGCGCTGATTGAACGGATTGAAAACGAGTTCGACATCGCCTTCCTCGACACAGAGATCGACGGCAGCGTATTCAGCACGGTCAGCTCACTGCAGACTTTCGTCGAAAAGCATTTGCCCGACTGACTCGACGGCCCCGCGCCGCAGCCGTGGCAAAGCGGCAAGCTGTTCAGGAATACTCACCGGATTGCGAAACCACCGGCCCAGTTCGATCGCGCGGGTGGCGTCAGCCGCTACATTCTCGGTCCCACCCTTCGATGGCCGGCGCACGAACTGCCGCCGATCAGCGGCAGGGTTCGCTCCGACACTGTGGCATCGGCCCTCAACGCACCCATCCAAGACGTGACCGAAATATTCACTGGCTCGCCGCGTCTCGCGGGCGAACGTAAATCTGCTCTCACGCCTCAAGCGCTCTGGCAAGACCTGCTGGGCCAGCACTCGCCCGTTGATGCCGCAGCGGCTGTGGAGGGCGATTTTGCGGTTGCCACCGCGCGCCCCGACGGCAGTGTCTTCATGGCAGTGGACCGGTTTGCGATTCGAAGCCTGTGCTACCGCATCGACGGTGGCGTACTCCGCATTGCAGAGCGGGCTGATGCCCTGGCGGGCGAGGCTGGGCAGCTCAGCGACCAGGCCGTTTTCGAGTACCTCTACCACCACATTCTCCCGTCGCCTCACACGGTGTTCGCCGGCGTCCAGCGCCTGCCGCCTGGTCACTGCGCCGAGTTCCGCGACGGCAAGCTGCACATCACCCGGTACTGGACGCCACGCTTCACCCCCCGCACGCCCGATGTGGCTGACGCCAAGAAGCAGCTGCGGGCGTTGCTCCGCGATGCCGTGGCCAAGCAGATGGATGGCTCCAAGCCCGCCTGCTTCCTCAGTGGTGGTGTCGACAGTTCCACCGTGGCAGGAATGATGGCGGAGCTCGCCAGCGACGTGACGGCCTACTCCATCGGCTTTGAGGCCGATGGCTACGACGAGATGGAGTACGCCCGTGTGACCGCCAAGCGCTTCGGCTTGAAGCATCGGGAAATCTATTTCACGCCTGACATTCTGGTCGCCGATATCCCCAAGGTGGCTGCATCCTACGACCAGCCCTTTGGCAACTCGTCGGTACTCCCGTCCTTCCACTGCGCTCGTGAAGCCCGTGGCGATGGTGTCAGCCGAATACTTGCTGGCGATGGCGGTGATGAGCTTTTCGGGGGCAATACACGCTACGCCACGCAACAGTTGTTTGACCACTGGCAGAGGCTGCCCGGCCCGCTGCGCGATGGCCTTCTGGGCCCGCTGTTCAGGCTGCCCATCATGGCCAAGCTGCCCGTAGCTCGAAAGGCCGCCAGCTATGTCCGCCAAGCGTCTCAACCCATGCCTGGCCGCATTCAGGAATACAACCTGATCAAGCGAATCGGCTACCAGCAGATCTTTCCGCAGCCGTTCCTGGACCACGTGAGCCAGGGCGAGATTGAATCCGCGCAGAACGCAGTCTGGGCCCAGGCGGAAGCGCCTGATGAGCTCGACCGGCACTTGGCCTATGACTGGCGCTACACCTTGTCCGAATGCGATCTGCCCAAGGTGGTGGGCTCCACTCAGTTGGCTGGCGTCTCGGTCGGCTTCCCAATGCTGGACGAGGCGCTGGTGCAGTTCTCGATGCAACTGCCTCCGGCCTTCAAGGTCAAGGGCCAGGAATTGCGCTGGTTCTTCAAAGACGCCATGCGGGGCTTTTTGCCCGATGAGGTCATCACCAAAAAGAAGCAAGGCTTTGGGCTTCCGTTTGGCGTCTGGATGGTTGAGCACGCAGCACTGAATGCCTTGACGCGCGACGCCCTTCGTGCGCTCGTTCCTCGAGGCCTGATCCGTGAGAAATTCGTTCATCAGTTCTTTGAAGAACTGCTACCAACGCATCCTCACTATTACGGATCCATGGCGTGGATCCTGCTGATGCTGGAACATTGGCTCAGGGCTCACGTACCCGATTGGTCAGCAGCCAAATGACCATGAACCTCGCGGACACCACCCTCCTTTAAGAGCGCTGCCGCTCGACGATTGCTCGACATGCTCCTCGAAAAACTCCAAGCGCTTCGCTCACGTGCCAACAAGCTCAGGTTCGCGCGCACCTCGGCCCGAGTCCGCCAGACGGCACCGCTGATCTACACCTCCAGCCCAGATGTCTGGGTCGTCTCGATGGTGGGACATGACTCTGTCAACATGTACCTGGTGGCCGTCAAGTCTTTCATGGTGTTCTTTGTCGATGCCTCCATTGAAGTCATCAACGATGGGTCTTTGACGGCAAATGACCTGGCCTTGTTGCGCGAGCAGATCCCTGGCGTCTATGTCAGCAACTCCGCAGACGTTGACACGGGCCGCTGCCCGTCCTACAGCTCCTGGAAGCGCCTGTTCCGTATCATCGAACGGACCCAAACCAGCTATGTCGTCCAGCTGGACTCCGACACCGTGGCCGCAGGGCCCATGGTCGAGATCGAACGCCTGGCTTCGACCAACACCGGCTTCATGATCGGGGATGGCCATTGGACGACGCCGATTGATCCCAAGCACGTGCAATCCATCGCAGGTCGCTGGCACGCCACGGGTCCTCAAGCCTTCCTTGAGCGCGTCCTCGCTGATCTCGACCTGTTTCCCGCAGGTCAACGCTATCTGCACGGCTGCGCCGGGTTTGCCGGCTACCCACGCGGCAGCTTGAGCCGTGAGGCCGTGGAAGCCATGTCGCTACGCATCGAGGCGGGCATTGGCAAGGACAATTGGCACAAGTGGGGCAGCGAACAAGCCATTTCCAATTGCCTGATCTCGCTCACGCCCAATGCCTGCACCCTGCCCTGGCCCAAGTACCGCAACTACATGTTCCCGGCCACGAATGACCCATTCACGGCGGCCTGTTTCATTCACTTCGTGGGAACCTATAGGTATAAGGACACTGTCTACGCACAGGCGGTCGAGCAGTTCTACGGCTACTACAACAGCCTGATCAGCCCGAAGCCGCGCGCTCGTGCGGGCTAGACGGGTGCGGACGCTGTGAGCGACAAGAACTCGGACTCATTCGGGGGCAGAACCGTCAGCAATGTCGCCTGGCTAGGCGGCAGCCAATTCCTGCGCCAGGGCATCTCGATTGGGGCATCCCTGGTCATCGCGCGGCTGTTGGCACCGTCCGATTACGGCGTGTTTGCCATGACCGTCTTCGTCAACGAGCTTGCGCAGCTGTTGATCAATTTCGGCATGGGCGCAGCGCTGGTGCAGCGCAAGGAACTCGACGAGAACGTCCTGTCCACCACGTTCTGGTTCCAAGCCGGCTTGGGGCTGGTTGCGGGCCTGGCCATGCTCGGCGCAGGCCCCTGGATCGCCGACTACTTCAAGCAATCGATCGTGCAGTGGTTGATGATCACTTGCGCTCTGAACGTGTTCGTATCCGCCATTTCCGTGGTGCCCAATGCCTTGCTGACGCACCGTCTGGATATGCGAGACATCGCGGTCGGTACCTTTGTTGGTGGCTTGTTCGGCGCATTCGTCGCGGTGGCCATGTCGTACATGGGTTTCGGCGTTTGGGCCTTGGCCATGCAGCCTCTCGCTGGCTCGATCGTGACGACCGTCTACCTGTTCATGCGCGTGCACTGGCGTCCGCGCATGATCTACGACCGGCTTGAAGTGCGCAAACTCCTGCACTTCTCCGGCTATCTGCTGGGCAGCAATGTACTCAGCCATGTCACCAAGAACCTGCAGAGCCTGATCCTTGGGCCCGGCCTTGGGGTGGTTGCGCTGGGTCTCATGACCATGGCTCAAACCGTGGTGTGGCTGCCGCTGGCCCAGATCAGCCAAACGATGGTCAAGGCGACCTTCCCCGTGTTTTCCAAACTGCAGAATGAACCCGCCCGGGCTCGCAGTGCCCTCTACAGAGCGACGGGCGCCATCGGCCTGCTGTCATTCCCGCTGCTGGCCGGTATCGGCGCCCTGGCGGGCGAGCTGATGTCGGTCGTCTTCGGGCAGCGCTGGACCGATTCAGGACCGCTTGTCGCGGTCTTGGCGGCCATGTCGATGGTCAAAAGTGCGACCACGCTCGCCGACACAGTGCTCATGAGCACCGGCCGCACCGACCGGCTCATGCACCTCGCTGTCATCTCGCTGCCCGTCATGGCGGCGGCCCTGTGGGTGTTCAGCAGCCGGAACATCTTTGAGGCCACCGTCGCCTATTCCGTGACGCTCACGGTTCTGCAAATTGCCACCCAGCATTTCGCGCTTCAGTCGATCGGCGGGCGTTGGGCTGAATTCCTGGCGCCACTCATGCGTCCCTTGCTGGGAACAGCCATCATGGTGCTGGGGCTGATCTTGCTTCAACACCAGATCGCTTGGATGCCGGGCTTGGCGAGGTTGGTCTTGTTGTCGGTTGCGGGTGCCGTGATCTACATCGCCTGGACCTGGTTCCTCAACCGCGCGGCACTTACCGAGTTGCTGGGC
>ERZ724505.1553-NODE-1553-length-12442-cov-4.545088_pt1 | contig 12442 bp, 15 predicted proteins | sample MGYA00376038_ERZ724505 | MGnify/ENA primary metagenome ERZ724505 (study PRJEB28724, sample SAMN07190884) | wastewater metagenome | isolation source: effluent of sewage treatment plant in Hong Hong | place: Hong Kong | collected 2016-03-17 ... | reverse complement strand
CGTGTAACGCCCGGCGTGCGCTGCGATACAGCGTTGGTAGCGGTGTTTATGTACAGCGAGGTCGTGGTGACTCCTCGCGAGAGCTTCACGCTAACGAAGCCGTTCCACTCCTCGACCGCAGTGGCTGTGTCGTTGAGGCTCAGCGAAGGGGGCGCTCCGCTCGTCGTCTGCGTCGAGGTGTCGATGGTGGCCCGAAACACTTCCGTTGCATCGACTTCTACAGACACTTCCGTTGTGCGCACAAACGTGGCTGTTCCCGGCGAGGCAGCAGTACACACGGCGTTTACGTGCCACCACACCAGAATCTTCTTTCCGTTCGCCGCTCGATGTCCGAACACGCCGCCTCCGACAGAGATCGCGGCGGTCCCCCAGTCGAAGCTCTGCAAGAAGATGTTGTTCAGGTTCAGGGCGCTAAGCGCTCCATACCCGCCGAACGTATCCCCGGCCGTGGAAACCGCTCCTACACCCAAGAGGTTCGTTAGCGTGACCGGTACCTGCTTGTGCGCCACCTGTTCCCACGAGCTACCATTCACCATCAGCACGACCGTGTGGGCGGTGCATACAAAGCGGTGCTTGGACGATGAGAGTGGGTCGGGCGTCGCAGACAACAGCTCTGCCCACGAGAGTGATGCGAACGCAGCGTCTCCGCCTAGAGGTGTGACCACGGACGGCGGTGCCATCGCGACCCCCGAAGTGACAGCCGCCCACTGCGGCAGTCGATACTCGACTTCAGGCCCGGTCGCCACTTGGTTAACGGCAAAGGTCTCAACTGTCGCCGCGCCGAGGTTAGCCAGCACGACGGGCTCGGCGTACTGGCGCAGCTCGACCGACCGCAGAGGCTCGTCGTCCGCCTTGGGCACGGTGTAGAAGAACACTTCCGGGATGAGCCCGTGCTCGTACGTCGGCAGCGCGGCGTACGGATACCTGCCTGTCTGGTGAACGGCGATTGGAGTCTCGCTGCCCGTGTATACACGTCGATTGACGATTCCGGCGTAGACGCCGTTGGTGACTTCAGGCGGCGGGGTCGAGAACTGCTTCCTGACCTTCCCGCGCTTCAGCAGCGTCACCTTGTACGCACTCTGATCGAAGAGCATTGCCCATCCGCCAGTCGCCCCCGCGAACAGGAACGTCGAGCTGACGTCCGGCACCTCGTATCCTTCGCCGAGCACCGTCTTGCCGGATACGAACGCGTACCGCTGCTTTTGAGCCGGGGCCGTGCCTACGAGATGGATCGTGTGGAACGTTCCTCCGGTGTCCGACTCAATGCGGACGAAAGCAAACCCAGGCGTCGGGATCCTGATGAAGATCTGCACCGTGCCCAGGTCGTAGTACTTGTGGGTCAACTTCTGGGCGAGCATCTGCTCGAGCTTCCGCTTGGCGAAGCCCACCCACACGGCATCTGCCGCGCTGCTGAGGACCCACTCGATCTTCATGCCTCGCGCTTCTCCCGACAAGTGGCGCGCGAAGTGTGCGAGATCATGGCGCGCAGCTTCATGAGCGAGGTGAGGGCTTCCTCGTACGCACCCACCTCCAGGTACTGGTTCAGATCCTCAAGCTCCTCACTCATTTCGCCAACCCAGTCCACTGCCGTGACGGCACGTCGGTTCCCCGAAGCTCGTTTCCGAAGTCCCACCCGAACCACGGCTCCGACGCCAGCGTCATGCGCAGCGCTACTACCGGCGAAGTAATAGCCGAGGACACATGGACCCACGTCGGCCGAGCCACGTTCTCCAACGCCCAGCGACGAGGCAGATACAGCACGTGCGTCTTCGGCGTCGCTTCCTGGCAAATCCTCTGCATCAACTCGACCCACGGCTTCTCCTGTTCTTCGATCTGGTCTAGCACCGCCTCCAACTGCCTGACGATTTCGTCACGAGTCATGCGGCCATGTGCCCCGCTCCCTGCCCCACAAGTCCCGCTAGTCGTGTCTTCCAACTCTTCACCCCGTTCGGCTGTTTCGGTGGCGCCGGCGGCTGCCGCGACAACGTCAGGCGCACGCACCACGCGCGAGCGTCGACGATGTCGTCGTGCTTACCGGCAGGGAAACGCAACATCTCTCGATCTGCCACAAGCCTGTGCTCGTGCGTCTCGAGGAAGCTCACCTTGTTGAGCTGCATGCGCGCCTTGAGAGGCCCTGCACGCAGGCGCTTGTCCGTCAGCGGCTGAAGCACCTCATACGACGGGTACAGCCGCAGCTCATGACAACGACGCTCGAACACCGCCTTGATCGACTTCCAGATGTGCCCGTCCTCGAACCCGATCAACTCTGGCCGGTGCTCCCGGAACTGCTCAAGGATCGCGTCGACGATGACGAAGCTGTTGTCAGTCTTGAAGTGCTGGAGATCCAGCTCGTACAGGTTGTCGAACTCGTCCTGCAACATCGTCGAGCACGCGTTGAAGTCGTTCTCGGTCTTCTCGGTGATCGCGAAGTCCCACGCCTGATACACGAACCGGCCGCGCCTCGCAGGTGCGTGTACGAAGTGGTGCAGGTTCTCCTTCGTGAAGAATGCACCCTCTTCGGGGGCCGGGTCCTGCTGGTACAGCGCCGACCAGATACGGCCCTGACCGAGGGCGTAGTAGTTCCGCTTGACTTGCTTCAGGTACTCCAGCGTGTACCGCGCCGGGTGCAGCGCTGTGTTCGCCGGTCGGAGCAATCTCGCGCCCTCAGGCACGGTCATCTCCGGGTACACCTCGATGATCGAGTCGTCGACGCCGAGATACTCGTCGTAGCCCTCGTTGATCGCCGGGTACTTGATGACCTCGAACACTTCACCGTCGCCGGTGGCCATCGCCTGCTGAATTCGACCGGCCCAGTCGTCGTCGTTCCACCACGTCTGGATGCCCAGCACGCCGCCACCAGGGGCCAAGCGCGTGTAGGCGGTCGACATGTACCACTCCCACGTCGTATCCCGCACCGTAGCGCTGTCCGCGTCCTGCATGTCCTTCACCGGGTCGTCGATGATGAGCACATGCGCGCCCATACCCGTGATACCCGTGCCTACACCGGCCGCTGTGTAGCCGCCACCGGCCGTTGTACGCCACTGCTCGGCCGACTGGCTGTCCGCGCTGAGCTGAATGCCGTCGAACGTCGCCTGATAGCGCGGATCGCGCAGCAGATCACGAATGTGGCGCGAAAAGCCGAGCGCGAGGGGCTGCGAGTGCGACGTGGCGATGATTTCGTGCTCTGGGTACTTCCCCAGGTGCCACGCAGGGAACTTCCGAGAGGCGATTTCCGACTTTCCGTGCCGAGGAGGCATCAGAAGCAGCAGCCGAGGGCTCTTGCCGGCCGCTACAGCCTCGGAAAACCGCTCCAGGCGCCGACAGATGTCCTGGTGCACCCATCCGGCGTTGTACCGGTTGTGAAACCGCGACACGAAGTGCAGAAGTCGACGCCGAGACAGCACTCGGGACGCCAATTCCCGGTCTGCGAGCATCTTTTGCGAGAGCTGCTCAGCCGCTTGTCTGCGGTATTCGAGTCGACCTCTCGCGCGCTGCTTCAGGATGGCCTTTTCCTGCTTCTTGACCTCCTTCGCCTGCCGATGAGCGATCGCTTCTTCTTCAACTTTCGTCTTCGGAGCGGTCTGCTCGGCGATTATTCGCTTCGCCGACGCACAAAGACGGCAGTCAGCCGCTGAGTCGGACGTGAACGAGCGTGGAGACTTCTCCTTCCCGCACGAAACGCACGTTCGGCGCTTACTCTCCGTCCGCGGCACCGCTCACACCCTCAACTTCCATGTCTTCGACCACGATCTCGAGCAGTTGCTCGTCGGTGAGGGCTTCGAGCGCGTCGCGCCGCTGCCGCAGATTGCCCGCGATCTCGATTTTCTTGACCTCAGGAGCGTAGTAGCCGTGCATCTTGGCCAGCTCACGCCACCCTGCGATCTGCGCAGTCGGGTCGGCGAGCATCTTTGCCTGTTCGATGGCCTCTTGAATGCCCGCCACGATGTCTGAGCGCTTCAACCCAGTCACGAGTCGCGTGTTTGCGTGCTCCCGGTCGATCGCCGCCTGGATCTGAGGCAGCCGCTCTACCTGCCGAGCGTTGTTTTCCGGGTCTGCATAGCCCGCTTCCGCCGCTGCTGAGCGACGGCCTTTCCCGCGACCGCGAGCGTCCACGTAAGCCCGTTGCTTCTCCGTGAGCCTTTCGAGGTCGACAACTGCGGACGTTGTGCTCCGAGTCTTTTTCGTCATACTCTACGAGTCTATCAGAGAGTTTCAGAGTTCTCACAATGTGGAATCGCAGCCCTACGGCGAACCTCGATCCGTTCTGGACTACCTCGACGGCGTCGTATCCCGGCATATGGGTGATTTTCGATGAGTACGAAACGCTCTTTCCGGAACCGCCGAAGTGGTGGAGATGGTTCGATCGGTTTCGGAGATGGAGCCGCGTTGTAGAGCGGTTTTCTGCTCTCAGTCCTGAGAACAAGGTGCCTCGACGGCTGTTGCTTTTCACGTCGCTCGCCGAACGGAGAGCGCAGAAACGTAGAGCGAGGATCTGCGCGCTATGAGCGGAGATATTAGACAGTTCGCCGCGAAAATTTCTGCAAAAATTTTTTTGCAAAAATTTTTTTTGCAAAAATTTTTCGATGGCAGGCTCGAGGAGCCCTCCCCCGTCCGGCGCAAACCGCACCCCGACTTCGGATTCGGTTTCGCCGTGAAAAGGGGGACCCTCTTAGCTCTCAGTCCTGCGTACTGCGTGCGACGTGCCTACCCGTGGGTACCACTCGCTCCGCTCGCGGGACTGGTCCGTTGTTGTGAGCAACTGGCTCGAACAACTTGGAGCTTCGATATGAATACGTCTGACTCGATGGGAAAAGGTGCTGCTATCGGAACCGCTGTGCGTAAGGCTGCGGTCTCTGCTGCTGACACTGCGGTCGCCGGTACATCCCACGGCACCGCTTTCCTCAAGGGGTTCTGGCGCGGCATCACTGGTGCGCCGACCCCTCAACCCACGCCTGCCGTGACCATGAGCGCCGCACCTGAGATCAAGCCGCGTCGCCGCAAGGCTGACGTCGCGCCCGCGAAATAGCAACGAGGGGCTTCGGCCCCTTGTTCCTACTGTCCTTCTATGGAGCTATGCGCCATGAGTGAAATCCGCATCACGATGCTGCAAGGTCTTCTGGGTCTGTGCTCTCTGATCACAGTCCTCTACGCGATGTACGTCGCGTTCGGTCCGTCAGGCTTCGCGCTTCTCGCGATCTGGTGGGTTTTCAAACTTGCGCTCAATGCTGCGCATGAACAAGCGCTCGATGAAATTCGTGTCGCACGCAACGCACGCGACGCTTACCTCAGCGGTACTCCGCGTTATCGCACTGCGAACACTGAGCAGCGCACTGAGAACCATGCGCTGAGAACTGAGCGCTGAGAGCGCCGAGCGTCGACGGCGGGCGGGGTTCAAGCCCCGCTCGCACTCACCTTGACTGCGCACACATTTGAATATGCGCATTTTTGCAATTTGGAGGTTTGCTTATGCTTGAAACTGTCTTTGTGTTCGGGGCCATCATTCTGCTGGGCCTCGTACTCATCCTGCTGAAGCTGCCGGCACAAGTATCTCTGTGGTTACTTGGGCACCACACACTTCTGGACATTGCCGTCACTGGCATCACGTTGTGGATTCATTGGGGCACGATGACTGGCCTCATGAGCGCTGCCATGGCTGGTCTCATGTGCTCCCTCCTCACCAGCGGTGGCCGACGTTTGTTCGGCTACATCAAACACGGTCGCTACTTCCGTGGCTTGCTCAACCTGCAACATCTCGCGATGAGGTGACACCATGTTCTATCTGAACACGCGCTTCGGCTTCATCATTGCCGTTCGCGATGAAATCCACTTCACCCCCGATGTGCGGCACGCGCAACAATTCAGCTCTTTCTTCGATGCCGATACATTCGGTCGCTTTTGGGCTGAGCGTTGCCGCTGCTTAGGCATCAAGAACTTGTACTACTGCATCTTGCAGGCGGCGTAACCCAACTCGACAGCGCCAGCGTCAGGCTCGTAATTGGCGCTCGCGCGAATACATGCGTGCCCACCGCGTTAGTGGGATAAACACCGGACAAACCAAAGGGAGGCACCCATGTAGCGACGATCACAATCCACCGTATGCCAACGAAATGCATGGCGCGGCGCTCGTTGGAATAACAGGCCCGTATCCGGCTAGTCACCGGTCCGATAACCCCAGAGGGGACAACGCGGCAATCGTGACACGTTGCACTGGAACCGTAACCAGCAGGCTGCCCGCCATCCTGGCGGGCGGCTTTTCTTGTACTGTGAGTCATCCCGACTCACGTCAGAGGAAAAGCCCATGCAAGTACGAAACAAACGAACTGAACCCAACGCGAACGCAATCTATGTCGGACGACCAACAATATGGGGAAACCCATTCGTAATTGGTCGCGATGGCGATCGAAAAGAAGTGATTCGCAAATACGAGCAGTACCTCGCTGAGAAACCCGCTCTCATAGCTCGCGCAAAACGAGAGCTGAAAGGACACGATCTAATGTGCTGGTGCCACCCGCATCCATGTCACGCAGATGTTCTTTTGCGCATTGCAAACGAGTGACAATCGCCCGCCATCCTGGCGGGCGGCTTTTCTTGTGTTGTGAGTCATCCCGACTCACGTCAGAGGAAAAGCCCATGCAACTGAACTTGCACGATGCAGTGCTGGAAGCGATGCGGATCGATGTTGATAACGAGATCCGCCAAGTATTCGAACAGTCCGCTGAAGCTGATCACTGGGCTGCTGATCCTTTCGAGGTCGCAGCACAGCGCGAAGCCGCAGTCATAGACTCGTTCGGCTTCAACCTCGCTGGTACTCCCACCACTTGATACAAGGAAACTACGATCATGGATACGCAAAACGCAACCCTCCGCAGCGTCCTCAACGCCGAATTCGGCCTGAGCCCCAAGTCCCGACTCCTGATGTCGATCAACTTCAACGCCAGCATCGCCATGCGTCGGGCGTTGCAGAAGATGGAGGCCAACGAGGAGTTCGACTACGCCGAGATCGACGCGATGGACAGCGTCGCGAAGGAACTGGGCTTCTCCAACGAGAACCCGACCCTGCAACTCGATCGCGCCTTGGAGTTCATGCTCGCCGCCTACACGGCAGCCAAGGAACTGAGCATGGTCACCGACCTCAACGAGAGCGGCCAGAAGACGCGCCCGTTCGCGTGGCTGATCGAGAACGACATGGTGCGCACGCCCATCGGCTGGCTGAAGTCCGACATGAAGTTCCGTGTCGATCGCTCGCTGATGCAGCAACGCACCAACGTGCTGCTGGCCTACCCGGAAATCCCGGCCAGTGACAACGTGGAAGCGTACACCGCAGCCGTGAACGAGCGCGACGCCGCCGTGAACAACATCATGGAAGCGACGCGCAAGCGAGCTTCGGAACTGGCAGCCGACAACGTGATGAAACGTGCCACGATCCTCCAGGGTCACCTCAACCTGGATGTCATGAAGCTGTCGTCGGACGAACTGACTGATCTGCTCGAGGAAGCCGTCGACGAACTCCAGATCAACTGGCACGACGTGCTGACCAGCGCAGCCGAGAGGCATCAGGCCAACTTCCTGAAGGGGCTCAACGAGGGCAAGCTCATGACTCTCGACGCCGACCTGATGGTGTGGCTCGGCCCGAAATCGAAACAGAGTGCAATCCGTGAGGCGAAGGACAAGTTGATGGCCGACACGGTCGCATAAACCCACAGCGCGGGCTTCGGCTCGCGCTGTGCCCTTCAACTGCCTGGCACCTATGGGCACCACATGACCTACGAAGAACTGGAATGTGAGAGCAACTGCTTTGGCCTGGCTGTCGTGAACAACTCAGACTCACTGGCCACTCGCGTCCGAGAACTGATCTCGGATTTCGCCAACCGCAACACCGACTTCTACACGCTCTACCGGCGCTTCTCACAGGCGATCTACAGCTGCATGCCCAAAGAAGAGTGCAACACCTTCAAGTGCATGACTGTACCCCAGCGATTTCTCGTTCTACGGCACGCCGCGATCTACTACAACGATTCTGTGCCTGACAACGGCGAATTGCAGAAGCACTTCGACACCGCCCTCATCAAACGATTGGGCTCGACAAGGTCCGCAACCATCAGAGGAGCCGAGCACAAGCTAACACTCCTGAACTACTTCTGCATCCAACCCCAACCCCAACCTGAAGAGGAACACATGAACGACAAGAACCAAGGCTACATCACCGGCAACGACTGCGACCGGAATTGCGCGCCCATCATCGAAACCCGTACCTTCATCTTCGGCACCGACATCGACAAGCTCACCGACAGCCAGCTCTACTCCAAGATCGCCGACGTGGAGGCCGAGATCGACCGGCTCGAAGCCATTCGCACCAAGCCGGCCAAGCTGGTGAAGCAGCTTGAAGAGATGAAGACCGCGGTCGTCGCGGTCGCCGCTGCCATCGACGCTCGCACGTAACACATCAACTGGAGCCAACGGCTATGGGCTGGCGCTATCACTCCGAGAACGTTGCAGGAAACATCCACACCGCTGTGGAGATCATCAACAAGTTTCACCCTGAATGGGACATCGTTCACATCGAGTCCATCTCAGGCAACATCAGCCTCGTAGTGCATAGAACGCCAGTCCGGCCCACCAGCCAATGGACCAAATGCTCCGAACAACCACCGCCACGCAACAAGTCACTCGTGCTTCGTGATGAACTCGGCGAGTTGTGGGTGGGCACCCTGCTCCACAACGACTACTACGACGCAACCGAGTGGCTCCCCCTTCCTGACTGAGACCGTGCAATGGGACAAGCAAAACTTCGCGGTACGTTTGAAGAGCGCCGAGCTACGGCCAAGATCAAGGCCAAGACAGAGGCGACTCAACCATCCGTCACTGGGCGCCTCACCAGCTCTCACCTCAACCACCAACGGTTCAAATCTCACTCACGACTGAGCCCTGCACTCATCGCAACTGCTGCTCTCATGCTCGCGGCCGACACTGAAATCCTGTAATACCCACACTGGCAACAAGTGTTACGTTGTTACGGTTACACGACGCCCTATATTTATATAGGAAACAACACGAGTTGCTTCTTGTTGGTATTCACTCCATACAATAATACGTTTTGTAACTGTAACTGTAACAAGATAATAAAAACAATAACTTAGCTGTTACAGTAGTTACAGAAAACGGCCTTTTCAGGCTATGCTTTTCTCATCGCCGGTTTTCAGACATCCGGCGATGAGAAAAGCCTACCCTGTTTTGGACCCTTCGAAGCTGTATGCTGGAACGTGATCCACCGAAGGAAGACCATGTCGAAGCCGCTACTCACGCAAGATTTCCTGTCCGCGAACGGCCTGCCACTCACCAAGTCCTACGAACTGGACGCTGAGGGCAGGCTTCTCAAAACCCCGTACCCAAACGTGAGCAGCTTCACGAGTGTTCGTGAAACCTACTCAAACATGTCTCAGTTCGCAGCACTGCTCTCGAAGCACGCAGCTCTTGGTAACTGCATGCTGAAGGGTGAGCTGCAACGACAACTGACTCATGAATCACGTCGAGGATCGACAGACCGCAACAGCAGTACGCGGCTCCTGGTCCTCGACTGCGACAGCGCACCATTCAACACACCGGCTGCCTTCATGAAGGCGATCGGGATGCACGACCTCAGCTACGTGGTGCAGTACAGCGCCTCACACGGCCTGCCTGGAAGCGTAGGGCTTAACGCCCACATTTTCGTTCTGCTCTCGGATTACGTGATAGCCAACTTCCTCAAGAGCTATCTCATGGAGTTGAATCTGAAGACCCAGGCTCTGAAGGATGCAATCACGCTATCCAAGACAGGAGCAGCGCTGCACTGGCCTCTGGACATCACAGCCTGTCAGAACGACAAGCTGATCTACATCGCCCCACCACACCTTGGTCCTGGCTTGAAGCCCATGGCCAAGAGCATCGTGTATGTAAAGGGCAAGAAGGAAGCGCTCTCAACCTCGGAGTTGCAATCTGACAGTCTCGATCAGCTTCGTGAACAGTCTTACGCGCTACGCAACCAGCTCAGAGTGGCCGCTGGGCTGAAGTCGATCAAGTCCGCACCCACCTTCGTAGGTGAATACGAAGTCCAACCCAAGCCGGGTGAAGCTGTCATCACCGGCATGCGCAAGGATCGTGGATTTGTCTACTTCAACCTCAACGGTGGGGATAGCTGGGGCTACTACCACGCTGAAGACAACTACGAGCTGATCCACAACTTCAAGGGCGAGCCAGCATACAAGACGAAAGAGCTGCTCCCAGGCTACTACGCAGACTGTGTAGCGGCTGCCCAGGCAGCCATGGTCCAGCCAACAGCCGCTGGAGATGTGATCCTGGCGTTCCGAGACTTCAAGACAGCCGTCTACTGGAACGGCACCTGGAACGAGAAAGACCAGAAGCTGACACTCGCCGTGGCGCGCAACGAGACTCAACTCGAGCACTTCATGATTCAGCACGGCAAGCAGCTAGCAGGGCCGATCCCTGTATGGGACATGCACTTCAACCCTGGCAGCGCGACCGTAGTGGACCTCGACAACCGTACGCTCAACACGTATGTACCATCCGAGTACATGCGTGCCAAGAAGTACAAGAAACGCGCGACGCTTCCACCAGTTGCTGAAAAGATCATCTCGCACGTAGTGGGTGGAGGAGACATCCGCGAACACTGGGACAACTGGCTAGCCTGTATCTTCCAGCGCAAGGTTCAGAAAACCCAGACTGCCTGGATCTTCACAGGCACCTCAGGCACAGGCAAGGGACTGCTGGTCAATAAAATCCTGTGGCCACTCATTGGAGTGAACCACCTAGCCTACAAACGAGCGCGAGAGCTGCTCGAAACCACAAACGGCTGGGCTGAAAAAGCCGTCTTCGTCGTCGTCGATGAGATGCACACGGTCAGTGGTAACGGTACCAACGGCGAGTTCATGATCCCGGATCTCAAGAACATGATCACGGAGAACACGCTTTCGATCCGTCACATGCACCGAGGGAGCTTCAACACACCGAACTTCTCGAACTTCATCTTCCTCAGCGACAAGAAGGCACCAATGCCTGTCGAGATGCAGGATCGTCGCATGAACGCTGGTGACTACCAGCCCAACAAGCTGATCATCAGTGAGGAAGAAGTCGCAGCTCTGGAAAAAGAGCTGCCTGACATCGCAGCGTACTACATGACGCGCCCTGCCGATCCGGCCAAGGCTCGGCGAGTCTTGAACACGGATACCCGCACCAACTTGATTCAGAGCAGCCAGACCAGCCTGGACGCCATCGCCACCGCAGTGCTTCAAGGCGACCTCGACATGCTGTGGGATTCACTCCCGGACTCACGGCTAGTGAACAAGCTGAGTGCAGACGCCATGAGCGTGTACGGCGCCGCCTTCCAGGAGCTGATCCACAACATCGTGCTCAATAATGAGCGCACAACGAAGCTCACCAGAGACCAGCTCTTCGTGATCTTCCAGCACTGCATCGGCAAAATGCCACCTAGCCCAAGCAAGTTCACAAAACTGCTAGGCCACCACAACATCTCTCTCGAAGTGCTACGCATCGGCACAGACATTGTGAGAGGGTTGCGTGTGCACTGGAAGCAGGATGACGAGTGGTACCAAACACGACGCGATATCATCAAGCCACCTGTCGAACTGAAGGCCAAGACAGGTAGCCCTCTCAGGAGAGTGAAGTGAGCAACGTACTAGGCCGAATCAGCAGCGTTCGAATCGGTAACTGTGGCTACCAAGACATCGGCTTTGGTGTTGAGTTCCGCTTTTCCCTGGGGAGCAGCACAGTCTGTGACACGTGGGTTGCGTGGTACCCCGCCTCCCACAGCATGAAAGGAGAAGTATTCGAGAAGCTGCGGCTCATCATGAAAGACGCTCGCGTTACCGACATCCGCCAACTCGTAGGCACACCTGTCGAAGTTCAGCTCAGCGAGAGCAACGCTCTTATCACTTGGCGCATTCTCACGGAGGTACTGTGATCACCCTCAACGAACTACGCGTACTACTCAGCTTCGCGCTGCATAGTCAGAACGTAGCAATCAATTTGGCGTTTTCAGAGATGACTGGCAACGATTTTGACGCCATCATCGACGCTCTCGTCGACCACGGTCTGCTCAGCGGCAAGAACAAAACCACAGTAACCGAGAAGGGACACGCATACATCGAAGCACTACTGGCCGTGCCGCTTCCTGTACAGCGGTGGATGGTGCCGAAATGAGCGCCTGGGGATCACACGAATACTCTCTCATGGCCATCGGCGGGCTGGTTGTGGCTGGCCTGTGCGCGATGCTCGGAATAGCGGGAGTGCTGCTTGAACACCGCGGCGGACGCGCCTTGCAAACCATCTACGTCGCCGCCCTGGTGTGGTTCCTCGTGTTCCTGAACGTCGCATTTGTGAGGTTGGGCTGGATGAGGCAGAGGGGATATGACGATGGATCAAAGATGGA
>ERZ724505.1552-NODE-1552-length-12448-cov-14.470830_pt1 | contig 12448 bp, 12 predicted proteins | sample MGYA00376038_ERZ724505 | MGnify/ENA primary metagenome ERZ724505 (study PRJEB28724, sample SAMN07190884) | wastewater metagenome | isolation source: effluent of sewage treatment plant in Hong Hong | place: Hong Kong | collected 2016-03-17 ... | reverse complement strand
ACAATTAAGCCTTGATAACCCATAAGGAGGAAACTATGCCGCTCATCGCCTTTGTTCCCATGATCGTGTGTCCGTTCTGCCAGGAAGAGAAGCCGTTTATCCCCCTAGAGGGTGTAGACCGTTTAGGAGTTCATGGACATGAGTCTAAAATGCGCTGTACCGGCTGTAGAGAGCTGTGGTGGGTGTCTAGTAAGGTAGTCCATACCGCTACGTCTCCTATTGAACTCTCAGAGCGTGATGGGAGGCCTACGCTTAGCGTGGACGGAACGAGTTAGATTGTATACAGTTGGTAGAGCTGTAAAACTACCTTTTTTTAAACTTTTAGTATGTTTGAAACAATTCTTGGTGCAATCTTTATCTTTGGTTTATTCCTGTTCACGGCGTATGGATTTCCAAAGATGGGGTATCGAATACGGGGGAAGAGGTTTATAAAGAATGGGTGGAATATTGAAGAAAGAGAAAATGCAAAAATAATGACTAATACCTCAAATAAAACTTGTCCTTGTCATTGTCACAGCGGACATGGTGGGTGTTTTGGGATGGTCGTAGATGGGAAAGAATATAGTCATGTGTATTGTGTTGAAAAATGCACTCATTGTAGCCAAGAAAAAAACAGGCCGTAAAGCCTGTTTTAAGTTCTATAATTGTCCAATATCCCATGGACGGTTAGACGAGTTCAGAACCCTAGATTTTACCGACAAATTTATCGTTTTCATCTGTGAAAAAGTTCTTGAGCAAATAGCCTAAAAATGTAGTAACCGCTACGGTAGCAATGGTTTTTAGCTCTGTACTAGTCAGCGCTAAACCGTTCTGCTGGATAATCCCTAGCAAAGCTGTTAGTACCGAACTCAATACAGACATTATAACGCCTTTTATAGCGTCTTTATAGCCTAATTTGAACATTTCCATACTACTTAGTAGTTATTGAGTAATGAGCAACATCAAACGGTAGCTTTTCTACTGTTTGAATGTGCATGTTAGCGTATGAACCAAAGAACAGCTTAAACAAATCACCGCCAACTATTTGACCATCCGAGAATGGAACCAGTTTGTTATCTTTTGGATTATGAAAGTAAAGAGCTGGTTCACCTTTTTTTTTATACACCATCATAGAAGATAGATAAGTTAAGTAACCAATTTTAGGCGCGATAAATATGTAGTCCCAAGCAAACCGTACAAAACCTTTATCATTTTCGCTATCAAGTACATACCAGAATTTGCCTGGTTCAGCTGCCACGACAAGCACTTCGTGTGTTACCACACCGCTTTGATCTTGTTTCACATAACCATTTTGGTCATACTCATACCGACCATTAACACTCACCATAACGGGAGAAATAGTAAGCGCATTGGCGATAATATCTGGTCTGTTCCCTGCCAACCAAGCATGATTATAATTCCACAGTTGTTTGAAGTTTTCTTTGTTGATCACTTCTTGAGGGATTGCCTGATAGAATTCCTGTTCGGTCATATCAGGGCGCATGGTGACGTAGTCTCTCTCCTCCACACCACCAACTTTACGGATATTTTCAACTACATTAGTGACCGAGTTCCCACGTCCTGGAAGTGTGCCAGACATAACCGCGGTAAATCGTTTTGACTTATCAAGTTTTAGCCCGTATTTAAGATTTGCTAAACACTGTATTTTGTTCCATGCCGACTGTGTAACACAATTCCACGGGTCAAAAATTCCATTACGCTGCAACTCAAACTCTGTTACATAGGGTCGCCAATCCCCTTTTTGATTCAATGGATCTTCTACAGCACCAAGTATCCAGTCCCGCTCATTTTGTTTTTCTTCTGGAATAAGACCAATTACTTTCGGCTGTTTAATTTCGTCTGGTGTAAGAATTGGTAACATATCTATTTATTAGCACCACCTAAACGAGTGGTTGGCTCATATTTTTTGGGTGGTGTTGGCGGTGTAGGCACGCTTAATTTTCCGCCAGCACCAGCACCGGTAACTAGTCCATTACCACCAAGCTTTTTTGTTTTCTTTTTCATAGTTATTCATTAAAAGGAATAAAACCTACTTTTTGATTTTTTAGAATTTCTTTAAACATCGTTTGGTTTTTTTCTAAACCATCTATCCGTTGGTTTAGTTTGAATGAATCTATTTTTAGTTCATACATATTATTATTAAATATTTTCACACTATCGTTTGTATCTTTAATTTCGCTCCACATTGACCCCATAAAAGCAGTCAGATACCCAATAATACCTACACTAATAGCGACGTAAGTTTTCCATGATATTTTTTTGGCCACTTGTTTTTCTATATCTTTTAGATGTTCATGTACCTTATCAAATTCATCTCTTGTTTCTTTGGACATTTTTTTATGCTCGAAATAGCCATTTTTTTGTAATTCCTGGACTAGGGTGTCTAGTGCGTCAGCGTGCATATCACATAAAGATTACTTCTTTAATTAGATAATCCATCCCGGCATTAACAGTCTCAATTTCGGTGATTGAGTTATATAATTTGGTGTGTAGTGTGATAGTAGTACCATCATTCACCAACACTAAAAATCTGCAGTCTGATAATTGCGCTACGCTGATATTACTTCGCTCGGCGAGCACTGCGGCTACCATGCTTTCACCGTTAATTTCTTCGGTGATGAATTTCACACCGTTTGATCTCGTTTCTACGAATTTAGTCAATGGTATTTTTTTATCCAATTTAATAAATTGCTTTGACATAGGAAGAAATTAAAATATTTCTACAATAACTTTTCCGTCTGATCCATTACCACCAGCTCCAGAGTTAGCACCATTAACCGAAGACCCACCACCCCCACCACCAGCGCCGATACCGCTAGCCGCACCACCTGCGCCACCAGCAATAGAACCTAGATGATTACCCGATGCACCGCCAGCACCACCGTTACCTGGCATATATGAACTAGCGGATGTGGCGTTCGCACCGGCTGCGCCAACAGTTTGGCCTCCGGTAGCGCGTGAATTATTATTCAACCCATATACAATTCCACCATCACCGCCAATTTGGAAAGTTCCAGCACTTACGCCACCACCACTGCCACCACTAGCAGGTGAACCATAAGCAGTGCTTCCAAAAAAATATGAGTCATACCCTGGATTCCCATAATAATCATACCCACCATAACCACCATATTGTCCCCAGAACATACCACTAACCGCATACGCTCCATTAGTTCCTCCACCAGCACTTGTTCCTCCTCCGCCACCACCGCCACCACCTGCTACCGCATAATTCCCGAAAGAAGATGTTGCCCCATCAGTCCCATTGTTCCCGTCTGTATTATTGGTCGTTACTGCTGCACCACCCGTACCTTTAGCCCCAACAGTAACCGAAACTGTGCTTGATAAGTCACTTGGCGCAAAGATAGCTACAGTACAAGCTGCGCTACCCCCACCACCGCCACCACCGGATAGTGCTGCTGTCCCTCGTCTCCCCGAACCACCGCCACCGCCAGCTCCGCACACTTTGACGCGAACCATGCTACCGTATGACGGCTTAGTCCATGTCCCGTTAGAAGTGAAGACTTGGATGTTGTATGGCATGTCCGCCGATACCAGCGACCTAAAAGTAGGTGCCGCGTTAGCCCCGCTAGTCGGACCGGCAAAAACAGTATTAGATGCAGTAGTTGTCACCCCAATACCACCACTTGATACCGGTAATGGCGTGGTGAGCGCTAATGATGACCCGCTAATAGCCCCGCTCACGGTAAGAGCTGTGATAGTCGTTGTAGCCAGCGTAGAGGTACGTGAAGCCGTGAAATTAGTCACCGTAGTAGTCGCTAGCGTGCTAGCGCCAGTGACGCCTAATGTTCCGGAAATAACCTGATTACCGGTAGTAGTAGCGTTACCCGAGACTGTGAGTTGTGTGATAGTTGTTGTGGCAAGCGTACTTGTCCCGGTAACACCAAGCGTCCCACTAATAGTTGCATTGCCAGAAATAGCAAGACTACCGCCTGTTATTGCTGCAGTGACGACTAAGTTGGTGAATGTACCAGTAGTAGCAAAAAGGTTGGTGCTAGTTACGTTAGTAATTGTTGCATTTGTTCCTGTGAAGTTAGTTGAGTTGTTGTTAGTACTTGTAACGCTAGTAATGGTGGCGTTAGTTCCGGTTAATGTTGTAATAGTGTAGTTAGTACTTGTTCCGTTAGTAGCAGTAAGATTAGTTATCGTGTGGTTAGTTCCGGTAGCTGAGGTGTATGTTAAGTTCGTCCCACTGAGTCCTGTAGCGAAGAAATTAGTACTTGTCGCGTTACCCGAGATAGTTGCGTTGCCGGTTATAGTGGTTTGGCCAAGCGTTGTAGTTTGAGCGCTCAGAGTCCCTGTGACTACAAAATTAGCGGTGGAAGTTCCACCAGCGAATATTAAAGCGAGTGATGTGGTATTGCCTGCGGTCGCTACCGTTTGTAAGTTAGATGCAGTCCCGCTTGGGCAGTTAGTGCCATCAGCAAGACATACTTGTTTGCTATTAACTACTAAATTAGTAGTGGTTACGCTGGTAAACAATCCATTAGTTGCGGTTAAATTTGTAGCAAATAGATTAGTGCTTGTCGCGTTCGTAAACACCCCAGTTGATGGTGTTGAGGCACCAATTGTGCTGTTATCGATAGTGGAACCATTAAGGGTTAACGCTGCTACCACCATTGCGTCAGTAATTGAGTTGTTAGGCAGTGATAACGTGTTTGTGACCGTAAAATTACCTACATTAGCAGTGCCGATAGTAGAACTAGCAGCAGTAGTGGTCGCAAACGTATTCACCCCTGTAAAAGCCTGTGTTGCGTTTAATTTTGCTAGATTGCTAGCGTCAGAAAGGTTAGACGAAGAAAGACCAGTGATAGTTGCTCCTGTGACATTAAGTGTTGATGAGATAGTAACGTTAGTGCTTGATACGTTCGTGATCGTTGCGTTACTACCCGTGAGTGTACCAATCGTGGCAAACGTAGCGTTAGTTGTTGTTGCGTCGGTGTAGGTAAACGAGCCTGTAGGTGCTGTAAAAACACCCTGCACCCTGAACGCGGCGGTAGATGTTCCACCTGCAAATTGGATTGCGTTGGTGGTTGTATTGCCATTAGTGGTAACGTCTTGAAGTGTAGATGTGGTGCTCCCTCCTCCACTTACAGTTACTAGTTTGTATGTAAATGGATTTGTTGAAGATACAGCCAAAAACTTACCTACATCACCAGCAGTTACAGAACCGATCCCCGTACCACCTTGGTATGGAAACAGCACGCTAGCCCCAGCCACTAAGGCAGGGATTAAACCAACAACCAATATTGTAAACAATACTTTTTTAAAAAAATTCATATTAGTAACGATAATCAAAAGTTATAACAACACCTGTTGGTGGTGGGGTAGTAAAGGTTATAGTCGTGCCCGCAATGGTGTAGTCTCCAGCGGTGACTGTCATTCTTCCAGGCCCAACAAAAACCTTTTCGGAATTAGCAATCGGAGTATGCAAGAACGTAAAATTAACCCGTGAATCATCGGCTGATTCTGGCGGGTGTTCATTTTCAACGAGGGTATAACTACTAGAGCTTGTTACAAACTCTAACCCAGTTCCTGAAGAGTTGACGCGTACTATTTTTCCTGCACTACCAGCGTAGCTACTTGGCGTGTCTTTAAGTTCGATAAAATCGTAGTCACGCGCTGAAAAAGTACGGATAAGATATTCTAAATTTGGTGTATCTTTTAAATCATCGTATGAAAGTTTGTCCTTTCCCTCTAAAGATGTTAATTTTCTAACGATATCTTTCCCGGTATCTGGTGATCCGTCTTTTCCATCTCTACCATCTTTTGGTTTTGGGATAATTTTTTTAATCGTTTCTAAAATGAGTTCGTAATCAACAGACGCATCTTTACCGTTTTTTGGAAGTGGAAAGTCAACCCCAGCGACTGGTGTTTTACCATCCTTACCATTAACACCAGGCTCGCCCTTTTCTCCTCGATCACCCTTCTCTCCGCGTTCCCCACGTTCACCTTTTAGAGTATTGATAAGTGGTAGAAATTTTTCGATTGTGTCCATTGCAGAAATGATTTTTTTCATTTCTGAGTTATTTTGTGTTGATACGTTTAAAATCGAATTACTAACCAGACGTAATTGATCAACAATCGATTCATTTTGTTGAATGAGCGTGTCAAAAACCTGTTCGTAGTTGTTTCTATCATTTTGCTCGATTATTGTTGAAAGTAAGTCGGAAATCTCTCTATAATTATTTTCATTATGAAGCATCATTGTGTCATTTTCAGACACAACATCACCATTAGAAGTATTGTTTGGAAACATCATAAAAACAAAAAAACCGTGCCGCACGTAAGTGCTAATCGCAAGGCTATTTGTGATTTAAGTGTACCAAACTCCTAATAAGTGCACAAGAGATATTGACACTCTTGTTTAGGATGTTGTATGATAGAAGAGCTTAGCAATAAGCTAAACCTGTGAGTCAGGTGGAAGACACGAAGTAGAGGAGAAAAGGGGGTAAAGCTGTTTAAGGAAACCCCGCTCCTGAGTCGCAAGACTCACTGCGTGGCTTCCCTAGACAGTTTTTTTATAAGATGATATCTAACTTTGAATTTATTACTAAAAAAATCTTTACTTTCTTGTTACCAAACGAACAAGTTATTTATAATACTAGACCTGATTGGTTAAAATTTAAAACAGGGAATAATCTTGAACTGGATATATTTTATCCACAACTTAAACTGGCTATTGAAGTAAACGGATTTTCACATCAACATAACTTTCAAAAAGAACGTGATAAGTTTAAAAGAAAAAGATGTCGAAAAAAAGGTATATTTCTTTTAAACATCAATAATTTTTCAGATTTATTTATAGAACAAAATAGAAATTTATTACTTAATAATTTTAAAATTGATGTCGCTGCTCTGCCCTCAGAAATATTACAAAAAATTGCAGATTATGAGCCAAAAAAAATTCCTGGCCTTGCTAATAAAATAATATGGAAAGCAAAAATTTTTAAAAAAAATGAAATACAAAGAAAAAAGAGACTAGAAAACAAAATTAAAAACAAAAAAAACATTAAACCACAATATATATTAAAATTAGGTGATCAGAGATAAAAAACAATATTTTAGCTAATTTTAGATAAAAATTAAGCTTACAAACTCTTTACAATTTGATTAATTCATGCTTCTCTCTGAGTAGGAGAGTTTTTTGATTTTATTATGTACTTACCCGCATGGAAAATAATTGCAGCAATTGTTTTTATGATCTTGCATACATTTACATAATTAAAAAAACACAATTAATCTGTTCCTTATTATGAATAAGGATTTTTATTTCATCTAAACCCCGTTTTTTTGGGGCGATTGGATAATTCATTTTTAATCATATGATTTGGATAATTATAGGATTAATTTTAGCTATAATTTTTTCAACAATTTTTATAGGCATACTACCTACAGTCGGCATCATAATAATAGTAATAGCGATAATTTATTTGATTGGTATATATTTAGATATAAAGAAAGGATTATAATTTTAATTTCTTTCTTTGATATGCTTCTTGCTCTAATTGTTTAATCCTTTCTTTTTCTTTTTGGACTTGCTCTGATGTTTGTCCTATAACTCCTGACTTACCTCCTTTATATTCATTTCCATAAATAGTTTTTGGTTCAGGAAGAAGTTTTTGATTTACGCCACGATAAATTCCCTCCTGAGCTTTTTCAGCATTTACACTGGAAACTGAAGATTTCGGACCCATAGGGATAGCCCCTTCACCCAAAAGTCCAGCTGGTTGAAATGGTTTAGGACGGGGAATTGGTTCTCGAGGTAATTTATCAAGTAAATTAAAGGCATTTTCAATATAACGATTAGGGTCATTTAGTTTTTTATAGACTTCTTTAGTAATTCTTCCAAAAGCTCCAGAGGCTATATCTGCAGGATTCAAAGTGGCCAGTCCACGCACTAAATCTCCACCAGTAAGAATATCGGTAAAATCAATTAAGCCTTTTTCATTTTTTCTTGCTTCGATATTAACCTGTCGAGCAACATCTTTTTCAATAGTCTTTAAAGCCTTATAACGATCTCTAAGTGGTTGATATTCGGCGCCAGAAAGAGAAGTTATCCTGTTATCGAGTTCTTTACGAACATTAGAAGAAATAAGAGCATCAATTGCAGCATTACTTGCTTCGTTATAACTTGGATTTTTATAAAAAGAATTCAATCTTGTATTAATACCTTCAACAAGATTTTGAGCTTCATTGACATCTAAAATACCCTTCTTTTCATAAACATCAGCTCTATTTCTCAGAATATTAGCTATTTCAGGCTTATTTAAAGCTATATCCGGGTTATTAGCAGCATTTCGTAATTCCATTACTATTGGAGCAGTTTCAATCTGAGCACCCGCTTCTCCAGAGGAAACTTTAAGACCGTTATAAAGTTGATAAACCTTACCTTTAATTTGACTTATGGCATCCAATAATTCTTTTCTTGTTTTAGGAGACCTTACTACTTCCAAACCATCATCATTAATTAAGGTTGGTTTAAATTGACTAATAGTATGGAAGGCCATTTCAGCATCTTTTGCATAAGCGTTTTGTGCTTCAACTGTCGTTCTTCCTGAAAAATTAGGTTTAATTCCTTTATTAACCGCCTCAAAAACGGCTTCCTTAGCTTTTTGCGAAACTGGAGCTATTATCTTTTTAATACCATAACCTGTTAAGGTGGAAGGAATCGCAAGAAAACCGGCCAAAGCGGCTCCCCCCACTCCACCAACAGTAGTATTTACGGCAGCACCCAAAGCTGATTCATTTGGATTTTTTACTGATTCACCAAATTGATTTAGTGCCCCAGAAACTGCACCTTCTTTTACAGCAGTTTTTACACCTTGTTTTACTAAACCTTTTAGTGTGTTTTTTGCCAAATTTCCCACACCACCACCACCAATAAAATTTGAACCCATTTCTGCGCCATACCCCACCATTTTTTTCACACCTTCACCAAAACCTTCCTGTCCAGTAAATGCAGGTTTTGTTTCACCCATAAATGGCAAATCGCGTTTAGCCTCAAGCGCCTTATTCGCTCCTTCGACATCACCAGAAAGCAAATTTCCTGTTGCTGAAAGCGCGTTATAACCAACAGTTGCAGTTTCTGCAAACGGTTTGGCAATACTTTTTGCCAAACCTTTAAAAAATCCATCTTTTGGTTTTTGACTCATTACCGGTGCTAAAGGATTGTTTGGCTGAACAGACGATACACCCTCATTCTCAAATTTACTCTTAAAATCATTAACAATAGCCACCACATCTTCTTTAGGAGCGTTTTGGTTAGCCATTTTTACGACTATTTCATCTAACTGTCTTCTACGTTGTTCAGAAAGAGGCATACATTTTAATAAGTTACACCATATTTATTTTTAGCCGATTCAACAATATTTTGAGGCAACACATTTTTTGCCACTCCCCTATCTATTGCTGACGAAACAACATTTTGCTGTTTAAGCGCAATAAACTTTTTCAAACCATTAAGTTTGCTTACTATGCTTGCAGGACTTTCATTGATAGTTGGGACATACTGATTGAGCAGTGCTTCTTCGGAAGCTGTAAAACTAGTACCACCACGTAGTTTTGCAATAGTACCTCTAATATTTCCAACCAACGACCTTACTTGTCGCGCTTCTTCTGTTCCTGTCCCTAAATTTTTAGAGAAGAATTGACCAACACTTCCTTTACCAAAACCACCAACACCCTCTAATGAACCATCAGAATTATAATTTAGAACTTCATCAATTAAATTATTAACAGTTGCCATGTTTTCGTTATCTTGTTGTTGTCCAGCACTTAATTTTGGCCCTGATTTATAGCCTGATCTCGTTAATTCCCCAGCTATTTTACTTCGTACGGTTGGTGTTAAATCTTCAAGTCTAAGAGTACCTTCTATTACGGCTCTTGCTTGGTCTGAAAGTGGCGTCGTCTTCCCGTTACCACTACTTATTGAAGAACCGTTTCCAGAAGAACCGCCACCTATCCCACCAGCACCCACAACACTCCACGTCCCTGTTTCTGGGTTGTATTGCAGTAATCTCTTATTAACCACTTGAGTGATCGGTTTATTGTCCGTTGGTTTTTGTGGTGCGGTAAAAATAACCTTACCAGTAGACGGATCAACTAAAGTTTCCCCAGGAGATAGGTTGACCGGCCTTAAACTGTCTTGTTTCGTTTCACCTTGATAAATGATTTTACCTGTAGTTGGGTCAACTAAAGCTGCACCAGCACTAACCTGAACAGGCTTTACTGCTTCTTCGGCGACTTTCTTTTCATACGCAACTTTAGCAAGTGCATATTTAGCTTTAATATCTTCTTTAGTCGTCCCCAACTGACTCGCAATACTAGAAAACATTGATTCATCAGGCTCAACATTATTACCCAAGATATTAGCAATCGTACCGTTGACACGATCTTCTTTACGTTGTGAGGCACCTTTTAAAAACTCAATATATTGTTGTGCTCCTTGTTGACGAGCCGCAAGTTTTGCTTCTGCTTCTGACTTAACATCTTGGCTAATTTTAGAGTAAATACCAGACAATTTAAGACCAAGCTCACTATCTATAGCGTCTTGAACCTGTCTGTTTTGCGTCTCGACCGTATTAATGTTAGCTATGCCAAAATCATTACCAATCAAACCACGACGTGCATTAACTGCCGTTGCTTGTCCCAGTCTCCCCTGCCCCGCAATTCGTTCTTGTGCTTTTTTCTCGGCGTAAATACGGTTAAGCGCATCAATCTCAGCCTGAAAACGAGCCTGCGTGTCAGAGCGTATTTTGTTTTCGTCCACCGGATTCATCATGTCTTTGTACATTTGTCCTTGAAAGGAATATCTTGATTCAAGATCGCTGTTCTGGCCAGGAATAAGGCCAGCATACGCCTGACCAATAGTTGGATTACCGTTAGCATCAACACGACCAGCCATCAGATCATTAGCGTAAACTGGTTTTTGTGTCGTTGTTTTTGGTGTAGTTGCTCCCGAAGTCCCACTATCAAGAGCATAACCACTATTAAGTAATTTTTCGCCAAATGTAATATCACTACCCGCACCTTGTCGCGTAGCAAGGTCTTGTTGTGTTGGGTCAATGACTAGATCAGGATTATATTTGTTTCGATACGTTGCCATAAAAATTACATTAGATTATGAATGCAAAGGTAGTGCCCGTTGTTCCGGCAACGCCATTAGAACCAGCTGCACCACCGGCAGAGCCACCTGCACCACCCGTACCACCAGTTCCACCGTTGACGTTAAGCGTTCCATAAGCAGGGATGCTGTTGGCAATAAGAATAATCAAACCACCAGGTGCTCCCGAGCTTGCGCCACCACCTCCAGCTGCATTTGCCGCTGCATAGCCACTACCACCATTAGCACCGTTACCACCATTGGCAGAAATAGTTCCGTTATTGGTAATCGTTCGTGCGGAAATGAATATAATACCACCACCAGACGGTGCCCCAGCTCCACCACCACCATACGTGTCCACAGCATTGCTTCCACCACCACCGCCACCACCACAACCAGTATTTGGCGTTATCTGATTGATTGTCCCATTACGACCATTTGATACCTGGAACAACGAAACAAAATCTTGTAAACGAGAACCGGCATCAACTTTAGTTCCAGCTGCACCACCCGCACCACCGGTGTTTACTCCCGCTGTTCCGCCAGCCGCTCCTGCTGAACCAGCGACACCATACACATCAGAACTTGAAGTTCCGGCTGTACCAGCAACACCATTACCGGAATTTGCACCAGCTCCACCAGCACCACCAGCATATGAACCAAACACAGTGCCACTATTCAGTGCCGCACCACCTGCTCCACCTGCACCTACCGCTGAACTTGTTGCGTTACCACCTGCATTTCCGTTATTCCCCGAAGCGTCGATCACACCACCTGCATTAACCGTTGCACTAACACTACAAAAAATTTTATACCCATTAGGTTTAAGCGTTGCCCCGTTAGGAACAACTAACGTTGTGTAGTGCATGTCTCGCGTAAGCGTAGTCGTACCAGCTCCCAGCGTTACAGCCCCATCAGAACTCGAACCAAACATCAGCAAATCTAACCAAGCATTAGCCAATTGCCCACCACTATTAGCAATCGGAATTTTATTTGCCGTTGGTGTCGCCGTGGCATTTGCGGGGTCTTCTACTACTTTAGAACTAGCATTGAGTGTTGCGAGCGTGCTTGCTGCACCACCCCAACCAGCAGCCAACTTACCCGAAGAATTGGCTACCGGGACTTTGTTTGCGGTTGGCGTCTGAGTGAAGTTGTTACCGTGCGCCATCAGCGAAGCACCGGTTGACCCTGTTTCTGTCCCAGCTTGTAATTCAGCATCAGTTGCCAACTCGGCAATACCTTTTTGTGTAGTAGTGGCATTTGGAGCACCGGCAAAAGTCAGCGCATCAGCGTATGCCTTAGTCGCCAGTTGATTATTATTAG
>ERZ724505.1548-NODE-1548-length-12466-cov-4.447587_pt1 | contig 12466 bp, 10 predicted proteins | sample MGYA00376038_ERZ724505 | MGnify/ENA primary metagenome ERZ724505 (study PRJEB28724, sample SAMN07190884) | wastewater metagenome | isolation source: effluent of sewage treatment plant in Hong Hong | place: Hong Kong | collected 2016-03-17 ... | reverse complement strand
GCCTTCGGCCTGTAACTCGAACATTTTTTTATAGGTATTGTCCGACTTCATCAATTCATCATGAGATCCGCTTGCCGAAACTGTTCCGTTTTCTAGAACATAAATCTTATCTGCCTGCCGAACAGTTGAGAAACGGTGCGAAATAATAATAGTACTGTTCTGTTTCTGGTGCTCAAGTATTTGCTTGAATATTTTATATTCAGACTTTGCATCAACAGCCGCTGTGGGTTCATCAAGGATTAATAAATAGGCATCCCTAAACAACGCCCTGGCGATACCCATTCTCTGCCACTGCCCACCAGAAGGATGAAGGCCGTCCTCAAATTCCGGTGATAGCTTTTGTTTAATGCCATGTTTGTATTTGCTTATAAAATCATCTGCATCAGCTTTTTTTATTGCTGATTCAATCTTTTGCACGTCGTTCATATTCTCAATTCGTCCCACGCCGATATTTTGATGTACATCGTATATATAGTTACCATAGTCCTGCAGAAGTACTGAAACATTAGAATGCCAGCTTTCGGCTTTTATTTCATTAATGTTTAAGCCATTAATAAGTATTTCGCCGCTATCAACTTCATAAAGTCTTGTAATTAACTTAACCAGTGTAGATTTTCCGGAGCCGTTTTCCCCTACTAGCGCAATGTTCTCACCGGGTTCTATCGTCATTGATAGATCATCTATAATTTTTTTATCCGAACCGGGGTATGAAAAAGAAACATTCTTGAGCTCTATCTTCGGGGGGCCAGAAAGTTCAATATTTTTTGCATTGGGGCTCTCAATCAATACTGGCTTCATGTCGGCAATTTCGTAAAAATCTCTCATTACCAGAGCATGCTCATAGATTCTTCCAAGACTTAAAAACAAGCTAGTCGAACTAGTTGAAAACCTTTGAACAGTTTGGAAGTAAAAAGTGTAGGTTCCAATTCCGAAGCTACGATCTGTTAACACTCTACCTATAAAACTAATCTGAATTATCAATATAACAATATCTTCAAAAGTATTTGTTGCTGAATCTAGACGAAATCGTATAGCGTTAACTCTACTTTCCCTATCAGCAAATGTTTTTCTTAGATGATTGGCTTTATCCAAGAAATATGATTTTGCGGTGTTAAGGCGAATTTCAATATTTGTATCGTGCATATACATATATTGAGCGGTTTGCCTCTCAAGCCTTCTTAAATTGTCGGGATCATTCCAAACTATTTTATCTCTAAGTTTACTAATGTAGGATGATGAAAAAATCGAAGGAACCACAGCTATAAGTAGAGCGGGCAGCAACCATATTGAATAGTTGATTAGAATAATTGAGACCCCAACGATTTGGAATATGGACCCTGCTGACCTAAAAATTTCTTCGGATAGAATTTGGTGTGACATCACATGGCGATAAAGAACTTTATTGAATAGTTCTACGAATCTGGGGGTCTCTCGTGTAGGAACATCAATATTAACGACAAACTCGTTCATTCTTCTTTCAAGAAACAAAGTGAGCTTGATCTCTGATTTTTCGACGAAGAACCTTTGTACTGGGTACAGTAAGCTGCTGATCAGTCCGACAAAAGCTGCCAGAATAAAGGCTAAATATACCTCACTCTGCGGGATACTCCCATCCAAAGCATCTACAAGCTTGTTGATTGCAACACCCGCCAAATAGCTGGCGGCGATAGGTGTTAAGGCAGTTATAGGAACAAAGATTGCATTAATTATCAGCAGTGATTTGCTAACTTCCCACTGCTCAACGATCACCCTTTTGCTAACACGAAAAACAAGCTTGAGTTCATTCCAAATTTCACCAATTCTAAATCTTGGAATATTCAATTTTTTACTTCCCTGCCGGTACCCTCATGTCGATTTCATTAACTACCGGTAGAACCATTGGATTTCGCTTAGTCTTCTGGTACAAGAAGTCGGCAACCTCATCGCGAAGTTGAAGTTTAAAGCGAGACCAATCTGCAGGCTTAGTCTTATCGCGTCGTTCAAACGACTTGCGGATTTCCATTCGAAGTCGACCGATTAGATCCTCGCTCTCTTTCATATGAACGAAACCGCGTGAAATGATATCGGGACTGGTAAGTAATCGCCCGCTCTTTCGGTCCACGGTGGCGATGACTACTACCATTCCGTCATGTCCAAGCGCTAGTCGATCTCGTAGGACAAGGTTCTCAACGTCACCAATACCGGAACCATCGATCAACACAATGCCGCTTTCAACTCGCTCAGCTTTGCGACCAGAAGTAGGCGTAATCTCGAGAACATCACCATTATCCATAACGAATGCGTTGGATGCTGCAACTCCTGCCTTTACAGCTAGATCAGCGTGACGTACGAGCATATGAAACTCGCCGTGAATTGGCATGAAGTACTTTGGTTTCACAATCCTAACTAGGTCGGTAAGATCATCCCAGCTGGCATGCCCAGAAACGTGCAGCAAGCCAAACTGGTCGAGCTCACGCATCGAGTTGAGGTAAACGCGCGCACCTTCCCGCATCAAGGCGTCTACAGATGCCACAACGGCTTTCTCGTTACCGGGGATTGGGTTTGAGCTCAAAATGACGGTGTCGCCAGGCTTAATCTTTACGTGAGGGTGATCGCCGGTACTCATGCGGCTTAATGCTGAGTTGATTTCGCCCTGTGAGCCTGTTGAAAGGATTACGATCTCGTCGTCCTTGGACTTTGCACCATCCTGAACTCGGGTAATGAGGCCCGGTGGGACCTTGATGTAGCCCAGTTTGACGGCAAGCTCAACGTTTGCGAGCATGCTGCGCCCAATAAAGGCTAGCTTACGGTTAGCTTTATGTGTGGCATTAATAATCAACTGAACTCGAGTCAGCGAGCTAGCGAAGGTCGAGATAATGATTCGGCCACCCGCTCTACCAAAGAGGTCATTGAGCGTTGGCTCAATAAGCTTTTCGCTAGGGGTACGCCCTACTCTCTCTGTGTTGGTGCTGTCACTCATCAACAGCAACACACCCTCTTTACCGACCTCCTCAAAGCGAGTAACGTCCATCAACTTTCCATCAACAGGGTCTGGATCCAGTCGCCAGTCGCCGGTATTGATAATGGTACCGATAGGCGTGCGGATAATTACCGCCGTAGCGTCTGAGATTGAGTGAGTCACACGAACCAGCTCGATGCTGAATACACCGAGCTGCACCTGCTCATGACGATCTGGGTCCATAACTCTAAAGTCTGGCGCGGTCTGCATCTTGAACTCTTCAATCTGCTTTTCGACCATGGCAAGACTTAGCTTGGTTCCAAAGATTGGAACATTAAATTTAGGCAAAATGTATCCGGCTGCACCAATGTGGTCCATGTGACCATGAGTAATTACTATGCCTCGAAGTTTGTGAGCATTTTTCTCAACATAGGTAGCATCCGGGATAATGTAGTCGATTCCTGGCTGAGAATCATCTGGGAAGGCAAAGCCGATATCAACAATGATCATGTCATTATCGAACTCAATCGCCATCATATTCTTACCAACCTCACCGAGGCCACCCAGAGGAATTACACGGATCTTTGGTTCACGTGTAACCTGATTCGCCTTTCGCTCTTTAACTTGAGTCTGTTGCTCGCCGCCGGCACCATTAAAAACCGACTTGTTGATCGGAATAGTAGGTTGATTCATCAGCTTGGCAGCCATGGGGTTAGCCTGCTGCTGCCTACGCCTGACTTTGGCGCTATTTACCGAACCATTGCGACCGTTAGGTCTTGAGGGCTTCTGCCCCTGGGGTTTCGGTTTATTGTTTTGTTCTTTGGGATTCATTATTGAATGAATTCTCCTTTCAATTTAATTAAGATTCAATTTTTTCTTGATCAATCTTTTTGAGTAAACGCGGAATACCTGCAAAATCTTCGAGCAAGGTCTTCCTCATTCCTCCGTTGTAAAGTGCTGCCGCGGGATGATAAAGCGGCATATAAACCTGGCCATCACGCTTGTATGCGCGGCCGTGAGCTTCACTGATCTTCAGCTCGGGCAGGAACACGTTCATCGAGTGCCTGCCTAAGAAGACGATTAGTTTTGGTTCAATTATTTCAACCTGCTTTTTGAGATAAGGCTTAAAGGCTTCAATCTCTTCCGGTTTTGGATCTCTATTACCTGGTGGTCGGTATTTGACGATATTACTGATGTAAATGTCTTTTCGATCAAGTTCAATGCTTGCCAGCATCTCGTCCAAAAACTTACCAGCCGCTCCAACAAAGGGTCGTCCAAGCTCATCCTCCTTGGCACCGGGGGCTTCACCGATAAAGATGATATCCGCATCGGCGTTACCCTCGCCCATCACCAAGTTCTGGGCTCCTGCAGCTAGCTCAGGAGCAACACCGGCGGCTACAATCTCGTCCGCCAGCGCCTTAAGCTGCTGCTCTTTACTTCTCTGAGCCTCTGGCATGCTCTTTGACCGCCTTCATGCTCAGATTCAAGCGACCCTGATTGTCAATTTCCATCAACTTAACAGTAACTTCCTGCCCCTCTTTGAGCTCATCGCTCACCTTCTCAACCCGATGATCTGCAATCTGCGAAACGTGAACCAGACCATCTTTACCCGGCATGATCTCAACGAATGCACCGAAGTCCATCAGTTTAACAACCTTACCGGTGTAAATCTTGCCCACTTCTGGTCGAGCAGTGATACGCTCAATCCACTCCATAGCTGCCTTGGCCGAATCACCATCATTGGAGGCGATCATAACCAAACCATTGTCTTCGAGGTCAATTTCAACACCAGTTTCGTTGATAATCTTGTTAATGGTCTCTCCGCCCTTACCAATTACGATCTTGATATCGTCGGGGTGAATCATCATTTTAGAGATTCGAGGTGCGTGGGCTGCAAGATCGGCACGTGGCTTATCAATAACCTTTAGCATCTCGGACATGATGTTGGCGCGTCCCTTATTGGCTTGAGCCAGGGCTTTCTTCATAATCTCGGGAGTAATTCCCTTAACCTTGATGTCCATCTGTAGGGCGGTAATTCCGTCGTCGGTACCAGCAACTTTAAAGTCCATGTCGCCGGCGAAGTCTTCGGCGCCCTGAATGTCACTCAAGATAACGTGCTTGCCCTTCTCTCCTAATACGAGGCCCATAGCAATACCGGCAACTGGCTTGCGTAATGGAACTCCAGCATCCATCAAGCTAAGTGTGCTTCCGCATACGCTAGCCATTGAGGTTGAACCGTTGGAGCTAACTACCTCGGAAACAGTTCGGATGGTGTATGGAAAATCTTCAACGGAAGGAATAACCGGCAGCAAAGCGCGCTCGGCAAGAGCACCGTGGCCGATTTCTCGGCGACCTGGGCTGCGCATTGGTCGAACTTCACCAGTTGAGTATGGTGGGAAGTTATAGTGGTGCATGTAGCGCTTGGTGGTATCCATCTCCATCGTGTCGAGGATTTGAGCATAGCTGGTTGAAGCTAGCGTGGTGACGTTAAGTACCTGGGTTGTGCCTCGTGTAAACAATCCTGAACCGTGAGCTCGTGGAATTAACCCAACTTGACCGGAAATTGGTCGAATCTCATCTGGCTTGCGATCGTCTGGTCGGGCTTCGTGATCCAAAATTGCTCGCCTAATTTCGGCATCAATAACTTTCTCGAAGGCGGTTTCCAGATCGTCAGAGTTGAACTGACCGTCCTCGCCACCAAACTTATCAACTACCTCTCGGCGCAGGTTCTTGATAGCATCGTGTCGCAAATACTGATTCTTATGTCGAATCGCAGCATCGAGCTTACCATCGAGGTACTTATCAAGCACTTCGGTAGCCTCGGCGTTTGGCTTGTGAAGCTCATACTCTTTTGGCTCTACTTTAAGCTCTTTGGCGATCTTTTCTTGAAGCTCAATAACGGGCTGAATAGTCTTATGGGCTAGCTCAATGGCCTCAATCATAGTTGCCTCGTCAACTTCGTTGGCGCCGGCTTCAACCATCATGATGGCGTCTTTTGTTCCCGAAACTACAAGATCGAGCTTGCTAACGGTCATCTCAGCAGCGGTTGGGAATGGTACTAGCTTGCCATCAATCATCCCGATTCGAACGCCAGCGATTGGTCCCTCAAATGGTGCACCGGATATTGTGAGAGCGGTTGAAATCGCAATCATGGCGATAATATCTGGGCTATGAACCAGATCCGCGCTCAATACAGTGGCAACACACTGAACGTCGTTGCGGTAACCCTTAGGAAATAGCGGGCGGATTGGGCGGTCAATAAGTCGAGCCGTTAAAGTTGCTTGTTCGGTAGCACGGCCCTCTCTCTTAAGAAAACGGCTTCCGGAAATCTTCCCGGCAGCGTACATTCGCTCTTCGTAATCGATTAGCAATGGGAAGAAGTCGATTCCTTCCCTTGGGCTGTTGGCTACTGTGGCGGTGCCCATAACCATAGTGTCGCCGTATTGAACGGTTACAGCACCATCGGCCAAAAAGGCCATCTTGCCGGTTTCAATTACTAGCTTTCTGCCAGCAAAATCTGTCTCGAACTTAACCGTTTTTCCGCCAAAAGGGTGGATAATTTCTTGTGACATATTCTCCTTATCTCGCACGATACGTGCCAGGGACTTGCCACTCATTGAACACTTTTGTTACACGAATCAATGAGAGCCAAAGCTCTACCACGTAATGTGTGCGTATTTTTTACTCACACGCCCTACTTTGAGCGCAGTTGGACGCTTGTTTAGCGCCCTGCCGCAATCAAACTAACGACGTAGATTCAACTTCTTCAGGATGGTCTCGTATCGCTTCTGATCGTTCTTATGCAAATAATCAAGGAGTCGGCGTCGCTTACCTACCATCTTGAGTAGGCCGCGGCGTGAGTGCTCATCCTTTTTGTGAACCTGAAGGTGCTTGGTGAGCTCTTCAATTTTTCGAGTGAAAATACCGATTTGGACCTCCGGTGAACCGGTGTCCTTTTTATGAGTTTGGTTATCGGTAATAACCTTCTTTTTTACTTCGGTCTTTAACATGATAAGTACCAGTCTAACAGATTACGCTCCAGATTGCAACACCTTAGGCAGTACGTTGAAAAAGATCACTTTGGTTAACACTTTCTAAGGGCTTTGCCTTTTCAATTGAGAAGCCACCGATAGTTGTCCTACGCAGGCCGCTTAAGTAAGCACCCGTACCAAGCTGCTTACCGATATCCTCCGCTAGCGTCCGAATATAGGTTCCACTTGAAACATGGGTCGAAATTTTAAGAATTGGATACTCATAACTAATGAGATCAAGCTTATAAATGTTGACCTCCCTTTCTGGGATTTCAACTTGCTCACCACTTCTAGCCCTTTTATATGCAGGCTTGCCGCCAATCTTGATGGCCGAATAGGCGGGTGGTGTCTGTTTAATAAGTCCCGTAAATACTTCGAGGGCTTTCTCAACCTCTTCAAGCGTGGGCACGATTTCTGACACAGCAGTCAGCTCCCCCTCTTTGTCGGCTGTCGCGCTATTAAAGCCGAGTGTGATTTCGGCATCATAGCTCTTATCGTGCTTGAGGAAGCTGGTTGCCAGCTTAGTTGAAGATCCGACCAGAAAGATCATCAACCCTGTAGCCATTGGATCAAGCGTCCCGGCATGGCCGATCTTTTTGATTCCAAGCTGCTTTCGCAGGCGCCTAATACAATCGAATGAGGTTATCCCGGAAGGCTTATCTACTAAAAGAATCCCTGACGGAGTCTGTGGCTGGTTCATAAACTAACTATACTTACGATAATCGGTTGGCGAAAATCGGATTGTTGGTTGGGTTTGATCGCTTTGAATCTGACGGAGCCGCTTGAGGCTTTTCTGCCTTACTAGATGGTTGATCATTAATGAGTGGCTCAGGGGCTTCGTCGTCGATATTTACGGGAGTAACCTGTGGTTGGTCATCTGGATCTGTAACCGCTGGACCATCGGTCTCAAACTCATGAGGCTGGGGCTGGGGCTGCGCCTGTACGGGCTCAACTCGAGGGGCTTCAACGGCCTGTGGCTGGGGCTGAGGCTGTTCAACCGTCTTCTGCAGGGGCTCCTGAACGTGCTCAATAACCATTGTTGGTTGCTCAACCTCAACGCCCTCAAGAGGTGCGTGAATGTCGGGCTCAGCATTTATAAAGACTGCCCTTTCGGCAATTGTGCCACCCGGTTCGAGACCGGCCTTTTCATAAATCTCGGCCTGCATTTTAGGCTTAGACTTTGGCTGCTCATTCTGACGCTGCGGTCGGTCCTGCCTGCTCTGCTGCTGAGATTGGGATTGAGGACCTTGCGGACGATCCTGCTTGCCCTTGTTGTTTCGGCCGCCATAAAGGCCCTGGACAACCTTTTTCTGGTCGGCTCCCATAGCCATCATTTGAGCGGCAACAGTCATTGCCTTTGAAGTGGTATGGGTGGCAGTAAAGCGATCGGTTGACGCCATAATTCCGGTAAGTATAGTGGTTGCGATTTGAGTATCAATTAGACCAGTTTGAAGCGACTCCGACAGCGCGACAAGCAACTCACCAAGACCGGCAGCATTTGGCTCAATAAGATTGATTGCGCCGTACTGCTCGTTGATTCGATGAAAGTCGATGTTAACCATCGGAATGTCTTCAAGAAGCTGCTCATTTTGTGCGTAGACGCGGTCGATACGGGAATAAGAAGCAACTCCAAGAACAATAATTAGATCGTAGTGATAATCACCGTAGCTATAGCTAACATCCTGCTGTTTGAATGAGCCAGAAAACGGGGTTACATGAACATTGAGCTTCCCATTTTCGATGGTGTATTTGAGCTTATCAACCTCAGCCCTTGAGAGATCAATATGCATGATGAAGTCTCGCAAACCGCCTAGCTGCTTTTCAACTTGTGAAGTGTCTAGGAATTTGGCAGAAGCAGGAATGTCATCGCTAATAACAGTGCTGACTTTCTTGCCGAATTTTTTGAGAATTGCAGATAGAGCCAATGTCGAAGCAACCTGATCAACTGTAGGATTTTGACCGGTTATTACAAGAATCGACTCGGCTTGGCGGATCGACTCTGATGTCTGTTGCTTGGGTGTTAACTCTTTGTCCATGATATTCTCACGAATGAACAATAGTATCAGATTTGGAGCAATAAGTCAATATCTGGACACCTCTTATGTTTGAGGAGTAATTTCCGCACTCAATGCTTTACAACCAAGAGTGTTTCAGGTATAGTCTTCTTCGTTATGCCAATTATTAAATCTGCAATTAAACGAGTACGACAGTCCGCAAAGCGACGAAGCCGCAACCTACAGGTTAAGCGAGCTATTCATCGTGATGTTCGCGCTTTTCAGGACGCTGTTGATGCCGGTGATGCCAAACTGACCACCGAAAGGCTTCGAGAAGCTATCTCTGAGATCGATCGAGCTGTAAAGAAAGGCACTCTCCACAAGAACACTGCTGCTCGCCGCAAGTCTCAATTGACCAAGAAAGCCAACACAGTTGTTAAGCCGGTCAAGACGAAGCGCACCAAAAAAGCTGCTCCTAAAGCTGCGGCTAAGCCAGCTGCTAAAAAACCTGCAGCCAAGAAGCCAGCTGCAAAGAAAACAGCCAAGTAACTCACCAATTCTTTCAATAAATTCCCGCCACTTTCAGGCGGGTTTTTTGTTACACTAAAATGCATGAAGACTCCAGAAGACAGAATACGAGCGCAGATTCAGGATATTTCCGCCGAAATAGTCGATCAGATCAAACTAATTCGAGATTATGCCACGACCCCAGGTAACAGCTGGCTTGCCAAAAACGAGCTAACAAGACTCCAAGCGCGTATGACCGAGCTCGAAGAATTGATCGATAAAATCAAAGAGAAAGACCAGGACTAAGTTGATGTTCCCGAAAGAGACGAAACTAGCTGCTCAACCATGTAATCGCTGTCGCCTTCTCCCGATTTGATTGCCATCTCGGTGTCAATCGCCTTAATAAACGATTCCTTAATTCGCTCTTCGGTGTATAGATGACGAGTCGCCAAGACCTTACCAGCAACATAAGGCGACATTCCAGCTTCTTTCGCTAATTGAGGGGCAGTGATTCTACCTGCACTTTTAGCCAAAAGCTGATTACGAAGCTGCCAGATTATCATGCTTAAAATGTACATTTCGTTTTCGCCATTTGTGCGAAGACGGGTGTAAATTTTGATTGCGAGCTGCCTCTTCCCTGCCGACATGGCATCAACCAGATTAAAGATACTTTCAGTTCTTGAGCTTTCTACCAGGAGGTCGATATTTTCGACTGTTACTTCCATGTTGTAGTTAAGCAGCTTTTCAATCTCGTTCGATAGACGCCATTGATCCTCGCCCGCAAGATCAAGAAGGCGGCCGACGGCAGCACGATCAATTTCTCCACCAGCATCTTCAACCAACTTAATTATCCAACGCATTAGTTTTGCATGATCAAGCTGCTTAAACTCAACAACCTTAGCTTTTTCTTTGAGGGTCTTAAAGTAGTTGGTTCGGTGGTCAACCTCGGGATCGTAAAAGACTGCCACTGTGGTTGAAGGAATTCCTTCAATTATTTGATCAATTTGAGTTGAAACGGCTTTGTTCTTACCTAGGGATGATTACGAGACGGCTGGATGCCAAAAATGGCACCGCTTGGAGGGCTGCCTTTAGCTCTGCGACAGTCGCTTTTTCGCCCTCAATCTTGTCGAGGCCAAAGTCGTTACCGGTCTTTTTTTGATACTGGGTTACGAGCTTTGCAATCTGGCTGCGAGCCTCAAACGAGTTTGGCCCATAGAAGAAAAAGATCACTTTTTGGCCTCAACTTTCGGAGCCGGTTGGCACTTCGGGCAGTAATGGGTCCCCCTACCCGCCACACGGGTTTTGATTATTTCGGACCCACAGACTGGACACTCAAGGCCTTGGCGACGAAAAACTCGAGCGTGATGAAGGTAGTCGCCGACTCCCCCAAGCGCATTCACATAGTTGGTAAAGCTTGTGCCTCCATGCTCAACACCTAGGGCAATAATAGTTTTGATCGCCTCATAGAGCCTTTTGACTTGCGCCGGTTTAAGATCAGCCGCAGGAGTTGCGGGATGGATTTTCGCCAGGTGGAGAGACTCATCTGCATAGATATTCCCAACACCAGCAACGGTTGATTGATCAAGAATTACCGCCTTGATTGGCGATTTGGGGCGACGCGCAAGGATAGCAGTAAACTTTTTCAACTCAAAAGCCTCGGTAAGAGGCTCTGGCCCCATTCGAGCAATTAAAGCATCTCGGGCGATTTCTTCTGTTGGTACAAGCCTAATCCAGCCGAAAATTCGTTGATCATTGAAGTAGAGCTTGGAGCCATCACTTAAGTCGAAAATGACTTTTGTGCTGTTATCGGGTAATTTATCGGCCATGCTTTTAGTTGGATGGCCTCCCGCACTTCGCCTACCTGATGCGTGTACAAGGACGACCTGCCCTGTCATTTTGAGATGGAACATCAAACTATGATCATTATCCAGGTTGATAACTAAAACTTTCCCATATCGAGATAGGCTTTTGACTTCGGCGCCGATAAGATGGTTTTCAACTACATCGATTGGGGTTTGTAACGATTTAGGGTGAAGAGTTTTAACCTTAGTAAACTTCAGGCCAACAATGGCCTGCTCTAGTCCCCTGCGAATTGTTTCAACTTCTGGTAACTCCGGCATAACACGATTATATACCATGCCCCATCTGTTGGTTATTGATTTTTTTAAGTTGTTATGCTATAGTAGTCGATTCTGTTCCCTACGGTGGAGAAGCAGATGGAACCTGGCACTGGAATTCGAATCGCTCGACTCCTCGGTCAAATCGACGGGCTTGAGCAGAAGATGGCTCTCGTCAACCGAGAGATTGGCTCGCTCGAAGGAGCAGAATTCGCTTTCACCGAGCTTGCCCCATCTATTCGGAAAACTCTTCCTCCTGAGGACTGCGAGATCTTGGACGGTCAGCGTCGCATCAGGAATCTGAAGATCGAGGAACTGCATGTTGACCTCAGGGAACTCTCTCAACAGAGAGACGCCTTGATGGCTGAGTTCCTGCAGCTCATCGCAAAGATGTAGCTATTACGGCGGCAAGCACATTAATTGTGAAGACGGTTCGTAATCCGTCGCCTTCTTGCCCGACACCCCTACATTTATGTGGGGGTTTTTCTATCTAAAACTCGTCTTTTGAGTAATGGTGAGTCTCCTCGGTAAAGACTTCTCTATTCCCAATAATCATCTCGAGCTCCGTCTCAAAGCTAGTGTAACGCTTTTTGAGCTTCCTAGATTCGTCGATAGTCATCCATTTATTTACCCCACCCTCATACTTTTCTATAAGCTCACCATGAGGATTAGTGCAGTGAACAACAAAGAACATCTTATCCTCAACCGCCTCTTCTTCCCCATCGACGAATGTGTGCTCATGATAAAGGCCAACCGTTTTAAAATCTGCCGACAGCCCGGTCTCCTCCTCTAGCTCTCTGGCTGCGGTCTGAGTTATAGTTTCTCCCCACCTAATTTTCCCCGAAGGAAAACCCCAATAGCCAAAGTATGGATTTTTTG
>ERZ724505.1547-NODE-1547-length-12467-cov-4.851031_pt1 | contig 12467 bp, 19 predicted proteins | sample MGYA00376038_ERZ724505 | MGnify/ENA primary metagenome ERZ724505 (study PRJEB28724, sample SAMN07190884) | wastewater metagenome | isolation source: effluent of sewage treatment plant in Hong Hong | place: Hong Kong | collected 2016-03-17 ... | reverse complement strand
AACCGAAGTTCAAGTAACCTTTACCAACGAAGTTAGCCTTTTCGTAGCGACCTTCGAGAGTGGTTTCACCAAGAATGGCACCCTTCTCGTAGTCACCACCTTTAGGTGCATCGAAGTTGTTTGGTTCACGAAGGTTAGCGATTGCCCAAGTATCTTCACGCAAAATCATGATGTTACCTGTGCTTGCAGCTGCAAGAACATCGTCAATGAAGCGGTGTAAGAACAACTTGACCACACCGAAGTCTGACTCGTATACATCAACTGTGTTGATAAGTCGCTTGTCGTTGACTTGAGTGAACTTAGTTGAACCAGCTGTGAAGCCTGAGATAACTCTCTTACCAAGTGCTTTAACATATACTGCATCTGGAGCCTTAGCTGATGTACCCCATACTTGAGCGAAGTAATCGTTCATTAGGGTTTCATCGAAGTTTGCAGCAGCGTTGGCAACTTTGTTCGTAGTAACTTGGTCGAAGATACCACCCATTTCACGAGCTGTGCTTGCGTTACCAGCAGCTGCAACACCGTTGACAATACTCCATTCGAGCTTGTCTTTCCAGTGAACCATAGCCTTAGCCATGTGATAAGCCTTTGGTGACTGCATACCAGCGTGAACAGTTGCTTGTTCCGTACCTGATACTTTCCAGTCCTGACGGATAATCTGGGTGTAGTTAGTCTTGCGAGTTGGGTTAGTAACATCACCAGCACCGTAGTCAGCACCTTCAACAGTGATTTTATCAGCAGATGTGGTCGTTACAGCGTCATAGCTGTCAACAAGCCATACATGCACTGAGCTGTTGGATTTGCTCTTTGAAAGTCCAGTAGACAACTGGTTTTCAGTTGGGCTTAGGTTGGTAATGATGTCTAACAAATCTTCTCTTAGTGAAGGGTTGTTGTAGGTTAGTGATGCTGCCATCTTATTTTTCTCCTTGTTTGTTTTACTTTAACAGCTACTGCTGCTTATATCGTTATAGTAACACACATAATAATATCATAGCAACAAGTACAAAATCTACTATAACTTGCCAGCTTTTATCTGTGCGTCCAAAATCTCAGCTAATGCAACTTCGCCACCATCTTGAACAGCGGTCAGCATTTCCTTCTTATCTAGGCTAGTTGTAGCTGGAGCACCACTACCGCCAGATGTAGGCTGGACCCTTTCAATAGTGGTAACAACTTGGTTATCTGCTACGCCTTGCTTGTACTGATTACCGAGTGACTCAAGTAGTTTGTCAGCTGCTTGCTTAGGAGTGATAGCAATACCACGCTGGAAGTAGCCCATTCTAATAGAATGAACCATATCTCGAAGTGGTTTCTTAGTACGGAGTGAACCGTATTTATCAAATGCCTCATCCCAAAGAGCTCGTTCACGGGCTTGAATTGCGTTTGAGCGAGTTGTTTCAGCCTTAGCTTTCTGGACAGCGGTGTTAACTAAATCATCGAAGAACTGCTTAATCTGTGCAGGGTCGTCTGGTGAAATACTTTCTGGGTTAGGCAAGTCTGGTGCCTTTGGTACATTTTTCAGCGTTTCATTCATATAGTCATCAAATGACTGATATGCAGGTTCCGCTGGTTGGGCAGGAGCCTGGGGTGCTGGCTGAGGTTCCGTAGGCTGTTGAGGCTGCGGAGTCGGCTCAGTCGGCTGCTGTGGTGGTGTAGGAGCTGGAGGAGCTACTGGTTGGGTAGGAGGTGTTGGCTCCGAAGGTTGGTTAAATAATGTGGCGAATGGGTCTGATGGCTCTGCTGGAGCTGATGGTGCTTGAGGCGGAGCCTGCGGTGTAGCTACAGGGGTAGCTGTTGGCTGTGGCGTTGGTTGTGGAGCTGGCTGCGGAGCAGGTTGCTCTCCTATGATGTTAGCAACTGCTGCTACATCTGCTGGTGTTGGTTCACTTGTTGGTGGCATTTTATTTTCCTTCCATTTACTTATTGGTTAACTTTATAATATCACTCTTTGTCGTATAAAAATACTTCACTACAATTTGGGTTAGCACAAAGAAAAGCATTAAAATCTGTCTCTGTTTCATCTCGAACAAGTTTCTCGTGCTTACACTCTGAGTCGTGTACAGATACGAGTTCTTCTGGAGCGATGGCTTCTACCAGTTCACCGCCATGAGTTTGCTTAATGCGACCAGGAGCTTCTTGCTCCTTACGCTCATCTTCTTGTCTATTGTTGCTTCTTGTCATTTGAGAATTGTTCTAATTGTTCCTCTATAGCAGCCACTTCTTGCTGTGCTTGGACAGCTTCGGCTTCTTTTGAGTTTATCAAATCTCGTATTCTTTTTATACCCTTGACCTCTCCATGAGCAGATAAGTACTCCTCGTGGCTAAGGGGTGTGGGCTGGGTCATTCTATTAACTGCTAGACTAATTTCGCCATCTATAATCTCGAGCAATGTTGGTGCCGAGTCTTTGAGCGTTTTCATCTCTCGACCCTGCTTCAAGCGGTTGCGTGAGGCTCTTAGTTTTTCTTCTAGCTCTTGCACATAATCAGCCATTTTCTTCTCCTTATAGCATTGGTGCTAGGTTATTTACATTTCTAATAGGGAAACTGTCAGGCATCGACTTGCCATCTGGTTGCACACCGTCTGGGCTTATTGCTCCTGCATCTTCTGGAGTCATTGGTTCAGCACCAGTCATTGTACCTGGCATTGGTGCGTTAGGGTCGTCTGATGGAGTTACCTCTGTTGGTGTAGAAGGTAACTGCGGTGTAATCTTTGCGTTATCGACAATAAAGTGAGATGGGTTTTCGCCAAAGTGTTCGCTTCCACGACTCAAGAACTCACCGAAGTCTATATTAAGTGCTTGGTTAGGGTCTTGTGTTCGCTCTGCTTGAGCGACAGACTTATCTTGCAAACCGAATACGAAGTCTTTGTAAGCCAAGAAATCTTGTTTCTTTTGGTCTTTAGAGATTGGCTCGAATGAACCGTCATCAACTCTTACACCAAAGATACCCATCATATCTTCTGGACGAAGTACCTCTGTAACTTTTTCACCCTTTACGGTGTTCTCGTAAACAACATCACTACGCATAAACTGCTGAGTATTAGATACCCACATCTGCCCGACTTCTCGCCACGACCTACGGAAGTTAGAACGCATAAAGCCAACTTTTTCGGCTGCTGCCTCCATCATACGAGTCACACCAGTAGCGGTACCCTGTGTCTGGTCAGTTGAACTATTTGGCACACCAGAAGCGTATTGAGAGATAGTAGCGTTTTCGATAGCACCGTTCACTATATTAAGTGCAGTTTGAACAGCTCCAGCATCTGGTGATGGGAACTTGAATTGCTTAGGCATTTCGCCACGGTAACGAAGCTCGCCACCTGGTTCGATAATATATGGTTCAACGACTGAGCCTTCTTCGATGGCAACCATACCGTCAGCCATGTTGTGTGAGTCCATAAAGTGGTTAAAGACATCATTCATTGCAGCTTGAAGCGTCTCAGAGTTTTCGAAGATAGACTCGCCCCAGAATTGGTAAGGCTTGTCACGAACTGAGAACTTAACAAATGGATATTTGCGGTGCCAGTAAACATTCTCACCTCTGTAAATCTCTACCCAGCCAGTTTGTCCAATACCGTATACAACAGTTTCGTTGAACTCTTTGTCCCAACATTCATAAATCTGAGCCATCTGTACCGTAGTATCAAGAGACTGAGCATCCTGAGTTGTAACTAATCGGTTACGAGATGCTTCGTACTGGGCAAACTCGTTAACAAGCTGACCAGTCTTTAATGTCTTGACTGCTGCTTGGTCGTACTTAGGGTCTCGCTGTAATTCATAAAGTGGTACTTGGTCAGAGATAATCACCCACGGTGACTTCTGTAAACTCTTGGCTCCAGGCATTAAAAAGAACCGAAAGATGTTAACGCCCATAAATGCGTTATAACCTTCGGTTGCAGTATCAGTTTTAACTTTGGAATAATCTACGCCAGTGTCGCCTTTAACATACGACTTGTAAGCCGTGACTTTGTTTAAGTATGGAGCACGACCAACGCCCTGCCCAGTGACACAGGCATCGAGCATAACACCGAGAAGTTCAGATTGTATGCTGTCATCCATAAGAGGGCAGTCATAGTCATAATTAAGTTTCATCTTAATCTTCTCAGTTTTCTTGTTCATCTCGTCCATGTACAAATCAAAGGCTTCTTTGTCGAGAGTGTTAACTGGTAGGGTTCGAACAGACACTTCCCAGCCTGGTTTGTACTGAATAAAGCGAGATATTAAGTCCCACACTTTTGAAGCGATAATAGGCATATAAACCTTCGAACGCCACGGTGCGAGGTTCTGATTAGTAACATGAGCGTACATGTCGTCATACCACTTAGCCCATTTCTGGAACAGAGGTAGTTGGTAAGTCTTGGCTATTTCAAAACGGTCTGACCACTTCTTAGCTTCTAGTGCTGGGTCAATCGTCCGCTTAGGTGGTTCAACATCTTTGGGCTTGGTCTTTTGCCCTTCAAGTGGCTGGGCTTCTGCAAAGCCACCAGCCTGTTGAGACATATCTATGTCTCGTAAGTTTTGTAGTGGGTCGGTTGTTTTTTGTTTTGGCTGCATTTAATTTCTCCGTTAGTTTCAGTTTACCATTTATAAGTCATCAAAGCGAGGGTCTCGTATTTGTCTTTTCAAATATCTGGACACGGTAACTCTTGCATCGTGATAATCCATTGGAGCTACAGTTGTCCTTCGAAGATAGAAGTCCTCTTCCATCTTTATTCTACCTGGTGTGTCATAAATAATATACTTTTTTCTGTGGCTATCATCAGCCCAGATTGTGGCTTCAACAAACTGGAGCCCACAAAGAAGTAAGTACGCTGCGAGTGCTGTATCATCTGTTACAAAGTATTTCGACATTTATATCCTCTCTTCCTATGATACCAAACGACCAGTATTTGGGTCATATACTTTTTGAGCTTTAGGTATTGGTTTAGCTCCACTCATCTGGTCAAGTACCAGATAACGAAGAGCGTCCATAAGGTGATTATTCTTATCCTCTGGCGTTTCACTGACTTCTCCCCAAGCATCTCTTAGCCTTTTATAACTCTGAAACTCTTTAATCGTAGCCTTGCAGTTACGCCCAACAAATAACTTAGGTTTGCCTGTGGCTTCACGGACATACAGTTTCGTTTTAACCTGTCGAATACCACCTCTAATAGAGTCCTTGCCCTTCTTAGCTGGCGTTACCCATACTCTTTGGTCACCAAGTGCTTTAGATTTTAGTGAGGCAATTTCGGTGGCTCCAGCTGAGTCACCAATAACTCTAGTAAAGTACTGGTCTGCCATCTTGGTATGCAGAACAGAGGCAATTTTATCTACTGGTAGGTCTGGTAGATATATTTCGTCATAGATATACCAGTTGTCGTTTTGGTCGATAACCACAAATACAGCTGCAAATGGGTCTTTGAGCCCGAAGTCCATTCCGATAGCGTAAGTGACATTATTCCTGGGGATGAGGTTCGGACTAATAACATGTACTTCATCATCAAACTCATTGTAGACCAGCGAGCTTGGGGTTGTAAACTTGGCTTCCCACTCTTGTACCCACTCGTCAATCTTACCTTCACGCAAGTATTCAGCTTTTGTGTCGTTCCACTCTTCAACTCGGTGTGCAATAGAGGTGTTATCTAGCATCGTAGCGTGAGAGTAGAACCACTTTTTGTTAGTCATTGGGTCTGAGCTTTCAGCCATTGACTGCTTAGCAGCTTCAACTATGTCAAAGAATGAGTTGTGAACACCGTCTGGTGTGCTTGAAAAGATAGCCCATCCCTGTTGGTCGGCAAGTGCAGGGCGAATAATCTTACGCCAAGTATCGTTAGCGTACATAAAGAAGGCAAACTCATCCAAAACAGCCCCAGACAAAGAAACCCCACGCAAGCTGTCGGGGTTATTTGCACCTTTTAGGTAGATAGTTGATGGGTTTTGCTCTTTACTATGGTCGCAATCTATGTCATAACCTAGTATTTCTTTGGTCTGTAACTGGTAGTGTACCTGTTGAAACTCAACATACAGCTCACCTTCATCTGTTTTTTTGACGATAGCATCAGGTATAAGGACTTTTAGGATGTCTTTCCAATAAATTGACTTGGCTTGGGTATAAGTTGGAGCAATGATGTAATAATTACCTGGTTTTTCTAGTGCCTTGAGCATCGTGTATAACGCTATACCTAGTGATTTACCACTTCGCCTACCCCACACGAGAGCCTTAAATCGGGCTGGTGAAAGCATAAACTCTCTCTGTTTTTCATGTGGATAAGGTAGTTGGTGTGACATTTGCCCTCATTTCGTTGTATTTTCGCATTTGGTACTTGACACTATTTTATCACGATATGGTACGATGGTCTTACTATGAAATCTAACAATAATGTTATACTAACATCAAGCGAGCACACCTCGCCTGTTGTTGTTAGCAACATAGTCCAAGAAGCCCACAGAGCATACGATGTCTCGGTGGGTTTTTTGGTTGGGTAACAACCGTTTGAGGGGTGCAACTCCCCGAAGCGTAAACCTGACCAGTGGTAGATACACGGGAAACGGTGTGGACTACCGCAGGGCGTATCGGTTGTTATGTGGGACAGGGGAACCCACACTGTTGATAGGCTCGGCTTCGGCTCCAACAAGCTAGACAACAGCTCCTCCTACTTTCTCAGTGAAACTCTGGGGGGTAGGGGGGGCTGTATTCCTGACTAACTTCTCACCAAAAGCTAGTTAATGTAGCTGTTCCCCCCAAATGAGCTTGGGGGGTTAGGGGGGTAAGAAAACCCCTCTTAAAAAAAGCGAAAAGATAGTATGATAAATCTATAAGGAGAAAACAAAAATGGAAAGAAATGTACAAAGAATAAATGGCGAAATTGAACGATTGCACAGATTATCTTATGAGGAGCTAGACCAACATTTAACCCATGCTTTTCATCGGTTAGATGCGGCTCAAGCAGATGTAGACAGCTTACTAGCTGAACGACATCGCAGAATTAACACAGCACTCCCACTAGGAGAGTTTGCTATTGAAACCTTCAATGACGGTTTCGCTACTGGAGAAGAATAATGTTGGGGGAATGTCCAAATCCCCAACCTGACTGCAAATACGCCCCCAACTGTTTCTCGGACACAGACCATATTTATGGTAGGGGCAGAGGTATGGGCAGTCTTATTCGTAAGTTCTGTGAGTTACCAGAGAACAAACGGCAAATCTGTAGGCGTGAACACGATGAAATCAACGCCACTTATGTTCATTTAGCCTTACCAAGCCTTGACTTTATTAAAGAGGCACTTCGCAGAGCAAGAGAATAGTGCTACAATAATTTTGCACTTCTATTTACCAATTATGGAGTAACCTCACCGAGTTATTCTTAGGTAGCGGAAATCAGCACAGGTGGGTATATGCCTAAAAGCAATATGCCAGGAGGTTCCAAAAAGAAACTCCGAAGTGCTCGCCACGCAAAGAGTGGTAAGTACGAACGCCAACGGTTACGAACCGAGGCGAACAAGGCTCGTAGAAGAGCCAAGCTATCTCAGTCGGGATAGCTTTTTTCATTTATGCTACAATGCAAATGTAATAATAAAAGAAAATGAGGGTAAATATGGCAAAAATATCTTTCGGAGAATACTCCGCATTTACAACCAAAAACAACATGGTTCGTTATCAAAAGAATAATCGGATTGTTAGCGAAAAAGCAGTGCCACCAGAGGTAGTCGCTTATCTTAATAAAAAACTCGCAGAAGTAACAAAGTTCCCGATGCCCACCGAAGAAGAAAAAGCTCGACTTCGTGAAGAGTCACTTAAAGTAAAACCAGAACTACAGCGTGACGAAGAGGCTCCACTAGAGCCAGCAGACCTAGAACCAGATGGTTCATTTAACCCAGAGCCTACTGATGAAGTTATCGAAGCTGTTGCCAGTGAAATTATTGGTACAGAAGTATATGTAGATAATGAAGGCGAAGTTAAAGAAGCTCCTATTGTTGACCCAGATTTTCTCGAGCAAGTCAGTATTCACACCGCTAGTATTCAAGATATAGCCGAAGCCCTCTATACTCGGTTCGGAGTTTACACCGTTTACCTCGGTAAGCTACCAGAGAACGGAGACTACAACCCACTAACTGCCGAAGCATTTACCAAATACCACATGGGTATTGCATACCAAGCAGCGATTTACGCTCGTAATAAAGGCATACTTAACCGACCTGCCGAAGAAGGTAGAAAAATTATCGACCAATCTCGTGCAGCTCACGAGAACTTTGCAGTTGACCCAGCTCCCCAGACTATGGGTGATGCTCGTAGGGCTAACTCATTTGATTACCGAACATCAGTTGAAGGTACTCGTCACACAGCAACGACTGAAATTGTCCATGTTACTGGTGAAGATGGTAAAGTTCACGCAGTTCAACGAGATATTCCAGCTGGTCAGACAGGTGAGTTTAATGGTGCAGCTGCTCGGTTTAGTTCTGATGACGACCAACTATTAGTAGAACCTCGGTTCGGGAAGCAGGTCATTCGACCTAACTGGTAAGTATGGGCAAAGGTAGATACTTGGGCAGTGTCCCCCAGCAACCAACCGAAGAGGATAAGAACTTTATCCGTCTTATTTCTAAGGGTGCAAAAAAAGCCTCCGCTTTTCGTGAGGCTTACCCTAATCATCCGCATGTAGTGAAGTGGAACTCGTCAGAACCAGGCAGTCCAGACCACCAACGAGCGATGGAACTTATAGTCGCAGCAGCTAGAAACAAACTCCAAGCCAAGTATTTAAGAAATACTCTGGTTACTTACCAGGATGCAATGGAGAGATTTAGCGAGTTATCACTCGAAACTGCCACTCATTTAGTTAAAAATGCTCGTTCTGAGAAAGTCCGAGCTGATTTAGCTATCGAAGGTATTAGGCATAAAGTCGGTACTCCAGTCCAAAAAGTAGCTGTTCAAGAGCAAAAAACAGTTATTCTGACCTTCGGAAAGCCTGTCGAGAATACGGTGATTGACGCTGACGACCTCTAGACTCGTGTCCAATGTGATATTTCTTACACTTTTTGCACTGATAAACATGCATCTTTTCTAACTTCTTGCCTTTGACTCGTATTGGTGAGCCTTTGCGAAACACTTTATGATTATGAGTCTGTGCCTGTTTCCAGGTTAGAAACACTTTTTTACCATCACAACTGTACTCATTTGATAGTTCCCAACTCATCTATCCACCTTTCCACCCATTCCTCTATGGGTGTTTTTATTTCTTTACCATTAACCTTTCCAGGGTCTATTCCAATTTGCATATAACCACCACCAGCAGGTGTGAACTCAAAAAAGCCATTAGGCTCTGGTGGTGTGTAATAAAACTTAGCGAACTCTTCGAAGTTCTTGCGAGCTTCATCAAAAGCTGTATTAGTTGTAGTGTAGCCCTTACGAAACTTGAACTTCTCGACTTTAGTCTTAGCCATAGAAAGCCCACAAATATAGTGCAGTCATCATTAGTATGTGAAAAACAATGATAACGAGTATCACTTTACCGATAAACTTCAAAACATTAAGCATTTTTCTCTATCCATTTCTCAGCCCAGTCATTCTGGGGTGTTTTTACTGGTTCAATAATAGGTGTAGTAGGCAATATCCCGTGGTATTTTCGCAGGTGGTAGTCTAGTTTACTAGCTATCTCTTGTGGTGAAGCTGAGTATAAGAAGTTATTGTCCACTTTGATGGTACTTCTTTCAGTCTGACCACGAAAACGAAAGCTAAATATAACACCGTCATAGGCTATATCACGCATTAACTCGACTTCCAGCCCAGGGTATCGCTCATTTAAGACACTGATAACATACTGTGTGGCGTTACTGAACTGTGGGGGAAACTTATCAGATATAATAGCCATCTAATCAGCCTCCCTATAGCGTCCACTGAGGACATTTACATACCCAGCTTGGTCAACATTCCACTGCCAATGCTTGCAAGGGCGTGAAGGATGCTGGCAACACTCTAATTCATTCGCAGAAAAATCGGGGTCAGATGGCTCCCCAGTGTATGCAATAGCTTCACCAGGCTTTAAGTCCCCATTACGCAGTAAATCAGCTACCGCAGGGTTTACTACTGTGGGTTTTTCTGGGAGGGGGGTGTTTTCTATAGGAGTCACATTACCTACAGTGTCCCGATGGAAGTAATTATCAAGAATTACATCCAACTGAGCGACCACAGAGCGTCTCTCTTTATCAGCCAGCTGCTTCAAACTGACATAATTATCTTCATTTATCCTAACTGTTATAGCCATACGCACTCCTTTGCATCCTATGAGATGCTTTATTGCATCCATTATGCATCCATAATAACACATATTGCATCCAAAATGAAGTTAGGATGGAGCCAGATATAGGTAGATAGGGGGGTCTTTTATTCTTATTATAGTAGTGATGGGAACCCAAAAAACAGCGGGGTAGGGGGGTGATAACAGAGGTGATATAGTGGTTGTATAAAATAAATTATTCTTATTGTCAACGCTATATCTGGTGTATACCTGCCATGCTATGCACTTGCAAGCGTGTCCACCCCTGTTAGAGTGTGTCGTACAATAATCATTTTGCGACATTACCCCTGTTTTAACCTGTTACATGCATATATGCATAGATGTATAACAGAGGTGCAAGGGTACAGTAACAGATATACACAATGCATTTACCCCTGTTTTATATCTGTATTACCTCTATATGCTGTATATGGTGATATGGTACGGACTGGCAAGCAATCAGAGGTGGGAATGTTTTATTCACAACAATCTACCCCTGTTAGTGTCTGCAATTCTTTACAATGGGGGTTGACATGGTTGCTTGATTGCCGTATTATGGGGTCATGGCAAGCGAACAGGCAAGCCATAACAGATACATTAACAGTTTACAGGCTAGGCAATAACAGAGGTCAACGGTCAACCTCTAAAAATAACTGACATCTTGCCACCCCTGTAACTGGTATCTGACAACAGAGGTCAACAGATGAGCACTGTATAAAAGCTAGTACATTACCTCTGTATACAATTTAATGGTCTAGTGTATATCGTTACAGATTATATTAACCCCTGTAACAAGGAGTAAGTTATGTACAATATACACAAAACACTATCAGTTGCAGTAGCAAATGCAGATGCATTGCTCGAATATGGTCATCTTGATATCGCATTACACGATATTGAAAAAGCTATAAACGAGTACGATGTTGAGATAGCTTGCACTGATACTAAGAGACACTACCCAACCTATGCACGAGCTACGAGGTTATACTTCAAAATGCTCCGATATAGCCAAGAGTAAACTCTCTCCGTTACTCTGTAACGGTATGCACTAGACAAGCGGTAATATCTCAGATACGAGTACCACTAGAAGTACGAGTACGAGTAAATGCCCCATGATTATCTAGCAATTCTAGTTAGGTCTGGTTAAACATGTACCGATACGATAGGAGGTAACAACTCCTTGAGGGCAGGACGGAGATATACCCTTAACTGGGGTGTACAGATACCACGAGCAAGTATGCCTTGCGACTGGTACGAGTATACAACAGGGGTCATAGCCTGATAGCGGTAGTATCGAACCTTAACAATTAGGTGTGTTCGTTGTAAGTTACCTACTCCAGTGGAACAGGTGGAACCCCTGTTAGAGCGAGTACGAGTAGGCATGAGCGTTATTTATGCAAAACAGAGGGCTACCTCTGTCCGCAGGTAACAGTAACCCATAGGTAACTATCTGGTGAAAAGTCAAAAGACTTACAACCGCACACCGCAGGATTATATTCGAGTACGAGTATACCCCTGTCCGCTACCCCAGTGGGCGATGTCATAGTGCAACTCTATGAGGGCGGTCAGGGCTATGCCCACTATATTAACTAATAATAACAAAGGAGATTGCCATGAAAGAGCAATTCAACAAGTTTACAGGTCATAAATATCAGGGTCAAAATGCCCTCGATTTGGCTAGTAAAGGGTTCGATAGTAACCAATGGGGTACATACCACCAGTGGTTAGATGCAGGTATGCAGGTTCAAAAAGGTCAACATGGTACAGGCGTTATGCTTGTAAAGCCATCAGATGACGACAAGAGTAAGGCAGTCGTTCGATGGTACAAGGTGTTCAACCTAGAACAAGTAGCACCAGTAGTAGCAGAATAATAAATAAAAATAAGGAGTGGTAAAAATGAAGTACGAAGAAACACCAGTAAAGAAAAGCAAGTTAAGTAAACAACAAGTAGCACAAGCGAGTATCAACGGCTTGAGTACGAGCACGATACTATGGACGCTTATCAAGCGACACAAGTACGGGCTAGTGTGTACCTATGCAGTTATACTGACGGTAATATACTTGATGCCGTTTGTACCCGACATGCTATTTAATATGTTCTAAGGAGGTGGAGTTATGGGACTACAAGAGTTTTACGCATCACTTAAACCTGCACCATTTGGCATAGAGCAGGAGTATACCTTCTATCAGGACTTTCAGATAGCTGATAGGGTAGGTG
>ERZ724505.1546-NODE-1546-length-12468-cov-7.534037_pt1 | contig 12468 bp, 6 predicted proteins | sample MGYA00376038_ERZ724505 | MGnify/ENA primary metagenome ERZ724505 (study PRJEB28724, sample SAMN07190884) | wastewater metagenome | isolation source: effluent of sewage treatment plant in Hong Hong | place: Hong Kong | collected 2016-03-17 ... | reverse complement strand
TGAGCGACGAGCAACTGCGCGCCAAGACCGAAGAGTTCAAGCAGCGCGTGGCCAAAGGCGAATCGCTGGACGACATCCTGCCCGAGGTGTTTGCCCTGGTGCGTGAAGGCTCCAAGCGCGTCTTCAAGATGCGCCACTTCGACGTGCAAATGTTGGGCGGCATGGCCCTGCACTACGGCAAGATCGCTGAAATGCGTACCGGCGAAGGCAAGACCCTGACCGGCACCCTGCCCGTGTTCCTGAATGCCCTGACCGGCAAGGGCGTGCACGTGGTGACCGTGAACGACTACCTGGCACGCCGCGATGCGGAGTGGATGGGCAAGCTCTACAACTTCCTGGGTCTGACAGTGGGTATCAACCTGTCGCAAATGCCCAAGGAAGAAAAGCAGGCCGCCTACCAGTGCGACATCACTTACGGCACCAACAACGAATACGGTTTCGACTACCTGCGTGACAACATGGTCTACGAGACCAATGATCGCGTACAACGTGGCCTGAACTACGCCATCGTCGACGAAGTGGACTCGATCCTGATCGACGAAGCCCGTACGCCGTTGATCATCTCCGGCCAGGCCGAAGACCACACCGAGATGTACCTGCGGATCAACGCAGTCATTCCGCAACTGAAGAAGCAGATCGGTGAAGCCGACCCCCGCACCGGCGAAGGCGTGATCGAACCCGGCGACTTCACCGCCGACGAAAAGTCGCGCCAAGTGGTGCTGACCGAAGCAGGCCACGAAATGGCCGAGAAGCTGTTGGCTGAAGCTGGTTTGCTGGTTGAAGGCGCCTCGCTGTACGACGCGGCCAACATCACCCTGATGCACCACCTGCTGGCTGGTTTGCGCGCCCACCACCTGTTCCACAAGGACCAACATTACGTTGTGCAAAACGGCGAAGTCGTCATCGTGGACGAATTCACCGGCCGCTTGATGGCGGGCCGCCGCTGGTCGGATGGCCTGCACCAGGCCGTGGAAGCCAAAGAAGGCGTGAAGATTCAAGCCGAGAACCAGACGCTGGCTTCCGTCACCTTCCAGAACTACTTCCGCCTGTACGGCAAGCTGGCCGGCATGACCGGTACCGCCGACACCGAAGCCTACGAATTCCAGGAAATCTACGGCCTGGAAACCGTGGTCATTCCACCCAACCGCATTCTGGCCCGCAAGGACCAACTGGACCTGGTCTACAAAACGGCCCAGGAAAAGTACAACGCCATCGTGGCCGACATCAAGGAATGCCATGGCCGTGGCCAGCCGGTGCTGGTGGGCACCACCAGCATTGAAAACTCGGAACTGGTGGCCAAGCTGCTGCAAAAAGAAGGCTTGCCGCACCAGGTGCTGAACGCCAAGCAGCACGCCCGTGAAGCCGAAATCGTGGCCCAGGCCGGCCGCCCCGGCATGATCACCATTGCCACCAACATGGCCGGTCGCGGTACCGACATCGTGCTGGGCGGCAACGTGGAGAAGCTGGTCGAAGCCATTGAGCACGACGAAAGCCTGGACGCAGCCACCAAGGAGCAAAAGATCAGCGCCTTGAAGAGCGAGCAGGTCGAGCTCAACAAGAAGGTGAAGGAGCTGGGTGGCTTGCGCATCATCGCCACAGAGCGCCACGAATCGCGCCGCATTGACAACCAGTTGCGTGGTCGTGCTGGCCGCCAGGGTGACCCTGGTTCCTCGCGCTTCTACCTGTGCCTGGACGACCCACTGATGCGCATTTTCGCGGGCGACCGCGTACGCGCCATCATGGACCGCCTGAAGATGCCCGAGGGCGAAGCCATCGAAGCTGGCATCGTGACCCGCTCGATCGAATCGGCCCAGCGCAAGGTGGAAGGCCACAACTTCGACATGCGCAAGCAACTGCTGGAGTACGACGACGTGTCGAACGACCAGCGCAAGGTCATCTATTCGCAGCGCACAGAGATTCTGGAGTCGACCGATGTGGCCGACGCCATCGCCAATCTGCGCAAGGGCTCTTTGACCGATGTGGTGCGCACCTACGTGCCCGCCGAAAGCCTGGAAGAGCAATGGGACCTGCCCGGCCTGGAAAAGACCCTGAACGACGAATGGCAGGTGTCGCTGGAGTTGGTGAAGTGGGTGGAAGCCCAAACCGCTGCCGACGACGAAGACGTGCTGAACCACGTGCTGGCTGCTGCCGACGCCGCCTACGAGGCCAAGATCAGCCTGGTCTCGCGCGAGCAGTTTGCCCAGTTCGAGCGCATGGTTCTGCTGCAGTCGATCGACAGCCACTGGCGCGAACACCTGGCCTCGCTGGACTACCTGCGCCAGGGCATTCACCTGCGCGGCTACGCCCAGAAGAACCCCAAGCAAGAGTACAAGCGCGAAGCGTTCGAGCTGTTCGGCCAACTGCTGGACGTGGTCAAGATGGACGTGACCCGCACCCTGCTGACCGTGCGCATTCAATCGCGTGACGAAGCCATGGAAGCCGCCCAAGCCATTGAGCAGCAAGCCGAAAGCTTCCGCAACGTGACCTACACCCACCCGGACGAAGACGGCAAGGCCGTGACCGAAACCGAGGGTGGCGCCAGTGCTGCCCAAGAGGTGCCCCGCGTGGGCCGCAACGACCCCTGCCCCTGCGGCAGCGGTGAAAAGTACAAGAACTGCCACGGAAAGCTGGCCTGATCATGCCCGTCAATCTGTCTGCCCCCAACCCCGCTGACCTGCACCCTGTTCCCGGCGTGAAGCTGGGCATTGCCATGGCTGGCGTTCGCAAGGCCAACCGCCGCGACCTGACCGTTGTCACACTGGATGAAGGCTCGGCCGTGGCTGGCGTGTTCACCAAGAACCGCTACTGCGCCGCCCCCGTTCAAATTTGCCGTCAACACCTGGCTGCGGGCTCCGACGCCCGCGCCATTGTGATCAACACCGGTAACGCCAACGCCGGCACCGGCGAAGACGGCTTGGTGCGAGCCCGCGCCGTGTGCGTGGCCCTGGCCCGCCACCTGAGCCTGGCACCCGAACAGATCTTGCCGTTTTCGACTGGCGTGATCATGGAAACCCTGCCGACCGACCGCATTGAAGCCGGTCTGCCCGCCGCGATTGCCGACCTGAAGGCCGACAACTGGGCCGTGGCCGCCGAAGGCATCATGACCACCGACACGCTGCCCAAGGCCGCGTCGCGCCAGATCACCCTTGGCGGCGCCACCGTGACGCTGACCGGCATCAGCAAGGGCGCGGGCATGATTCGCCCCAATATGGCGACCATGCTGGGCTTTTTGGCCACCGACGCCAACATCAAGCCCGAGCTGTTGCAAGCCCTGGTGACCGAAGCGGCTGACCTGTCTTTCAATCGCATCACGATTGACGGCGACACATCGACCAACGACTCGTTCTTGCTGATTGCCACCCGCAAGGCTCAGCACGCCGAGATCACCAGCCTGGACAGCGCCGAAGGCCGTGCCCTGCGCGATGCGATCGTGGCCGTGTCGCAGCAACTGGCCCAAGCCATCGTGCGTGACGGCGAAGGCGCCACCAAGTTCATCAGCATCACCATTGACGGTGGCCGCACCGAGGAAGAGTGCCAGAAGGCGGCTTACGCCATCGCCCACTCCCCCCTGGTCAAGACCGCCTTCTTCGCCAGCGACCCCAACCTGGGCCGCATCCTGGCTGCCGTGGGCTATGCCGGCATTGACGATCTGGACCAGAACCTGATCGAAATGCACCTGGACGACGTGCACGTGGTGACCAAGGGTGGTCGCAACCCCAGCTACCGTGAAGAAGACGGCCAACGCGTGATGAAGCAAAGCGAAATCACCATCCGCGTGAACCTGTCGCGCGGCCAGGCCACCTCAACCGTGTGGACCTGCGACCTGTCGCATGACTACGTGACCATCAACGCCGACTACCGCAGCTGATGCTGAAAAGTTTGCTGTGACGGCCGGCCGGGAAGGTGCAGCGTCGTCACAGCAGGCGGTGCGCTGGCCACCAGCTGGCCGCGCCGCCACACAGCCAAGCGCTGCGCTCGCAAACGAATGGCCTCGATGGGATCACGGGCCTGCAGCAAGACTAGGTCAGCGTGGCAACCCACTTCCAGTCCGTAGCCATTCAAGCCCAAGATGCGCGCAGGCACGCTGGTGACCGCTTCAAAGCACTGGCGCATGGCCGCCTGCCCCGTCATCTGCGCCACATGCAAGCCCATATGGGCTACCTCCAGCATGTCGCCCGAACCCAAGGCATACCAAGGGTCCATGACGCAGTCATGCCCGAAGGCCACATCCACGCCCGCAGCCCATAACTCTGGCACACGTGTCATGCCCCGCCGCTTGGGATAGGTGTCATGCCGGCCCTGCAGGGTGATGTTGATGAGTGGATTGGCAATGGCGGCCACCCCAGCCTCGCGGATCAACGGGATCAGCTTGGACACGTAGTAGTTGTCCATGGAATGCATGGAGGTGAGGTGCGAACCCGCCACCCGGCCCTGCATGCCCAAGCGTTGGGTATGAAACGCCAAGGTCTCGATGTGCCGACTCATGGGGTCATCGGTTTCATCGCAGTGCATGTCGACACGCAAGCCGCGCTCGGCAGCCAGTTCGGTCAAAAGCTGAACCGACTCGGCGCCCTGCTGCATGGTGCGCTCGAAGTGGGGAATACCGCCCACCACATCCACACCCATGTCCAGGGCCCGTTTCAGATTGATGAGCGCAGTCGGGCTGCGCAAGATGCCGTCTTGCGGAAAGGCCACCAATTGCAGATCCAGATAGGGCGCGACTTGCTTTTTGACCTGTAGCAGCGCTTCCACCGCCAGCAGTCGGTCATCACTGATGTCGACATGCGAGCGGATGGCCAATAGACCACGCGCCACGGCCCAATCGCAATACTGCAGGGCACGCTCGATGATGGCCTCCTGATGCAGATGCGGTTTGAGTTCGCCCCACAGAGTAATGCCTTCGAGCAAGGTACCCGATTGATTCACCCGGGGTTGGCCGTAGGTCAAGGTGGAGTCCATGTGGAAATGCGCGTCCACAAAAGGCGATGTCAGCAACTGACCGCCGCAGTCCACCACTTGATGCGCCGGCGCATCCAACGCCTCTTGAATGGCCACGATGCGCCCGGCCTGCACGCCCACGTCGACCTGGGTTCGACCATTGGGCAGGTGACAATGCTTCAGCAACAAATCCAACATGCTTCGCGCCTCCACTGACATCCACACGCCATCAGTGCAAGCAAGACTTGCGCCTTGGCATCGTAATTGCTGATGTCTTGACGCCACCCTGGGCTCAACAATCATTGGAATTCGGCACCGAACAGCTTATGACACCCAAGGACTTCCCCAACCTCACCGTCGTCACCCACCCCTTGGTGCAGCACAAGCTGAGCTATTTGCGGTCCATTGAGACCAGTACCGATTCCTTCCGCCGACTGGCCAAAGAGATCAGCCAACTGCTGGTGTACGAAGCCACGCGCGACCTGCCCACCGAGACCATTCCCATCACGACGCCACTGACCACCTTTCAGTCGCCTGTGATTGCAGGCAAGAAGCCGTGCATCGTGTCGATCTTGCGGGCGGGCAACGGCATGGTCGACGGCTTACTGGAGCTGCTGCCCCTGGCTCGCGTGGGCCACATCGGCCTGTACCGCGACCACGACACCCTGCAGGCCATCGAGTACTACTTCAAAGTACCTGACGACATCGCCGAGCGCACAGTGTTTTTGGTGGACCCCATGCTGGCCACCGGCAACTCCGTGGCCTTGGCCATCAGCAAGCTCAAAGCGCTAGGGTGCAGCAGCATCAAGTTGGTGTGCCTGCTGTCGGCGCCCGAGGGGGTAGCGCACATGCTGGCCGACCACCCCGACGTGCCCATCATCACCGCAGCGCTGGACGAGCGCCTGAACGAAAACGGCTACATCGTGCCCGGTTTGGGGGATGCGGGGGACCGTTTGTTTGGCACCCGTTGATTTCTTCCCTGAGCTCTTGAAACGGCTCCAATGCCCCCCAATGTATGCACCAGGCCTGATAAAGGCCTACAATGAAGATACTTTTCCTGGGGCCGACCTGGTTTCGACGTGGGTGCGGATGCGGGATAGGGCATGTCGAGCACCAGTCAGCTCGTAAATCCACTGGAAAAAAACTAACTGCAAACGACGAATCGTTCGCACTCGCCGCTTAATACCGGTGAGCCTCTCAACAGTTGGCCTATGGGCTGGGTTTGAGTCGCAAGACAAGAGCTGAGAGGTCATTCACATAGGCTGGGTTTCATGCGGGTCACTCGCATGGGGCCAAGATCAAGTGACTGGCTGATCTGGTAGCGTGCTTCTGCGCGATCAGGTTGGCGAGATTCAAATCAGACAGCTAAACATGTAGATCTACTCGTTGATGGCTTACGGACGGGGGTTCAATTCCCCCCGGCTCCACCACCATTCTTAAAAAGCCAACCTAAGCGGTTGGCTTTTTTTCGTCTGCACACACCATGCCGCACGTTGACACAGCGAAAGAGACCGAGACGCAATCGCCGCCTGCCATCAGCTTCTGGCAGGCTTTCGCCTTCTGGCTGAAGCTGGGCTTCATCAGCTTTGGCGGACCAGCAGGACAGATTTCGATCATGCACCAGGAGTTGGTCGAGAACCGGCGCTGGATTTCAGAGCGGCGCTTCTTGCATGCACTCAACTACTGCATGGTGCTGCCAGGACCAGAGGCTCAGCAACTTGCCACCTACATTGGCTGGCTCATGCACAGAACGTGGGGGGGCATCGTGGCTGGTGCCTTGTTCGTGCTCCCGTCGCTACTGATCCTGATTGCGTTGTCGTGGGTCTATATCGCCTTCGGCGAAATGCCTGTTGTTGCAGGGCTGTTCTATGGCATCAAGCCTGCAGTCACCGCCATCGTGGTGCAGGCTGCGCATCGCATCGGGACGCGAGCGCTGCAGAACAACTGGCTCTGGGGCATAGCGGGGGCTTCGTTCGTGGCCATTTTTGCGCTCAACGTGCCCTTCCCCGCCATCGTCGCAATGGCAGCCCTGTTGGGCTATTTCGGGGGGCGCATTGCCCCTGAAAAATTCAAGGCTGGAGGCGGGCATGGCAAGTCTGACAAGTCATGGGGCCCCGCCCTGATTGACGACAACACACCAACACCTGAGCACGCCAAATTCCGCTGGTCACGTCTGCTTCAAGTGCTGCTGGTGGGATCCACGCTATGGCTGGCCCCCATGGGGTTGCTGACCGCGATCTACGGCTGGAACCATACGCTGACGCAAATGAGCTGGTTCTTTACCAAGGCTGCGCTGCTGACTTTCGGTGGCGCGTATGCCGTGCTGCCATATGTTTATCAGGGCGCTGTCAGCCACTATGGCTGGCTCACACCCACGCAAATGATTGACGGACTGGCCCTGGGTGAAACCACACCTGGCCCCTTGATCATGGTGGTGGCTTTTGTGGGTTTCGTGGGCGGCTACGTCAAGGCCCTGTTCGGCCCAGACGCACTGTTTCTGGCAGGAGCGGTGGCTGCAAGCCTGGTGACCTGGTTCACCTTCTTACCGTCGTTCTTGTTCATTTTGGCAGGCGGGCCAGTGGTCGAAAGCACGCACGATGATCTCAAGTTCACCGCGCCGTTAACCGCCATCACGACCGCTGTGGTCGGCGTGATTTTGAATCTGGCCTTGTTCTTCGGGTATCACGTTCTTTGGCCGCATGGTGGATTCAAAGGCTCATTCGATGGCATGGCGGCCCTGATCGCATGCGCCGCCGCGGTGGCCCTGTTTCGCTACAAGCGAAACGTGATTCACGTGATCGCGGCCAGCGCACTGATCGGACTGGTCCTCAAAACCTTGGCGGCATGAGTGGCTCATTGGGGTTCGGCTGTAGCAAGCCGGGCCCGAGCCAATGCCACCCCACGCTTTCGCCATGGGGTCTCGATGAACCGGTAGTTCAACTGCGCCAGAACCACGATCAGCAGGACAGCCGTCAAGACCAAGCGGAAGGTGAAGCGACCATCCAACACACGTCCGTGCGCTTCCGCATAGCGTGACCAAATCTCAAAGGTCATGCGATATGCAAAGACATGCAACAGGTATGTTCCATATGACCTCGCGCCCAACCAAACAAGAAATGGCGTGATCAGTGGAATTCGCGGGAGGTATCCGGCGTCGAAGCTAGCCAGAAACACGATGGCTGCAGACACCAACGCAATCAAACCCACAGCAATGGGCATCGACATCAGCTGCGCCGGGATGGCTACGAGCAAATAGATCAAGACCACAAACAACAACCATCGCATGGCAGGACTGCCTTTGATGAAAGTGGGCTCCAATTGGCTATAACCCTGACGCGTGGAGAACATGTATAGCAAGACCCCCCACATGATGGCATCAAGACGGAATGAATTGAGCATCGAACTAACCGGGGTACCAAACGGATTTCGATCCAAGACGAATTGCACCGCAATCAGAATCAGGAGTAATCGCCAGCGCCATTTATCGGGACACCACAAAAGGAAAAAGGGGAACAGAAGATAGAACTGCTCTTCGAGGGCCAAGCTCCAATAAACATCGTTCGGATGAAGCATCATTCCAAACTGGTTGGCCAAATTGCCCGAGAACGTCATGACTGCGACAGCACTACGTATGTTCTGGGTCCACGTACCAAAAATGCCGGTTTGGTTGAACCAGATCGAGCAAGCTAAACCAGCAGCAACCCAGAACCACGCGCTCGGAATCAACCGAAAGGTCCGCCGAACCCAGAAGGCTTGAGCGGCAAGCCAGAAAGTACCTTTGTGCCGATGAGCGTCGAATTGCTCGAAATAGGCTTTACTGACAACGAAGCCAGAGATGCAAAAGAACAAATCCACCCCGGTCCAAGGCATCGCAAACTGAAAAGCACGGCCGATCAATTCCGTGTGATGGGGCAGTAACAAGGGAAGGTGACTGAACAAAGTCAGCAGCACCGCGAACCCTCGCAGAAACTCAATTTCAAGATTCTTCTTGGAAGACGAGTGGCTCATTAAGACGGCCCCAAAAACAAAATGGCAAACAGGGCGCTGATTTTAGGCTGCGGATCAAGAGGACCAGAGTCGCCCTGTCTAGCGAATTGACGTTAAACGGCTTCGCGCACAATAGACCATGCACTCTTTTGGAGCACGATGGCGCACACCAGCCCCCTACCCTTTTTGCATGAAACCCTGTTGTTCCTGATCCTGGCCGGCATCCTGATTCCCTTGCTGCAACGCTTGCGAATCAATCAGGTGCTGGGTTTTCTGGTCATGGGCATGGTGGCGGGCCCCAATGGCTTGGGGCTGTGGGTGAACGAATGGCCAGCGCTCAAGCTGCTGACCTTTGCCGACAGTACCTCCGTGCACAGCCTGGCGGAGTTGGGCGTGATCTTCCTGATGTTCCTGATCGGGCTGGAGGTGTCGCCCGAGCGCATCTGGGCGCTGCGCCGTTGGGTGTTCTTGGGTGGCTCGGCCCAGGTCTTGATCAGTGCGACCTTCATTGGCTCTTTGGCTTACGCGTTTGGCAACACCGTGGGGGTGGCTGTGATGCTGGGCCTGGTGCTGTCTTTGTCGTCCACCGCCGTGGTCATGCAGTTGCTGACCGACCGGCGGGCCATGACCAGCCCCACCGGACAGGCCTCGTTTTCGATTCTGATGCTGCAAGACTTTGCCGTGGTGCCACTTTTGATTCTGGTGGATCTGCTGACACGCCCGGCCCAGTCTGGCGTGACCACCCTGGTGATGGGAACGGTGTTGAAGTCGGTCGCGGCAGTGGTGCTGATCTACCTGGTAGGCAAACGTGTCGTGGGCCCACTGTTTCGCGTGTTTGCGCACCGGCGCCAACCCGAGGTGTTCATGGCGCTGACGCTGCTGGTGGCACTGGGTACCGCCGAGATCACGGCGCAGGCGGGCTTGTCCATGGCACTGGGCGCCTTTCTGGCGGGCCTGCTGCTGTCAGAGACCACCTACCGCCACAAGGTGGAAGTGACCGTCGAGCCCTTCAAGGGGCTGCTGATGGGCGTGTTCTTCATGTCGGTGGGCATGGGCATTGACTTGCGCGAGGTGGCTCGTAACCACGTCTGGATCGTGCTGTCGGTGATCGGCCTGCTGACCATCAAGGCCACGGTGCTCACCGGCATCTTCCGCGTAGGCGGCCGAAGCTGGGGGCAGTCGATCGAAGGCGGCTTGCTACTGTCGCAAGGGGGTGAGTTCGCCTTCATTGTGGTCGGCTATGCGGCGACAGCAGCCCTGATTCCACAGGAAGTCGCGCAGTTCATGTTGCTGGTGGTGAGCTTGAGCTTGCTGGTGACGCCCTTGGTGGCCCGCCTGGGCCATGCGATTCGTGAACGACTGGATGAAGGCCTCACCGCGCAACCTCTGGACGAGACCGTGGCCGAAGAGCTCTCCGGACATGTGGTCATTGCGGGGTTTGGCCGCATTGGCCAGTTGCTCGCCAAAGTACTGGAACAAAAAGGCGTGGCCTATGTGGCCATTGAGCACGACGCCCATGTGGCGACACGACTTCGGGCGCAGGGACAGCCTGTCTACTATGGCAATGCGGCGCATCCGGGCATGCTGCGCAAGCTGCACACAGAGCATGCGGCCGCCCTGGTCATCACCACCGATCAACCCTCGGCTGCGATGCATGCTGTGACAGCAGCCCGGGAAGCCTACCCAAGTCTGCCCATTTACGCGCGTTCACGCGATGAGCAGCACGCGCGCGAACTGCTCGAAGTGGGTGCCACCGCCGTGGTACCTGAAACGCTGGAGGCAGGGCTGCAGCTGTCAGCCTTCGCGCTGCACACCGTGGGGTTGCCAGAAGGCGTCATTGCCCAGACCCTGGAAGCCGAGCGCGAGCGGCGTGTCAAACTGAAATAGGCATACCAGCCCCATCCCGATTAGGATGAAAGCCACCAGGTTCCATGCCGGTGCTGGTCTTCACCGCCATGCTGGTCACCATGGTGTGCCTGATCGCGTTCCTCTACAGCGTGTGTACGTTGCGCAAGCAACCGCCCCAACCCATACCGACACGGCCTGCACCCACATCGGCTTATTGGTAGCCTGGGTTTTGTTGATGATGCCGCTCGACGCCTGGTGCATGTGCGGCGTCATGATTGTGCTGACCTTCGTTGTCGAGACCATCGTGGTCCGCCATTACGGCCTGGCCACGGCTTTCATCACGCCGTTGACGATCTTGCTGGCTGAAGCAGCCACGCTGGGGCATGGGTCGGTCGCGTCCTTGATGCAGGCTCACACCCGATCAGCTTGCGCAATGACTTGCCACAAGAATCGGCAAACAGGCGGAAAACCCGAAAGCCCACCTTTGATTTGACGGGGATCAACCGTAAGGTTATTTCGTTTCACAACACTACCTATGGTGTTTTCAAGCAAGAAAAACACTATATCTAGTAGGAGACGAGCCATGCCCCTCACCACCGACCCGGTGGCCGTGATCAAGCGCAACGGCGCCACAGCCAGTTTCACCCTCGACAAAATCACCCACGCCATTGCCTGCGCAGGCCAGGCCACCGGCGAGTTTGATGAGCACCGCGCCCAAGCCCTGGCACAGGCCGTTCTGGCCCGACTGCAGCGCCGCGTGCCCACGGTGGAACAGGTGCAAGACCAGGTCGAGCGCACCTTGATTGACGCGGGCCACTTTGATACCGCCCGCGCCTACATCGTCTACCGCGAACGCCGCTCGGCGCTACGGCAAGACAAGGCGTGCGCGGTGGACGTGGAGCGGTCGGTGAACGAATACCTGTCGCAGCAAGACTGGCGGGTCAACGCCAACGCGAACCAGGGCTACTCGCTGGGCGGGCTGATCTTGAACGTGTCGGGCAAGGTCATTGCCAACTACTGGCTGACCCATGTCTACCCCACCGAAATTGGCCACGCGCACCGTGAGGCCGACATCCACATCCATGACCTCGACATGCTGTCGGGCTATTGCGCGGGTTGGTCACTGCGCACCTTGCTGCACGAAGGCATCAATGGCGTGCCCGGCAAGGTGGAAGCGGGGCCGCCCAAGCATCTTTCGAGCGCCGTGGGGCAGATCGTCAACTTTCTGGGCACGCTGCAAAACGAGTGGGCGGGTGCACAGGCCTTCAGCTCGTTCGACACCTATCTGGCGCCCTACATCCGCCAAGATGGGCTGGCCTATGAACAGGTGCGCCAATGCATTCAGGAGCTGGTCTACAACCTGAACGTACCCTCGCGCTGGGGCACACAAACGCCTTTCACCAACCTGACGTTTGACTGGGTCTGCCCAGACGACTTGAAGGAGCAGGTGCCCGTGATTGCCGGCCAGGAAATGCCGTTTGCCTACGGCGACCTGCAAGTGGAAATGGACATGATCAACCGCGCCTACATCGACGTGATGATGGAAGGCGACGCCAAAGGCCGCGCCTTCACCTTTCCCATTCCCACCTACAACATCACCAAGGACTTCGCCTGGGACCACCCCAACACCGAGCGCCTGTTCGAGATGACGGCCAAGTACGGCCTGCCCTACTTCCAGAACTTCCTGAACTCGGA
>ERZ724505.1545-NODE-1545-length-12476-cov-4.534418_pt1 | contig 12476 bp, 7 predicted proteins | sample MGYA00376038_ERZ724505 | MGnify/ENA primary metagenome ERZ724505 (study PRJEB28724, sample SAMN07190884) | wastewater metagenome | isolation source: effluent of sewage treatment plant in Hong Hong | place: Hong Kong | collected 2016-03-17 ... | reverse complement strand
CTGCTGATTGACGCCACGCATTCGCTCGGCGCCAGCCGGACCGACGGCCTGGTGCTGGACCCCTTCTACAAGGCCACGCCCGACGCCAAGAACTGGATTCCGAAGGCCATGTCCTGGAAGCAGCAGTTCTACAACCGCACGCGCGATGGCCTCTACGGCGCGGCGCAGTGGAAGAAGGACAGCATTGAATCCTCGCTGACCTTCTTCCGCTCCAAATACAAGTTCGACTGGAACGAGTACAACGTCAGCGCGCAGAACGACCCCTACAGCGTCGTCGTGCTTGACGGCACCTATGACGCCAACGGTGTGATGACCAAGGGCGTGCTGACCGGCAAGAAGGACGCCAACGGGAACTACACCGGCCTCGAAGTCGAGAACCAGACCCGCTTCTCGAAGCGTGCCTCGCAAACCGACGAATGGGCTTGGAAGATCTCTGGCCGGGTCAACGACAACCTGACCTTGAGCTCGGACCTGCAGTACATCAAGTCGAGTACTCAGAACTTTGATTCGACCGTGGGTACCGGCGTTCAACTGCCCAAGCAGACCGTGGACCTGACGGGTTCCATGCCGAAGCTGGTCTTTGACCAGGGCGACATGGCGATCATGAATGACCCGTCCAAGTACTACTGGGCCATGATGATGGACCACCTGGACAAGGGCAAGGGCACCCAGAAGGCTTGGAAGGGCGATGCGCGTTGGACCTTCAACGACGACTCCATCCTCCAAGACGTGACCTTCGGTGTGCGTCTCGCCAAGCGCGATGCTGAGACGATCAACAGCAACCCCAACTACAACTGGGCGACCATCACCCACGCGTGGCAAGTGGGCTGGAACATCGGCGAGTTGGCCTATCTCCCGAAGTCGGATCTGCCGACGTTCAAGAACACCTACAGCGGGTTCATGAACGGCAAGGTGCAGCCGCCTAACCTGTACTTCCCGGCTGCCTCGGTCGCCTTTGGTTGGCCCGACAGCTACAACAAGCTGCATCAGCTTTACCTGAACGAGTGCGACAAGTTCTCGAAGACCGCTGGCTGGGACGGCGCAGGCTGCGTGCAGCAGGCCAATAGCATCCAGGGCGGTGGCAAGTGGGCGGTCGCGACCTTCGGTACCGACCCGGCCGGCCGGAACACGCAATCGGAGAGCACCACTGCCGCCTATGGGCAGTTGCGGTTCTCCCTGGAGGACCATGGCCTCCCGCTCGACGGCAATGTCGGTTTGCGCGTGGTCCGGACCCAGAACGATGCGGATGGCTACACCATCCTGCGGACCCAGCCGGCGCCTCCCGGGGCCACCGGCGTGGCCGTGCCTAAGCTGACGCCGTTTGAAAAGGCGGAGGTCTACAGCCAGAGCTTCACGGACTTCCTCCCGAGCCTGAACCTCAAGTACAAGGCGACGAAGGACCTGCAATTCCGCTTCGCCGCATCGCGCGCGCTGGCACGCCCGCAGTTCGGCCAGATGCAGGCATACATCTCGATGGCCCAGGGCATTGAGCTGGATGCGCAGGCCGTCCCGCCGAACGTCAAGAAGGTCAACCTCAGCGGCTCCGGCTCGGGCAATCCTTACCTGAAGCCCATCACTTCGGATCAGGAAGACATCACGGCCGAGTGGTACTTCGCGAAGAACGGCTCGCTGACGGCGGCGATCTTCAACAAGAACCTGAAGAACATCATCGTCAACCAGGCCTTCAACCGGACCATCATGGACAACGACGGCAAGCCCGTCACGTTCGTGCTCAACGGCCCGGTCAATGGTGCCAAGGGCTATGCACGTGGCATGGAGCTGGCCTATCAGCAGTACTACGACGGACTCCCAGACCTCCTGCAGGGCCTGGGCATGCAAGCGAACTACACCTTCGTGGACAGCAAGGTCAAGCGCTACAACGCGGTCTATACGGGCTACTGCTCTCCGGGCGCAGGTCAGGAGAACTTCAACCTGTACATCAACGGCTGCGATACGGATGGCCGTTCGTTCGGAGACGTGCCGCTCGACAACCTGTCGCGCAACACGTTCAACATCGCGCTGCTGTACGACCGTGGCCCGGTCTCTGCCCGTATTGCCTACAACTGGCGCGGGAAGTACCTCTACGGCGTGGCGTTGAACTCCGACAACACGGGTCCGAACCAGACCAATGCGCTGGACACCAACCCGGGAAGTGCGACCTTTGGTCAGCACAACCTGCCGGTGGGTCTGCCGCTGTGGGCCGACGGTTATGGCCAGCTGGATGCCGGTATCCACCTGAAGGTTGGCAGCGATCTGTCGATCGGTCTGGAAGCCAGCAACCTGCTGAACAAGAACTACAAGCAGATCATGCAGCAGCACATCGGCATGATCGGCCACAACTACTTCACGTCGGGTCGCGTGTTCAAGGTCAACGCGCAATACAACTTCTGAGTTCCACATGGCAAGGCCGGTCTCCGGCCTTGCCTGGACTCAAGAAGAAAGGGCACCGCTTGCGGTGCCCTTTTTCTTTGCATGCTTGCAAATCGGGGTGGCTACATCTTGGGCGCCTGGCAGTAGTGCCGAATGAACTCCGAATGCTCGGGCATCACGGAGACACAGTTGGCGATGGTGTCGGACACGCCCTTCAAGTACTTCACCGTGTCCTCCAGGCCTTGCAACTCGGCCAAGGGCAGCCAGCGTTTGGGGCGCAGGTTCTGCCCTTCCATCACCTCGAACCAACTCGGCTCGCGGAACAGGTCAGTGTCGACGTAGACGAGGCGCCCGCTGGCGGCGTAGAGGTCCATGCGCCAGCGCAGGCCTTCGGGGACGGCCATGTTCGCGCAGGCCTGCCAGAAACCACCGTCCTCGCGCTGGTTCAGGTGGTAGTGCAGCACGATGAAGTCGCGCACCGATTCGTAGCGCTGTCGGCTCTGGCGGTTGTACTCAGCGATCTCGACGGGGTCAAAGCCCTCGTGCGGGAAGGCTTCGATCAGCTTGGCGACGCCCATCTGCACGAGGTGCAGCGCCGTGGACTCCAGCGGCTCCACGAAGCCAGCCGACATGCCGATGGCCACGACGTTGCGCGTCCACGCCTCTTTGCGCATGCCGGTCTTGAAGCGGATCAGGCGCGGGTCGGCCAGAGCGGGTGCATCGAGGTTGCGCAGCAGCACGTTGGCGGCTTCGTCGTCGCTCATGTGCCGGCTCGAATAGACGTGGCCGTTGCCGACGCGATGCTGCAGCGGGATGCGCCATTGCCAGCCGGCGCTGTGTGCCGTGGAGCGCGTATAGGGCAGCAAGGGTTTGGTGCTCTCGCTGGGCACGGCCCAGGCGCGGTCGCAGGGCAGCCAGTGGCTCCAGTCCTCGAAGCCGACGCCCAGCGTCTTGTCGGCCAGCAGGCCTGCGAAGCCGGTGCAATCGAGGAAGAGGTCGCCCTCGACCAACTCGCCACTCTCCAACTGCAGCGCGCGCACATGGCCCTGTGCGTGCCCGGGCTCTTCGTTGAGCAGCACACGCACCACCTTGCCTTCGGTACGGCGAACGCCGCGCTGCTCACTCAGCGCCCGCAAGTGCCGGGCATAGAGGTTGGCGTCCAGATGGTAGGCATGGACCAAGTTCGCCATGGGCGAGTTCTGCATCTCCGGCTGCGGCAGCATGAAGCGGTTGGCCTTGGCGGCCATGCTGGAGATGACGTAGGCATCAATGGGCTCAGCACGGCCATGCGCACGCAGGCGCAGCCAGTACTGGGTGAAGTCCACCGGCCACAGCTCGGTCCCGACCCGGCCGAAGCCGTGGAAGTAGCGCTCCCCTTCGCGGCCCCAGTTGACGAACTCGATGCCGAGCTTGAAGGTGCCTTGCGTGGCCTTCAGAAAGGTGGCCTCGTCGATCTGGGCCAGGCCGTTGAACATCTTGATCAGCGGGATGGTCGCCTCACCGACGCCGATGATGCCGATCTCCTCCGACTCGACGAGGCGGATCTCATAGGGTGGCTTGAGCACCGCGCTCAAGGCTGCGGCCGACATCCAGCCCGCAGCGCCGCCGCCCACGATGACGACACGGCGCAGCGGCTTGGCAGAGTTATTCATAGAGACAGCTATAAAACTTTCGATCCCGCCAGTCTAGGCAAGCCCGCTTGACACGTCATGGGCGCTATCCCGCGGCGCGGGCGACGACGTGTTGCAAGAACGTATCGTGATCGGGCATGCCGTCCGTGATGCTTGCGAGTGCCGCACGCCGTTGCCGCAGGTATTGCAACGCCATCGCCTCCGGCACCTCTTGCATCCATGGGCTGACACGTTTCGGCCAATGCCGCATGCCTGCAAAGACCGCCAACCAGCTCGTGCGGTCGAAGCCCTCGTCGTCGTAGCCCACAAGCGCACCGGTCTCCCGCCAGGCGTGGATCTTGTAGGCCAGAGACTCGGGCAGTTCGAGCGCGGCCATGTAGCGCCACAGCTCGCTGTCGCGGCGTTCGGTCAGGCAGTAGTGCAGGATGATGAAGTCGCGGATGCGGCGGTATTGGCGCACCTGTTGATCGCTGAAGGCCTCCGCCGCCTCTGGCGTGGCGCCCCCAGGCTGCAGCATGAGCGGGATCAGGCGGCCCAGCGCGTTGTGGACCAGGAAGATGGCCGTGGACTCCAGTGGCTCCAAAAAGCCGGCGGCCAGGCCCAGGCCCACCACGTTATGCGACCAGAGTTGCGCGCGATGGCCGGTGGCGAAGCGCAGCAAGCGGGGCTCGGCCAGCGGCCTGCCGTCCACCTGCGCCAGCAACTGCTCGCGAGCCCGGTCCTCGTCGATGTACTTGCTGGCGAACACATGGCCGTGACCACAGCGCTCACGCAGCGGGATGCGCCAGGTCCAGCCAGCTTCCTGTGCGGTGGAGCGCGTGTAGGGCGTCAGGGGCCCGTCGGGCCGCTCCGCAGGTACGGCCCAGGCGCGATCCACGGGCAGCCAGCGGCTGAAGTCCACAAAGGGCACGCCCAGCGTCTTGCCCAGCAGCAGGGAGGCAAAGCCTGAGCAGTCCACGAAGAAGTCGCCGGCCACCTCTCGGCCGTCGGCCAGCTTCAGGTGGGCGATGCGGCCATCGGGGTGCCGTGCCACATCAACCACCTTGCCTTCGATCCGGCGCGCGCCGCGTCGCTCGGCGAGGCGACGCAGGAAGCCAGCGTAGAGCACGGCATCGAAGTGGTAGGCGCAATCAAAGCGCGCCGTGATCGCATCGCCCTCGGTGTCAGGGACGCGGAAGCGGCCCTCGCGAGCCATCACCGTCGGCAGGCAGTGATCGCCCAACTCGCCGCCCAGCTGTTCCTGCACGCGGCGGTATTGCCCCCATAGCGCCATCGGCCCATCAAGCGGTCCGAAGTCACCGAAGGTGTGGAAGTAATGCTCGCCCTTGGCGCGCCAATCCACGAACTGAATGCCAAGCTTGAAGCTGCCCTGCGTGGCGGCCAGCATCTCGGCCTCGTCGATGCCGAGCAGGCGATTGAAGGCGCGGATGGACGGGAAGGTCGCTTCGCCGACGCCGATGATCCCCAGCTCTTCGGATTCCACCAGCTCGACCTGCGCGCCCGGCATGCCGGTGGCGAAGGCGGCGGCCGCCATCCAGCCGGTGGATCCGCCGCCGAGGATGACGATGCGTCGAGGGCTCATGCACAGTGCTCCATGTGTTGAGCCTGCGATTTTCGGCGCGAGCTGCAGGCCGCGCGATCAGTGCTTGCGAGCGCGCGGCTCGGTAGTCCTCCTCTGCCGCTGGGCGGGCACTCCCGGCATGCTGCCGAGCCATGAGCACAGCCACCGTTTCCTCCGATCGCGTCCCCTTGCCCCAAAAGGTCGGCTATGGCCTGGGCAGCTTCATCGACATGTGGGGCCACTGGCTCTACCAGTCGCTGGTCTTCCATGTGTTCAATGTCTTTCTCGGTGTGGCGCCGGGTTTGATCTCGACCGCGTTGATGGTGAAGACGCTGGTGGACGCCGGCAGTGACGCGATCTTTGGCTGGCTCTCTGACAACACGCGGACCCGCTTTGGCCGGCGCCGCCCCTTCATCCTCGTGGGCGGCATCCTGGCCGGCATCGGCCTGCCGCTGATGTTTGCGGTGGGACGGGACTGGACCGAGGGGCAGTACTTTGCTTTCCTGCTCGTTTCCACCTGCCTGTACGTGCCGCTGATGAGCTGCTTCTACATGCCTTGGAACAGCCTTGGGGCTGAGTTGACGCCCGACTACCACGAGCGCACCAGCGTGCAGGCCGTGAAGAGCGCGATTCAGAAGATTCCCGAGCTGGCGATGTTCGTGGCCGCGCAGTTCACGACCCTGGCCGTCTTCAATGATGCCGCTGGCAAGCCTGACATCCTGCGCGGCGCGCAGGTCTATTGCTCGCTGCTCGGGGCGGTGATGGTGGCCGTGTCCATCGCCATCTTCCTGCTGACGCGTGAGCGCTACTACGAGAAGTTTGTGCGCCAGACGCAGGCGCCCGTGCCCTTCAAGGACACGCTCTACCGCACACTGCAGAACCGGCCGTTCCGGTTCATGCTGGGCACCATGCTGAGCTATGGCCTGGCCACGTCGATGGTGGGCACGCTGGGCTACTACGCCACGCTCTACTACGTCTGCCAGGGCGACGTCGCCCTGGGCACGCAATGGAACTCGGGCATGGGGTTGGCGGGCATGGTGATGGGCCTGATGGGCATTCCCTTTGCGGCCGGCGTGGCCAAGCGCGTGGGCAAGCGCAATGCCATCCGCGTCATGCTCATGCTGGCCGTTGGCGCCTTCGTCGGTGACTGGTGGTTTTACAACCCCAACTACCCGGCGCTGCAACTGCTGGCCAGCGGCTGCACGGCCTTCACGTCGGCCGGCTTCTGGACCCTGTTCGGCTCGACCATGGCCGACGTCTTCGATACCGACGAGCTCGAAACCGGCCAACGCCGCGAGGGCTCGTTCTCGGCCTGCCAGTCCTGGATCTTCAAGCTGGCCATCGCGCTTGGGAATGGCGGCTCGGGCTGGGTGCTGCAGTTCACCGGCTTCGACTCGAAGTTGCCCGTGCAGAGCCCCGACTCGCTCTTCATGATCCGGGTGCTGCTGTCGGGCATCCCGGTCGCGGGCATCCTGGTGGCGATCTACTTCATCTCACGCGTGCCGCTGACCGAAGAGGGCATGCGCGAGACGCGCCGCCAGTTGGAGGCGCGACGCGGCACGGTCTGAGCGAGCGGGCCTGGTTCACGCCCGTCTGGGATCTTGTCGGCAGGCGCAGACATCGGCGGCGTGCACGCTCTGCCGCTGCGCGGCTCAGTGGCCAGCGGGGGGTGAGCCTTCGTCGTCGTCCGTCGCCTTCTGCGGGAAGGGCGCCAGGAAGGCCAGGATCACCGGCGGGATCGAGAACACCAGCACCCAGCCGAAGAAGCTGTTGTAGCTGTGGTTGACGCCCGACCACAACCAACTGCTCACGGTGCCCGTGCCCCATTTGGTCAGCGCCATCACGCCGGTGGCCATGGCGTAGTGGGTCATCTTGAAAGGCCCCGGTGCCACCTGCTGCATCATGTAGAGCATGTGGCCCACCGAGCCCATGCCAAAGCCGAACTTCTCGATCGAGACGATGCTACCAATGACCCAGGGGTCGGTGGGCATGGTCTGGGCCAGGTAGAAGTAGGTGAGGTGCGGGATGTTGAGCACCAGCGCCAGGATGAAGAAGGCCCGCGGCAGCGTCATCTTGGCGGCGAGGAAACCGCCGAGGAAGGCGCCAGCGATGAAGGAGATGGTGCCCACACTGCCGTTGATGTGGCCCAGCGCTTCATTGCCCAGAGCCAGGCCACCAAGCTCGCGCGCATCGAGCAGGAAGAGCGGCCCGAACTTCTCGATGAAGCCTTCACCAAAGCGGTAGAAGAAGATGACGGCCAGCATCATCCAGATCTGCGGCTTTTGGAAGAAGGTGACCCAGGACTCCTTCATCGCCGTCCAGCCCGCCGCCATGCCCTCGCCCTTGAGCGTTGAAGGCCCACCGGGTGGCAGCACGCGCACATGCCACACGCCGAAGAGCGCCATCGACGCAGCCGCCATGCACACCACGATCACCCAGCACTGCACCCACGGCAGGCCATGCGCGTTGTGCAGCCAGCCGGTGAGCGACACGAAGAGGCCCGAGCCAATGACGGCGCCCATGTTCCAGCACATGCCCTGCAGGCCCGAGTAGCGGGCCTGGTCACGCAGGTTGACCGTGGTCATGAAGACGCCGTCCGCCACTGTGTCTTGCGTGGCCGAAGCAAAGCCGGTGATCCAGAAGAAGGCCAGTGACAGGCGGAAGAAATCGTCCAGCGGCAGGCACAGCGCCACGAGGCCGAGTGACGCGGCCATCAGGAACTCCATCGAGATGACCCACCAGCGCTTGGTCTTGAAGGGCTCCAGCAACGGCGCCCACAGCGGCTTGAGCACCCAGGGCAGGTACATCTGCGAGGTGTAGAGCGCGATGTCCTCGTTGGACACGCCCATGTTCTTGTAGATGATGGCCGCGACCACCCCCACCATCACATTGGGCAGGCCCATGGCCAGGTAGAGCGTGGGCACCCAGGTCATTGGGTGGCGGAAGGAGACGGGGTGCTGAGTCACAGGCTTTACTTCTTGGCGGGCGGAGGGGTCAGGGCTTCGAGCGCAGCGGACACATAGACCAGCGGCGCGTTCCAGTTGATGGCCACCTCATTGCTGGCAAAGCTGCAGATGTGATCGAGGTAGGCCTTGGCCACCTCAGTAGACGGGTAGGGCGGGCACTGCGCCTTGTCCTGCATATTGGGGTTGGGGCCACCCACCAGGAAGCCCGGCACCGCCTTGCCATAGCCACCCGAGGGGCGGTGATGCGGGTGCTTGGCCGGGTTGGAGCCGAGCCCGGTGACCTGGGACAGGTTGGTGGCGTTGCGGCCCAACACGTAGTCCAGCGCGGCCTGCGCGGCGTCCAGCATGCGGCGCTCGCCCGTCAGCTCGTAGCCTTGCAGCAGCAACATGGCCTGGTTCAGCACCACCGCATTGCTGCCCCAGACGAAGTCGCTGCGGCGCAGCGTGGTGCGGTAGGGCGAGGACTGCCAGTCGTCGGCCAGTTCCTGCGCCAGAGCCGTGATTCGCGCCGGGACGAGCTTGGCCAGCGAGAAGGGCCCCGGCGACTCGGGCAGCAGCTTGCGGTGGTGGGCCAGGGTCATCCAGCCGAGTGCGCCCACTTCGTTCCAGGAGGGCACGGTGAGTTTCTGGGACGCAGGCTGCAAGGCACTCAGGTAGGCCGCATCGCCCGTGCTGACGAACAGCTCCGCTGCCGCCCAGACGAACTCGTCGCGCAGCTCTTCGTCGCCATAGGCGCCGGTGCGCACGTCGGCCGGCTGGCGGTAGCGCACATCGGGGTGGGCCTTGGCCCAGGCCCATGCGTCCTGCGCGGCCTTGAGGGCTTGGCTTGATAGGCCCGGCCGCTGTGCCTCGAAAGCCTTGAACACGCGGCTGGCCTGGGCCATCACGGCCGCAAAGTCGAGCGCAGCGGCGGTCGTCTTCATGACGACGTAGCGTTCAGTCTTGCTGTGATGCGGCAGCTGCATGCCGTCGAATATCAGGTCAGTCAGCTTGTGATAGACCCCGCCGTCGTCGGGGTCCTGCATGGTCAGCATCCAGTCGAGGTTCCAGAGCACCTCGCTCAGCAGGTCGGGCAGGCCCTTTGCACCGTCGGTTGCGCTCTCGGGAATGTTCAAGCCAAGGCGCTTGAAGTAGTCCGGGTGGTGCTCGTACGCGGCCAGCAGCGTGTAGACCGTGATGCCCGAGTTGACGATGTACTTGTTGTAGTCGCCCGCGTCGTACCAGCCCTTGGGCGAAGAGATCACATCGCCCTCCTTGCGTTTGGGGCCGGCGGCCGATGCATGGATGCGCACCACGGTGTCAGGGTGGCCGGCCGGCCGCGCGAACTCGCTCGCGTGCTCGGGCTTGAGTTCGATGCCGGCGCGGTTGAGGTAGTAGGCGCGGATGGCGGCGCGGGTCACGGCCTCGTAGCTGTTGCCGGCGATGCTGAACGGTGCCGAGTCCGGCACGCCCGCCACGCGCAGCCGGTAGCTGCCAGGCGTCTGCAAGCCGCTGAAGTCCGCGAGGCGCACCGCCTCCTTGGACAGCGGCCACTCCGCCGCTGCACCAAGGTTCCCCTTGAATACGACCTGCCCGGTCTTCGCATCGACCACGCTGAACTCAGCGCCGACAGCGGGCGTGGCCGCGCTCACAGCCGCCCACTTGGCGCCGGCGGTCAGGTAGCCGATCTGATTGAACTGGATCGACGGCACCGTCTGTGCATTGGCCGCTCCAGCTGCCGCGATCAACGCTGAGCACAGGCTCAGCGAACGCGCGAATCGAGAGAGCCAAGGAGGTTGCCGTGTCGAGGTCATCTCGTATGTCCTGATGAGAGCGCTGATGCGTGACCTTTCAGTCTAGGAGCCGGCACCTGAAAGTCGCACGAGCGCTATCCCTCGGAAACCCAGAGAACCGGCGGCGCGCGTTCAGTGGGAAGCGGGTGCGTCAGCGACACCCAGCAGCGCATGCAGCCGCGGGCTGGTCGTCGTGTACTGCAGCAAGATGCGCTTGCCGGGGAAGACGATCTCCGCCGCCGCAAAGGCCGCGAGCGTGGCTTCGTGGAAGCCGCAGACCAGCAGCTTGCGCTTGCCAGGGTAGATGTTCACGTCGCCCACGGCAAAGATGCCGGGCTCGCTGGTTTCAAAGCGCGCCGGGTCCACGACGAGCAGCTTGTGCTCCAGTTGCAAGCCCCAGTCAGCGATGGGGCCGAGCTTGGGCGCAAGGCCGAGGCAGGCCACGATGGCGTCGCAGGGCAGGGCCTGCTCGGCGGCTTCGGCGTTGATGAGGCGCAGTGCGCTGAGACGGCCTCCGTCGGCGTCAAAGCCCGTGGGCTGGCCGGCCACGAAGCGCACGGCGCCTTGATCGCGCAGGGCTTGAAGTGTGGCCAACTGGGAAGGGTCAGCCTTCAAGGCATCGCGGCGATGGACGAGGGTGACCTCGCGGGCCAGGGTCTCGGCGGTGGCGAGTTGAATGGCCGTGGCCACAGCCGCTGCCTCGCCGCCGAGCACGATGACGCGTTGGCCTGCGAACGTGGCGGTGTCGGGGGCGTGGTAGTGGAGCTGCTGGCCCTCAAAGGCCTCGATGCCCTCGATACGCAGCCGACGTGGCTGGAAGCTGCCGACGCCCCCGGCGATGAACACCACTTTGGTCAGCAGTCGCGTGCCGCGCGAGGTCTCGATGAGGAATCGCCCATCGGCCTGCCGCGCCACGGTGCTGACTTCCTGCCCGAGATGGAACTCAGGCGCGAACGGGCGGGCCTGCTGCAGCAGGCGCTCGGCCAGCTCACGCCCGGTGCACACCGGCAGGCCGGGCAGGTCGTAGATGGGTTTGTCGGGGTAGAGCTCGACGCACTGGCCGCCCACGTGGGGCAGGCTGTCGATGACGTGGGCCTTGATTTCGAGCAGGCCGAGCTCGAAGACCTGGAACAGCCCGACGGGGCCAGCGCCGATGACGACGGCGTCAGTCTCGATCACTTGCTGTCCGGTCATTGGGGGGCTCTGCGAGTGAGTTTGGGGCCGAGCGCCGGGCCGCTCCCAAGCCGGCCCATTTGCGATGGCGGGCGACTCGATGTCGCCTGCCATCACGTCCCCTCGGGGGCTGAGGGCGGACACGGAATGCCCAGTGGGCATTCTGTGCCTGCCGAAGGGCTACGCCCAGAGGCGTAGCGCGGTCTGCAAGACCGGCCAGGCTCGCGCGCGTTCAGCGCTGCGCGCCTGGACGAGGGGCCAACAGGATCAGCGGATCAGCTGATCCAACTTGCCGGTCTTGTCCTTCCAGTCATCGGCGTCAGGCAGGGCGGCCTTGCGCTTGGTGATGGAGGGCCACTTCTTGGACAGATCGGCGTTGATCTTGATCATGTGCTGCTGGTCGCCGGCCACGTCTTCCTCGGGCACGATGGCGTTGACCGGGCACTCGGGGATGCAGACCGCGCAGTCGATGCACTCGTCGGGGTCGATGGCGAGGAAGTTGGGGCCTTCGCGGAAGCAGTCCACGGGGCAGACATCGACGCAATCGGTGTACTTGCAGCGGATGCAGGCTTCGGTGACGACGTGGGTCATGGTGAACGGTCGGGGGACGAAAGGTGGATGGGGTGCCCCGCAACGGGGCAAGGCTTGAATTCTAGGTGGCGCGCCCGGGTTTGCCCGGGCCAGGGCTGTTGTGCAAGGGCGATCCCCCCGCGCCGACGACGACGATGGTGGGCCGCTCGGCATGCTGAGCGGCGGCATCGGCCAGGTCGGCCACGCGGTGCTCGCTGGACAGCGCATCGGGCCGCCCGGCATGCGAGACGACGAGGGCCGGCGTCTCGGCCGGCCAGCCAGCTTGCTGCAACAGCGTGGAGAGCTGCGGCAACTGCCGGCCGGCCATGTAGAAGACCTCGGTGTCGGCCGTGTTGGCGGCGCGCAGCTCGCCGGCCTCGGTCATGGCCGTGGACAGGCTGACCGTGCGGCCACGCCCACGCCGCGTGAGCGG
>ERZ724505.1544-NODE-1544-length-12479-cov-3.849887_pt1 | contig 12479 bp, 12 predicted proteins | sample MGYA00376038_ERZ724505 | MGnify/ENA primary metagenome ERZ724505 (study PRJEB28724, sample SAMN07190884) | wastewater metagenome | isolation source: effluent of sewage treatment plant in Hong Hong | place: Hong Kong | collected 2016-03-17 ... | reverse complement strand
CGCTGCTCGTAAAAATAAGTGGCGCCCAGGGTGTGAACTTGAAGTTATAGCTAATTTTCGGCGCCAAGGCATCACGCGTATAAGCATCTTTGCCTTCTACGCTGTCCCATTTGCTGACCACGATTACTAAGCCCTTGCCCGCTTCGGCAATAATGCCGGCCAAGCGTTGGTCGAGCTGAGTGTTCAGTTCGTTCACGTCCATTAAAAGTAGGCATATATCTGATTCTTCGATTGCTTGCAACGTTCGTAGCACGCTGAATTTCTCGATACCTACTTCCTGTTTACCTTGGCGGCGAATACCCGCCGTGTCGAGAAGTTCAATCGTACGCTGATGATAATTGATTTGTACGCGGTTGATATCCCGCGTTGTGCCGGCAATATTAGCTACGACCGCTTGCTGCTTGCCGGCGAGTTTATTAAACAGATTACTTTTACCTACATTTGGGCGGCCAATCAAGGCAACCCGTAATACATCGTCGGCTTCGCTCTCTTTTACTGGCGGTAAGAGGGTGGCGACAGTGTTCAGCACATCAGAAATTCCTGAAGCATGCTCGGCACTGGTACGAATGATTGTTTTAATACCAAGCCGGCGGAACTCTTCGTCTGGCAAGCTGCCCTTTAGATCGGCTTTATTAGTGAGTAATATAACCGGCTTCCCGCTTTTTAGCGCTTTTTTGGCTACGGTACGCTCTTCGTCGCCAACGTGCTGAGTGCTATCTACTACAACTAGTATGACATCTGCAGCATCGGCAGCTTCCTCGATCTGATCTTGAATACTGGCTTCGAATTCGTCTTCGGCGGTTTTTAATCCGGCCGTATCCACCAGCCAAAATTGGGCATCCTTACTGTCATTCTTGTAGGTAACTTTACCAATCACGTTGTCACGCGTTGTACCTGCTTCGCGGGCCACGATTGCTTGCTGGCTTTTGACCAAACGATTAAACAGCGAGCTTTTGCCCGCGTTCGCACGCCCGATAATTGCAACTGTAGGTAATTTAGAGGCCATAATGAGTAATTTTATTATAACAGAGGTGCCACATTTTGACTAGTATAAATTATGATTGTATAATCATTATTAACTATGAGTGGCGAAGTTGCGAACGAACAGAAATATTTGGGACTTCCCCTTGAGGAATATCCTGAGCCATGTCAAACGTGTGAGCGGTTAGCCTCGTTTGTCCAGCTTTCTGGTGATCTCGACCTAACCAATCCGCCACTTTACATGATGCCCGAAGCAGCACGGTATCGCCAGGTTGCCAGGATGGTGTTCCCCTACCTGGATAGATGCGATGTGGATACTTGCGGGCTACATACTGCTCGTGCTTTACACGCTGGCACCAATTTGGAATAATGAGAACACTTTTAAGGAGGCGTAGATGGCTTATTTAGAGCGGGTTGGCAGCGAAATAGTTGGAGTTAACGTATCACGGAGGCTTTGCGTGCCCTTGGAGATGCTTGAAATGGCGATGCTTTTAGATGGTCAACCTTATAGGATGCACCCGAATGGTGGCGGGCTTGTGGCCGCGAGTTCATACGTGTCGGATCGTGTAGTTATTCCGCAAAGTATGACGATAGGCCCGGATACTCATGTATTGACCAGTATGGGCATGGCAGGTCAATTTTTCATACAAGGAAATTTTACAAATCCTAACCAAGTAAGCCAGCGAATTGGCGAAGATGGGTTCAAGCTATTAGAAGAGCAGCGTGAGCTTGGTGTGATGGGACGAGTCATCGACATAGAGCGTCGTAGACAAATGGCTCGAGCTGCAGCCATGGTTGAGAGCTGGGGTTAGGGTCTAACTACTGCGGTTTTGCCTTCTGGCAATGAATTGAGATGGTACTGGCCAAATGTCACTCTATGTAGTTTGGTCACCTCATACCCAAGTGCCGTAAAGGTACGGCGAATCTGCCGGTTGCGGCCTTCGCTCATAGTAACGGTCCAGTGAAGGCGTGTATCATCTTTTCGTTCTAGACCAAGTTTACTTACGCCGTCACCAATTTCCACCCCGTAATCATTAATCATTTGCTGGTGGAGTGGTTCGAGCGTGCGATTAAGCGTAACTTCATATATCTTCACTTTACGAAAACGTGGGTGTGTCATCTGATGCGCAAAATCACCATCGTTTGTAAGTAGTAGGAGCCCAGATGAATCTTTATCAAGCCGTCCGATTGGCTTCAGCGTGGCCATTTCGGCTGGTAGCAAATCATATATCGTTGGGTTTTCGCCCTGGGCTTTACGCGAACATACGTACCCAACCGGCTTATGGAATGCTACGTATTGGTAAGCAGGCTTGGTAATAAGCTGCTTACCTTTTACGGTAATAATATCTTGTTCGCTCACAGAAGTGCCAAGAATAGCCTGGGTGCCATTTACGGCAACACTTCCTCTCGCAATTAAATCATCGGCTTCACGACGAGAAACCCCCAGCATGAGGGCAAGATGTTTATTAAGCCGAGAAGTCGATTCGTTCACTGAACACTAGTATAGCAGTTACTGGCGTGGAGTTTCTTCGTACTGTACTTCAGGGTCACTGACTGATGCCTGAGGATTTGGGGCAGCAGCAGGTGGCTGCGGCGCTACAGGTTGTTGAACAGATTCGGGTTGTGACACAACAGGCGCAGGTTGCGGCATTGCAGGGACGCTAACAGGCCCAGCTGTCGCTTGGCTCAACGGTTCAGGGATTGGCGTTGCAACTGGAGTAACTGGTGGAGCGACAACCGAAGGCGGTGCTGGTGGTACGGGCGGTGCGGCTGGTGCAGGTGCAATCGGAGCCTGGTTGAGTTCTTTGTCTATAAGGCTGGCGAGCGGCTCACCGCTAGGTTCTGGACGCTCAATGGGCTGAATGATTCGGTCGGCTAACCCTGCTGGACGTGCTGTTGAAAACGGCGCGGTTGGCTGTGGAAGGCCGCTTGATGGTGCTGCTGGAGTCGGTACTGGATTTGGCGCTGGTGCTGGCTGAGGTTGAGGTGCTGGTGCTGCAGCCGGCTGAGCAGCTGGTGGTGTGGCGGCTGTGGGTGCGCTTCGTGGCACAGCCGAGCCAAATGGATTCTGCTGAGAACCTGGCGCAGGCATATCTGCTAATACTTCGTGAACCGTTCGAACGACATCTTCGATTCCTACTTGGCTCTTTACCAAATAACGGTCGGCGCCTAGTTGCTCACCTCTCTGCCGCTGATCTTCAGAGCTCAGAGCGGTCATCATAATAACTTTGATGTCTTTTGTTTCGCTGGTGGAACGCAAAATGTCGAGCATGTCGAACCCGCTGATTTTAGGCATCATCACATCACTGACGATAAGTTGTGGCCGCTCTTTGATCGCCATTGCCAGTGCTTCTTCGCCGTCGCCAGCGCTCACGATGTCGTAGCCTTCTGCCAGCAGCCGCACCCCGTATATTTCGCGAAGACTTTTATCGTCTTCTACTAACAAAATCTTTGCCATATTGCCCCTATTGTACCCGCTTCGTTTTCAAATTACTATACCCCTTATGCTTGATTATTAGTCCCATGGCCGCGACTGGGAACTTGTACACCGCTTCGCCTGGCGTAGGCTGATGAGTTTTGTTCGAGTTGTGAGAGCGGAATGTTTGGAGCTTGTGGGGTTACTGGACGGTATTGTAGGACATCTTGGCCCGCGCGTGGCGTAGCTGCGGTGGTGCTTGGTTGCGGCATGGCCGATTGCTGAACGGGAGATGTAGGTTGTTGAGTGACTACTGTCGGTGGCTGCGGCTGAACAACCGGTGTCGTGGGGGCTGGTTGTGGTTCGGCTTGCTTTAAACGAGCGGCTTCGGCGCTATCGATTCGCGGAAGAATTACCGAGAAAGTACTTCCCTTTTTATAGGTACTTTCTACCGTCATGCGGCCGCCCATAACTTCGGCCAGGCGCCGGCATAAATAAAGTCCTAGTCCTGTGCCGCCAATTTCCCGAGTATCACTATTATCGACACGGTAGAATTTTTGGAATAAATGCGGAATATCTTCGGCGGGGATACCAATACCGCTATCTTGAACGCTGATTACCACATGGGTGTCATCACCAGTAATGTTAACGGTAACAGTGCCGGTAAGGGTGTATTTAATTGCGTTTTCTACCAAGTTCGAAACTACCTCACGCAGATGATCTTCATCGGCATTGATGTAATATACCGGCATGAGTTTTCGATCGCCGGCCGCATCGTCATCGACAGCTGGCTTGTACACAAGTGTTAAATTTTTCTCGAGTGCTTTAGGGCGTAGGCCTTCAACGATATCACTGATATAAGCCGCAGTGTCGAGAACCGTAGGATTGTTGCTCAACCTCCCGTCTTCTGCTTTTGAAACATCAAGTAGATCCTGGAACAAACGGCCGAGGTGTTGGGCTGATGCCTGGGCTTTTTGGATGTACTCACGTGCCTTGTCGTCTATCGTGGCTGTGGCTGGATTTAACGCCAAGCCCAAGTAGCCTTCTATACTTGCAACCGGTGTGCGCATTTCGTGGCTGGCGGTAGAGATAAACTCAGCCTGCTCACGTTCCTCGGATTTTTCCTTCGTCATGTCACGAAATACCATGATTGCCCCGTTTGCTGGATGACCAAGCGGCGATACAACCACGGATAGCAATATTTTTTTACCTGCTTCTGTCGAAATCGAATAATCTTCGGAGTGAACTTCTTTGCTTGTAGATAAGACCTGGGCGATGGGGTTATTTTCAGGCGCTACAGGCTTATCGGATTTGTCCCTAAGTTTAAGCACGGATTCATAGCTTAAGCCAACGGCATCTTGTTGCCCCCAGCCGATAATATGTGTCGCAGCCGGGTTGATAAGCTGGATTACTCCTTGTGTGTCAACAGCCATCACGCCGTCGTTGATAGCATTTATCACAACCTCTGATTTATTGGCTTCTTGAGTTAATTCGGTAGCAAGTTCACGATAGGCCTTGTCTTGCTTCACATCTTTTTCGGATTTGGAATGCCAGATAATGAAACTTGCTATGAGCGGAGCTATCGTTGCGATAGCGCCAACAACGATGGCGTTGATAGGCTGTTGGTTAAGGAGTAAGTACGCCACATAGGTGCTGAGCAGCAGTGCGATCAATGCAAAACCTTGCCATCCAAATACACCTGCGAATACAACAATCCCAATCCACAGCCCGATTAGGGGCGAGCTGGATTCTCCGGTGGTTAGTACGATACTGGCAATGGTAACGGCAAGGAGTACGTATAGTATGAATGTAAGCGCGGAGAGGTTTTTACGAGGTACGACAAAATATAATACGATTGCCGTAAGCAGTGTAATAGCGGCGAGTGCTGCACTGACATATGAAACATGGAGCAAGCTGACGAGCGGACTGTCACTTACGATATAGGGAAACGCAAACAAGCCTAAGATAACCAACGATATGAACGCGGCCGTCTCGGCAATGCGTCGGTGCCAGAACCTTGTAATCAAAATCGGCTGGATAGTTCTTTTTCGCCCCCTATTTTTGCTTAGCTTTATTATGGCAAATTGCCCAGTAAAATGCTATTGTTTTTTGACTCGCTAGGGCGTATGCTGACAGACAGACGGAGTAATATAAACATGAGGAATCCACTACATCTCCCTAAAAAAACCTATGACTGGGTCGTTCCTGTGCCCGAACAGCGGTGGGAACGTAGCGGAATGATTGACGAAGTTGTAGTTAAGCAAGACCTAGAGGGGCGCGACATAATCGTGCCCCTTTTTGATGTTGGCATACGATCAGTAGAACCCTTAGAGCCTCGTAACTTTGGAGACAAGCATAACCCTGCCGGCACGGTTTATACTGATTTGTATCATCTTAAAGACGGTATGACTCGATTAGCTCAGACATGGATTCCGCATGATATTCAGGCGCAGTATACGGCAACGAGCGGCATGGCCTACACCACCATGGTAGAAGGGTATGATCAAGATCGTGCAGAGATGATGGCGACAGTTGGCATTCCGACTGTTCAAATAAGCGCCGAACAAGGAGACAAGCATTGGCCTGGGCTTGGTGACATCAAATGATTATGCCAAACTGCGCTTTCTGCACCGGGAATCTCGATTGCTAAAAGTTCACAAGCCGAAACAGAAATTATCGCGGATATTGTAACGCGTTATAACTTACCGCGACTGATTGAAGCACATGGTGATTCGCGTGGTAGTAAGACAAGTTTTGGCCGGGCTGTATATAGCGGATTAACATTGCCTGATTCCGACGATACGCCAATGTATGGGCTAAAACCGTTATGGATTGATCCGAAGGCGGTTGTATTGCACGATAGATTGCCATTCGAGAACTTTCATAAAGTCGCTACGTGGCTTGTTCACGAAACGGTTATTGGGCCACAGGTTGTTGCCGACTTGGCTATTCAGCGCAAATTGTTATCGCTACGCGGAACGACTTCTTTGAATCCGAACTTCATACTGGCATCGGCTATTGGAATTGGCCCTGCCCTGTTAACAGGAGAAACCGGTAAGCTGGTTGAAATGTTACCAGATGATATGCGTGGATTCGTCAACGGTTATTTAAGAGATGAACTATACGACAAAGAGAGCTGGGAACAAGGAATTAAGCGGTATCCAAATCTTTATTTAAACCAGGTGGACAAAGCAGTCCACGCTCATCTGCTGAGTATGCGCGGCCTATTACGGCAGCTTGGACGATTTGAACGGTTGGCCCAGGAAAGCCAGGAACATGGTATGGACCTAGCTGCCTACGATGTACATTATATTTCTGGCCGGACACCAGAACAATTCGCCGTTCAAAAGGGTGTTGATTTACAAAAGGCTGCCTAATAAAAAACACTCCTGGTGGTTGGAGTGAATAAACTGTGAACCGGGAACTGCGCCTCGTGGCGCAGCGCCCGGTTCACAAGTGACGTGTGGTCAGCTCAATGGCCGGGCGAAGAACAGCGTCCCGCTCGGCGAGTCGGGCGCGGCAGTCATGATCTGCGCCTGCTCCGCTTCGTGCACTGCCCAGGCCAGCTCCATGTCGACCTCTCGCATCACGGCAGCTCTCTGCTGCTGTGCTTCGAACGCCGGGTGGTGCTGCATGCTGGCACGTCGTGCGCGAAGTTGAGCCTGACGGACTTGCAGAGGGGTGGGTACCGCAATAACTGTACTCGTCATGTGGTTCACATTCCTTTGGGGGCTGGAGTCACGTACAGGATATTTATATACCTGTGTACATCTAATGTCAACTATTACCTATCACTAGTGATTAATGCGTCGCTGGAATGGCCACCACACAGTTCGGCCAATGTCATGCACTAGGGCTGGCACTAGGAGTGACCGTACAATTATCGTATCAAGCAACACGCCAAACGCTACAATGAAGGCGAGTTGTACTAAGAATAAGATTGGAATAACACCAAGCGCTGCGAAGGTTGATGCCAATACGATGCCAGCAGATGTGATAACCCCACCAGTTACAATCAAGCCACGTAGCACACCTTTCCTGGTGCCAATTTTCAACGACTCTTCCCTTACCCTGGTCATTAAGAAAATATTATAGTCAATTCCGAGTGCCACAAAGAATATGAAGCCATACAGTACTACTGAGGGGTCAGCACCTGGGAAGTTCCAGAGGTGATTGAAGAGTAGTGCCGAGATACCAAGTGTTGCGCCGAATGAAAGTAACGTTGTACCAAGTAGCAGAATCGGCGCTAAGATTGATCGTAGCAGCACCATGAGAATGAGGGTGATAACGACTAGCACCGCAGGTATTACTACGGCACGGTCGTGGTTAGAGCTAGTTTTTACATCGTACTGCACCGCACTCACCCCGCCAATTCGCACGGAAGAATCGATCTCATGAAGATTATCGCGCAAACGCACGATTGTTACTTGGGCTGCTTCCGAATCTGCGCTGTCGCTTAGGGTTGCCTCGATTAACACTTCGTCGTCTACTACCTTTACGGTTGCATTTTTGAATGGGTAGGCTTGCTGCGCGATCATGTCTACTGATGGCATACCGGGTATGTTTGGCTGCCCTGACATGCCCGCCGCGATTGACTCCTTAATCGATGCTTTAAGCTCCGCTTCGCTTTTTCCTACGGGCATAGTGCCTGAGCTGGAGTTGTCTGCTCGTATTACCACTGAAGCTACACCTTTGGTAGAGTCAAGTGACTTTATAATCTCATCTTTTTTAGCTTCTGATGCGATAATTTGTGCGGGCGTTCCTGAGCCTCCAGCAAAATGGTCGCTAATAATTGATTGCCCATCGCGCGCACTAGATGTTCCTAGTATTAAGTCACTCTGGGGTACACCATCTGCCTTCAGTTGAAATAAGCCAAAGCAGGCTACTAAAAGAATAATGCTGGTAACAGCCCATGTTAAGCGCGCATGCTTGGCAATAAATGAAGCAGTGCGAATCCAAATTCCTTTGGTTGGTAAAACTTCGCTTTCTGACTCTTTTATAAACTTAGGAATCCGTGGCCAAAAAGCGACACGCCCAAACAACATAAGGAGTGCAGGCAGGAATGTAAGCGCTCCTAAGATTGCCATGAGAATACCGATTGCGCTTACTGGCCCCAGCGCCTTGTTTGAACTTAAGTCGGATAGCAACAGGCATAATAACCCGGCGATAACGGTTCCACCGGCAGCTACGATTGGCTCGAATGAGCGCTTCCAGCTGGTAAGGATTGCCTGATATGTTCGTTCATGGCGGGTGAGTTCTTCTTTATACCTTGCAACATATAACAAGGCGTAGTCTGTTGCGGCGCCGACCACAAGGATAAATAGAATTCCCTGTACCTGCCCATTCAGGGTTATGATATCGGCTTTAGCAAGGTAGAATACTGCCAGTATGGCGGCAGATAATGCAAATATGGCACTCAGTAAGACAATGAACGGTAGTATTGGTGAACGATACACAATCAACAAAATGATGAACACGACGCTTAATGCCACGCCCAAGAGTATGCCATCAATCCCAGAAAATGCATTAGCTAGGTCGTTAGTAAATCCAACTGGACCACTAACATAATAGTCTGCGTCCAGGTTTGCCTTATCTAGCTCAGCTTTAAGCTTTGGCACAAACTCTTTGTACTCAGTATCACTTGATATGTTAACGGCAACCAGTGTAGCTTTACCATCGTCTGATACGATAGGAGGCGATATATCACCTTCTACCTCATTAAACTTTGCCAGCTCTTGTGTGGCGCCTTTTATTTCTGCTATGGAATTAGCATCGAGCTTCTTCCCGTCATCATAAAATACAAGTACAGCTGGTATGGTGCTGGAGTCTTGGAATTTTTGCAACTCTTTGGTTACTTTTGTTGATTCCGCGCTTTTTGGTAAAAATGTTGCTTGATCATTGCTTGATACTTCGCTAATTTTGCCAAAAAATGGTCCGCCAATCGATCCTAACGTGAGCCAAATAAGAATAATGACACTTGGCACGATAACTCGAACCCATTTTGGTAATGTCCTGGAGCTATTCTTCGTCTTCATACTTCTATAGTACCCTATTTAGTGCTTGTTTCGTCCTGCGGGACTCATCAGTATAACGAGCTGTAGTTATAGACAAAGCAGCATCGGACATGTCGGGCACAGGCGCACCCATAGAATGTGGCCTGTGCCTTCCCTTCGACCCACTCGTGAAGGTTTGAGTGCATCAATTTCACGAGATGCTAGACAGTAGATGCCTCAGCGGAGAGTCATCCATCAATGCGCCTGCGAGTATGCACAGGCCGACCAAAATTCCGAGAGTTACACCAATATGTGTAACTACGCGGTCGCTACTCTTGTCCTGGTCCATGACCTTCTCCGTTCGATAGGTGATTGTCCGATGCGTTGCGGGTACTACTACGTAACAGGCACGCTGCTACGTCGTACACTAAAATTAAATCATTTTTATACAATTTAATCAAATTATGATGAACCAGTTGCTATGATATAGGCATACCACCAGTAATACCGATAATTTCGCCGGTAATATAACTGGATTCTTGTGATGCCAAAAATACATAAGTGGGCGCAAGTTTTCTGAAGGTTGGTCATGACTTGGCTGTAAGGGCGTCCAAATCGGACCTGGCGCTACCGCATTAACCTGAATTCCTTTGTCAATCAGCATGCCAGCCAGCCCCTTTGTGAAAGTAGGGATAGCCTCACTTCTACTCGTTTTTTGGGTGCCATTTGTCGTCGTCGCCTTTTTTGTACTTTTTCTTGACGGCATTCCAGGCTACTTTATGTGCCGTCTCTTCGCGCCCGCTATCATCGCGCCTATCGTCTGCGTTCTTATACTCATCGTAGGCGCTATTAAATGCTTCTTTATATATCTCTTGGGCATGTTTAGGAAGAGCATGCTGTACGCTATCAGGTAAATCTGAGATGGTGCTATACGGCATGTTATACTTCCGGTTCGTGAACGCCTTCGGCAAATTCTTCGATTGCTTTAGCGTTAAAGTCAGGAATATCATCCGGTTTGCGGCTGGTTACTAAGCCGTTGTCAGTCACGACCGGTTCATCAACCCACGTACCACCGGCATTTATAATGTCGGTTTTTAAGCTTGGCCACGATGTAAGGGTCCTTCCTTTAACGACATCAGCCTCAATTAACAACCACGGTGCATGGCAGATTGCAGCGACTGGTTTTCCGCCCGTAAAGAAGCCACGCACAAAACTCACCGCCATATCGTTTTGGCGCATGGCATCTGGGTTTGCTACGCCGCCTGGTAATAACAAACCGTCATATTCTGCTACGTCCGCATCGTCTACCGCCATGTCAACGTCCACTTCTGTACCATTTTTGCCAGTGATAACGCCGGTATCTTCTGAAATAACCATCACCTCGGCCCCGGCATCTTCTAAGGCTTTTTTAGGTTCGGTAAGTTCGGAATCTTCAAATCCATCCGTTGCAATAAGGGCTATTGTCTTTCCTGTTAAATTTTGGGTCATACACCTCCTCTGTTACTGTATTCTATTAAGAAGGGCCGCTATTTAAGCGGCCGTCCTACGTGATCCACTGAACATTTTTACGATTGCGAGCAAGATGATTGCTCCGATAATCGCCACAATAAAGCCAGGAATACTGAATGTGTCGGGTGTATTGCCAGAAAGCATACGCATTACAAACCCACCAATAAAGGCACCTATAATACCCACAATAACGTTCGCAAGGATACCCATTTGGGCGTCAGTTTTCATGATCATTGAAGCGATCCAGCCAGCTAATCCACCTACTACAATCCATGCAATAATATCCATTATCATACTTTTCTCCTTAATTATGTTTCCGCTTTTACGCAGGATACTGATTATTTTTTAGTAACGTGGCAAGATGATACAAGTTCTTTGCCAATGTTGCTGTAGTTGTTTCTACCGCCTCTGGAATTTCTTCCAGGTCTTTGTAGTCGCGACTACCCATTGCTTCGTCGTTCCAGTATGTTGCACCATTTGCTGGGATGGTAAAACCAATATCGTTTAAGGCTTGGAATATATCACCACATATTTTGTGAGCGCCATCTTCATTCCCTACTACGGCTACGCCAGCAACTTTGCCAAACATACCAGGTCGACCTTCGTCATCCTCTATGCTTATCTCGGCATCCATGCGTTCCAGGGCTCGCTGCGCAAGGCTCGACATATGACCTACCCATGTTGGGGTGGATATGAGTAATATGTCGGAGTCCACAATGTGTTGGCGGATGGCAGGCCATTCGTCGCCTTCCCCCATATCAGCTTCCACGCCTGGCTTCAGGTTGTAATCGGCCAACCTAAAGTACGTACAGTCCACACCGTATTCTTCAAGCGCCTTGCCAATGTCATGCGCCATTTTGTCAGACGATGACTCGGTAGGAGAAGAAGAAAGTGTGCATACCAACATGGTTGCTTTGACATCTTTTGTCACGGTACCTCCTTATAGTTAATGTTCTACTGCGACTATAAGCCAGAGGACGTGATGGGGTTGTAAACTAAATTACATTTTTGTTAAGAAAGCGTGGGCACTTCTTCTGTAAACTCAAGTTCAGCTCGCAACTTAGCCGTATCAATGGTGTAAATGCGTTTTTTTACGGTTACAATTCGTTGCTGTTTTAACTTGATAATAATATTTGTTACGGTTTCACGTGTGAGGCCGGTAAAGCCTGCAATGTCCTTTTGAGTTAATGGAATTTTTAAGACTATCAAGTTTTTTAACACAGGTTTGCCATAGCGAATACAAAAATAGTTTAACGTATGAAGTATCTTGTGCTCTGCCGTTGCCTGTTCTAATGCCTGAATCTGTAATTTCTTTGTAACAATATCGTTCACTGAATGCATGAGCATTGAGTAAGCAAATTCTGGCTGGTGCTGTAAGAATACATGGTATTTTTCTCGATCAATCTCATATAACTCACAGTCTGTATGCGCTATGTAGTTGAACAATGCTGTTGAGCTTTTTGTGTATATCCACGCAATCGGCATCATTTCGTTTTTTAATACAAAAGAAATGGAGCGCTCCTCATTTGTATCGGTATACGAGAAAGAACGTACGAATCCAGATTTTACAGCATAAGCAT
>ERZ724505.1543-NODE-1543-length-12481-cov-3.995091_pt1 | contig 12481 bp, 15 predicted proteins | sample MGYA00376038_ERZ724505 | MGnify/ENA primary metagenome ERZ724505 (study PRJEB28724, sample SAMN07190884) | wastewater metagenome | isolation source: effluent of sewage treatment plant in Hong Hong | place: Hong Kong | collected 2016-03-17 ... | reverse complement strand
AAGCTCCCGTGATGCGAAATCCCTGAGATCCTTCAGTGGTCGGGAATTCGGATTTACAGGCTCAGTCATACGGCAAACACGCTGGCATTGATGACCTGCACATGGCATTGAAACCATCGGGCCTTGTAGGGTTCAATCCTCGGTGATCCCACCACATAATTCCCTGAAACCGGGATGGCTGTCGGAGTCGTCGCGGATAGGGAAGTCGGAGTAACTGAAGCGGTCAGTACGAGCGATGCCTGTTCCGACACCTCTCCGGTGCCTCCCCCATCAAGACTCCCCGGTCCAGACTCGGCAGGGACAGGGAGAAGGATGTCATACCCTGCGACCGAAGCTGCTGTACCTGAAGCCGTCCAACCTACTGAACAGTCGGCGGTGAAAGTCGAGGAAGGCGCGGCGGTGTTGGCAACCGTGATAGCTCCGTGGATTGTCGGGGGGAGGGTAACAGACCCGATACTGGTTGCGAAGTCATAGCTTGAACCTTTCGCAGAGGACACCTCCTTATTGTTCCGCTCCTGATCGTCACTGACTTGGGTGCTGACGGACCCGGACGCGCTGACCTGCGCCCTTGCGGCCCCGCGCTGACCTTTCAGGATGAAGGTGTGCTGCTCGGGCTTGAATACCGGCCATAGATTTGCTGTAACCCCGAGTGAGGCAAGTTTCGCGATAACATCCGCTGCGGAGAGGGTGTCCGCTGTGGACTTGATGTAGAAGAACCATGCGGTTGACGGAACATCACGTCCGGTTCTCTGACGAATGACCGGAATGATGTCCGGTTGAATCGACCCTCCACACTCCGCATTCGCGGATTCGGCCAACGAGAGCGCAACTTCCGCATCACCCACGTAGGCGCTCCGCCCCGCTGCCTCGGAAGCGAACGAACCATTTGATCCGGCAACATTCCATGTGGCGGTGACACTGATAAGCTCGTCCGGAACGTTGATGTCAACAGATGACGGAAACGACAGCTTGTAGGCTGCGAGGGCAGTATCGAGAGACGAGAACTCGGTGACGGCGAACCATCGGTGGGTGAGTTGCTCCCCTTCGCGGACCACGCCATCACTCTGAACTCCCCAGAACGCATTTGCGGGTGCCGCAACCAGATTTTCAATCGTCGTCGAAGCGCCCGAAGGAGTCTCTCCCCGATAGTAGAGGGTGACCACCTTCCCCTGACCGACGCCGAGCATGTCATCGTTTTCCACGCTGCCGATGGTCGCCCGGAGGAAATAAACCCGTCGTTCAAGAATGTAGAGCGAACGGAGTTCCTCGACGGGCGCTTCAAGGGTCACACGCTCCGCAAGAATGAAGTCCGACGCCGGGAACGACCCTGCCGGAACGTCCGGCATCGCGTCTCCCTGATCCACCGCTCCGGAGGTGTCCGAATGTTTGAATTCCGACCGCTTGTAGAAGTAGAGGCGCTCGACCTGATCGAACTGCATGCCTCCGAGGTTCGCTTGGGTGAACTCCCAGTTGTAGGCGTCCTGATTGATCCGGTCGGACGCATAGAACCACCGCGACCATTTCTCGGTCGTCTGCGGAGACACGAAAACGAGTTTGTGATCCGGGTATTTATTCGCGTTCGCGCCTCTGTAAGCATCTCCGTAGGTGAAATCCTTGTTCGCGGGGAGGTCTCCGTTCTTCTCGACCCAGAACAGGTAGTCCGCCTTGTTTGGAGTAGGCCAGATGAAAACCGGATCGTGCTGCGGTGCGGGAGACCGCGGCTGCTGGGGTCTGTCATCGGTCAAAGCCATGGGCGGGTATTACCTCTTTCCTGACCTTCTGTAAAGGTGGATCACGCCTCGTTCGAGGAGATGCTGCCGGACGCTGCGAGACTGTAAGGCTTCACCGCGGCAGGCACGGTCACATACGGCGGGCGACGGACTGCGATGCACCGGGACTTCTCAACCCGGGTGATGCACACCTTGTTGGACTGGTTCCCCCCGAGAACGTGGTAACAGGACGAATCCTCGCCGACGTAGAAGCCGACATGCCCGCCGCCGTTGCGAACGAAGGTAAGAACGTCACCAAGCCCCGCCTGCGGAGATTTTACTCCATACTTCGCCCAATTTCTCGCCCACAGAGGCTCTTTCACCACTTCGGAAGCGTTTTTGAGGCGGCGGTAGCAGATGATCGCGGCGAACAATCCGCACCACGGGATGTCGTCGTCCGAGTAACCTTCGATCTTCACTCCGGCTTGATTGAGTTCGTCGCGCCATGCGATGATCGTCCGGTTGCTGCCCTTGCCGACAACCTCGGCGACACCGAACTCATTAAGTGCGAGTTTGATGGTGTTTGGCAGCCCACGGAGACTGGTAAGCCACTGGTATTGGGTCGGGAGGTTCATTTTTCAGCGAGGATTTGAACTGCTTTCAAGAACGCACCTTCGTCCGTCCGGTATTCGCGGGTGCCGTCGGGTGCGACGGTGAGGCTGCATCCGGTGAGGATGATGACGACGGCTGCGAGCACAGCCCCGGTGGCGATGGCGGCAAGGGTTTTCATGGGGTCTCGACGGTGAGGAAGAAAAACTCTTTGTCCTTTCGCTCGAAGTAAAACTCGGCGACGGGGCGTTTATCAAGCAGATTGTCCGTTCTCCACAGCTTCACCTTCACCATGGTCGGAGGCGCTTTTTCCGGAATTCTCGTCGGGACGGAGAGTTCCCCTTCAAGGAACCCGTTGAAAGCGGATACCGCGACGAGATCCCCGACATCCGCTTCCACGGTGACTGAGGTTGCCGGGGTTGTCGCAATCCGGACGGGGGTTCCCGAAGTCATCCGATAGACCCGGTATTCAATGATGTCCGGTTCAGGGTTTTTCGCCCATCTCACCGTGACGCTTGCTGCGGAACACTTCGAGATGGCGAACATCCAGAAGCCCACCCAAAGAATCATTGCAAGCAGCCCTCTCATAAGTCGATGCTGGTTAGGTATCCGTTGCGAACACCCCAATACGGGGCCGAGAAATCCTTGAGAGCGCCATAGTAGGCCCCAGTGAGACGAAACCCGAACTGGTCGCAGATCTGGCGATAGAAGTCGTTCGCCTGCGCAAGCGTGAAAGGCATCGCGGAGAGTGCGGAGAACTGGAACATCACGTCGTGGATGAGGGATGCCGGAAGCGTGGCAGGAAAATCAGGAGTTCCGATCCATACGTCTTTCCCGAAGACCCGGATTCCCTTTTTCGGGCTGCTGCCATTCCACGCATACCCTTCGGTGATGGTCAGGCTTTTCGGACTGAGTCGTGCCCACTCCACATCGTTCGCAATGAATGCCCTGCGGGTTGGTGGAATCAGGACCGCTTCGGAGAATTTGTAGGTGATCGGAACGAGAGTCTTGAAACGATAAACACCATTCCCTTCCTCGACCGACAGGCGGCGGAAGTCTCTTCCTTCGACAAGCGTTGGCGCGGTGATTCTCACGGTGGGAAATAGGAAACGTCGATCTGATCCGTCTCCTGATCGGTCCAGTGCGCGAGTGCCTCGCCCGCTCCGTTGAGTTGGGCGGAATGAAGCTCGTGACGCTGCGCGGTGTAGGTCTCGCCGGGAACGAGCGTGCGTGGACTCCCGTTCACGGTGATGTTGATGACCCCTTTGTCCGCAATGATGACCTCCGGAGTGTCGTGAAAATGCGGACCCATCGAGCAGGGTCCGAAGGCTCGGAAACGGACGAGGCGTCCACGCGAGGTCTTCTCCCGACGCCAGAAGACCGGAGCCCCGACGGAAAGAGGGAACTCCTCCCACCCCGGACCCGGGATCTGGAGAGTCACTGTCTTAGCTTGCGGACGAAAGGTGTCCAACGCCTTTTGCATCGCCTCGCGCACCGCTTGGATATGCTCACTCATGCTTCGGAAGATTGTCTCGAATGTCCTTGAGCGCAATGTTCACTTCCTTTTGCCACGCCTGATTGGTCTGATTCAGCCCTGCAAGCGTGGTGATGGATGCCACGGATTCGCGAGTGAGATCAATTAGGGTGGCATCCTTGTCCTTGATGATTTCCTGAAACGACCTCTTCTCCTTCGCTTGGTACCAGTTTCCGATCAACGAGATCACAAGTCCCGCCGCGGGTCCGACGATGATGGGGGCTATCTGGTCGAAGGTCATGATGAGAGTATCAGAGTTTGATCCGAACTTCACCGCCGGAAGTCTTGTAAATCGAGTTTGCCGGAAGCTCGATGGCGAGAGTGTTGGTTGCGGATGCGGTGGCGTTTACCGAAATTGTGAATGTTGTGCTATTGGTGATGCTGACCACATGAGTTCTTGCGGCGATACCTGTTCCGGTCACTGTCATCCCCGGAAGCAGTCCGGTTGTGTTCGCTGTGGTCACCGTCTTGCTGGCGTTGGTCGTCGTGCAGGAAAGACTGAAATCGCTGGCGGCGTCGTTGGCGAACACTGGCGGCGCGTCGTTGTCTGGCCAAGGTCCGCCATAGACTGTCCAGTTGTCGTGCATTTTCCACATCAGTCGTTCAGCGGCAGAGAGATCGGTAGTCGCCGCAAAATATCCGGTCATGTGATTGCCGTATACCTGATTGATCCCGGTCGGAATGGTCGACGAGTAGAAGCCGCAGTCGATAATACAACCTGTGACAATCAATCCGCCACCAATGGAAGCAATTTTATTGTCAGATCCGGTGTCGCCCCCGAGGACACAGCCCGAAATAATCAAGCCATTGTTAGTCGCTTCAAGGTCAATGGCGTAGTTGAAATTGTGAGCGATCACGCCACCGACAAATGAGCAGTGCGCAGAGTTTCCATAATTGCGAACTCGCAGCCCGTAATTCGTATTCCACATCACTTCGCAAGCGGTGAAATTAGTCGCTCCGGCGTAAAGGTCGCATGCCGTCAAGTTCTGGTTGAATGTACAAGAAACGACGGACAACAGTTCGCTGGACTGGCCTGTCGTCAGCCCGATATTGTTCAAGTCGATGTGGCAGTTTATAATCTTTCCGGTCGATCCTTTCAGTGCTCCGTATTCCGTGTTAGTCGGATAGGTGCCTCCATTAAACTGGATACCTGTTCCGCGGAAGTATCGCACTGTGAGGTCTGCAATTAGCCATCTGCGACTATTTCGCGTGTTGATGCCGATTTCCGTCGCGCCAGAGGTTTTTGCCTGAGTGCCTTCAATGATACCGGGTCCAAGGATCGCCCAGCCATTTGTTCCCGACGATCCGTCCGCTCCGAAAAAGACCGCGCCGTTGAACGCCTCTTGGTGATAGAGACGCGCACCGTTTAGGCGCACCGTCATCCCAGACAGGATTTCGTAATGGGTGGGAACGGCGATGACCGTGCTAGTGGATTTGGCTACGTCGTAGTTCCCGGGAGAAAGGTCGATGGTGTCGCCAGCAACCGCAGCGGCGAATGCGGCTTCGAGAGCCAACCCGCGGGCTGCTTCCGTGTTCGCGCTCGCCACGAAGCAGCGGCGCGTCCCGTTGGCTTTGGTGACCATCACGCCGTCAAGCCCGGTGACCGCCATGTAAAGCGTGTCGAAGTAGAGCTTCAACGTCGCCTTGATATTTTCCCATGAGAGCTTCTTCAGTGCGTTGGACGCGGCGGAATCCACAATCCCCACCACGTCTGCATCCACAGGGGTAGCCTTGGCGGAAGATCCGACAATGACAGCGGCTACGGAACTCGCGGTGGTCTCTCCCCCACCCACTGTCTCCTTCACACCTCTGGCGCTTTCGTGAATCAGGTTGCCGTCCTCGTCGAAGTAGAGGTCGTCGTAGCCCGACGGGGTCGCGACATTCTTCGGGTTCCTGCGGAGGCGGATACGTTCTTGGGGAGTCATGGTCGTGAAAAGTGAAATTGTCAGTCTTCCTCGAAGGGAAGTTTGATGTCGGTGGAGTCGTTCCGTTCGTTCACGTCCTCCATCTCGTCATCGTCGTCCTCTTCTTCATCCTCGGGCATCTTCATGCCGTCGATGGCTTTCAGGGAAAATGTTCCGTCCTCGCAGGGGCAGATGGTAGCCACAACTTCGAACGGTTCGTCCGGGCGGGCGTTCTGTGGGGGCGTGAACCCCTCTGGCATGGTGAGTTTCATCACAGTGCGGAGTGGGCAATCTTGCGCCATCCGGTCGTCGAAGAGATGGTCAACTCCGACGTGGCGATGTAGAGATATGTCGAGTCAAAACGCATCTCCCCTTTCTTTGCCGGAGTGCAGTCAATACCTCCGGTGAGAGAAGTGGCTGAGACCGCTGCGATGGCGGATGTGACGGTCCCTGATGCGGATGCAACCACGTAGGCGGATACCGCCGTACTGGCATTGACCGCGGTAATCACCGACTGCGCCGTGGTAGCGGACCCCGCGGTGACGGTAATCAAGGAGTTGGAAATCCCAACACTCAGAACCGCACTTCCGGAACCGGAAATCACATATCGAACACTGAGCGAATTGTAGCGCACACCCGCACCAACAGCGGTGTACGTGACGTTGTTGTTCGAGCCTGTGGGATCAAGAGTGACCGCGGCCTTGACCCCCGAAACCGGAGTGGCTGCGGTGACCGACGGATTGGCGAAGGGTGCCGAAGTGGCATCCGAGTTCTTCGCCTCGACGCGTCCGAGGGTGGCGTCGAACTTGATCGCGGCGGTATCCGAAGGGACCGAAGTCGCCGCCGGGGTCTTGTCCAGTAGGACGGCGTTCTCCTTGGCCGAAGCCACGAAGGGGAACAACAGGAAAAGGGAAAGCAGGAAGTTTTTCATGGGATCGAAAGGAGTATGGGTCAAAGGTGAACCGGGGAGTCCCCGTTAGAGGACTCCCCGGTCGGGCATGGATCAGACGAAGAAGGAGTCGCCTTCACCGAGGTCGCTGGACGCTCCGGCGGTGGATTCCGGGCAAGCGGTGGCACCGATGTCGCTCGGGCAGCGGAGGTGACGGATCACGACGCCGAACTCGGGATGCACGGGCTTGGTGGCGCTCATCATGAGGGCGCGGTAGAAGCCCCAAGCGCGATCCGGGTTGTAGTACGGCGAGGTGCTGTCCACGTTCTGCACGTTCAGCCACTTGAAGTCGCCGACGTAGGATTGCGGATCGAAGCTCGTGCCGCTGCCGACGGTGCTGATGGGCTTCGGGTGAAGCATGGTCATCACGTTCGGCAGGTAGATCACCGAGTCGGTGTAGGGAGCCGCGATGTACTCGGCACGGAGCTTGCGCTTCACGCCGCCGTCATCGGCAGCCACTTCTTCCCAAGGCTCGACTTCGGCCCAGACGCCACCCGTGAAGGTGTAACGACGGGGGTGGGTGTCGATGACGTGAGTGAAGCCGCGGAACGAGCGGTCAACGCCGAGCGGGGAGAGCAGTTCCTTGACCCGGTTGTCGTTCCAGAGGAACGAGTTCAGGTTGCCATCCTCGCGCATGATGCTGTCCGAGGTGTCCATGTCGGTGATGAGGATGAACTGCGGGCGACCGTCCATGCGACCGAGGGCACCACCATCTTCCGCAGCCCCCATTTGCAGGAGGGTCTGGTAGTAGATGTTCAGGATGCGCTGGGTCAGCACCGTGGTCGGCGCGATGGCAGGGAAGCTGGCGTCGTTGAACGGCAGACCGTTCGCGGCGATGACCTTGTTCTCGGCGATGCGGGTGTACTCAAGCTGGCCCCGGCGCTTCCACGTGTAAGCGGTGACGGCGCGGAGGTTCGCGAAGGTCTTGGCGATCTGCTCGTTGGTTTCCCACGCGTTGCGGGTGTCGTTGACGCAGATGCGATCCGACTCCTGCGCCTTCTGAACGAGGGAGTAGGTGCGGGTCGTGTTGCCGCGGGGAACGATGTCGGCGGTCGGCGCACAGGAATTCGCATTCGAGTTCACGGAAACCGCGGACCACGAGTCGATGTTCGCGGGCAGGTTGCGTTCGACGGTCAGAACACGCTGGGTGTCGGACAGTCCGTTGGTCCACTCTTCCTTGACGACCAAGGGGCCGTTCCAAACGGAAGTGGGGATGGAAGTTTTGTAGATTTTCCCGGCAAGCGAGTTTTCGTTGCGGGCCAGACGATCATTGAGGGCAAGTGCCATGGTTTAGGGTGACCCACTTGTTCCGGGGTCGAGGCGTTTTATGGCTGGAATTGGTCCCTGCCTCCGGGTTTCGGGGCAGCACTTCAGTTCCTCTACCGAGCCTCAGTCGAGGTCCGCTTTGCAGCGGCTTTTTAGCTCATCTGTTTCCGCTTTGGGGAGGTCGGATACTCCGGGGTGTTTGGTTCCGATTTGGGAAGTTCGGGTCTTCGGGAGGAGAATTACGGTAATCCTGATAATCCGTCAACAACAAAAAGAACCCGCAGGCAATCACCCGCGGGTTCTCGATTCTTGGTATTTGACTCTCCGTGGCCTATGCGGGCGTGAAATCCACGTAGTATTCCCCTTTCGGCACGAACTTCCCGAATGCTTCCGGGTTGCTGATTGTGATCTCCACGGATGCCGTCGGAGTGGCTAGCGAATAGCTTTTGTTCTCCTCGCTATTCCCGTAAACTGCCTGAAGTTTCACGACTTCGGCGTCGTATGATGTCTTGGTTACGGTGTCACACCGCATTTTTGCGCTTATCATGGTGTTTGCTTAGGTTTAGGTCTGTGCGGGAAACCGTCCCGCTGCGGGTTAGCTTCCTCCCGGATTCAGGCTCATTGAACCGAACATGTTGGAGCGGTCCTTGATTCCGAATTCCTCGAAGAAATCCTTCTCACCCTCTTCCGTCTGCTTGTCCACCGTCGGATCGAGTGAGGGCTTGTCACTGAGGGCCTTCGCCAAAGCTGCTTTCAGCGAGGCGATTTCCGTATCCTTCGCGGCGATGGTGCGGATGGCCTGCGGCAACGCGAATGTCGAAGCGACGGCAAGGGCTTTCGCCCGGGCATCGGCAACGTCGAGATCGACCTGCGCGACCTTCTGCGCCAGTGCAGAGTAGCGGTCGTCCTCGGTCTCACCTTCGACAAGAGGGATGAACGGAACTTTCTCGCGGAGCGACTGCACCACGTCTCCGGTGACTTTCTGGAACTCCTTGCGAGCGGCTTCCTTTTGCTCAGCTTCACGCTTGGCAGCGATTTCCTTCTGCTCCTTGGAGGCTGCGTGCGCGTTAGACCGCATCGCATCCTGCTTGTCGAGGAGGACCGCTGTGTCTTCCGCCATCTTTTTGAGGTCAAGACGGTCGATTTCATCCCATCCGGAGGTAATTTCCTTGAGCATTGCCCGCTGTTTCACCGGGTCAGCTTCGATGAGCATCGCCCGCACCGCGGTCAGATCGCCTTCGTTCGATTTGACGAGGATTTCGACCTGTTTTCCGATGGCGTCGAGGGGTTTTTCGATATTCTCCTTGTATTCGAGGGTTGATTCGACCCGGGCGAGTGCGAGTTCCTTCTCCTGCTCGTCGAACGCCTTGAGTTTCTCCTCAAGCTCGACGGTTCGAGCGGCTTTCTGCTTCAAATCGGCAATTTCCGCCTCTTTTTCGCGCAGAATCGCCTCTTTTTCCTCGGAGGCAGCCTTGTGCTTGTTGCGGGACTCGCGAAGACGGCTCCAATCGTCACTGGATGTCGGCTTATCGGGTTCTTTCACCTCTTCCTTCGGTTTGTCAGCCTCCGATTTTGCCGTCTCGAAGGGGTTTTCGTCCTCCTCCGGAGCCTTCGGAGCTTCTTCCTTCGGTTTTTCCTCGGGTTTCGGGGTTTCCTCCTTAGGAGTCTCCTCTTTCGGCGGGTCTGTGGCAGGGGGTGCCGGGTCCGCGGGTGGCGCGGGGTCGGGTTCGTCGGCGGTGAAGGACCGGGCGAATTCGTCCAGTTCGTCAATTACAGGGGTGGTGTCTGGGTCCATGGTTTACTGTGGTTTCGGTAGATCAGCTTCGGTCTTCGCGAGAGGCGGGCGCGTCCTCGGGGCCTTCTTCTCGACAGGGGCGGCGGTAAGATCGCGCAACTCCGTCATGAGGTGGTTCGCTCCGGCGACTTGATGGTAGTAAGATGCGGCAATGATCGTCGCCGCCTCTGCCGATCCCCCCTTCTTGGGTTCCATCTTCCTCTTGGTGAGGGCGACGGCTTCCACGAATACCGGGTCTGCGAGGATTGCGGCGAGTCTGTCGCGCCGGGTGGCATCTTGGGTGAATTGCTGGATGGCTTCTTCGAGGGTGGTCATGGTTTCGTTTTCGCTGATTTCTTCGCAGGCACCTTCTTCGGTACCGTCTGGGCTTTCGCGGCTTCACGGCGGATCTGTGCGGCGGTTTTGGCGTCCTCCATGGCGATCTTCGCGTCGGTCTCCATGCGCTTGTTCTCGATGGTTGCCTGCGTCTTCATCCGCATCGCCTCAACCTCGGCTTGGGCTTTTCCGAATGCCGCAGCCTGCTCGGGCGACGGTTCGCCGGGAACCTGCTGCTCCTGCGTGGCGGCTTCCTGCTGCTGTGCCTCAAGCTCCTTGATGCCGTTGTTGATGAACTCCTCGATGCGTTGGAGCATCTGGCGCATGGCGGCGGCTTCCTCGGATACGGAGATGTCCCCCTCAACCCGGGCGACGTGTTCGACGGTGTGCGGGTAGAGCAGGATGAACTTCTGCGCGAACTCGGCGTCGGTGATCTGTCCACCCGCCACGAGTTCGTAGTCCTTCAACATCGGCTTGATGTGCTCGCGGGCGTGGGCCATGTGACCGTCCGAAGACAGGACTGGATTCTCGATGCCCTGCATGAGTTGGGCATTCTGGAGAATGGCGATCTGCGTCTCAGCGGTGGTGCGGAACTCACCGTCCCGTGGGAAGAACTTGTTCGCTCCGGCAACCCCGACGGCGTCGATGGCGAGTTCCCTGTCGAGGTTCTTCTGCCCGACATCATCCATCCGCGGGCGGAGTTCCTGCATGCGCTGAAGCCCAATGGTCTTCGCAGCGGAACTACCCGCACCGATGACGCGGACGGCTTTGACGCGTTTCCAGTCGATGCGATAGAACGCTTCTTCGGGGACGCCGCGTTTCACGAGACGAAGTTTCAGTTCGCGGATCTCCTCTCCTCCCGGCTGGCTCGGGTGGTAAGCCCGTGAGGTCATCCGACGAACCATCTGCTGAAACAACCGATCCAGAGGACCGTAGAAGAAATTGATGTTGCTGTCGGACAGTGCGGCGGACTGTTCGAGGTGGGCGTTGATCTCCGCCTTCGTCTTCCGCTGGTCGCCGTCGAAGACGTTCTGACTGGTGTAACCCGCCGTGCGGCTGCTGCGGAGGCTGTCCATCAGTTCGATGGCGGGCATGACGCTACGCTGAAGGTCCGGCATGGTGACTGTGGGGATCGTCACGCCGGGAGGCAGGACCGCCATGTCACCAAAATACTGGAGTCCGAGATTCGCCATGTCGGTTTCATCCGCTGCTTGGACCATCAGGGACGACGCCTGCATGCCCTTGTCGAGCATGCGCCCGATGGATCGGTTCCGCTGCTGCTCGAACGGATAGATCTTGTAACCGAGACCCCGCAACCCGTGAATGGTGAGGTTCGTCCCTTTGCCGTAGGGGAACAGGACGAACGCCTCGGTCATGGAATTGTACACGTTCCGGCTGGAGTAGAGGAAGGTCTTTTCGTCATCGCACCCGTCCTCGGGAATGATGTAGTGTGACACCTTGCCGTCGAATTCCTTCACGTAACCATGGATGACGCGGATGACCGGGAGACGGGTTCCGACGAAAAGATCGTTGTTCTTCACCTCTTCCACGAGGCGTTCCCAATCGTTGTAGGAAGGCTCGGTGTTGGTGGCTTTCTTGATCGCCTTGATAGCGATGTCCCGATCCCATTTCGATCCTTCCTTCATCGCCTTCCCATAAAGTTCGGTGATGGTCATTTCACCTTCGAAAGTGACGATCTCCTGCCGCGATTCGATGATGGCCGCACGCCGCGGAAAGAAGAATTTCCCCTGCCCGGAAGCACGGAAACGCCAGTCGGTGTCATCGGTCCAGAAGGCGATTCCGAGGGCTTCCCAAACGTGCTTGTGGACCAGCATATCGGATTCACAAGGGAATTCGTCGCATCCCCGGATCATCGCGGAAATCTCTTCATCCAGAATGCTTTCCCAGTTGCTCCGTTCGTCCTCGGCTCCGTAGAGCGTCGGGACTGAAAGCAACAGTTCCCCAGAGTTCAAAATCCGGTCATAAGGGGACTTCGCCCGCTCAAGCTGCTCCTCCGCACCTTGGAAATTGATGTTGGTGGTGTCCGGGGCGTCGGTGAGATCCTCCTCGTCGTAAGGGGTTTCGCCGTCGAGCAAGGCTTGTGCCCGCGCCCGGTTGTAAGCGTTCACCAGGTCGTCGTCGCAAAACCTGATGTGGATGTCGCGGAGACGTGCGGGGGTGGTCAGTCGCTCCTTCGGCGCTGCTCCGGACGCGGAGGGGTTGGCAAGCCCCAACTGGTCGAAGTCTTTGGTGAGTTCGGAAGTGGTGTCCATATCAGGGGTCGAACGGTCGAATGTATGCGGGCAGCGTTCGCCCGATTGCCTCCGCTTGTAAACCATGGTTTACGAATTCCCAAGCCAAAAAACCGCGCCAGTGGGTATCCGGAGGAAGAAAGTCAAG
>ERZ724505.1542-NODE-1542-length-12482-cov-6.196669_pt1 | contig 12482 bp, 15 predicted proteins | sample MGYA00376038_ERZ724505 | MGnify/ENA primary metagenome ERZ724505 (study PRJEB28724, sample SAMN07190884) | wastewater metagenome | isolation source: effluent of sewage treatment plant in Hong Hong | place: Hong Kong | collected 2016-03-17 ... | reverse complement strand
CCTCCATGCGGCTGGTGCCAAACTCAACATGTTCGGCATAGTCGGTGTGCGGTCCAAGGATCGCCTCCAGCGGCGTTACGCTGTCCACCATGATGCTGCTCTTCAAGGTGCCGGTATCCACCGGGACCAAGATTTTGGCATACGTCTCGACGATGCGGGCGCCTGCCTCCAGCCCATCCTGCTGCGCCTGCCTGCGTTGTGCACCAGCCAGGCGTGCGAGGTTGCGCCGCAGATCAGCGCCGCCGCGCACAGTGGATGTTACGGTAGGCATCAACGCACCTCCACGAGTTGCAGCACATAGCCGGTGGGCCCGCGCTGCGGCTGACCGTCGATGCCGTAGGCCAGCGCCGGGGCCAGCAGCTCGCCGCACCGGTGGGTGACCGTGATGCGGTCCAGCTCCGTCAGGCCAGCCCCATCAGTGAGCGACAGGCGCAGCGTTGCGCTGATCGTCGTGATGGTGCCATCCTGCCGGCGCCGCTCGCTGCCACCAGGTGTCACGTCCAGGCCACAGGCGACGCCCGTCGTATCGGTGTACGCCGGGACCTGCGTGCCGTAGTTGTCGACGGTCGGCGCCCACTTGCGCACCGTGCAGGTGTCCTGCATGGCCGCATTCTGGGTGATGCGCATGCCAGCGAGATCAGCAGCCGTCAGCATCCATCCTCCCGCAGATAACTCGCCTTATCATCGGGCAAACGCGGCAGCGTATACCATGGATAGCCGCGTATGCCTTGCCTTGCCCAAAACACCAGCCAGATACCGATCAGTGCTCCCCCGCCCAACTCTGCAATGCGCACCATCAGTTGGATCTGCTCACGGGTGATCATCGGCGCAGGCCCGGCCGTGATGGCCAGCAGCGCGAAGTAGATCGTCCAGCATAGCCATCCACCGACAGCCACAAGCACCCACCAGGGGCGTGTCCCGATCCGCCATGATAGAAAGAAGAGCATCGCCGCGGCGAACGACGCCAACGAACATACAAGCGGAGCCTCATAAGCCAACATGCTAGAGTGCACCTGCAAACCTCCCAGACAGCACGCTGATGGTGGCGGCCAGAGCCAGCAGCGCCAACAGAACATAGACCAAGACGAAGAAGAGCTGCCTGGTCGATATGTTGTTGTTTGGTGATGCTGCTCGCAGCGTTTTGACGTCCTCTTCCATCCGGGCCATCTTCTCTTCGATCCGAACCACACGCTCACGCAATTCGTAGAGGAGCTGAATTAGCTCTGGCGACGGTCCCTGTGGAAACTGATAACTCATACTGGCCTGCAACACTCTGTAGCCCGCTTGCCGGGCGAAACTAGCCGCTGCCTCGATGCCACCGGCGCAGAGCTGTTGTGACAGCAGGGATCCAAGATGGTAGGCATTGCTGTCCTCGATCTCCTGTTCGTAGTAGATCGTGAGGCAGCGTTTCGCCTGTTCGTGGATGGCGGCCGCCACCGCCTTGCCCGTACAGCTGTTGAGGAAGGCGATGCGATACTCGAATGCTGCAATGTAGGCCCCGATGACCACCGGCGGCAGGTATGTGCCGTCTGCCAGCGGAATGCCTTGCTCGGTCATATGGCCGGCATACCAGAAGATGTCCGCCTTCTTGTCGCAGGCGTTGTGCACCTTCTCGTTGGTCAGCTCCCCGAGCACCGGCGCCACTTTGAGACACGCCGCATCGGCAACCGCTTCGATCTCTGAGCGGGCTAACACTAGCCCTTGGTCGGTCGCAATCAGGGTGCAAGTCAGCATCCATCACTCGACACCGTTGTATTCGTCGATCTCAGGCAGGTTGCCGATCCAGCCATCCAACCGCACCGCACCCAGCGGCTTGGGGTACGCTTTGAGTTCCAGCGCCCCCGTCAGCCGCATTGAGCGATAGCGCCGGGCCATCGTCAGCATCTGCGCATGCACCTGGCTGCGCTTGTAGTCGCCGCCGTCTGCTGCGAAATCGAAGTCCACAGCCACCAGGCTCGCCTTTTCCTCCCACACATCGGCCGCCGCCTGGTTGATGTCCCACGCACCCAGCCAGCCGTAGTCGTCTGGCTCAGTGCCGTTGGCATCCAGTACCGGGTAACGAGCGATCACTTCCTGCAGGTCGCCCTGCGTGTAGGTGTCACTCGTTATCGGCTCTGCGGTCATGCGCCGCAGACGTGCGATCATGTCACTGGTCGGTGTAGGCGTCGCCATGGCGTTAGGCCCGGATGTATTCGATGTACAGCGTGCCGGCAAAGCCGGTGGAGTCAGCCGAGCCGGTGCACGTGACGTACTTGCTCGACGTCCAGGCAGCCGGGGCGGTGACTTCCGTCTTCGTCGTGGCCTGGATGGTGTTACCGTTGTAGATCTTGGTGGTGATAGCACCATTGATGGCCAGCGCATTGATCATGTCGGTGGCGCTGGTGACGCCATCGGCCGCAATGCCCACGCTGATGTTGGCGGCGCCGGTGCTGGCCGTCGTGACCACCAGGTAGGAGCGCAGAATGTAGATCGTTGCGCCTTCCGGGTTGGCCAGTGAACACATTGCGCCACCGGTTGTCGAAGTTGTGCCAGTCACGGGCACGCTCAGAAAGCCCTTGCCCTCAGAATTAGGTTGCGTCATCGTTCCCCCTAAACCATGTAGTAGATGTCAACCACGCTGCTGTTGAGCGCACTGTTGAGATCGACGGTGTTCGATTCGAGCGCCGTGGCGCTTACGGCGACGGTGGGCGCCGTGCCCTCTTTGGTGTCACCCAGATAGGCAGCGAGCACGGTGTTGTGCGTCAGCTTGTCAGGCAGCCCCAGCTTCTCACCAAAGCCGATCGCCGTCGTGGCGCCGGTCCCATCGTGGGCGGGAATGGTGATCGATGTGACCGTCTTGAAAGCCTTGCTCCCCGTGACCGTGCCGGCCGTGTCGACGGTGAACGCCGGCAGCGTTTCGGTAATCGCAGCGCCGGCGTAGTTCGTGCCGGCGATGATCACCTGGATCGCCTTGATATCGGTGGCCGTGCCGCCGGCGGTGGCCGTGATGTTGCGCGGCACGCTCGGCTGCGTGATGGCCGTAGTGACAACCTGCTGCGAGCCGGTGTCCGTCACCGCGGCGTGAATGCCCGTCGTGCTGGCCACAGTCGCCGAGGCGGCCGCCACCTGCAAGTGCGCCACGGCCATACGCGCCGTAGTCACGCCGGGCGTGTCGGTCTGGAGCTTATTGCCTACGTTCGTGTTGTACGGGAAGAGACTCATGTGGTCCCCCTTATGCCGTCAGAACGCTGAACGGTGCGCGGCTGGCCGCCGTGGGCTGCATCCGGTTGATCGGGTTGGGCAGAGCAAAGCCGAGGCGCATCACGGCGCGCAGTGCAACCATGTCCTGCTGGGCAAGGTTGTAGATCGTGTTGCCGGCGCCGTCCTGGATCACGGCCTGGTCAAGCACCTTGTAGGTGATGTCCTGGCGCAGGGCATAGACGAGCTGGTTCCACTGGCCAGACACGACAAGCGCAGAGGCTGCACTGATAGCGCCGTTGGTCGGGAAGTAGATCGGGCTGCCGTCCAGGTCAAAGCGGCTGGTGTCCTGCATGTTGGCCTTGAAGATCGGCTGCCCGTCGGCATCGCGCACGTTGCGCAGCTTGCGCCGCATGGACGTATCAGCGACATGGCCGGTGGCCACATAGCCGTCGAGCTCCAGCTGACCCAGCGAGCCGGCCGTGCCGCCCGCAGTCTCACCCAACAGGGCCTCGTACAGGTCAGTGTACGCAGCTGCGCTCACAGTGTTGCCGGCAGCGGTGGACAGGGCCACGAGGCCGGCGGCGCCCAGGTTGGTGGTCCAGCTCGCCGGGATGTTAGTCCCGTACAGAACCGCCTGGTCGATGGCGATGCCAAAGGCTTCCACGAGCGACGGCTGCACCTCGGCCCAGATGTCGAAGGCGCTGTCATCCAGCACGGCTTCGGGGATCGGGACGATGACTGCAAGCTCTTCAGCCTCGATGTACTTGTTCGTCCAGTTGACTTCGCTGGTCTGCTTCAGACCATTGTCGCCGCTGACGAAATAAGCCGTGGCCAGAGCGTTCATCACGGGCAGGCGGCGCTGCTTGACCGACATGTCGGTGAGGCGCCGGGCCAGCTGCATGACGATGCTCGTCTCGGGCAGGCTCTTGAGGATCTCAGTCGACGCGTCTTCGGGAATAAGAGCCGCTGCGTCGGTGCGGCTGATTAAGCTGTTGAATGGCACTTGGCCACCTCCACATGAAAAGGATTACGGTTGTGTGGAGGCATCTCGCCTGGGCTGCGGCATCTCACCGGAGCTTACTATGGGGTTGCGGCGTCTCACCGCTGTCTTCCTGCTGCGGCCCGGATAAAGTCGTTCATGGACCGCCCGTCACTCACACCTGGCTGCCGCGCCCCTGTGCCGGCATTCGCCTGTGGCACTGGCTTGGGCGCAAACAGTTCGGGCGCCTGTTGTTTCAGTTTGGCAAAATCAGCCTCGCCGGACTTGGCATCCACCAGCCCGTATTCCTGTGCAGCCAGCCAGGCGAGCCGCAGGTTCTTGACCTGCGCATCATGCGCCTGCTCGAAGAACATCGCCTTGGCAGAGGTGGTCGACTGCTCTTCAGCCAGTTTATCCAGCTGGGTGCGCAGTGCACTGCCCTCCTCGGCCTGCTTGGACAGGTCACGCAGCTGCTTCTCCAGCGCCTTGCGCCCGTCCCGCTCATCCTTCAACGCAGACTTCAGACCACCGATGTGGCCGTCAATCACGTTCCGCTGCTCAGGGGCCAGAGCCCCGTAGACCGCCTCAAATGTGATAGGCGTCGTTTCGGGAGTGGCCGGCGTCTCGCCATTCTGCCCCTCGCCCTGCTGATTGCTGCTTACTTCGTCTGCCATTCCAGCCTCTCGCTGTGGTCGGCGTCTCGCCGGTGGAACAAAAAAGGACGTGCGCCTCAACTGAGACGCACGCCCTTCTCGACGGTAACGTGTCTGGCCGTCTGACTGGCCTATTTCGTTGGATCAATCCTAGCACAGATGTGCGACGAATGCAATTGCCTGACGGTTTTCTTACAGCGAGGTGGTGCAACGGTTGCACCACCTCCCGATGGTAAGTGAGGTTACCTGCGGAAATAGAAACCGGAGGTATAGAACCTCGGTTCTTTCACCCACCTCTCTTAAGCTGTCTGCTGCAAGGTTGACTTTCCCCCTGTCCACGTTATCGCAAGGAGATCGCGTGGTTGTTTGCCGTTGTATGGCGTGCCTAGCAAAAACATAGGTGCCAGATCGTCACTGACTTTGACCTGGGACAGCGGTTCATCTCTGTAAAAAGCGTTCCAGCAGCGCGCCAACTGCCTGGATAACCTCCATGGGGTGATACCGTGCACGCTCGCCTTGGATTTTGATTCCTCGAGCTTGCGGCGAGCTGTCATGCGTGAATCTGTCCACGCCAAACCATCAGGCATAGCGATGCCCCGCCAAAACTCAAGTGCCTTTTCCGGCTGATACCGAATGGTGACGATAGCCACAGACAAGGCGCCGCGCTTCTCAAGCAGCCGGCTTATGTTGCCGTCGCACCGCGAAACAGCATTAAAGAGTATCTTGGCATCTCCCGCCCACTCGTAAATATATTCGACCACATCAGCCGGCGATATTTTCATCACAGATTGTCCACCCGCACGATCCTTGTCGAAACCGCTTTTGATGTGACGAATAGCGGTAGCCAGGGCGTTTACCTGAGTGTTGGAAAGCCCTACTGTTTCGGCCAGATTATATGCACCTACAGCATCGCTAAATGATCGTCGCAAACCGGTGTCATGCCCAAAAGCGTAGGCGAGCGCAATTTGTCCAGCATCCTTGGATATAGTTTTGCGCACGGTCACGGTGACTGGTTTCCCATACTCAATAATGGCAGCGCAGGTATGCTGTCCATTAACGAGCACAGGCTCTCCATTCCGAAACATTAGGTGAATCTCGGCGGTTGGCATGAATCGTCCGTGCCGCATCTCGTTAGCCAAGAACAAGACATGATGCTGGCGGCGCGGGCGGTTGTGAGCGTAATTACAGGCCAGATACTCAGCAGCTTTTTCCGGCGTGACTGACTCAACTCGGAGCGAATTGGTGGCGAAATCCATGCGTAAATTCCCCTCTCAGGAACACAAGTTGCTTGACGCATCGATAGAGAGGGAATATTGTGAGGTTGTGCGACTACACAATATTCCTTGAAAGCGGCGGTGCTTCCAACACCGTCGCTTTTCATTGTATCAATTCGCATACCACATTTCAATAGATGCAGCACGCGTGTTCTAGAGCACTGGATGTGACGCAACAGTGGACTATGGTAGATCCCGCACTGGAGTAGGAACCAATGATCCGCCCCAGTCTGCATCGTAGCGGCGCGTCACCATATCATCTAGGCTCGCCCGCCCATCCCGCCAGATCTCATAGCGGCCCCGCCCCAGCATCTCCCGCTGCACTGACTCCGGCTGCCGGTTGAACCACGTCTGGCCATCTTCGTACACAACTGGTGGCACGTTGGCCAGCACCGGGATCAGGCTGCAACGTCCCTGCGGATGTTCGTCGAAGCCATGGCTGATGGGGTAGAACTGGCCATCGGCCGCCAAACATGCGATACAGGTCCTGCTGTCCCTGGCACTTAAACGCTTGTACCCGATGACTATTCGACTGTTGCCATAGGATTCTAGCGCCACCTGGCGGTATACTCTCAGTTGTTCAGTGCGCGCAATGTTCTGCATCCTGGTAAAGCTCTGGCCGAGGCCCATGCGTATCGCTCTGCGTGCCACCTGCACAGGGTTGCGCCCGAGGGCGATGCCGTTCACCAGTTCCTGCGCCATGGCATCCGGCCCCACCCGCGCAGCATCATTGAGCACGGCACGCAGGGGCGAGCCGTCGCCGGCCAGCCCTACCATGTTGTTTACCGCTGACACCGGCAGTCGATTGAACGGCACCACAATCTGCGCCTCAGTGGCCACCGCGTTGACCGCCTGCTGGCTGTGCTGCAAAGCGAGAGTGATCATGTCGCTCTGCCCGCTGCGAATCCTGGGCTCCAGGTAGTCCTCATACTTGCGGAGTTCATCACGGGTCTGTTCCAGGAGGGCCCTGTAGCGCCGGCTGCGAGCGAGCTGCCCCATTGTCGCCGTGCCGGGCTGGTTGGCAAGCTCCAGGGCAAGCGCATCGACCTGGGCCTGAATGGCTTGCTCAACCTGCAGCCATGCCTGCGCCTGTGCACGCATGGCCGCATCCTCGCGGGCAAGCATGGCCGCACGGTGGGAGTTAATGGCGTCAACTACTGCTGGCGGCACGATCGCCTCCTTCTTCTACCACGCAGTCTCAATCTCAATATCATCCGCCGTCCAGCCCAGCGTCACCAGGCCGGCTAGCACAGCCGCGTGCAACGCAGGGTTGCTGGGGTCCGCCTCCTCGATCACCACGCGCCACCACTGGCGATCGTCGCTGGTGACGTGCTGTATCTCGCGCGCTCCCAGGTCGCCCCAGTTGATGGCGCCGGGCACGTCGTCCGGTTTGAGGGACCAAATAACGTTATCGGTTTCGTCGCGCAGCTTGACGGCTTTGCTGCGGTCGACTTCTAGCTGCAGGATACGCGCCTGCAAGGTCTTGACCTGCTCGTCCCTGTCCCACACCCACTGCGGCGGGTTGTGCTGCGCCAGTGCTGCCATGGCCTCGTCTGCCGCTTGCTGCCGCTGTCGGGGATCGAGGCGCCGTTCCAAGGCTTCGATGTAGTAGCGCAGTCGCGCCTGCTCCCATTCGAGATCGTCGATCTCGGCTTGCTTAGAATCTGACATTGCGGCTGCCACTTCGTGCAACGTCTTTGCCGTCACTTCCTCAAGCCTCACCCAGTCGCCGGCCAGCAGCTGCTTCATCTGAGCGGCGTCGAACGTCACGTCGATCGATAGTGTTGGGGCATTGTCATCCCACTCTATGTTTGGCTTAGCCATGCGGGCTGTCTCCCATATCTCTGGTGATAACAATACTTACGCGCGGAACGGTCATTTAACATGACTCCAAATCTCACCCAACTTGATCCTGGAGATAATTGTCCGACCTACTCCAAACCGTGCTGCGATTTCGGTTTGCGCCACACCAGCGGAAAGCAACTTGCGAATCTCGCGAACATCGTCGTCAGTTAGTTTAGACATCGGATTATTCTCACCGCGCTGAACGACTGACATCTTCGCCTTAGTTTCATTGCTAGCCTTACGCCCAGTAGCTTTTGCTGCTATCTTTGCTCTTACGTCAGGCCGTGCAAGTGATTCCCGTTGGGCAGCCGACATTCGCTCTCTTGCTTCTGCAGTGTGTTTCCGTCCAAGTCGATAAGCAGACAATTTTGCTTTTGTTTCATCGCTAAGCTTCTTTCCAACACTTGCAGCTAACAACGCAGCCCTAGCTTTGTCGCTCATCTTTCGCCCAAGGTTGGCGGCAGAGATTTTTGCTCTTGCTTCCGGGCTGAGTTTTCGGCCCTTAGCAGCGGCTGATAGCTTTTCTCTTGCCCCAGGTCGTTGCATTACTTCGCTGGTGGCCGCCGATATCCTCGCCCTTGTTTCGTCAGTACGTTTCTTTCCTTTAAGTGCGACTGACAACTTTGCCCTAGTTTCATCTGAAGCTTTTCTGCCGAATCCCGCTGCTGATATTTTGGCCCTCGTTTCACTGCTAAGTTTTACGCCGAGATTACTCCCGGCCTTGAGAGCAATGTTATATCCGTACTTGTCATTTGCAGTCTGAAATGAATCAATCCAGAACTGTTCTTGGGCAAGAAGATCCTTTGGTTCACAAGTAACAACCAAGTCAAAACTAAAGGCTTCTTCCCCATACTTGTCCCACGCGGCTTGGAGGTGTCGCGAGTGATGCTTACCTTTACGTAATAGCGTGCGGTGCTCATGTAGTCGCTTATTGATATTGCTAGAAGAGCCGATATATCGCTTCTTATTCTTGGTGTTCGTAATGCAGTAAATACCGCATGTCATGGTTGGCAGATCCCTGTAAATAAAACATGCCCCTTGATGCAGCTGTCTGCGCGGATCTGCCAAGAAACGCGGACTGCACCAAGGGGCACAATTGGCAATTGTAGCACAGACTATAGCGTTTCTTGGCATCTCCATTATACCACGAAACAGGGTCATTAGATAGCGTTTCCTTGGTCAAAATTCCGCTGCTGAGCCTCCAAAACAGCACTGGCATACGTGCTTTGTTGTATCCGCTCAGCTTGTATATCGGCATCAGATTGCGCTATATCTTCCTCAGTCCAGCCCTCGTCGCGCAAAACTGTGTTTAAGGCCAGTCCGGCCCGCACGGACAGTTCACGGATCTCGGCTGCTGTCTTCGGCTGAACCGTCTCTGGCTCCTCATAATTCGCCCAGATAGCTTGTGATTGCACAAGCTGGCCAGCCAACAGCAAGAGGAATGCAGCCAGGTCACGCCATGTCGGCTCAAGCGCCCCCTGCAGCCGTTCTACCTTGTGATTCAGCGGCGCCTCCATGGCAATCAAAGCCTCGCCCGAGGGGTCACCGCCCTGGCTGTAGAAATAGTGCTTGGGCGTGCGCGTGATGATGCCGATCGTCGATGTGAAGTTGTTGATGGCGCCCAGATAGTTGGCAAGGTCAGTCGGCTGGAACTCGCCGACCTGCGTAGGCTGCGAGTCCTTGTCAGCCGCAACCAAATCCCAAATGGCGTTTGGGTTATTCTGCAGGTTGGCGATGCCGGCCTGGCTGATCACATACCGCTGCCGGAAGGCGCCGAACTCAGCTGCGACCATCATGTCCGCAATGAGCTTGTTAACCATGTCCTGCACTTCGATCACGTTGGCCAGCTGTGACTGCGGCTTGCGCTTGTTGCTGCGGAAGTGGAACACCGGGATCTTCCCGTAGGGGTTGACCATGACCGGCTCTTCTCCCCATGGTTCAAACGCTCGGGCGTCTGGCGTCTCGCTGGTCTTCAAGGCGCGCTTGGTGGCCCAGTATTCCAGGCGATCGGGGTAGTACATGGTCAGCCGCACCCCGTCGTCCTCTGGCCACCATTTGGCAGCAAAGCGCATCTGGCGCGGGTTGTCGCCGTCATATTCGGCATGGCACAAACGGGCATCATTCTGGAAGGCCTGGATCATGCCGGCATCATCAGGCCATGCCAGCACAAACGCCTCCCCAGTGACACACACATCCTCATGGATGCTGTACTCATCATCCACCAGCCCCGACTGCTCGCGCAGGCTGCGCAGCAGTTCCGTCGTAGCATCGTCGTCACTGACAACCAGGTCGCGCAGTTCCAGCCTGTCGAGTACGCTGTCGACGACGACGGCGCACCAGTTCTGCGTAAAGCGTGCGTCGAGCCCCGAGAAGATTTCTTTGAGCTTGGCTGAAGAGTAGACCAGCGGCTGACTGCCGTCGTAGTATGCATAGAGCGCATTGTACCGGCGCTGCTTGGCGGTGAGTGCCGTTACTGCGCACTGTAGGTCACTTGTTACTGCCATCGTGTTACCCTCGCTGTGTCGTAGGCTGGCGCACTTCTCGCACCAGGTCATTGAATGCGCCACTGCTGGCGTCTACCTCATCATCATGTGCGCCGTCTGGGAAGGCATGTAGCGTGCGCAAATAGCGATCATTCCAGGGCCCGCGTACGAGCTTGACGTTGCCGGCCTCGGCCTGCGCAGCCAGGCCCTTCGCTCTGGTCACCTTATCGCCCTGTGGCGACACTGCCCGCACATCATAGCCGGCCATCATGCTGACCGTATTGCGCGCGTCGCGCACGCCCGAGGCGCCGCCCTCACGCTCGAAACGCACCGTCACCTCGATGCCGTCTTGCGCAGCCGTGTTCTTAATAAGCGTGTCAACACGGCCGGGCGACTCCTGTACAGCGATGGCGTCAAGGATGTAATAGATGTCGCCGACGCGCCGCATTTTCACGCCGGCGGTGAAGTCGGGGTCTGGCTTGGCGATGCTCTTCTCCGTCGCAGCCAGGTCCCAGAATCGCACGGTGCGGCCGCCGGCCGGCGCCGCATCCACGGTCTCGAACCAGCTCCGGTTGAACACTTTGCCTGCCGCCGGCTTGATCTTCCAGTTGCCGCCGCGCGTGCCGTCACCTAGCAGCCGCTCACGGTCGACCAACGGCAGCGCCATCAGGTTAGCCAGGTAGCCGGGGTCTGCTCTAAGCAGGATCTGGTTATCGAAGACGCTCGACAGAATGAACGTGAAGCTCTTGGGCTCGCTGCCTGGATACCGCTGGCGCAGCTCGTCAGCCGTGCCGGCCCAGTGCAATTCGTCATTGACCACGGCGAACCAGCGCACTACGCCCGATCGCTCGGGGATAGCATAGCCGTCCTCGCCGATGTACCAGTCTATGAACTCATGTATCCAGCCGCCCACCGGATCATCATCCGGCACTGGGTTGCAGGTCGCCCGAATGTAAGGCCGTACACCAGACATCGAACGCGAGCGCGAGAGCATATACATGAACATGTCTCGCGTGAAGTGGGTCAGCTCATCCCAGCAAATGAGCGGGATCTGGCTACCCTGATAATCGAGTCTGTTCTTCTCGTGCTCCATGTGGGCGAATTTGACCGTCGCTCCGCTGGGGAACTCCCATTCCAGTACATACTCCCGAGGTGTACCCTTGACCAATGGGTAGAGCTTCATAGACTCATCCCAGAGGCCGCCGGGGTTGCGGATCTGGACCGATGTGCGCCGGAATATGATCGCGCTGAACTGGGGGTTATTGATGTGGCGCAGCGGCTCCAGGAGGAGGGCGAACGATTTTCCACCGCCGGCAGCACCGCCGTATATCACCAGGTCAGCCGGGCTGGACAGGAACGTCTCCTGTGGCCCTGGCTGCGGTCTAATCTGGTTCGATGACTCCCTGTTCTCTGCCATTATCCGGTAGGTAAATCAACACGCCTGCATCTGCGTTGGTGACCGATACGTCGGCCTGTGCCTTGGGTTTATAGACGCCTGCGATCTCTAGCAGCATCTTGCGGTCCTGGTGGCCCTTCTCTGCATCGTTGAGGGCACAATTGAGCGAGGCATTGATCAGGTCCGAGACATGTTCGTCGACCAACTCAACGCGCAGTGTCTTGATGCGCTCTTCGATGCGTGCGTCCTTGAGGCGCCAGTGCCTGATCGTCGCAGTGTTGCGCAGCCCCATGAAGCTGGCCAGCTCATCCAGTGTCTGCGGCCAGCGCGTCTTGGCCGGTGCGCAGCGCCACGCCACATACAAGCATTTGCGCCAGTCCCAGCGTTCGTCTGCTGGCTTTGCGCTCTGCTCGGCCATGACCTCCTGATACAGCGCCAGCCAGATAGGCTTGGCACCGCCCTGCCCTGCTATCCAGCCATCGAGAGCGGCCTTGCTTGCTAGGCTGGCGGCCTGCCCTGGTGCCCCAGGGGGCGCCGTGAAACCGTGAAAATCGTGTGTTTCATTCATGGCTGTGTCGCCGGGCGCATGCCCGGCCCCTATCTAACTACTGCCTGGCCGTGTCTGTGTCTATGCGAAATACTCCCGATGATAATGCGGCTTATTGCCGGGAC
>ERZ724505.1541-NODE-1541-length-12484-cov-5.608657_pt1 | contig 12484 bp, 20 predicted proteins | sample MGYA00376038_ERZ724505 | MGnify/ENA primary metagenome ERZ724505 (study PRJEB28724, sample SAMN07190884) | wastewater metagenome | isolation source: effluent of sewage treatment plant in Hong Hong | place: Hong Kong | collected 2016-03-17 ... | reverse complement strand
TTTATTGCAGTTGTTAAGAATGGAGCCTCTATTACCTATATGAGATTTCTACTTTTGTAGATTGCCGGAGATACGGGACGTGCTACAATCTCTATTACCTATATGAGATTTCTACTTTTGTAGATTTGAGGCGGCACTTGTGCCCATCTTGTCTCTATTACCTATATGAGATTTCTACTTTTGTAGATTGATACCAATGCAGGCACCATGCCATGCTCTATTACCTATATGAGATTTCTACTTTTGTAGATGAGATTGCTCTGGCATTCTGGGGTGCTCTATTACCTATATGAGATTTCTACTTTTGTAGATATAGCGCTGATCACGGCATTTTTCTTCCTCTATTACCTATATGAGATTTCTACTTTTGTAGATCCGGATCAATCGCCACTCTTCGCGGCCTGCTCTATTACCTATATGAGATTTCTACTTTTGTAGATTCGTTGTGGCTGTCGCCTATAGTGGGCACTCTATTACCTATATGAGATTTCTACTTTTGTAGATTACGGAGAGCGTATTCTTCCCTTCTCCCTCTATTACCTATATGAGATTTCTACTTTTGTAGATTTGCCGTGTAGGTCGGTGTCTGCGTCCTCTATTACCTATATGAGATTTCTACTTTTGTAGATAACGACTGTCTTGTGTTCAGTCAACATCTCTATTACCTATATGAGATTTCTACTTTTGTAGATCATTAGAATCCTTTCCTGAGTTCCCAGCTCTATTACCTATATGAGATTTCTACTTTTGTAGATTAAGAAGCAGTATTTGGGTGGCGACAACTCTATTACCTATATGAGATTTCTACTTTTGTAGATAAGAAATGGCTGTTCGACGACTCAAGAACTCTATTACCTATATGAGATTTCTACTTTTGTAGATAATCACAACACCTACTGCATGGGCATCTCTATTACCTATATGAGATTTCTACTTTTGTAGATCGGTCCGCGTCTACAAGAAGCAGCGGCCTCTATTACCTATATGAGATTTCTACTTTTGTAGATAAGGAGAGCCGCTTCCACGTCGAGTTTCTCTATTACCTATATGAGATTTCTACTTTTGTAGATAAACGAACTGCTGCCCTCCCGCTTTTCGCTCTATTACCTATATGAGATTTCTACTTTTGTAGATAGAAAGGTCATACTCCTTGGAATAAGAGCTCTATTACCTATATGAGATTTCTACTTTTGTAGATTGAAGACTGTCACGCAAGTCTGCAACTCTATTACCTATATGAGATTTCTACTTTTGTAGATGAGTCGCTTGATCACGCGCTGGACCGGGCTCTATTACCTATATGAGATTTCTACTTTTGTAGATCAGATAGGAGTTCTGGTTCATGAGAGCTCTATTACCTATATGAGATTTCTACTTTTGTAAATTATTGTCCTTGATTCTCGTTGTTGCTGTCTCTATTACCTATATGAGATTTCTACTTTTGTAGATGAGGGCTTTTCTCTCCATCTCTGCACGTCTCTATTACCTATATGAGATTTCTACTTTTGTAGATACAGCAGACGGAGACGAGGTACATGGTCTCTATTACCTATATGAGATTTCTACTTTTTTTCGTGGAGTCGAAGGATTGCACACAATTCTTCGTCAAACTCGCTTGACCTGCCTACTTTTTCTCTCTAAAGTACGTCGGCTCTACGAGCATCTTGTGTTCAAGTGTGGCTTTCGCATCGCGAAATAACCAGACTAGAGGAACCTCCAAGCATTTTTCATACGGTACACTTACTTTTATGCCACTCGGCATCATTGCTCGCAAAATCGGCATGTCTCGCATATTCCTTCCAAATGGAGACGCAGTGCCTGTCACCTACCTTGCGGTAGAGGATAATACTGTTGTCCGCACCAAGACAAAGGAGAAGGACGGTTACCAGGCCGTTGTGCTTGGTATCGACGAAAAGAAAGTCAAAACTCGCAAAGGTCGCGAGCTTACGAAAGCGAAAAACCAGAAAGAATTCATGGTCGACTCCCTCGATGGCATGGCTATCGGCGGCAAAGTCACCAGCGATATCTTCCCGGTCGCTAGCTTAGTCACGATCAAGTCTGTCTCCAAAGGAAAGGGTTTCCAGGGAGTCATGAAGCGTCACCACTTCGCAGGAGGTCCAGCTACACACGGAAGCCACTTCAAGCGCGAACCAGGCTCCGTTGGTATGAGAACATGGCCAGGCCGCATTCACCCAGGAAAGAGAATGGCTGGAAGAATGGGAGGGGACACCATCACCATGAAGAGTCGCCCAGTCTTAGTCTCTGATGCATCTGCCAAAATCGTCGGTATCAAGGGTCCGGTTCCGGGTCCAAACGGTGGTATCGTGTATTTAACTCCTGAAACTTCCAAGAAATAATCATGAAGATTGATGTCTATTCCTCTACCGGCACCAAGAGCGGATCCATGGATCTGCCTGCAAGCTTGTTTGGAGCCCCAATCAACAAAGGCTTGATGCACCTGGCGCTCGTTCGTCAGCAGAGCAACCGCCGTCACGCAATCGCTCACGTCAAAACACGCGGCGAAGTGGCAGGGACCACCAAGAAAGCATTCCAGCAGAAAGGCACCGGTCGCGCTCGTCGCGGTGCATTGCGCTCACCACTCCTACGCGGAGGTGGCAAGACATTCGGTCCACGCAACAACGCCAACTTCCAGAAGGACATGCCAAAGAAGATGCGCCGCGCTGCTCTGTTCTCCTGCCTCTCCTTTAGTGCCAAGAATGGTTGCGTCGTTGCTCTCGAAAGTTACCCAGAGACGATCAAGACGAAGTCACTCAGCGAATTGCTCAAGAAGATGCCAGTCGAACTCGGTCGCCGCATCGTGATTGTCTTGCCGGCTCATCACAAAGGAGTCGAGCTGTCGGCTCGCAACATCCCTAGAGTTAAAACAATCCTCGCAGGCTACTTAAACCCAGAAGATATTCTCCAGGCACGCCATGTCATCTTCCTGGTCGATGCCATCAAGGTTGCAGAAGAGACGTTCGTGAAAAATGCAGCCGAACTGAAAGAGGTCGAAGAGCAGGCCGAGCTTGTCCACAAATCTATCAAAGAGAAGAAGGCCTCCGCCAAGAAGAAATCTGTTGCCAAGAACCCAAAAATGAAAGGGGAGAAGTCTGCCGCTGCTAAGAAGGTAGCAAAGCCTAAGAAATCCTCTGAATCGTCTGGTTCCTCTGTTTCCTCTCCATCCTCTAAGTAATGGAACTCACCTCTGCCATCATCGGCCCGGTTGTTACCGAGAAAGCCGAAGTACTCAAGTCTGTCTCCAAGTACTTGATCCAGGTTCACCCACATGCCACAAAAATCGATGTGAAGAACGCACTGCGTAAGTTCTACGACGTCGATGTCGAAAGCGTCCGCGTGATGAACACGGTGCCAAAGCGCCGCATGATCGGAGCCGGAAAAGTCATGGAGAAGCGCCACCGTTCCAAGCGCATGATTGTCACTCTCGCAAAAAAGAGTAAGCCCCTTGATCTCGCTACCTTCAAAGCCGCCTAATTTTTCTACCCATGCCTGTTCGCCCTCAAAAACCAACGACTCCAGGACGACGTCAAATGACGCTCGCGGATTTCTCTGGCCTGTCTAAAAGCCGGCCACAGAAGAGCCTCACCATGGGCAAGCAGCGCACATCCGGTCGCAATAACTTGGGCCGCGTCACCGTCCGTCATCGTGGCGGTGGTCACAAGCGTCTGCTCCGTCTGGTCGATTTCCGCCAGACAGACAAAAACGGCGTGAATGGAACAGTGGCAGGAATCGAATACGATCCAAACCGCACAGCCTATATCGCTCTCATTTCCTACATGGATGGTGACAAGCGCTATATTTTGGCTCCAGAAGGCCTCAAAGTCGGCGACACTGTCGTCTGCAGCGAGCGCACAAAAGTGAAGCCAGGCAACCGCATGAAGCTTGAGCACGTGCCGGTTGGATACAAGATCTACAACATCGAACTGCAGATCGGCAAAGGCGGACAGATCGTCCGTTCGGCTGGCAACAGCGCCACACTCGTCGGTTTCGATGCCCCGCATGCTATCATTGAATTGCCAAGCGGAGAGATGCGCAAAGTGCGCCAGGAATGTTACGCCTCCATCGGCGTTGTCAGTAACGTTGACCACCACCTCATCTCTATCGGCAAGGCCGGTCGTATGCGCTGGCTCGGTCGTCGTCCACAGGTTCTCGGTAAGTCCATGAACGCTGTAGACCACCCACACGGAGGTGGAGAAGGTCACTCACCAGTCGGTCTGAAATACCCAAAGACGCCATGGGGTAAGCACGCCATGGGAGTGAAGACACGCAAGAATCACCGCGCTTCCAATCACCTCATCATCCGCCGCCGCACGAAGAAAAAGAAGAAGTAATCCAGACTCCGGTCCCAAAGGGAACCCCTTGGGTCAGGCCCCTTTCCCCTCACAACTCACTCTTCCTTCCATTCCTCCACCACCAACCCTATGCGCTACCAGCCATACCAGATCATAATCCCGCTCATTGCTGTCGCATTCGTCCTCTCTACCATCAACCTCTTCTAACTCTTATGACTCGCTCGCTCAAAAAAGGCCCTCACGTCGACGCAAAATTGTTTGCGAAGGTCACGAAGATGATTGCCAAGCAGGAAAAGAAGATCATCAAGACCTGGGCACGCGACTGCGATATTCCACCGGAGTTCGTTGGATTCACCTTCGCTGTCCATAACGGCAAGGAGTTCCCACCCGTCTACGTGACAGAGCAGATGGTCGGACACAAGCTCGGAGAGTTCTCCTTCACTACCAAGTTCAAGATTCACGGAGGCAAGATGAGTAAAGCTGAAACGTCTGCCGCCTCCGCTCCAAAGCCTGCCGCTGCCCCCTCTAAATAATTCTCGATTCTGAATTCTGCATTCTACATTCTGATCCATGCACGCGTATCTCCACTCCACCCGGCTCGCTCCTAAGAAGGCTAACATTATGGCCAAGATGGTCCGTGGTATGTCTGTACCCGATGCCATGGAACTTCTGCGCAAGACCAGCAAAAAGAGCGCACGCCTCTTTGAACAATTGCTCCGTTCGGCCATCGCCAATGCCGAGCATAATTTCAAGCAGGATGCCCAGCGTATGATCGTCAAGACAGTCGTCGTCAACCAGGGCCAGCACTACCAGCGCGGTCTTCCTATGGCTCGCGGTCGCGTTCGTCCGATCAAAAAGTTCATGAGCCACATCAGCCTCACACTCGGTCACGAAGGAATGATGGATGCCGCTCAGCCCATGAAGCACGACAAAAAGCGCATGAAGACAGGCGTAAAAGCTGAGAAATCAACAAGCGTAGCAGCAACAAAAAAGACTCCAAAAGCATCCACTTCAACGAAAGCTAAGACACCAAAGAAAGCTTCTAAATCCTCTGCATCGTCTGAGTCCTCTGTTTCCTCTCCATCCTCTAACTAATTATGGGTCAGAAAGTTAACCCCAACGGCTTCCGTCTCGGCATGACACGCACCTGGGACTCAACCTGGTTTGCCACCAAGGCAAAGTACCGCAGCATGTTCCTGGATGACGTGAACATCCGCCGTCACCTCATGGCCAAGTTCAAGGAGTCGGGCATCAGTTCCATCGAAATCCAGCGCGGCAAGAAAGTATCGATTGTCATCAATACCAGTAAGCCAGGTGTGATCATCGGCAAGCAGGGCGCAGCCATCGAAGACTTGCGCAAGGAACTCGAGGCAAAGTTCGGCGGATCATTCGAAATCAACGTTCACGAAATCCGCAATGCCGAGGCCGATGCAGCGTGTATCGCCGAGAGCATTCAGGGTCAGATCGAGCGCCGCATGCCGTATCGCCGCGCCGCCAAAATGGCAATCGAGAAGGCCATGCAGGCCGGGGCCATTGGTATCAAGGTCACCGTGTCCGGTCGCTTGAACGGTGCTGAAATCGCTCGTGACGACATGTTCAAGGAAGGCAACGTTCCACTTCAGACTCTGCGCGCCAACATTCAGCATGCCACCCGCCACGCCAAGACAACCTACGGCACTATAGGTGTGCAGGTGTGGATCTTCAAGGGCATGGTGTTCAAGAAAGTGCAGGAGATGAAATCCAATGCCATTACCAGTCTCAAAGATTAATTTGCGTTTTCCATTTTAAACTTCTCTTACGTCCATGTTACAGCCTATTCGCACCAAATACCGGAAGATGCACCGCGGCCGCGGCCAGTTCACTGGCGTGGCAACCCGTGGCGCTAACCTCGCCTTTGGCACGTATGGTCTTAAGTGTCAGGACGCCGGGGAAATTACGTCTCGTCAGCTCGAGGCAGCGCGCCGCGCCATGACGCACGAAGTAGCGCGCGGCGGAAAAATCTGGATCCGCATCTTCCCCCAGAAAGCTATCTCCCGTAAGTCGCCCGAAGTACCGATGGGATCCGGAAAAGGCGCAGTCGAATTCTACGTTGCTGTCGTCAAGCCAGGTACCATTCTGTTTGAAATGGATGGTCTTCCCGAGGCAACAGCGAAAGAGGCTCTCCGTCTTGCTGCCCACAAATTGCCAATTCGTACCAAGTTTATCAGCTCCACATCTCTTCCTCTCGCCGCATGAGTCCAAAAGAATCCACTATCGAGCGAAGCCGCATGACGCTCTCTGAGCTGCGTATCGAACTGAAGCAGAAGCGTGCAGAGGCTGCAGGTTTGCGCATCGGCCTTCTGACACAGAAAGATAAAGACAGTGCTCGCTACAAGCGTGTCCGCCGCGAAATTGCCCAGCTCTGCTTTGCGATTGGTCAGACAGAAAAAGGCGTCTCTGTCGCACCATCCCGGAAGACGGCAGAAGTAAATGCGGAAACAAAAAATGAGACGAAAGAGATGAAATCCACTTCCCAAAAGCCCAAAAAATCTGTAAAACGTTCCAGCTCTAAAAAATCTTCCTAATTACTCTCATGCGCACGAAGACCGGAATCATCACATCGGCCAAGATGCAGAACACCGTCACGGTGACTGTGCATCGCTACGTTATGCATGACAAGTACGCCAAGCGTTTCCGTGTGAGCAAGAAGTTCCTCGCCGATACAAACGGCATGGAGCTGAATATGGGTGATGAAGTCGTCATTGCCGAGTGTCGCCCATTGTCCAAGCGCAAGTGCTTCAAAGTCAGCGAAATCAAGAAGAAGGCTCACCAGTTCGCCCAAATTAAAGAGGAGGATGCGGAAAAAGGCATCAAGCGTGACCATCGCGATAGTGTGAAATCCTCTGCATCATCTGGTTCCTCTGTTTCTTCTGCTTCCTCCAAATGATCCAAGCTCAATCCATCCTCAACGTGGCCGACAACACAGGTGCAAAGTCCTGCATGTGCATCAAAGTGCTCGGTGGCTCCAAGCGTCGTTACGCTGGTGTCGGTGATATTATTGTTGTCGCCATCAAGTCTGCCTCGCCTCGTGGCACGGTAAAAAAGAAAGCTGTCGAGCGCGCAGTGATTGTCCGCACCAAGTTTATCACTCGCCGCAAAGACGGAAGCGCTATCCGCTTCGATGACAACGCTTGCGTCATCATTGACGCCAACAAAGAACCAAAAGGCACTCGCGTCTTTGGCCCCATCGCTCGCGAACTGCGCACTGCTGGTTATCAGAAGATTATCTCTCAAGCTCCTGACGTGCTGTAATGAAGTAAAGACGCCCCGGATGGGGTGTTAAGCAAAGCAGAAGGGGCGCAGCGCCCCTCCTAAAGAGCCCTCCGGGGCGTCTCGACTACGATCAATCCTACCTCTACTCTATGAAGCTCTCTCTCGGCGACACTGTCGCAATCACCGCTGGCAAAGACAAAGGCAAGCAGGGCAAAATCCTGCGTGTGCTCCCCGCTGCAAACCGCGTAATCGTGGCCGGTGTGAACATGGTGACAAAACACGTAAAAAAGACAGCCCAGAGCGAGGGCCGCAAAATGCAGTACGAAGCATCCATCCACGCCAGCAATGTCATGATCATCGACCCAAAGACCGGCAAGCCGACACGCGTTGGTTACCGCAAGGATGCCAAAGGTCACAAGGAGCGCTATGCCAAGAAGAGCGGAGTCGTTATCGGTCGCACCAAAATCGAAGCGGCAGCCAAGTCGAAAGATGCTCCAAAAAAGAAGGAAAAAGAGGGCGAGGCAGACACAGCAGGTGGCAAGAAGTCTCCATTCTGGAAGAAAATCGGCTTTGGTGCTGATGCGGTTGCAGGAAGCGACGCCGCCATGCCAAAAGCTGCCGAAGGCGGCACTGCAGCAGCTCCTACTCATCGTTCCGGTACCCGCGGTTCTTAATACTCTCTATGGCTTACGTCCCTCTTCAAAAACGGCTTCGTACAGATATCGCTGAGTCTCTCAAAAAAGAGCTCAAGATCGATAATGTCAACGCTCTCCCACGCATTTCAAAAGTGATCGTGAACGTTGGACTCAACCAGGGCAAATATTCTGCCAAGGATATGCAGGCATTCATTGCTGAGTCTCTCGCCACTATCACGGGTCAGAAGGCGAGTGTGCGTCGCTCCAAGAAAGCGATCTCAAACTTCAACATTCGCGAGAACCTGGTGGTCGGTATGGCAACGACACTGCGCGGCAAGCAGATGTACAACTTCCTTGACCGCCTGCTTCACTACGCTCTCCCTCGTATCCGCGACTTCCGCGGCCTGCCCACCAAGCTTGACGGACATGGAAATTACGCAATCGGCTTAACCGATCAATCCATCTTCCCCGAGATTGCTGCTCCGGATGCGCACAAGATTTTCGGCTTGCAGATTCAGATTACCACCACAGCTGGCAATGATAAGAACGGCATGGCTCTGCTCAGGCAGATCGGTATGCCGTTTAGAAAGGCTCAGCGCACTGCGAAAGATGTTGAAAAGAAAGCGTAATGCTGGCACACTGCCCTCCCTCACCTCTCACTTCCTGATTTATCCCCACTCATGACTCGCCTCGCTCTCCTCAACAGCCAGAAGACACGACTCGACGCCTATAAAAAGGTGAAGGCTGAAGGCAAGAAAATGGAGCACTCCACACGCGTGTACAACCGCTGCAGCTTGTGTGGCCGTCGCCATGGCTACATGCGCTTCTTCGGTGTCTGCCGCATCTGTTTCCGCGAACTGGCAGTGAACGGCGAAATCCCAGGTATCAAAAAATCTTCATGGTAATCCATCATTGTATCTTCTACGTTCTCAGTTCTACATTCTAAATCCCATGCCCGTCAACGATCCCATCGCCGATCTGCTCACACGCTTCCGTAATGCGCAGCACAGCCGTCGTACCGAGTGCTCTGCACCCTGGTCACGCATCAAGCAGGAAATCTGCGAATTGATGAAGGCGCAGGGATATATTGCGGATGTGACCATTGAAGGCGAGAAGTCGGCCAAAATGATTACGGTTACATTCATCCCCGAGCGCGCTCCGCTTCAGCTGAAGCGCATTTCCACTCCCGGCGGACGCCGTTACGTTGGTGCCAGTGACATCCGTCAGTATCTTCATGGCTCCAGTCTCGCTATTGTTTCCACCAGCTCAGGACTCCTTACCGGCAAGCAGGCCAAGGAGAAGAATATCGGCGGCGAACTGCTCTGCACGATTGCATAAATCTTAACTCCACTATTCTACATTCCACGTTCTCTCTACATCCCATGTCACGAATCGGTTCTAAAACCATCACTCTCCCAAACGCTGTCACTGTCGAAGTGAAGGCAGGAGTCGTGCATGTGAAAGGCGCAAAAGGTGAATTAACCTACGTCCTGCTCCCGGAAACAGGTGTCGAAGTGGAGGGCACGACAGTCAAGGTTGTCCAGAAACTCAAGAATGCCGACACCTCTGCCCGTCACGGTCTTACACGCAGCATCGTCGCAAATATGGTGAAGGGTGTATCGGAAGGTCACGAAAAAAAGCTCGAGATCATCGGAGTGGGTTACAAAGCGCAGATCAAAGGCAAGGTTCTCGTGCTCAGCCTGGGCTACTCCCACAATATCGATTTTGCCATTCCAACCGGTATCGAAATCCTTCAGGACGAAAAGAACAAGTCACTCCTCACTATCCGCGGAACTGACAAGCAGCTTGTGGGTCAGGTTGCCGCTGATATCCGCACCTTCCGTCCACCAGAGCCATATAAGGGCAAGGGTATCCGCTACAGCAACGAAAACGTTCGCCGCAAGCCGGGTAAGGCAGCTGCTGCCAAGTCCGCCGCCTAAATCTGCATTATTCTCTTCTTTATGAAAACTTCCAAGTACGATCTCCGGCAGGCACGCAAGCGTCGCATCCGTGCAAAAGTGACTGGCACAAGCCAGCGCCCGCGCATGTCCGTCTTCTGCTCGCTTACATCGATCTCGGCCCAGATTATTGACGATACAGCCGGCAAAACGCTGGTCAGCGCATCCACCAAGGAAGCCAAACTCAAGACCAAGAACGTGGATGCTGCCAAGAAAGTCGGTGCACTCCTTGCCGAGAAGGCCAAGGCTGCCAAAATCAATACTATTGTTTTCGATCGTAACGCCCGCAAATTTCACGGTAAGGTGAAGGCACTCGCCGATGCTGCACGTGAAGGCGGACTCGCATTCTAATTTTCCTCTCGTTTCTTATTCTACTTTCAGACATGCCTCCTCAGAATTCCAACAACAAGCCAGGTGACCGCAAGCGCAACGATCGTCGTGGCGGTGGTCGCGATAACCGTCGCGAACCATCGGAATACGAAGATGTCACGCTCGCAATTGATCGTGTGACGCGTGTTGTGAAAGGAGGTCGCCGCATGCGTTTTCGCGCTGTCGTTGTTATCGGCAACAAGAAGGGCAAAGTAGGCCTTGGGACAGGGAAGGCAACGGAAGTACAAGCTGCAGTCCAGAAGGCCGTACGCGCCGCCAAGAGCAACATTATGATTGTCCCGATGAAGAAATCGACCATTCCACACGAGGTAAACCTGAAGCACAAAGCAGCTCGTCTTCGTCTGATGCCAGCTTCGCCTGGAACAGGAATCATCGCCGGAGGACCGCTCCGCGTGATCTTGGACCTTGCCGGCGTGAAAGACATTCTCGCCAAGCGTTTTGGCACCACCAACAAGCTCGTAAATGCGCAGGCTGCCATGATGGCTCTCAAAATGCTCCGTGCCATGCCAAAATCAGCCGTTGCTGCTGTTGGAACGCCTATGGCCGACGCCGCGATCCCTGGTCACCCGGAAGCCAACTTGCCGATCAAGCATGTGAACGTCAAGAAGCATGAGAAGAAGGCTGAGGGGAAGTAATTACTGATTTTCTCTCACAAATCAGAGCTCACAAATCAGAGCGGCCCTTCGCGGCCGCGGTTATCTATTATAGTTAGCAGGAAAAGGAATGATTCAGCATCCGCACCCGCGAAGGGGTGCTCTCGGTTCGCTTTTTTGACGTTCCTTTCATTCCCTCGCTATAATGTTTCTTATGCACACCCTCATCGTCATCGCTAAAAAAGGATTCCAGGACAAAGAGCTTGCGGGCGTTCGGTCAGCACTTCTTGCTGCCAATGCAACTATCACGCTCGCCAGCACAGAAACAGGCGCCTGTATTGGAAAGTTCAGTTCAACCGAACAAGCCGAAGTGGCTCTGCGTAACGTCGAGGTTGAGAACTACGATCGCGTCGTATTCATCGGTGGTCCGGGAGCTGAAGCGCTGAGTAACGATAGCGACGCCCAGCGCATTGCAGTACAAACCGTGAAAGCCGGCAAAGTTCTCGGCGCCATTTGTATCACTCCCCTCATTCTTGCCAAAGCAGGTTTGCTTGCCGGGAAAAAGGCGACGGTCTGGGATGAAAATGGGGCTCAAAAATCTATACTGGAAGCCAATGGTGCCAAATATACGGGACAATCAGTGACTGTTGATGGAAAAATAATTACCGGCAATGGCCCCGAGGCAGCGGAGGAATTTGGGAGGGTTTTTGCCGGATTACAAAACTAAAGCCTCTTCCATAGCTCTTTCCATGTCACTCTCAATGTTTCGGCAACATTCTGATCCTCGATGAGTACGGCAAAGGCTGGATAGCTTCGAAAGCTGGCGAGCAGTACTTTGTTACCATAGATATTGATTTCGGTGCGCAAGTCGCTTGATGCAGCGATAAATTTCGTCTCGCGCAGTAGACATTTGTCTTTTTCTGCAAATTGTCTGTTTTCCGGTGTATCAGTGGTGATTCCTTTAAACGGAATGCCGCGGCGCGCTCTTTCCGGCGGAAAATATTCACAGTATTCTTTTCCTAAAATCGGCCACATGTGCTTTTGGTCGCTCCAGGCAACAATCGGCTGCTTTTGTTCCAGCATGTCATTATAGATTTCCTGAATGCCAGCCGCGCCTTCGTGAAACGTCACTCTGGGTTTTTTGAGTGACCGGTTATTGATGGCCAGCAGCTGCGGCATAAAATGCTCCAGCTGATTCAGTCGCATTTTGCCAAGCTCGAGTAACTGATGAGGATTTGCCGCACTGAATAGACTGCGCTTACTCTTCTTTGTTTCTATAAGCAGCTGCCGATTCTTCAGGTGGTCGATAAAATTATAGATACTTGTGCGTTTCACTTTCGATTTCC
>ERZ724505.1540-NODE-1540-length-12493-cov-15.249638_pt1 | contig 12493 bp, 22 predicted proteins | sample MGYA00376038_ERZ724505 | MGnify/ENA primary metagenome ERZ724505 (study PRJEB28724, sample SAMN07190884) | wastewater metagenome | isolation source: effluent of sewage treatment plant in Hong Hong | place: Hong Kong | collected 2016-03-17 ... | reverse complement strand
GCATTTTCAATTATTAGCAGATTGATAAATCACATAGAGGCTACAGGCGGCAATGGCAGGTAACGTTCCCACGCTTGGCGTTCGTTTGGGATTTTAGGAAACAAATGTTTAATTTTAAAAATACAGTTCAATATGGAAACTAAAGCACAAGGGCAAGACGTCAGCCCAAATGACGCCAAACGTGTGTTACCTGCCGTTCTTCCATTCACTTATGATTGGTGGTTTGCAGTAGGTAAAAGAGCGTTTAATCTAAGGGCATATAATAGTAAGATGGAAGAAGTTTCTGAATATTGTATGCACCGTTGTTTTGACTGTCAATTGAATGGCAGGTAACGTCCGGCGTATTTGCGTCCCGCCGCCCGTATGACGCATGAATTAAAAAGAAACCGTCCGGCGGTGGCGCAAATACGTTTGTTGGTGGCATGTGCCGGGTAATAAATAAAAGTTATGAAAACAATTAAGAAAATTGAAATCGTTCCTGTATTTGTGGATGAAATCCCAGATACATTAAAACAGGATATTTTGTATGTGTGCAAGCAATATAAAACTTGCGTCCATTTGTGCTTATGTGGCTGTGGTAATCTGTCTGTTACACCAATTAATAAAACAGGATGGGTATTAACAGAAAACAACGGGAAGGTGTCATTATCTCCGTCTATTTTGAACAATAATTGTCCAAATAGATACCACTATATCCTAACGAACAACGTGGCTAATGTCGTTTAGTAGGCATTGCCACCAACGCAAGTATTTGCGCCCGTTTTAATGGCGCAAATACACTGTTATAATATAAAAAAACAAAAAGCCGTTCAAAAAATGAACGGCTTTTTTACACCCAAAAATCCAAACTATGAGAAGTAAATTTATTCCGCTTTTTCACCTTCAATATAACCAGTTTATTTGATACTAAACCAGTTTATAGAGCAGTTTAACCACTTTGCCCAGCCCTTTAGGCATGGGCAAAAGTATAGTTTAAACTGGATATTTCAATCATTTTAAACTAAATTTTTTCCACATTTTTAAAAAAATTTTGATTTTTTAAATAAAAAACGCCTTAAATTGCGTTCAATTAATCCGTACTCTTTTGAATATTGCTTTAAAAACTGGTTTGTTGGCGGCCGGTGCCGTTATCGCATACAACGCTTTGGCAAAAGGCAAAGCGGCAATGTCTTTAAATTTCTTTCCAGGTAAATTTTCAAACATAAATTTCAAGAATGGAAGCCCTACCGCTAATTTTTCAATATTGGCACAAAACAGCTCAAACCAATTTTTGAAAATAAATAGTATAGTTGGTAATCTTTACAGCAATGGATATTTAATAGGCAATGTAAGCAGCTATAATATTAATGACTTAAAACCAAATAGCGAGAGTTTTATAAACTTAAATGTAAGATTGTTTTTAATTGGCGTTGTTCAAGAATTGATTGATGCTATTAAGGGTAATGGGTTTACTCATGTAATTAATTTTGAAGGGCAAATAAATCTGAATAAATTTCAGGTGCCTTTGAATTTGAAATACACAGTAGGATGAATTTAAAAAGTTCTTTGACTTTTGATAATAAAATTTCATTGGTTAAAAAAAATCAATCAGTCAATGATATTATTATTGAAATATTATCAGCTCACGAAGATTTTTCCAGGCAGTATGATCAGATATGCCGGTATTTTTGGAGGGGAAGTGTAAAAGGTACAGCAGATTTTATATTTGATTTTTTAAAGAAAAATATCAAATATGAGATTGAACCAGAAGAAAGACAATCTGTCAAAAGCCCAGCCGCAATTTTAAACAATGTCAAAGGCGATTGTAAACATTATGCGAGCTTTGCCGCTGGTATTTTAGACGGCTTAAGGCGTTCCGGTAAAAATATAGATTGGCGTTATTGTTTTGCATCATATAGTTTAATTGATAGAGAACCGGAGCACGTTTTTGTAAAGATTAAGACAAGTAAAGGCGATATTTGGATAGACCCTACGCCTGGAAGTGAAATCGTAAAACCTTTTTGGATTATTGAGAAAAAAAAATTTGTTGAATATAAAAATAAAAAAATGCCTTTATACAGGATTTCAGGTAACACAAACGCCGCTTATATTTTAGATGATTATAAGAGTTCAGAAGATTATCAATCTTCGCCTGATTATTATAATGCTATTGAGTTGCTGATAAATTATGGCGTTATTAAATTAAACGGCGATATTGATAGTAGCCGTTTGGTTGAATTGGGGAAAATATTAAACACAAGTGAACATCGGAAAATAGTTGATGCTATGAAAATCGTAAATTCAGCCGGCAAGATTTCAGGGTTATTTAATACAATTTGGCGAGGAGTTAAAAAAGTTTCATTAGCAGTGCCACGAATGGCCTATTTATCATTGGTTTTTTTGAATGTGAGAGGTTGGGCAACAAAATTGCACAGGGCAATTTATAATGAAGATGGAACATACACTAAATATAAAGAGAGTATAAAAAAACTATGGCAAGATAGGTTAGGCGGCGACTGGACGAAGTTAGAAAACACCATTAACAAAGGTTGGAAAAAAAGGGCTGTGTTAAAAGGCATTGGGGCGGCGCCTGCTGTTCCTGCCTGGCTGGTAACAGCTTCGGCCATTATTGCGGCCATTACGCCGCTATTAGAAAGCATATTAAAAGCCCTGAATAAAAACCAGCCTATTGAAACGGAAACCGGCGAGTATTTACCTGAAACCTTACCCGAACAAGCAACTAATAAAAACAACCTAATGCCATTATTATTAATCGGCGGCGGCGTTGCTGCAATATATTTTTTAAACAAAAAAAAGAAATGATATGTATGCCTACCCTGAATTACTGGAAACGCAAAATTATTTTTCAGATAATCAAAACGAAAATTTTAATACATCTTTTGAAGATGAAACTATCAAAACTATTTACCAAGAGCCAGCACCGGTAAGAGATTATGCACCTATTGAAATTATGCCGCCTAATAAAATACAGTTGAACGAAACAAAGGGCGGCTCAATATTTGACGCCGTCAAAATATTGAATGATGAAAAACCGGATACCGAAAAGAAAAAAAATAATTTATTGATATTTGCTGGTGTGGGGTTAGCCTTATTTTTTCTGTTAAAAAAATAAACATGGAAGCGTATTTTAACATAATTGGGAAAAACTACGATACCACATTAAAGTATATTAATGATAGTGGCAAGAGTGAGTATTATATCCCTGCCGCATCTGATCAAATGCCTTATTCTGAAGTGAAAAAAAATTACAATGCACTTTTGGAACAAATAAATTTTTTCCTTGACAAAATGAACGGGGCAAACAAAAAAAGCATTGAAAACCTATCAAAAATTTTAGACATTAAAAATTCGTTGGTGGCCGATTACGAAAAAAAAATATTAGCGTATGAAAGCCAGCAAAATACCGGCGGCAATACTGGAAATTCCGGCGATGTACCAGTAAAACTGCCGCCTGAATTATTGCCGCCTGTGTTGCAAGATAAAAAGGCGATTGATAAAAAGTATTTGCTATTAATTGGAGCCGCTATTTTAGGATTTATAATTATTACAAAATGACAGCAATAGAAAAGATATCGAAGAGAGCAAAACAGATTTCAAGGCTTCATAAAAATAAAAGCTGGAAAGATTGTATTTCTTTGGCTTCTAAAGAGTATAAAGCTGGCAAATTAGGGGCAAAGGATAAAGACAGGCAAACGGGGCAAAGCATTGAATTTATTGATAAAAGAAAAAGAGCAAAGGCACCTGGTAAAAGAATTGTTATGCACCCAGACGGGAGTCGAACAGTATATTATGAACGCCGCAAAAACAGAAGCGATAAACCAGGAACGCTCACAGGCATAGGCTCAATTTATCAATATTTTAATATATCTGAAATTAACAGTATTGATGATTTGAAGAAACAGTATTTTAAGCTTGCAAAAAAATATCATCCAGACGCCGGCGGCGATAAGGTTTCATTTCAAGAACTGCAAAACGAATACGAACAACTGACAAAAAAAATATTATCAGGTGCAGAACTTAATGCAGATGAACTTAAAACAGAATACGAACTATCTGAAGCAATAATAAACGCCGCAAAAGCATTATCTAAATATCCAGATATTACGATCGAGATAGTAGGTAAATGGATTTGGGTTTCAGGTAATACTTACCCTATACGGGGCGAATTAAAGCAAGCTGGTTTTTTGTTTGCACCGGTAAAAAAAATGTGGTACTACAAAGGCGTTGAAAGTTCAGGGCGTGGCAATATGAGTATTGAAGATATACGGCGCAAATACGGCAGCAAAAATTTTAATTCAGATATGAAATATTTATCCGGCATTGGAACAATTCCAGCAAGCCAAAGAAAAAAAATAATGCAATCGCTGAAAAAAATTACTGCATTGTCAAACAGGCGTACTTCTAAAACAATTAACACAAAAGCAATTTTGAAAAAAACTTTATAAAATCTTTGCAGTCCGCAAGGCGGCGGCTGCATCATTCGTAAACTCAAAAAAAAATAAAATGGCAAAAAGACGTAAAAAAATCGCAAGAAAAAAAACAAGTCGCCGCCGCAGTGTAGGCGCACTTAATTTGAACAATCCAATGCTGAAGTATGGCAGCGTGGCGGCTGGCTATCTTTTAGGCGGTAAGATTAACAATGCAATATCTGAAGCAACGGGCGGCAAAGTGGATGAAAAAATATTGGCCGCCGGACAGGTAGGAGCCGGTTTGTTGCTTTTGACCTCAAAAAAAGTAAAGCAACCAATTTTAAAGCTATTGGGCGGCGTTTTGGCCGGTGCCGGCGTAAAGCAAGGCCTTTCAGCTTTCGGTGTTTTATCCGGTTTTCAAAACGTACCAGTCTTAGCCGGTTATCACGATGTACCGGTTATTTCAGGCTATGATACAGCAAGCCCCACAATTAACGGCTTTACAGTACCAAGAAGTCCGGCCGCCTCTGTAATGGGTGCCGTAGATGGAGGGCTTTTAAGAGATTAAATTTTTAATTTTATAACCGTCCGATTAAAAAGGACACAAAACAAAAAAAATGAACAGTACTAACAACATCAGCGCAAGAGCTGCATTTGAAAATGCAAAAAAAATGTTTTACAACGCCTTTAGGGACAAATTCGCACCAGGCGCAATGGGAGATAGCGAGTGTGCCCGTTTTGTAAACAATTTAAAACTTTCTCAAAGCGAAATCAGAACCGAAGTACAACTAACCACAACGGCTAATAACTTCACTTTTGGTTTAACCACACAGCAGAGCAGCACCGGCCAAACGGCACCATTTAACACAGAACAACGGCTCACCCTTCAGGACAGCCTTTGTGTTTCCGAATATGGTTTATTTGTTGCAAAGCCCACAAGTGCGACAGACACAACCTATGTACTCAATACATACGGAAACGCCTCTATATTTAGCACCGCAAACGTAGCGGCTGCAATTAATGGTACCCTATTTGCAAACGGTCAATTTAAAATGACTTGCAATAACGACGTATTAATTCCGGCAAGAGGGTTATTTAATCATTATTACGTACCCCAAACTCAAAACGCCGTAGGTGTAACCGCTCAAACTGTTTTCCCTATTGACCAAAAACGAGGCGCTGAAGATGGATTTATAACATCAGAACCTAATCTTGTTTTAGTGGGCAGTAAAAACTATATTCCGCAGATTGTTTTACCTGCTGCACTTGCAGCCGTAGAAACATACCAAAGAGCCGTTTTAGTGTTTAGAGGTATTTTAGCACAAAACAGTACCGTAGTATCATAATCATCAGTAAGGTTTAGGCGGCGTATGTCTATACGCCGCATTTTTTAATTTTAAAATAACAAAACGTGAATAAAGTATTAATACAGGAAGAACCACGAATTGCATCAGAACTGATCGAAGTGCCTATATCAAACGGCGCAAGCGGCAGAATAACGCTGCCAGACGTGCCGCAGCTTCGCAATCAAGGCGACCAAGTCATAGTAATTACTACTATTAGGCTAATTACTGCTAAAGTATTGCAAGCTGGTATAACGACAGGCGTAGCCACAATGCCTATTGCAGATTTAAAAAAATGTGCAATAACATTATATTCTAAAGGCTGGGAAAAAGGCCATTTTATACCATTGTTAATATTAAACGATGTTGCAGATGCAGACAGTACAACTTCATCCACAATTCCATTTAGAAACAAAACCACAAAGCTGGCTAACTGGACGGATGTCGATTGGAACAAGAGTTATATACAATTTGCAAACGGTACGGCAGCAAGTCAGGCGTCGACTATTATGTTAGAAGTTGAATATTTAAAACTTCAAAAAACAGCAACCGGCGAATATAAACAAATACAATTCTAAAAAATGGCAAGCGTTCAATTTTTCGGCATTAATGCAGTCTTACAGGCAGCAGAAAATAGAGGCTGCCCGAAGTGGGCGATTTTTCAGGGAAAACAATTTCTGTTTAAATGCGAGCTGGACACACTGGAAGAAAGCCTCGATTTTTTAGGTCAAATTTTAGAAAACCTGGAACAAAGCACCGCCGTTTATACAATTTGTTTTTATGAAGATGCCGAAAAAATTAAAGCCAATACGCCACATGATGGAAGTTTCAATTTTCGCACCATTTCAGAAACGGATAGGCAAAATATTTCAGCGAAATATGAAAGTGGCAAAAACGCAATATTTGACAAATTGCAAGCGATTGAAGATAGATTAATAATGTTGGAACAGGAGCCCGAAGATGAAGAAGAAGATAGCGGAACAATTAACGGCATTGTAAAAGGATTTTTAACTGAACCTGATAAACTTTTGCAATTAATTGAGGTAGGGAAATCTTTGTTAGGCATTGGGACCAGGAACCGACAGGCAGCGATGGCAGGAATACCAGAAAAGGAGCCGGCCGACACAATTAGTAAGGCAATAGATCTACTTTCCCAGTCTGACCCAAATTTCGCCGAACATATCCAAAAGCTGGCAAAGCTGGCAACAGAGCAACCGGCATTGTTTAAACAACTTTTAAAGATGTTAGAAAATTTTTAAAAAAATGGCAAAATATACAGGCACAATAAAACACGCATATAACAGCCAACCGATACCATACGCTTCTGTAATAGCTTATTCAGGTAAAACGAATATAGGCGGCACGGCAGCAGACGGAAACGGTAATTTTTTTTTAGAAACAGATAGCGAGGCAGATACATTAGCTATTAGTGCGGTTGGATATTCGGCATTTCGTTTTCACGCTTCAGAATATCAGCATTTATTTGAATTAGAGCCCGAAGATAAAGTAATGGATGAAGTTGTAATTATATCGCCGCCGAAATTGCCGCCACACCCACGAACACCGGCACCTACCAGCGACAAAAATAAATTGTATCTATTGGCATTAGCCGCTATTGCAATAATTGTTTTAAGCCAAAAAAAATAATGCAATGCCAATATATTCAGCAAGTCAATTATTTGACAAAAACATTTGGGTAAAAAAGAGAACAGAACTGTTAGACAAAAAGCCAGATATAGGCGGCAAGGTCATAGCAGTAGCACAGCCAGGCCAGAGGGTGGGCACTTTTTATTCATGGGTTTACAACGCCTCAAATAATTCGTACTACTGGATGATTAATGTAGCAAACAATCAATTTGTTTTTTTTAAATATGAAGAGGATTTGATTGATGGGAAAAAATTAAACGAACAGGGCGTTTTGTCAATAGAGGAACAACGGAAAAAAGACGAATGGGCAAACGCTGGATTGCCTGAAAAAATTGGAATAATTTTAAAAGACTTTGGCGGCACTATAAAAAAAATAGTCATTATTGGAGCCGTTGGATTTGGCACCTATCAACTAATTAAAGCAATCAAAAATGAGAGTAAGCAATAAATTTGACTACTTTGTAAATAATTATTTCAGCACTCAAAGAATTGAAATAATGCCATACTGCAACGGTATTACATTCACAAACTTAGGGGATACCACAATTACAGTAGATGGGATGGTTTTATATCCCGGTACCATTGGCAGCATCATAGGGGACAGCCGCACTATTGGCGGCAACGAAGGCGAAATATTGGCGAAAAAACAAATTACGATAACTTTTCCAGTGGGCGGCCTTAATCCCAATTTAGAGGTAATACAAAAAATATATGTATGAGTATAGGCTTAGGAAATATAATAGTACAGAATAAAAAAGAACCTGCCGGCGTATCTGAAGCAGAAAGCGGCCTACACATGGACGGCAGCAAAGCAAGGTTAGGGGGGATGCTCTTAGAAAACACAGATATTGATATTGACACAAAAACATTTTTTTTACAATGGGACGGAGGCGCCGGCGCCTTTTTAATAGATGTTTTTGACGACAAATATTTTTTTGGCACTATTGATGGCAGCTTTAATCTTGAAACCGGATTCATCTTTAAGGAAAACGAAGCCGCCGTTAAACTAAACGGAAATGCCGCCGTTTCAGCAAGGGGGCAAGCTGGGGTTGGAGCTGGGATTGTTTATGAATTTGGCGACGTTGAAAGCGTAAATAATGGCACCAAAATAACGATTAAAGACGATACGGAAACGGTTGAAATTACCAACGTACCAACCGGCGCAAATACAGACGACATTTTAACCATTAATGGCGACACCATAAAGCGAATACCGCAAACTATTGTTGAGAGTGGAACATATACTCCGACAATCACCAACGACGCTAACGCACAAAATATTTCCACCGATGGGCCGTGGCAATACATGAGAGTTGGCAACGTTGTAACAGTTGGCGGCAATTTTAACGTTGAGGCAATAGCGGCGGGAGGAACTCAAACAACTGTATATTTTAACCCTCCCATTTTTTCAGATTTTCCGACAGGGGTAGAGGCTGGCGGTACAGCTTGGGGAACAGTTAGTATGATAAACGGCGGCCAGGTTACTATGACATTTAGCAACACTTTGCAGTGTAAATGGTTTGCCGCTGCAAACGGGGCGGCAGATTATGTGGCAATTCATTTTACCTATTTAATTGTTGAACCATCGTAAGCATGGCAGTAACACTAAGCGAGGCAATAATAATACAAGGGGCCAGCGTTGTTTTTGCTGCTGGCATGGTATGGGCAAAGCTAACCGCCATAGATAAGCGGTTGCAAGATCATTTAAAGGAGTTTGAAGATCACCCGGCCAAAATTGCCCGCCTGGAAACCGAGATAAAAAACTTAAAAAATTTGCGCTATGAAAAAAATCATTGAATTTATTAAACGTCTTTTTAAGAGCTTTAAAAATCTTGTAAACAAATTTGTGGAACCTTCTATTTTGGTTGTTGAAGCATTGAAAAAAGCAGTAGAAAGTCCTGTAACATCAATAATTGTGAACATAATTCCAGGCAACCTTGATAATGAAATAATTTTAAAGCTCAAAAAAGTTTTGCCGGAAGTCTTGAAAGTCTTAAAAATTTCGGACGAATGTATAAAGTATGAAAGTTTGGACGAAATTGTTAGCTGTGTAGTAAGCAAACTAAAAACATATACCGAAGATGGCAGAGCCGTACAATATCATAATATTGCTTCTTTACTTTCAGTTTATTTATCAGACAAAAAAATAAGCTGGAAGGAAGCGGTACATTTAGCTGAATATACGTTTCAAAATAAATTCAAAAAAAATGCTTAGTTCATCTTCGCCCGTTTGGCTAAAATACAATAAGCACGTTTTAAAATGGGAAGGCAAAACATCTTCCGACCCACAGGACGGCGCCGCAAAATGCGTTTCACCTGGTATGATACACACAAATAAAGGCGTTACTTATTGCACATTTAAACAGTATGCGGCAAGTTTAGGAATAACGCCGGTAACACACAGCAGATTTTTAAACTTAACAGATAACGAAGTAGCAAGATTTATTTTCAAATTTTACGAAAATATACAAGGCTACCAGTATCCGGATAGCATTGCTTTATCACTGGTAGAAGCGCACTGGCTTTCAGGGCTGGATAGAGCCAAAAAAACGCTTATTGAGGCTTTACAGTCTTTTAATATGAACCCAAAAAACTACACAGATGCCATAAAGTTATCAAATGAAGTAAAGGAAAAAGAGCTTTTTAAAGCGTATAACGATATACGATATAATTTTTTAGTGAATATTTTAGGCGGTAATCCCAAATATTCAAAATATAAAAACGGCTGGAAAAATAGGCTAAATTCATTTATAGATAACTTTACACCTAACACAGACGGAGGCCTTAATTTAGGCAAGAAAATAGGCGAACAGGCCGGCAATATTGCCAAAATTAGTATTGTGGGGCTTGCCATGTATCTTTTCGGGCAAAAATAAAATTGCGTAAAAGTACGCAAACAAAATATTTCAACACGACATACATTTGAGCTAACACCAAACAAGCCAAATGAATAATATTGAAGGTGAAAAAGCGGTATTGCTTTCTGATATTCTGATTAATCGGAAATTCGATCCGAATATAGAGATCGAGCCCGAACAAATAATTTTTAAAATTGGCGGCAAAAAAATAGGTTCACTGCAAAACCTTGTTACAATTTCCGGCAAACAAAAAGGGGGCAAGACCAGGTTTATGTCCGCAGGAATTGCGGCAGCACTTTCCGGAAAATCAATATTTGAAATTGAAATACACCTGCCAGTAAATAGAAACAAGGTTTGCTTATTTGATACCGAACAGGGGAGCTATGATTTTGCCAAAACTATTAAGCAGATTAAAAAATTTTCCGGCACTATCTCAAATTTAGATGCGTATAACGTGAGAGAAGATGAACCAGCTTTGATTTTGCAATTAATTGATGAATATTTAAAAAGCAATCCAGGATGCAGCTTAATTATAATTGACGGATTACTCGATCTTTTAATTGACTTTAATAATGTTTATGAGAGCAAACAGCTAATTAATTTTATTAAAAAAATCACGAAAATATACAACGTCCTTTTGGTTGCGATTATACACAGGGGCAAAGGTAATGACACCACCATAGGTAATATAGGCAGCATGGCCGACCGGCTTGCCCAAAGCGTTTTAAAAGTTGAGAAAAATAAAGAAAAAAATACATTCATTTTGTCGTCAGAATTTTTAAGGAGCGATGAAGATTTTTCGCCGATTGAAATATTTAACGCCGGCGGCCATTGGGAGCAAACTTTCCACGAACCTGAACAAGATAAACCATTTAATAAGTCAGCCAAAGCACAGCCACAAGATTTCGATTTATTTTATCACAAAAACAAGATTTTAGAAATCTTTGAGAGCAAAGACACCGTATTAAAATATGAAGATTTAATACAGCTAATAAAAGAAGTTTACACAAATGGCAGAAATTGGGCGGTAGATTGTTTGAAATATTTGAAAGAACAAAATTTAATATTCAGAACAAAAGAAGGTTATACCGTTCATTCTCAAACAAAAATTTTTTCTTAACAATTAAAATTTAAAAACATGGAAAAATTAATCAGCTTAGCGATGGATGCAAAAATTACATCATTTGGTTTAATAACCGGCGACTTTAATAATGCCATAAACATAACCAAAGACCCTATAAATAGATTGATAGATATTTCCCCAGTAAACGTAAAAAACGAAAATACAGTTTACATATCGCTAACAAAAACACAAGCCAGAATATTATCAAAAATTCTTAAACAAATGGCAAAAAATCTATAACATGAAAAACAATATTTTGAATAAACATTTTTGCTTTATATTCAAAGGGAACCACTACCTAATAAATATAGAAAGTAAAACATATTTAGCAGGTATTTTTTCAAAGCAAAAAAAAGATGAACACTATTGTTATGTTCATCATTTAAAGTTGTTCACAAAAATAAAATCTGAACAAATTATTTGTAAAATAAAAATGGCACCCCGAAAGGTGCCAGCGATTTTTACCGCTTTTTCACAACAAAAATAAAAAAAAATCAATATGCCAAAAAAATTATTTACTGCAATAATCTATTGCACACAGCCCCAACCAAACGGCAATTTTTTTCTAAAATTTAGAAACATAAGCAACCTGGATAAATTTTGCAAATTTGCAAAAAAATTCAACGGTGCGGCGTACATAAATTTTTACGACAAAGAAACCAAAAACTATATCAATAGAATTTATTTGAATTGAATAATATTTATATTTTCCAATAACGGTTTTGCGTTAGTGCCGTAATAGAATTACTAATGCTCAATATTTAAACTAAAGTTCAATGGAAAGATTAAGCACAAAAGATACACTGTCGCAGGCATTACGCAAAACCGATGGTACCAGCAGTTTTATTCCCCCCGATGCTGACGATGTGTGTTGGCAAAATGGGTCTGAAACGTTCACTCGTAAAGAAGTAGCACATCTGTTATGGACACAAATTGCAATGATAAGTAACGACCTAAAAACCAATTGTGGAAAGGATTTAACGGAAGAGATGTTTGAAATACTAAAGTTCCCTCGCATACCGCAGTTCTAAAAATTGCTGGTAACGGTTGGCGGCTTTGCGATGGTGGGGTTTTAAGGCTCAAATGTTCAACCCACAACTAAACTTAAATAGA
>ERZ724505.1539-NODE-1539-length-12497-cov-15.051599_pt1 | contig 12497 bp, 17 predicted proteins | sample MGYA00376038_ERZ724505 | MGnify/ENA primary metagenome ERZ724505 (study PRJEB28724, sample SAMN07190884) | wastewater metagenome | isolation source: effluent of sewage treatment plant in Hong Hong | place: Hong Kong | collected 2016-03-17 ... | reverse complement strand
GTTGAACAACTGCAACGGATTGTGAATGGTGAAAATCCTGATAAAGTTTTTGGAGGTGTGGAGTGATTAGTGTAGTTAAAAATATGGATTGCATGGATGCAATGAAAGAGTTCCCTGATAAGTATTTCGATTTGGCGGTGGTTGACCCGCCGTATGGGATTGGGGGTGGAAGCAATACTAAATTTAGCGTTTTATGGGATGACTATACCCCTGACTGCAATTATTTTACTGAGTTGCTCCGTGTTTCAAAAGACCAAATAATATGGGGCGGTAACTATATGGCAAAAAACATTCCATTCAATTCAACTCATACAATAGTATGGGACAAGGAAAATGGCGAAAGTTTCATGTCTGATGGAGAGATAGCATTCACGTCATTCAAAAAAAATACGACTAAATTTTTTAGGCTTTTTTGGATGTCAAACATGATGAAACGAGAAGAAAAGCCAATAATCCACCCCACCCAAAAACCCGTTGCATTATACGATTGGATATACAAAAACTACTTACCGCAAGGCGGTAAAGTAATTGACACACATTTGGGTAGTGGCAGTAACCGCATAGCCGCATACAAGGCGGGCAATATAGACTTTTACGGCTATGAATTAGATACGGATTACTACAACGCGCAAGAGAAACGATTTGCAGAGTTTACTAAAACAGAAAATTTGTTTGTTCCTACAGTTACTGTAGCAACCGAACAAATGGAGTTGCTTGATGCCTAACCTACCCCTCATAGCGGCAGCTGAATTGGAATTGCGTAAACGGCGCAAGGCAATTTCCGCAACGTATGGTCTAAGTAAGCCAATTATTGTTAGGGATTACGAACACAGTTTAACGTTTGATAAACATACACTCAAATACAAAACAATTTCCGCAAAAGGTCACAAGCTGTATTTGTCAACACGTGAATTTCAGGAGACGTTTTTTGGTGGTGCTAAAGGTGGTTCCAAAACAACAAGCGGTATTAAATGTTTTGCGTCGGATATATCGCAGTACGAGAACGGTGTGTTTGTTGCTATGCGGCGAAATTGGCAGGATTTAAAACGCACAACTATTCCATCATTTGAGAAATTTTTCCCACCTGAGTTGGTGGTGCGTAAAACATCGGATGTATGGCACTGCGTAAACGGTAATCAGATTTGGTTTTACTATGCAGATGTTCGCCTTGATAACGATTACGAACGCATGAGAGGTCTTGAAGCAACGGCGATACTTGCAGAGGAAGCAACACAATTTCCGCAACTGTTTTTCGAGAATGTTCCTACACTCATTAACCGTACCATTGCCACGCATATTGATACGGGTGAACCACTCAAAGGATATATCATTTACACGGCAAACCCTAAGCCGGGACAGCATTACTTAAAGCGAATGTATGTGAATGATAAGACAAAGGTAATTGGCGATGGTGTGCATAACTTCATTCAGGCATTACCCGACGATAACCCCTACGTATCACCCGAACAAATAGATAGTTGGTTCACATCGGCAAGTATTGAGCTTGTGCGTATGCTTCGCAAGGGGGAGTGGGATGTCGAGGAGTCCAGTTTTGTCATCGTCCCGACAAATACGATAGAGAAACTTAAAACCCGCATCGTGGACCGTCGTGCTGTGTGCGGTGGTATTGACGTTGGCTTGGGTGCGCCTGACACAACGCAAGCGTTCGGTGTAAACAGCAAGGGGCAATTCTACTGTGATACTGTTATCACAAATCCCGATACAATGAAACAGGTTGAGATGTTATCGCCGTTTGTTCAAGGTATTAAGAACAACAAAGGGCAAGTGTACATTGATGCCTCCGGTGTTGGTAAGGGGTTGTACGACCGCCTTGCCGAAAAGTTTGGAACACTCACTGTTGTAGGTGTCAACTTTGGCTCCTCACCCGAAGAGGAGAAACACAAGAAAACAAATGTTGCTTATCAGAACCGCCGCGCTCAATTGTACTTTTGGCTCCGTCACGCTTGCGAGGATGCTATCAATAGTGATAAACCGGAACTTGGTTTTGATGAAAATGAAGAGGACTTGTTTGAAGAACTTGAGAATACGTACTACGACAATGATATTGATAAAGTACGCATTGAGCCAAAGGACAATATCAAAGACCGTCTTGGACGTTCACCCGATAAAGCGGACGCGGTTGTTCTTGCTAACGCCGCATGGCGTAAGTATGTAAAGGTTCGTGACGTGAAAATTCCAACAGTAAAAATTGCTATCAATAACAACAATCAATTTTCAACATTTGCAGGATATTAAACTATGCTACCGAAAAGAAAAGTCCCACAAATAACCCCCACTAACTCCGAGGCATTGAGTAAGGATGTTGCACGTGGAATAAACGAATCACTTGTAACAGAATTTGGTATGATGTCTATATTACCAAACCCTGACCGTGTACTACGTAAAGCAGGGGTACTTGATACTGCATTGGATGAAATGGAGTCCGACCCACATATCAAAAGTATGTTGCGCATACGGCAATCAGGTGTATTGAGCTATGAATGGGATATTGCACCGGGTAACGCAAAGCCCGAACACGTTGGTATAATTACAAAGTATCTACACAGCACCAACCTTTATACCTTGATACGTGACGTGTTGAAGTGTGTACGCTACGGATACCAACCGATAGAACTCATATACGATAACTACGGCGATGTGTGGCTCCCTGAGTGTGTAGCAAAACCGCGCTATTGGTTTTCGTTTGATATGTTTGGCAATTTACATTATACCGAAAACAGCGACTTAAAAAAGCGTTTAGTACGTAGGTACGACCGCAAGCCCGCCGAACCTGACGAGATGCAGTACAAGTTCCTTTGCCCGCGCTATGAAGCAAGTTATGATAATCCATACGGTGAGTCTGTGTTGTCGTTGTGTTATTGGAATATGCTATTTAAGAAAACAGGGAAGAAATTTTGGGCGCAATTCACAGAGTTGTTTGGGTTTCCTCTTGCGGTTGCTGAATATATGGAGGAAATTGGTGGAGATGAAAACAAAGTGAATGAGTTTTTGTCGAACCTTATCAACATGGCTAAGAACCGGGTAATTGCATTACCTAAAGGCAGTTCGCCAAACTTCATCAACGGCAATGTTACAGGCGCGTCGGACTTATATCAAGCGTTTATCAATGATGCGCGTTTAGAAATTACATGGGCTATTCTCGGGCACAATGCGCTGAATCAAAGTACATCGGGCAAACTTGGAAATGAGGATACAGCATTGGAGGTTGCGTCGTGGGTTATTAAAGATGACGTTGCTATCGTTACCGAAACAATCAACGAACTAATCCAGTTCATTGCTAACGTAAACGGATGGGTGTATGATGAGTTGCCGCGCTTTTATATGTACGAAAAAGAGGATGTACAAAGTGAATTGATTGCATTGGATAAGACGTTGTTTGATATGGGTGTACGGTTTACCAAAGATGGTCTTGCAGAACGATACGAATTGAACCCGGAACACTTCGACCTATTAAGTCCCGTATCTGTACCGGCTGCAACATTCGAGGCACAAAACGATGTTGACGCAATGTTGGAACAACTGACGGCAAAAGATGGTGATGCTTTGAATGGTGTTGTTAAGCAAGTACAGGATTATATTGCAAACGCATCTACATTTGAAGAGTTAAAGAAAAACGTAAGCGGGTTATTGAGTGATATTGATACGTCAGCACTTGAGGAGGTACTGTATCGTAGTATTGCGGCAGCGCGTTTGCATGGTAGGTACACAGCACAACAGGAGGTGTAATGACAATCTTTGATTTTCAAACTGCAACCAATCAAACGCCGCAAGATGCTTTGAAGTTCTTGAAGAAAAAAGACCCGGCGTTGACGTGGACTTCTGCTGAGTTTGCAAAATGGACTGATGAGGCGCGTGCTGAATCGTTTACGATTGCAAAGGTAACGGCGTTGAATGTAGTACAGGATATGTTGGATATGGTTTCAAAAGCAACTGAAACAGGGATGACGTTCTACGACTTTAAGAACAATGTAAATGATATGATGCAAAGTAAGGGGTGGAGCGCAGGAGACAGCAAGAAACTAACACCATCCCGTTTGAATCTTATCTATCAAACCAACTTGCAAACTGCGTACAATGCAGGGCGTGTAGCACAACAGAAAGAGGTTGCAAAGGCGCGTCCGTATTGGCAATATAACTCAGTTGTTGACGGCAGCACTACCGATGGGTGCAAAGGGTTGAATGGTGTTACATTACGGTACGATGACCCGTTCTGGAATAATAACTACCCACCGCGCCATTTCCATTGTAGGGCAAGCGTAACAACGTTAAGTGAACGCGAATTAAAGCGGGATGGAATTGAGCTTACCAATCCAAAAGATGTTGCAAAGGTTGAGCCGTTGGATGGTTTTGGTGGTCAACCTGACGCGGGCTATGTTCCCGATAAAACAAAGTATGATGCAAAGTTGTTTAAAACATTCGAGAAACTACTGCCATGAGTAAAGAATACGATGAGTTTGCAGAAGAGTTCGGACGGCTTACAAACAGTGCTGTATTGAACCGGGACAATCTTATGTTTATCGGTGAAACCCTGCGGCGTTCAGTGCAGAAAAACTTCGAGGAACAGGGGCGCGTGGGTGAAAAGACCGAAGGCGTGTGGTCAGGCGGTGGTGGTCATTGGGTTGACTTGAAGCAATCAACAAAGAATCAACGTTCAAAACGGAATAAGTGGCCGGGCAAAATTTTACAGGTGTCCGGCTCTTTGAAGTCATCTATCAATTACACTGTGTCGGGTGATACGGTTACGATTGCAAGTGGTAAAGAGTACGGGGAGTATTTGCAGTATGGTACTGTAAACATGGCTCCCCGTCCGTTCCTTATGTTGCAGAATGAAGATGTTACCGAGATAGAGGATTACTTTGCAGATTATCTTGCTGAGAAGTTGGGGTAGTTATTCTTCTATTAAATGATATTCAAGAATACAATCTGCCTCATTGTCGGATGCAATGAAGCAAAACCACTCTACACTGTATTGTATATTGTGTAAATGCACAACATCCCCTATACTTAATTTAACCCCGTAATTATAGGTGATCGCAACGGTATCGGTTTTAGGGTCATACCAATATCCTAAGTCTTTGAACTTTGCGTTATAAAAATCTTCAATAGATTCATATTCTGTTTTATCTATCTCAGCGTGCATATAAACAGAAATATTAAACATTGTTTTCATACTCACTCCCTATTGTATTGTGTTAATCAATCGACCTGTGTAATCGTAAATACTTCTGTAACTCATAGTACAATTTTGCCGCTTGTTCAACCGTCATTTGATAGGTTGTGTGTGGCTCTACGTTATCAAACGTTTGCTCTACAATTTGCGCTTTCACCGGGTACGTTGTTGATACGTTCCCGTCCTCTTCTATTTTTATACTAATTGTTCCCATAAGTATATTCTCTTGTTTGTAAATAACACTAAACCCAAACTCAATACAGCTATCCTGTACATTATCTTTTATTATTATCGGTACTCCGCATACTTCGTCGTATGAGTTATTTGGCTTTTGTGACCTGTATCTTACGTTCGCATAATTCTTTGCATAATCCTCTATATATTTTTTTGTTGCCTCATTCATAAGCAGGTACGATGGTGTTACTGGATGTTCATCTAAAGCCCTGCGTATTGCATGAAATGGTCGTGGTTTTATGTAAATAGTCATACTCACTCCCTATTGTATTGTGGTAAGTTCCGCACATTATGCTCATGCTTTTCCAGTTTATCAATCTCGTGTATCTGTTTGCTTGCAAATATAATCTGTGAAACACCATACACCATAAACAGCGTGTTGAATATTGCAAGTACGGTTTGTTTGTTTACTGTGTAGATGTACAAATCGTAACTTATGTATATCACAAATACAAGTGATACAAGTAACAGCCGTGAGTGGAGGTTTTTTAGCGGTTGATAGTTTGTCATTGTGTGTCCTTTGGTTGTTTAATTACTTGAAAAGTTGTGTACAGTAGCGTGATGCCATCTACCGATAAATACCCGTTTTCTATTTGCGTACCATCCGAAAAATAATCAGTAAGAATTTTTAATACATCCTCACGAAACATGTGTTGTTTATGTATTCCAAACTTACCGTCTTTTTCGTAGCTGAGTTTGTTGTTATCAATATCAAAGAGTAGTCTCAAATCTGATATTACAGTATCGTAGGGTTTAATCATATCAGTTATTTACAAGTTCATCAATCCCGCACCGCTCTTTTATCGCCTGCATGATGTTGCAGCGAATCTCAACGTTATCTCTAAACATCACACGCTTTGCCTGTTGCGTTCTTATCCGGCGTTCGCGGTTTGCGTTTAGTAGTAATTTACAAAGTTTGTTTTTCATTACTTTCCTCCTTTAATAATTTTCTTACCAATCGTTCTGAAATACCGAGATGCAACGCAAGGTGTTTTGCGTTGGTCCCGTTGAATTGTTGTTTTACGTAGCGTTTAACTAACGGTTGTATTGACTCCGCACGTGGTACGTAGATATTGATTCCACCGCACGATGCAATGAGTTTGTGTACAGTCTCCATTCCGCACTGTTCCGCTACTATGATTAAGGCATGGTCGGGCTGTATGGATTTGATGTCATCAAGTGTTACGCTCTGGATGAGTTGTTCGCGTTGGTGTTGGGTCATCATTCACTCCGTTGATTCTTACTTGGGCTGTCCTGCCACGTTGGGGAGTTCCTCTATTTGGTGGGGCGTTGGTTCCGTTCATACTCCATAACCTCAAAAGCACGTTGTGCATCTTCAAGGTAAAAACATACAAACGCATATCCGTTTGCTTTGTGTACTTGTTTGATGTTGTACACTTGTAAGGGGTCGGGTGTCTCGCCAATACGTTTTACTTCTATTGTGAAAAACAATCCGTAATAACATCCTACAATATCAAGTACCCCTGCTTTGTTTGCTTTTAGCACCTTAAATACGTAGGTGTTCGGCTGTTTCTCTATCCACCGTAAGATTTTTGCTTGGTGGTGGGATTCTAAGTATTGGGTTTTGGGTTCGCTCATATATCCTCCTATAACCATTTTGGCGGTTTGGTTTCTGTATCGTTTAATTTATCTCCAATCCATGCAAGGGTAATAATTAAGACTGCCAACCAGCTAAGAAATGAAATTGCAAATGTAATAAGTACATCTTTCCAGGTATTGCTACCTACCCCATAAAATGCACTCTGGTAATTACGGAGCCACTTTAATAACTTGTACGCCACCAGATAACCCACTATATAAATTGTTATTGCTATCATACCTCATAATCCTTTCTAAAATAGTTTAGTGTGTAGTCTTTTTTATTGAGTACCGCCTCATACACCTTATGCTCAATCCCATCCTTTGTAAACAGCCAGTGTACAACAGCGTCTTTTGTGCGTGTTAGTGTTTGCATCCTTGCCCGTGCTTGCCAATACTGTTTGGAACTAAAGTCTATGTTGTACATGATCAGGTAATCGGCTGTTGATAGGTTCACGCCCTCACTACCGGCTTGGATTTGGGATATGAATATCAGCCCGTCGGAATTGTTGAACTCTTCCGGTGACTCGGTGATGTTGCTGAACACTTTGCGGAGTGCGTCTGCCTCTGCCTGAAATTTGTAGTATATGGCAATACGCTTGCCTTGGTAGTTATCCCGGATGTATTGTGTTTTGGTAAGGTCTAATACCTTACGGCTGCCATCATCACAGATAACCGTACCTGAGTAGATTTGGTGGAGCTTGTTTTGAACTTTTACCGCGCTATCGGCTACAATAGCGGTTCCGTCCTTGAACGTAAACACTCTATCCTTGCAAATCGTTTTTGCGAGGCGATAAATGCGCGGGTCGGGATTTACTTCGATTATATGCTCTTTGACTTCGTGTTGGGCAAATCCGGCTTCCTGTTGGGTAAATGAAATGAAATACTTTGTAAGCGTTTCATCTATTTTGTCCTTTTTGGCTCTGTCATAGTCGTTTATCATGTACCCGTTGATTTTACGCGGCCGTACATCCACGTAATCTTTTGCCCAACGGTAAAAGTTTTTATAATCTGCAAACGGGCTAAACGGACTCACGGCAAATTGATGGTACAGTTGCGAATAACTCTCGGGGCTTGGTGTGCCTGACATTAGTATCACATAAGCCCGGCTACATATCTCTTGCAGCATCTTGAACCGTTGCGATGGCTTAGGGTACGCCCCGATTGAGTGCGACTCATCAATAATTACCACGTCCGGGTAATAGTTGATGGTGTGGAGTTGTTCAAAGTTTGTTACTTTGAGTTGGTAATCGTACTCGGTTGTGCTAAAGTCATCATCAATGCTGCTTATGGCTTTTTTTTTGGTTGCAAATAGGACATTCTTTGCACCGATAAGGTCAGCCGTTTTTAGGGCTATATGCGTTTTGCCTACCCGCATTTCTATTGAGTAGTACACGATGCCGTATTTTTTTAGGATTGCGTGTCCTTGCTCTGCAAGCTCGAGTTGGTAAGGTCGGAGTTGGGTTGTTACTTGCATCTGCACTCCTGCCATTCGGTGCCGTTGTAAACTTCGTATCCACTAAGCCCACCATAAGGTATTCTAACTGCATTAAGAGAATCTCCTGTTAATTTATCTTTTGCGTAAACAATACCTAATCTGTCTATCTTAATAATTTTAGCACGTGCACCGTCAGCCCATGAATTTTTCCTTATCCACTCCGCATCCATCGGCACATCTTCGGGCTTGTTCCAGTAGGGTTTTTCGGGTTCTTGTTTCGGCAAAAAATATCCTTCGGGTTTATCGGTGAAGTAGGTAATATGTTCGTAACGATTAAAGTAATTAGCAACTTCATGTATTGTAGATGCTGGCGATAAAAAATATATGCCGGGTTGCTTGCTACCTTCCTCCAACGCCTCAAACTCTTCATCACTCAAACACCGATAACCTTTGATTTGGTCAACTGTAAGTTTTTCAGGATTGCGCTCTGCTGTCATCATTGTATTCTCCATTCTTGTTGGTAATTAAATTCTCTAAAAAACAAAAATTCATTTCCTCCCATCCAGATAACACCCCATTCGTTTGGGGAGGTTTGGATATGCTTTGGCGCGAATCGGGAGCGGAGGAACCGTTCCTTAATTTCGCCTGACAAAATGTCAGGTGGGGTCGGTTTTTCGGGGGTGTTTTGCATGATTCGGTTGTTAGTGGTTGTCAGTGCTTTTTTAGAGCATTAGCAACCCGTTAAGTTGTTTATTTTGTTTGTACTTGTGTCGTTCAAATAGTCGGGTTGTCAGTGGTTGCTGCGTTTTTTATATACTTACCATTTTATGGGTTGTCACGTATTGCTCATATACCTATATATCATTTTTAATTATTATAGTAAAAGCATTAGCAACCTGACAACCATTTTACGTAACCCTATATTCTGTTTGCACTTAATTGGGTTGTCAGTGGTTCAAAAAAGCATTAGCAACCCATTAGCAACCAATACCATTAGCAACCCTGAAACCACTCTTTAACTTGCCATAACAGATATAAACCACTAAAAAAGGTTGTCAGTGCTTTTTAGCATTAGCAACCTTAGAACAAACTTTCCTCGGCTGACATTTCGCGCTTTACTATCTTTACATAGTATCCACGAACAGCAACACCCCCCACTTTCCGGGCTATTTTCTCTATCCTCCTACTCGCCAAAATCTGCCTCATTTGTTTCCTCATATAATCTATATTCATAGTCTTTAAGGCAGGAAAATCCTCTCTCAGTTTGTCTTGCAGTTGGGTAGGTGTCATAAAATTCAAAGCATCTTTTTCACTGTCAGCTTCAACATGATTCTCAATAATTTCCTCAAGTAATGTCTTGCTCCTGTACGCATCATTCACCGCATTGATTTCCTCAATTTCTTTACCATCAAACCAATACTTTTCCCCCTTCTTCACCGCCGCCAAACATTGCGCGTACACTTGCTCGAGATTAACCGTCTTTTGTGCCTCCAAGTCAATCTCAGCCGCCTCAATTACCAAGTACCGCCTGTTGCCGGTGTCATCCGTTAGAAACTCGGACTTATTCACCGAACCACAGAAACTTGCACGACGTGTAAGTGTTTCAGCGCGTCTGGCAAACGGTTTCCGCACGTTTATATGCTTCATGGTAATAATAGACTTAATCTGCCCCAACTCATACCGGTTCATTGTCTCAAGTTCATCCAGATTAATAAGCCACATTGAACTTATCATAAGCAAGCTGTCTTTATTAGCCGGATCAATAGCCCCTACAAACACGTAATCCTTGCGTAAAACCGACGGCGTAATGTTATTCAGCCACCGTGTTTTACCCACGCCTTGCTCTCCCTTAATAACTAACACCGTATGATTTGGTTCTTTGCCGTGATGGGTTGCAGTGATGCCAATAAGCCACCGCCGTAGGTACAACTCCCACTGCTTGCTGTGTGACTCTATCGGCTTTATGGTGCTGCTTAGGTGCGCAATATGGTCTTTGCCGTCCCACGCTGGAAGCGTAGAATAATACTCACTAAACGCATCAAATTTCGGGCTTAGGTAGGCATTGATTAACCGCCGGAACACTTCTACGTTGATTTTGGTGTGTTGGGTAAAGTCGGACCATAATAAATCCTCCTCAAAATCGGTAAACTCCTGCCACTCTTGCTCACCATGCCACAAGATTTCCAAACAACCCTTAATAATGTTCTTACGCAACTCACAAACAGACTTTACAAAATCATACACATCTTGATACTGCCTGTTCTTCATTGCCTTATCAATCGTGGTTCCGTCCTCGGTAACCTCCATCGTTGACAACGGACGCGAACCGTATCCTTTAGCATACAGCTCTTTCGCCGCTTTCGAGAAATCGCCCCTGTGTTGCAATTCGGTAAACAACCCAAACAAACTGTACGTGGTCCGGCTATCAAGAACTGACTTTAACTGTGAGGATGAGGTAAACACGGCAAACTTGCGGGTGTCTTTATTCCAAACACCCGATACACCCTTATCTTTACCGGGACGCGTCCAATACTCGGTGTTCCCGCCATTACGGTATAATTTCCACCCTGCCGCTTGCAGAACGTCTGCATGGTCCCCTCGTTCGTTGTAATCAGCACCCGGGCGTGTACCATTCTTATCCGTTGTTGCTGCCGTCTGTTCCCCAATAGGCACTAAGTCCTCGGTGTATTGGTTCAAAGCACACGCACAACGTATAATACAATCCCGCTCTTGCTCTGTTAGTACGGGCAAAGCATCCCACGCGCCTTGAATGATACTATAACCATCGGATGGATACACCAACGCATAACCACCCTCGCCGCGTGTCTCAATCAACACCTTAACCGTATCAAACTGGTTCGCAGTAAGCTCATCCGGTGTTGCACCGCGTCGTGCAAGTTTCTTATTACCCATCACGTTTGACTCGGTGCGATAAACAAGATGGAAACCGCCAGACGGTGTCTGCTGAATCAATACGCGGTCAAGTACACCCGGTAACTCATCCTCAATAAACGCATTGAGTGAGTCCCACAATGTACCATCCACATCATACTTACAATCAACATCCACAATCTCCAAACCACCCGACACCTCACCGCATACAACAGCAACCGCCTCTGCACGTTTAAATACGTCCGCAACCTCCAACACCGACACAATCTCCGTTTGGTATTGTTTCCATTTACCAATAGGAGTCTTATCTGCCTTGCATGGTATTACCGACACATTCAACGCCGCCAGATACTCTGCCTGCCGTATTATTTCATTATTTTGCATTTGTAGGTTCCAATCCTATAACTATATCGGGTGCTTGCCATCGCCAAACTTAAAGCCCCCTTTGTAATCAGTATATCAATTTTCGTGAAGTATGTTGTTTAACGATAGCAACTCATCCTTAAACTCCAACACGCATTTTTTACCACTGTCATCATAAAAACACACATACACCTCTTGCAGAGTGCCACCTCGCCAATTTTTATAGTCACGGGTAAATCTCACAACATCCTCAATTGCTTCTCCGTGCCACCATTGCGCCCATGTTGATATTTTCCCGTCTTTACGAGTACATACTAACTTTACAAAATCTTTTTTTACCGTTACTAATCCGGTATCTAAAACATTATTCATACTCACTCCTTAATTTTTATACACTTAACTAACTCTTCCAATTGTTGCTTTGTTAGAATTTCATCCGTGCGAATTGTCATTTCAACACTTAAAGGATTAAACCCGTCAAACTCTAACGCATCTTGGTTTGATTGTTGCAATTCTTTCTGTGTAAAAAAATATAATCGCCGTTCAATTCGCATAAATGAATAAGCATATTTGTACTCCTTAATAATTATTTGCTATCGCCTGACCGCACCGTGCGGGGGCGGGTGTTTGGTTGCGTGAGGTTTGCGGAAATAACGGCTTTGCGCCAATACAGCCGTAATGGGATATATTGTGCAACGGCATAACGGTTTAGCGGTTATACAGTAGTTGTAGGCAATTAGTTTGCTACGATTCTGCATTACCGCCACAGTATCCGCATTT
>ERZ724505.1538-NODE-1538-length-12503-cov-6.765103_pt1 | contig 12503 bp, 18 predicted proteins | sample MGYA00376038_ERZ724505 | MGnify/ENA primary metagenome ERZ724505 (study PRJEB28724, sample SAMN07190884) | wastewater metagenome | isolation source: effluent of sewage treatment plant in Hong Hong | place: Hong Kong | collected 2016-03-17 ... | reverse complement strand
TTAGTTATACGTCTTAATGGTTGACGTATAACGTCATTCCTTTACACTTGTATCTATTCCATTACGGAATGGCTACTAACCCGTGTCATATGACACATAACTTGAGGTAATACAAAATGGCAACTTTCAACGCTACTTACAACTTCCGTGTGGTTACTGCGGAACAAGAGAGCAAAAAGCGCAATGGCCTCTCTCCCGATCAACTTGAAGCAATGGTTGCTGCCGGTAAGACGGAAAAGATCGTGGAAGGCGAGAAGGTTATGTATCGCCGTAAGCCTATCGCTGCCGCACTTCAAGTTCCTTCTATTCTTGACGGCATCACCGACCCGCTCATTATTGAACTCGTGCAGAACGAAGTTAAGGACTACATTCGCGCCGTCGTGATTGATGTTTACAAGGAGGGTGAAGGATTGCCGGCGCATGACTGGGAGTCAATTAAGCGCTGGCGTGAAGAAACGGGTCGTCGTACTTCGGATGAACCGGATTACTCGGACGAAGACCTTGCTAAGGCCGCCGCTATCTTCACGGCGTATTGGACGCACCAAAGCAAGCCGCAAGTCGGGGAGTTGTTCGCCGCACTTTGCATGAAGGCTTGTGCGTGGGGAGATGTCAAAAAACTCTGCACCCCGAAGGGTACTACCATTACGGAAGAAATGGTCACCAAGTACCAGAAGAAGTTCGCGGAGGTTGCTGCGGGTCTCAAGGAAGATCAGCCGGAAGAAGCTAGCATCCTGCAATTCCTTGCGGACAAGTTGGAAAAGCACGCTAAGGAACGGTTTGTTGTGGTGGACGCAGCCGCTGCATGGTAAGCGCCGCGTAGTACATAACACGTAGTAAATAACCCGGTATGGTTCGCCCTGCCGGGTTTTTTATTGCCCGTGTTTCCTGTGCTTCCTGCATTCACTGCTATCCACTTCTATCATTACATGTGACTACATGTGACTACTATCCACTACTGGTAACTAACACAGGGACATGACGTGACGTGACGTGTAACTTTCTGTGTCAAAAGTGTGAAAAGTGTCAAGTGTGTAGGGGGGAGGGGGTATGGGGTATAACTACCATAACCTATACACCATGTACCCTACACTATGTAGGCACTATGTACTTACTACCCTGTAGTACATACTACTTACTCCTCCTCCCTGTAGGATATACTTACTACCCTATATAGGTATATATACCTGTTACTTATAAAAAATTAAAAGCCCTTAATAATCTACGCATAGAGCGTTGTTAGGACGGGGTAGTTACTTACACACATGAATATGTATAGGGTGTATTAGTTACATATACATAGATATATACATGGATGTTAGTACCTGTGGATGGATAGGTACACATAGGTATGTTAGTACTGAGGGATATAAGGGGTGGGGTACACTTTTGACACTTTTGACACTTTTCACACAGTAAGTACTGGCGACTCTTTCCCTCTCTCCTATGTACTTACCCACGTAAATACTTCCGCACTTCCGCACTTATGTACTTATGTACTTACGTACTTCCACACGTCCATAACTAACACACATGCCTATTGACTTTCCCTTTGCGTTATGCTATACTGGTAAGGATAAGTGGAAAAATCACAATTTTTTATGACTTCCACTAGGGACTGTAAGTTACTCCCCACAACGCTATCAAGCACAACACACCACAGGAACAACACTATGAACACTTCCGCCAGCACTCACAACACTATTACTAACACTCGCGTATCTTGCCCCTTCTCTGGAATTACTTATTCTATAAGTACTTCCGTACCAGTGCTCACAACTAACGCTCCTGTGTTTTCCGTTCATCCACTTATTAACGCACATCTTTCCCAAGTACTCTCCTATGCTAGTACCCCACTAAAGACTTTTGCACTCTTGTATTCCCTGCGTTCCTTTTCCCTTATGGAATATACATATTGCAAGGCATTCGCTGGAACGGATGTTAGCGATGACGTACTAGAAACACTGTGTCATGAAGTTAATACACGCTTGCAACGTTGTGTTACTAAGATTATTAACCTCACGCAAAAGGAACGCGCACTTCTTCCTCGTATTCGTCTTCACAAAAGCACTCTTGTGCAAGTACGTAATTATTGCGATGCTCTGGAAGTAGCACTCTCTACACAGGATGCAGCAGAACAGTTCCTCGCAACTACTACTCCCGGACAACGCCGCGCACATATAGCGCAAAAGATTTCTCATACTTCCGCAATAATAACTCACCTGAAGTGGGCGGAGGAAACACTCATTACCCGCACAACTGACTTCAATGTTACTATCAGTGCTAACATGCGTGCAGCCGTAGAAGGCAAGAGTAATATCGTTGTCATGAAAAAAGTACGTGACTACCTTATGGATAACCTGCCGGAAACACGTGTAGAAGATAGCATCCGTAAGGACGCTATTATCTATGCAATTGATACTCGTATCGGTGAGAAAGTAGCATCCTTCGGTCAGGGTGGATTACTTAGTGCGGAAGAAAGGGAAAGCGCTCGTGCAGTTATCTCTCGTTATAGCGTACTTGATGAAGTACCAAGTAACATCCAAGCACTTGAAGCAATGACTTCCGCAACACTTACCAAGGAACCTGTGCGTAGTGACTATGCAAATAACTTGGATTATCTTGTCGCTAAGATGGCATATAAGGCAGCACTTGATGTTTAAGTTAATGGGTTGTTACGTACATAGGCGACCGCTTGCGAGTCGCTACTGTCGTTTTCCTTTGCACTCCCTCGTAACTACTTGCATCCTTCGTAACTAGCAACTAACTCCCTCATAACTAACTAACCAACTAACCCAACTAACTAACTCACGAGATAACTACCATGCACACTTCTCCGGAACTATTTTTCCACCACGTACTGTCCTCAACAGCAGTTCCAGTACTCCAGCAACTATTAACGGGCCTGATTGAACTAAGAACTACTCGCACACACGAATGGCTCGGAATATGTGACAACTTGCAATACAAAGTAGTTTCCAACACTGATTCCAGCAGAGTACTAGATTCAGCATTTCAAGCATGGCCTAAGTTCTCAGGCACAATCCTATTCCCAGTACCATCCGGAGGCACATCCATACTCCACCCGGCAACAACTTTCAATGCACACAAGTGCGCTAACAGAAGCATGTGGGATGTTAATACCACATACGGAGCATTGAGACACGAACTACTTGAGTTCATAATAACCTCCATCGAAGCTGAGCTAGCTCTAAGAACTTCCGCCACTGCTACTAACTCTCAAGACTAACTACCAAAGGTGACTACCATGAACACCGCACAGATCGCATACTTCGAGTTCCGCTACACTGACTTACTTGCACACTCGCTGGAGAAGTTATTTCCAGTTCCCATGAATACATCTTACTTCGAGGAACAGGACTTACTTACCCCCGCAACAATCATGTACTTCGTAGCAACGGTGGCATTCACTAACTACAGGAAACTGAATAGTGCAGGGTATATTAACCTTACCCCATACATGCACGGCACTCTGGATTACTACTTCGTTGACGAAGTATTCCCTTCCTTTGAAGACATCTACGGAGCATGACTACCATGGACGAGTACATTATCTACTACCGCATGGGCGGTAATGGACAAGGAGCGGAAACAGTATTCGCTACCAACAAGCGAGCAGCAACAACTATCTTCCGGCGCACATGCAAGCAACGCAATGTCGAGCGGACAATTACCAGAATTGTTGTCCTTAGTGACGAGGAGTAGTTACTTAGCATACATACGTGCATACGTGCATACGTGTGTATGCGCTAGTAGTTACTCGTCGCAACGCACAACTCCCTTGGAGAAATAACAATGGCAACACTCGCACAGATCATAGCAAAGATGGCAGCAGCTAATGCAGCAGCTTCCGCAAAGGCAACTTCCGTAATTCCTGCCCACGTGAACGAGGAACCGCTTGCGAGTTCCGGACGTGGTGGAGTATCCCTAGTATCCTTTCCGCCAGCACACTCCTCACATGTAAGTGCAACTAACGCGCAAGTTCCTGCTCCCACAAAGGATGAAATAAATGATGCCATCCGTGCACACACAACTATAACCCTTGATGAAAAGCAGGAACTTGCACTCTCTTACGCAACCCAAGGTAAGTCCTTCGTACTTATCGGCCCGGCAGGTAGTGGTAAGACAACTACTCTCGCACGTAGCGCGATGAACATGCTCCAGAACTTCAAGAAAGAAGAAGTGGCGATGGTGGCATTTACTAACACCGCTGCAAATAACATCAAGCGAGCTATGGCTCGTTACCCAGAACTTGCTGACTTCGCTGCATCCTCCATTAGTACTATCCACACACTCCTTGGGTTCCATCCGGAGGAATGTTACGTGGAAGATGAAGAGAAAGGGGAACTTCGTAGAAGTATGCGTTTCGTTCCTAAGTACCATGAAAGTAATAAACTCGCAGGACTTCGTCTCGTAATCATTGAGGAAGCATCCATGCTGGGACTTGACCTGTGGAAGCAACTACATGACGCATTAGTCACAGACGAAGTATCCTTCGTATTCGTTGGAGATATTAACCAGATACCTCCGGTGTTCGGGGATAGTATCCTTGGCTATAAACTCCTAGAACTCCCAGTGGTGGAACTTACTACCATCTACCGACAAGCACTTGAGAGTCCCATCATTGCATTCCAGCATAAGTACACACTTCCGGGAATAACTCCCGGTGATACTCTCCTGAAAGATACTAGCGGTCTCCAGTGGCTACCCATGAAGACTTACTTCAAGGATGCAGATAGTCAACTTGATGGTACTGCTGCGTACTTCCGGAACCAGTTCCTAGCCGGAGGTTACAACCCCGAGGAGGATATGATACTTATGCCATATAATAAGTCCTTCGGAACTATAGGACTTAATACTCGTATAGCGCAGTTCCTTGGAAGACACCGGGAAGCTGTAGTTTACGAGGTAGTTAGTGGCTTTGAGCGACGTTACCTTGCTGTAGGTGACAGGGTTCGTTATAAGAAGGAAGAATACTTCATCGAAGAAATTATTCCGAACCCAGATTATAACGGTGTGGAACCTATGGAACCTTCCGTTAATCTTACCCGTCTTGGAACTCACCTCTCCGGCCCAGCACTTCCGCAAGGTAATAAGAAAGAATGGAGTTTCGATGACATTATCACTCAAGTAGATTCCCTGAATATGAGTGATAGTGAAGTTAAGAACCAAGCATCCCACCTCATTAAGATACGTTATACGCAGGATCGTAACGTACTTACTACACTTCGCACACGTGGAGAACTCGGAGAGATGGACTTTGGATATGCAATGACTATTCACAAGAGCCAAGGCAGTGAGTGGGATAAGGTATTCCTGATACTTACACGTCATCATGGAAGTATGTTGTGTCGGGAAATTCTATATACTGGAATGACTCGTGCGCGCACGCAACTAGTGATGATGTACTCTCCGCAAAGCATGGTAGGTAAGAAGGACTCTTCCATTGCTAAGTGCATTGCTAACCCACGTATAAGTGGCAGTGGCTGGGAGCAGAAGCGTAAGTATTTCGAAGCTAAGTTCCATGAATACGAAGCACACATGCGAACGGATTCCAGTGGACTTACTGCGGAGGACAGGGCACTTATGGAAACTATTGATGCTGCGGAAGTCGTGGATACGTTACTCTCGTAAGTAACACCCGCGTAAAGCACACACACGCACGTGAACGAGGGAGGCCTTGTGCCTCCCGGATACGTTATGCGTACATACATATCCCTCTAACACCACTAACATATCCCCCATAACAATCCTTTGATGTAACACACGTAACAACCAACACAGGAGTAACTAACCATGACAACTTCACGTAACATACTAACCCCGTGGGAATACTACAAGCGCCCGGATGGAAATATCATCCGTACATATAATGGAACCACGCAGTACTTACTTACCCGCACTCGCTGCATTACTTGGAGGGATACTCCTATTCCGGTGCGTAGGGAAGATACTTCTATCCCTCGGGCAGCAGTTAGCAAGGAACGTATGATGCCTCGCCCACTCTACACCTACTGGCGTAGTCCTACTGGATTTATTTATAGGATGCATCGTCACGAATCTCGCCTACGTCCTATGGTACTTGGTAACAACGGACGTATTGCTTGGGGTAAACCACATCTTCATGCAGCTCACATAAATACTTGCGCAGAAATAACTATCTCGCAGGTATCTAAGGAATTCATTGAGTTCCGCAAGGCAGAGTACGCACGTACTAACACAACTACTAACACAACTACCAACACAGGAGAAAAAGATGAGTGCTAACATCACCATTACCTACTACAAGCATTGCGGAAGGCTACTTGCCCAAGTGAATGCTAACGACGAACTTACTCAATACACTCATGTGCATGGCACTTCTGAGTGGGAACGTCGTGGTACTATTTTCACTGGCGCAATGCCATTTATCTTTGCCGGGGATGTGCCCACTGTCCTTCGTAACTCCCTTGCAACTATCATCAAAGAGGAACAAACATGAACCACATCTGGCGTAACATACTTAAGGATGACTATGTTTTTGATCAAGCGTCTTCCCTTCTTCGTGAGTGCGTACAGTATTGCGTTCGCGTAAAGGAAAGTTCCATGGACTTGGCAATGGACATGATTGCTTACAAGAGTGAAGCAATCAATCGTTTCAGTGCAGTTATGTCTCCAGCGGCGGCACTTGAAGCTAACGCACTAATTTCTGGCACTATGGAGGAGTATAACCATCTCAAGAATACTGCCGTTAAAGATCTTGTAGCACGTGGCTATGAACTTGCTCCCCTCGAACTTGAATGTATCCACGCAACTCTTATCCGCATCATATACATGCGGTACTTTAGGCACGTGCCTAGCACTTTCCCGCTACCCAAGAAGATACTTGCTAGCGGTGTCCTTCCTATCCTTTCGACGAGGTAACTACCAATGGCATATAATCACTGGGACGATATTTTCAAGAAGCTGCAACTAGGAGACGAAGTTGTAGTATCCCAACGTTTCTCTAGGGAAACTATTCGTACTACTCTCGCCAAGAGAGTCAGTATCTACAAGAAAGAACTCGCACGTGTAGGTATGCCTGTGCCAGTAATAAGCATACGTATCAACACATTGCCTACAGGAGACTTTGTTGTTAAGATGACGGAAGTGCACGTAGCAGCAACATCAACAGCAACATCAACATTTGGAGCGCGGCAATGACTTATAACCAACTTCTTGATAGACTAATGGAAACAGGAGAAGCATTCCTTGAAGTTAATGTGGAGGATGCTGCATCCGTGGAGGCAGTGATACTTAAGGAGGCCACGGAACGTAGACTTCCGGGACTTATAAAGGTACATCATGTGGCTGCCGGACTGCGTATTACTTACACGGAGGGCCTGTAGTAACTCGTAGTAACTACCCTATGCACATGAGCGCCCCTTGTGGTGCGCGGACCTAGTTCCCTATAACTACCCTCAAAGGTAACCAACATGAACACATATCTCTTCACCGAACTTTTCCTGTATTACCTTCCAGTGTACCTAATTATCTGGTACATCTGCATTGCCTCACCTCGAGAGTCCTTCGCAGGTCATTGCCTTGGTATAGCTCTAAGTAGCAAGTACTCCGCGCTTCGTGTACTGGGAGTACTTCTGTTCCCATTGGTATGTGTGTACCAGCTTTACAAGGCTGCGATCTTAGACTACGCAAGTAACGTTCGTAACGGGGAGGAATAACTATGGACGTACAAGGAATGCTTGCAAGAGCACTTGCAGCTAACAAGAAGGCAGCAGCAGCCGGGGAGGAAGTTCCTTCCGTAGACGTTGCTTCCGTGCTACCTTCCGTAACTACTGCTCCGGAGAATCCACAACTTACGGAAATCCTCCATGTTATTAAGGAACTGGAAGGCGTGCTAACGGAGGAGAATGAAGGAATTGCTATGTATGCGGGTATCATCCACAAGAAGATGATTGAGTATCCAGAACTTGTTCATCTCCTTGATGATGATGCTATTGCTGTAGTTTACAAGGCGGCACTTCTACAGACTGGTACGAAGTTAGTTAAGGAGAAGAAGGCTACTGAACGGAAAACTAAGGCAATCCAACTCGCTGCAGCACAGGACTGGGACTAACAACATGAACACTTTCGTTATATTCTTGTGCATTGTTCTTGTCATTGAACTCTGCATGGTACTCATCCTTAACTCCATTATGCTCTCTGATATACATAATGAAGAGGATGAACATGCCCGTGCGTATCTTACGGCGCAGCTCACAGAAACAAATGTTAAGATGTTTGTGTGCATTGCTGTAACACTAATTGCTATCCTCGGAAGCTACATACTCGGAGTATACGTACATGGCGGACACTAATGACAACACAGCGTTCCTTGCGGAACTTGATGCACCCGTCAAGCCAAGGAAACTGAACTATGTTATTCGAGAGGGTGTTCGCGCCCTTTCTTATAGTAAGATCAGTACCTTCGGTAACTGTCCTCGTAAGTTCTACCTAGGTGAACTCAAAGGTGGGCGCTCCTTTAGTCCAACTATCGACACTGCTTATGGACATGCAGTTGGTGCGGGTATCCAAGAGTTCTTTCGTTACGCAGAAACTAATTCCATTGAACAGGCAAAGCAACGCGCCGTAGTTGCGGCTATTGCAGCCTATGATTACCTTGACCTCAGCGAGGAGAAAAGTTATAGCAAGAAGGACTTATGGTGGGCAGTACTTGCCATTGAGAAGTTCTGCAGCGAAGTGGGTATCCAGATACTCAGTAACTTCAAGCTCGCGTACATCAATGGAGTTCCGGGTATTGAACTTACGTTCCTTATCCAAATTAATCCCACCACTGATTACCAAGGGCATATTGACCTAGTACTTGAGGAGCGTACCACTGGAGAACTTTATGTAGTGGAAGTTAAGACTTCCATGAATGCTCCAACCCCGAGTGATTGGGCAAATAGTTTCCAGACCCTCGGTTATAACACAGTTCTCCACGCATACGCTAAGGGACGTGGAGTAAACTTCAACGTACTTTACATATGCTTCGCTACTAAGGAACGTGAGTTCTATCCTATGACATTCCACAAGAGTGTTGCTGCCCGGATGGAGTTCATAACTACCCTACTCCTTGACGTAGATACCATGGATAAGTACGAAAGCCATGGCTTCTGGCCAAAGCGAGGAAATAATTGCAGTGCCTATAACAAACCCTGTTATCTATTTGGCATCTGCGATACACATAGTATGGAGGCTTCAACAGACAGTGCATATGAAGGACTTGCACTAGAAGATGTAACTATCGTTCTTACGCTGGAAGAGATACTTGCGGCAGAAGAACACGCACTTGAAACCACTGACGCATACGGCGTAAACTGGAGTAATATGTAATGGCTAAGTTCGATGCAATCGCAGCACAAGAGCAACCTCAAAGCATCCTTCTGTACGGGGCAAGTAAGTCCGGCAAGACTGAACTTGCTGCGGAACTTGCTAACGAAGGTTATAACCTCATCTGGATTGATCTTGAGAATGGGAAACAGACACTCACTCACTGCATCAAGCCTGAGAACTTCAAGAACGTAGAGTACATCCATGTTCCTGACACTCTGGAGAATCCGGTAGCCATCGTAACTGTTGGCAAGTTACTTGCTAGTACTGGGCCGGTGAAGATATGTGATCGACATGGTGTCATTGCTTGCCCTCTTTGCAAGGAACATTTCACCACAGTAGACCTTACTAACCTTACCAACAAGGACGTACTTGTTATTGACACAGGTACTCAACTTAGTGGCAGCGCTCTCGCGTATGTCATGAAGGAAGAGAATCGTAAGATGTTTACTGCTTTCGAGCGTGCGGACTTTGATGCTTACGGACACCAAGGCAGACTTCTGGATAGTGTCTTCAATAACTTCCAGAACAAACTTAAGTGTCACCGTATCCTTATTACTCACGAGGAAATCATTGACCAAACAGACGGGAGTAAACTCGTCATGCCTAAGTGCGGTACTAAGAACTACTCTAGGCAGTTCCCTCGTTTCTTCGACCATGTTCTTTACTTGTACCGCAGCAACAAGAAACATATGGTAGCCTCCTCCACTGAGTTCTCCCCGAAGATTCTTACTGGCAGCCGTAGTAACATTGCCATCGAGAAGGGAGCTAAACTTAGTGACTTGCTCAAGGCCGGTGAACTTACCTATGCCAAGGCAGTAACGGCAGGTCAAGTTGACAAGAATGCAGAGTACGGTATTCCGGAGTGATGGAGGTAACAGTAGGCTACTAGCGGAGTATCTGCGGAGTATCTGCGGAGTACATTGGAGTGAGGGAACAACAACTACCAAAAATTTTTGTTGACCCCTTTACAACCTATGGTATTCTGGTGACTCAAATGCGGCAATGGCTAACTTACCGGCAGCGAACTGTAAACATTGTCGCGCTGGACTGTAGTTCTAGGAACTACAGCATGGATGCAATATCCTGTACGAACCAACGTACTTACTAACGCAACGCAACGAGGTAACTCAAAATGGCACAAGCTCAACAACTGTCGAAAGAAGAAAAACTGGCCCAGTTTAACTCCATGCTGGACATGGATATTAACGAAGTCGAAGACTTGCCGGAGTATGCTACATTCCCTGCAGGTGCTTATAACTTCCGTTGTGTCGGCGGCGTGATTGATCCTGAGAAAGGTTTCGTTCGCTTCACTTTCGAGAAGACTGGAACTGCCGAAATTCCGGATGGTACTCCCGCCGAAGAAATTCCTGCCGACGGTTCTTTGTTCGGCGCTACCTTCCGCGGTAAGGTTGGCGTGCAGCTCATTAAGAAGGTGTTCGGCGGCATCATGAATGCTAACAATACTCCGAAGATTCCGGAGTTTGTTGATAGCATCGAGAACATGAACTTTGTTCTGGTTCTCTCGCAGCGTGAATATGATGGCAAGAAGTTCAACGATGTTGCCGCCGCCGCTCTGATGTAAGTAGCGTTAATACAGCCACATGGATGTGGCTACTTCTGTATGTGTCTTATTGCCTAGGGCATATACAGAAGTACCAAGTACCAAGTACCAACACACCAACACGAGGTAACAACGACATGAATACAACTACTCAGGTGAGCAAAGTCTACGATGTGAGCAAGGAGTTCACTCCAATTGCAACTCACATCATGCACGGAGGTGAACCTTCCTTGCAACATCCTCGGCCTCGACGCGGAAAGACGCGGCGTAAGAATCGAACATAGGCAATCGCTACTAAGTAGCAACAACCAACAGGGAGCTACGGCTCCCTTTTTTGTTTCTCTTCTCGGAGAACTTCATGAACCTAGCACTTGTCTTTGACCAGAGTAACGCATCTTACATGCCAGCACTCCGGTGTTGCTTCCGGTATTTCAACCAAGTATTCGCAACATCTCGTCGTTATAACACGTGGACAGAGTTCCACATATGGGCGAAAGCTCATAACATAACTCACGTAGCGACAACATACCTTCCTGCGAAACTTCTTAACGTCCCTCTGCAAGGTACATATAATGATAACATAGGTTACCGCTGGGAGAAGGATGGAATATCTTTCATAGTAATCCCCCAACTCAAGCAACTGTACACTGTGAACTATATGCGTTTCCTTATGGAAGAGTACTTTAAGAAACTTCGTTTTCCTAAGTCCTTTATCCATAAGGATACATTCACGTGGAAACATATTACTTATGAGGAACACAAGGACTGGCTTGCACTCTTTCGCAGTGCCGTACTTCTCGCAGTGGACATAGAAACTGGCCCAGCAGAACATCTCATAATAACTTCAGTTTCCTATACCGCGTTACTCCCGGATGGGCGCACAAAGACTTGCGTAATATCCCCGGACTACAACAACCCACTTCCTTTTATTACAATGATGCGGGCATTTAATAATCTTCCCGCACCTAAGATAATGCAGAACGGGCAGTACGACATGAGCTACTTCATGCGTTTCGGCGCCCCTCTGCATAATTATCTTTACGATACATATAACTTCATGCACGCCATGTATAGTGAACTCCCGAGAGACCTCGCGTTCATGAGTGGTATGTTCCTTGGCAACTTCAAGTACTGGAAGGAGGAGAGACTTACTGGAAGTCTCTATGAATACAATGCGAAAGATACTCACAACACGCTCTGGCTCTTTATCGCTCTTGTACACCACGCTAATACGCGTGCAACATACGCCCTCAAGAACTACTGTATTAGCTTTCCAATGGTATTCCCCAGTATCTCTGTTGGCCTTGAAGGCATCGCTGTTGACCAACATAACTTGGCAGCGTTGCGAGCGAAGGAAGTTGCTAAGGCAGAGGCTGCACTCAGCCGTTTGCAGAAGTGGGTTGGGGAGGAGTGGAACCCAAGTTCGCCGCAACAAACTCTTGCACTCATGCGCGGTGTTGGATATAAAGAAGCATCGGCAAGTGACTCCAAAACGTTACAAGCCTTTGCTGAAAGTCACCCACTATGCCTACGTCTGAGAGATGAGATAGTTAAGTACAGGAAAGCAACG
>ERZ724505.1537-NODE-1537-length-12505-cov-8.002008_pt1 | contig 12505 bp, 8 predicted proteins | sample MGYA00376038_ERZ724505 | MGnify/ENA primary metagenome ERZ724505 (study PRJEB28724, sample SAMN07190884) | wastewater metagenome | isolation source: effluent of sewage treatment plant in Hong Hong | place: Hong Kong | collected 2016-03-17 ... | reverse complement strand
TCTGGCGCACGCAGGCCAGCTTCATGGCTTCGGTGATCTTGGTGGCGCCGCAATCTAGCGCGCCACGGAAGATATAGGGGAAGCACAGGACGTTGTTGACCTGGTTGGGGTAGTCGGAGCGGCCGGTGGCGATGATGCAGTCCGGGCGGGCGGCCTTGGCCACCTCGGGGCGGATCTCGGGTTCCGGGTTGGCCAGCGCCAGAATCAGCGGCTTGTCGGCCATGGTTTTGACCATGTCGGCGGTCAGCACACCAGCAGCAGAGCAGCCCAGGAACACGTCGGCCCCGTTGACCGCGTCGGCCAGGGTGCGGGCCGTGGTGGTCTGTTGGTAGCGCTGCTTTGAGGCGTCCAGCTTGTCGGTACGCTCGTGGTGGATCACGCCCTTGGAGTCGCACACGAAAATGTTTTCGCGCTTGACCCCCAGGCCCACCATCACGTCCAAGCAGGCGATGGCGGCCGCGCCAGCGCCGGAGACCGCCACCTTGACCTGGCCGATGTCCTTGCCAACCAGTTCCAGGCCGTTGAGCAGGGCGGCGCTGGAGATGATGGCCGTACCGTGCTGGTCGTCATGGAAGACCGGAATGTTCATGCGAGCGCTGAGTTCCTTCTCGATGTAGAAGCACTCAGGCGCTTTGATGTCTTCGAGGTTGATGCCGCCCAGCGTGGGCTCCAGCGCAGCGATGATCTCGATGAGCTTGTCGGGGTCGCGCTCAGCCAGTTCGATGTCGAACACATCGACGCCAGCAAACTTCTTGAACAGGCAGCCCTTGCCTTCCATCACCGGCTTGGAAGCCAGGGGGCCGATATCGCCCAGGCCCAGAACGGCAGTGCCGTTGGTGATGACGGCGACCAAGTTGCCGCGCGAGGTGTAGTCAAACGCCTTGCCGGGGTCCTGCTCAATGGCCAGGCAGGGGTAGGCCACGCCGGGCGAGTAGGCCAAAGCCAGGTCGCGCTGATTGGACAGCGGCTTGGTGGGCGTGACGGCAATCTTCCCCCGCGTGGGCAGGCGGTGGTACTCGTTGGCGGCGTCGCGCAGGGCCTGTTCGGCGTCAGAGAGGGGCTTGGCAGAACTCATAAACGGCTTTTTTTCTCAGCAGGGGCGTCATGGTAAGCGAATTGCACACGCCAATTCGCCCCGAGATTGCCGAGGCGCCCCTTTGCAGGGGTGGCTGGCGGTCAAGTTCGCCAGCCGAATGCCGATCCCAAGGGGTCCAGATAGTCTGCATACATAGCAAGGATGTTTCACATTGCTAAAAATTGGACCGAGAGCCTGAGCCGGTTGGTGGCCGATGTGTCGCCCTCTGAACAGGTCGATGGTCCTATGGCGCGGCATTTCCGCGCCCGCCAGATTCAGGCTCTCTTGAGTCAGTTGCCGCTTGTCATGGTGGGCAACACCGTCAACACGCTCGCCATTCTGTGGATTTTCTGGCGCCGGGTGCACCCTGTGGGGTTGCTCGCCTGGGCGCTGATCGTGGTGGCCAGCCTGGCGTTGGTGTCGTTCGGGTGGCGGCGGTTGATCCGAGATTCGGGCAAGGCCATGGCCTCGCGTCGTTCAAGCCGCTTGGTGGCGGCCCATGTGGGGCTGTTTGCCGTGGCGTGGTCGGTCGTGCCGATTGTGTTGTTTCCGATGGCCGCTGCGCCTGCCGACGAACTGATGCTCGCCACCATGGTGGTGGGCATGATTTGCGGCGGGGGCTTCATGCTGGGGCCGCACCTGCTGGCGGCTTGCGCTTACGTCGGGGTGCTGTCGTTGGCGTGCGCCATCGGGTTGGTGCGGTCGATTTACGCCGGCGATACTTTGTTGACGCTCTTGCTGGGCATTTACGCCGTGACGATGTGCGGCATCGTGCTCAACAGCGCGCGCCTGTTCATGAGCCGCTTGCGGGCCGAGGCCGAGTCGGATCGACAAAAGCAGTTGGTGGACCTGTTGCTGCGTGATTTCGAGGAGCACGCCAGCGATTGGCTCTGGGAAATTGCGCCCAATGGCCATTTGCGCCATGTTTCGGCGCGCCTGTCGCAAGCCTTTGGTTTGCCACCGTCGCTGTTGATGCAGCGTTCATTCATCGAGTTGCTTTACAGCCTGGTGCCTCAAAACGATCCGCAGGGCGAGGCTGCGCTGGGCAGTTTGACGTCGAATCTGCGCATGGGCCAGCCTTTCCGGGACCTGGAATTGCCGGTGCTGATGAACCAGGAGATCCGCTGGTGGTCGCTGACCGCCAAGCCGCTGATTGATGAGCGGGGGCGGGCGTCTGGCTGGCGGGGCGTGGGGGCGGACATCACCCAGGCCCGCAAGGCGCGTGACGATCTGGCCCTGATGGCGAATTTCGACTCCTTGACGGGTTTGGCCAATCGGCATCGCTTCAGCGGGGTGCTCAACCAAATGGCGGTCACGGGTGCGGGCAAGCACAGCCCTTGCTGTCTGATGTTCCTGGATCTGGATAATTTCAAGACCATCAACGACACCCTGGGCCATGGCGTGGGTGATCAGTTGTTGCGGGTGGTGGCCAAGCGCCTGAAGGCCTGTGTGCGCGAAGGCGATTTGCTGGCGCGCCTGGGTGGCGACGAATTTGCTTTGCTGTCGCTGCTCAATATGTCGCGAGACGAGGCGCAGGCGCTGGCTGGGCGCTTGGTGGCGGCTTTGTCAGAGCCCGTTCAGCTAGATGGGGTGCTGGTGGAGGTGAGCACCAGCGTAGGGGTGGCGTTGGCGCCGCAAGACGGGCAAGACCCACAGGCTTTGCTGCAGTGTGCCGACCTGGCCTTGTATGCCGCCAAGGCCGCAGGGCGCAACACCTTCCGGTTCTTCAGTCATGAAATGGGCGAAAGCACCCGTGCGCGTGCGCGGTTGCAGCAAGAACTGGGGCAGGCCCTGGCCAGTGAGCAGTTCACGCTGCACTATCAGCCCCAGGTGAATCTCAAAACCGGAGAGGTGAAGGGATTTGAGGCGCTGGTGCGCTGGCAGCACTCTGAGCGTGGGCTGATTGGCCCGGCCGAATTCATTCCCGTGGCCGAAGAAACCGGGCAGATCGTGCCCCTGGGCACCTGGGTGTTGCGCACGGCTTGCCGTGTGGCTGTAGGGTGGCCGGCGCATTTGCGCGTGGCAGTGAATTTGTCGGCGGTGCAGTTTCGTAGTTCGGCGGTGGTGGACATCGTGGATGGCATCCTGGCCGAGACCGGCTTGCCGCCCGAGCGGCTGGAGTTGGAGATCACTGAGTCGGCCCTGATTGAAGACGATGCGGGAGCCCTCACCACCTTGGAAGCCCTGCGCAGTCGGGGGGTGCGTGTCGCCATGGATGATTTTGGGACTGGTTACTCGTCGCTGGCCTATTTGCGGCGCTTCTCGATGGACAAGTTGAAGATCGACGGCATGTTCGTGCGTTCACTGGATCGCGATGCTGGGGCGCAAGCGGTGGTCACAGCCATCATCAGCTTGGCGAGAGCCCTGAAGCTGGACACCACGGCCGAAGGCATTGAGACCCACGAACAGATGACCATGTTGCGGGCCCTGGGGTGCGACGACGTGCAAGGCTTCCATATTGCTCGCCCCATGCCGGCCGAGGCCATCGAGCCCTACTTGCGCAGCCAGGTCGAAGATGCTTTGCCCGTTTGAGGTCCGAGCGGTGCTGGGGTGATGTGGGAACCTTGGCGGGAAATGTGCATCTGATCGCGGCACCCCCTGTGATGCAGGGGCAAATGTGTCATCACGGGCTCACATGCCGGTGATACATTGGCGCGATGTCTGCCGGCGGTTTGCCGGCTTCAAGATGATTCACAAGGCTCACAAGAGGATTGATCTATGAATTGGTTGCGTGGAGGGCTGCAACGCCTGTTCGCCGTGTTCTTGCTGGTGACCGGCCTGGCCCATGCCGCCCCGGTGGCTGACTATGTGCTGGGGGCGGGTGACACCATTCGTATCTCGGTGTACCAGAACCCGGACCTGGCCTTGGAAACCCGCATTTCAGACAGCGGCTCCATTTCCTACCCCTTGCTGGGTGACGTCAAGCTGGGTGGCTTGACTGTGTCTGCTGCCGAGAAGAAGCTGGCCGCGGGCCTGCGTGATGGCAACTTCCTCAAGCAACCTCAGGTGTCCTTGCTGGTGCTGCAGGTCAAGGCCAACCAGGTGTCGGTGCTGGGCCAGGTTAACCGTCCAGGCCGTTACGCCCTGGAGGCAGGTGCCACCAAGCTCAGCGAAGTGCTGGCCCTGGCTGGCGGCATTGTGCCGGTGGCGGGTTCCGACATCGTGATCGTGTCGGGCAAGCGTGATGGCAAGGCCTTCCGCAAGGAAATCGACTTCCCCCAAGTGTTCGCGGCTGCGGGCTCGGTGGAAGACTTTCCTCTGGAAAACGGCGATGCGATCTGGGTGGATCGCGCACCCATGGTCTACATCTATGGTGAAGTGCAGCGTCCAGGCCCTCTGCGCCTGGAACGTGACATGTCGATCTTGCAGGCTTTGGCCAGCGCCGGTGGTCTGACCCTGCGAGGCACCGAGCGTGGTGTGCGCGTGAACCGTCGCGATGCGAACGGTCAGATCCAGGTCTTGCAGCCTGGTCTGAACGACAAGCTGCAATCCAACGACATCGTCTTCATTAAGGAAAGCCTGTTCTGATCAGGCCTTCTTTTCCCATGCCACCGCGAAGAAACCGTCGGTGGCATGACGGTGCGGCCACAGTCTGAGGTGGCCCGCCTCGGTCACCAGCGATTCGGCCTGGCTGACCCCTGCTTGTTCCAGCTTTTCGGCCGCGTTCACCTGCACAAAGTCAGGGTGAGCCTGGCTGAACTGCTCGGCAATGGCTTCGTTTTCTGACTTCAGCAGGCTGCAGGTGGCATAGACCAGGCGACCGCCCGGTTTGACCATGCGTGCCGCGCTTTTCAGAATGGCCGCTTGCATCTCGTTCAATTCGGCAATGGCCTTGGGGCTTTGGCGCCATTTGATGTCGGGGTTGCGGCGCAGGGTGCCGGTTCCCGAGCAAGGGGCATCGACCAGCACGCGGTCGATCTTGCCGCTCAGGCGTTTGACGCGCTCGTCGCGTTCGTGGGCAATTTGCGTGGCATACACGTTCGACAGCCCACTGCGAGCCAGGCGCGGCTTGATGGCGTCCAGGCGGTGGCCTGAGGTGTCAAACGCATAGAGGCGGCCGGTGTTGCGCATCATGGCGCCCAGGGCCAGCGTTTTGCCGCCCGCGCCAGCGCAGAAATCGACCACCATTTCGCCGCGCTTGGCACCCGTCAACAGGGCCAGCAACTGGCTGCCTTCGTCTTGCACTTCAACCTGGCCGCTGGTGAACACGTCCAGTTTTTGCAAAGCCGGTTTGCCGTCGATGCGGATGCCGGTGGGGCAATAGCTGGTGGGCGTGGCTTCGATGTTGGCGGCCTTGAGGGCTTCCAGTACGGTTTCGCGTTTGGCCTTGAAGGTGTTGACGCGCAAATCGAGCGGGGCGGTGCCTGCCATGCTGTTAACCAGGGCCCAGAACTCTTCCTCGCCCAATTGCTCGCGCAAGGGGTTGGCCAGCCAGTCAGGCATGTTGTGGCGCAGCTTTTCGGGCAGCGTGGCCAGGTCAATCGCTTGCGAGTGTTCCAGCCATTGGGCCTCGTCGGCGGTGATGGCGGCTTTCAGGAAACTGGGTTGACCCTGCCAGCCCAGAATGGCCAGGCGGCGCTCCATGGGGCCTTTGCCCGACTGGGCCAGGTTCTGCAGCAGCAGGCGCTGGCGCAGCACGTGGTAGGTGGTTTCGGCCAGGGTGTGCCGCTCGCGCGACCCCAAGTTCCGGTTCAGCCGGAAAAAGGTGGAAACGACGTTGTCGGCGGCAAATTCGAATTTGAGGACTTCACGCAGCAGAGTGCTGGTCAGGTCGAGGAGGGCTTGAGGATGCATGGGCGCAATTATCGGGGGTACGCGTCCATTCTGGTGGCGCCCAGATGTGTTTCAGTCGCGTGGCCAGTGGCCCGGGCTGCAGAACGTCACGGATCATGTCCACCCATTCATGCACGGTGAGCCACAGCACATTGTGGCTGCGCACCTGGCGCACGATGCCGTATTCGACCGGGGCGTCTTCCGGCACGAAGGTGCCAAACAGGCGATCGAATACGATGAGGGTGCCACCATAGTTGTGGTCGATGTACTGAGGGTTGCGGCCATGGTGGGCGCGGTGGTGCGAGGGGGTGTTGAAGATCAGCTCGACCCAGGCGGGCAGGCGATTCACCCACTGGGTGTGGATAAAGAACTGGTAGGCCAGGTTGGCTGACAGGGCAAACAGCACCCAGCGGGGGTCAAACCCGATCCAGGCCATGGGCACGTAAAACAGCCAGTTGCCGGCAAAGCTGTACAGCCAGCTTTGGCGCATGGCGGTGGTGAAGTTCATGTGCTCTGAGGCGTGATGCACCACGTGGGCAGCCCAGAACCAGCGAATGCGGTGGCTGGCGCGATGGAACCAGTAATAGCAAAACTCCACGCCCAGGTACAGCGCCGCAAAGCTCAGCGGGGTGACCTCGATGGTGGTGAGGCGGTGGGCGTAGACCCAATCCATCGCCGGCAAGATAACGGCAACGACCCACAGCACATCGACCAGCATGTAGGCACCGCCCAGGTTCATGCTGGCCAGCGAGTCACGCCAGTCGTAAATGCGCGTTTTGCGGAAACGCCACCACTCCAGCGCCACAACCAGAACGAACAAGGGTGTCAGACCAATCAAGAACCAGTCGCGCCAGTCGGTTGCGGCCAGCAGGGGGTTCAGGGCAGAGGCAAGGGGGGCAGGCAAATCAAAGGGCAGCATGGAGGGTATCTCAACTCAAACCCGGGGTTGATTTCTTGACGAATCGCGCCAATTGGCGGGGGTGAGCCTTCAGTGATCCCCTGATATCCAACGATGGGCATTAAAGGCATGATTCGCGACATGGTTGTCACGAGAGTTGCCACGTCCTACGTTCAGTTGCTTTACGAATTCCTGGAAGGGGAAGGCGTGGACGCAGAGCGCGTGCTGGGCATGCCGCCTTCGTCGCAGGAACATTTTGTGTCGATGTCGGTGTGGCAAGCCATGCTGGCCAAGGTGCAGGCGCTGGATGGTCGGCCCGCTCTGGGTTTGCGTATTGCGGAAAAAATCAGCCCCCGCCATTTTGGTGTGGTGGGCTACGCTGCCTTGGCGTGCGACACCCTGGCCGATGCATTGCTGCGCCTGGAGCGCTATCACGCCTCGGTGTACGACGCCAATTTGGCGCAGGTGCAGATCACGGCTCAGGGTGTGTGCATTGAATGGGGGGTGTCGCGTGGTCGCCCTGGAGCCCTGGTGGATGAGACCGCCATTGCCTCGCTGGTGCAGTTGGCGCGTGACATCACCGGTCGCTATTGGCCCATCAGCGAGGTGGCGTTTGTTAACCCTCGGCCCGAAGACGTGACGTGCTACGAAGACTTCTTCGGCTGCGCGGTTCGCTTCGATCAGCCTCGAACCCGCCTGGTCATTGCGGCTGAGTTTCTGGCCTTGCCGGTGCGCAAGACCGATCCGGCTTTGCTGGCCGACCTGGATCGTCAGGCGCAGGAACTCCTGGCGCGTGTGTCGGCTGTGCCGGCGTCAGTGGAGGCGTGGCGGCGCTCTTTGGTGCCCTTGATTCGAGAAGGGCGGGCCAACCTGGCCGAGTTGTCTGCCGTGCATCACACCAGCCCGCGCAGCTTGCAGCGGCGCCTGGCCGAGCATGGCATGACGTTTCAAAGCTTGCTGGACGACACCCGGTTCCAGTTGGCGCGAAACTATTTGATGGAATCGTCGCTGGACTTGGTCGAGATGGCCTTGCTGCTGGGGTATTCCGAGCAAAGTGCATTCACGCGAGCGTTTCGGCACTGGACGGGCATGGCCCCTGCGCAGTGGCGCCGCCAACAATTGAGTCAGCCTCAGGTTCAAGCCGCATGAGTCGCCCATTGCCCGCGCCGCCGGCCTCGCTGGTTCAACAGGGGCAGGCCAGCCATGGCCGTTATGCCGGGCTGATGGATCGATTCGACTGGGCTGATCTGCCAGTCCGCCATGGCAAGGGCCGGGTGTGGCAATGGCTGCACCACAAGCGCTGGCAATACGTGGGGCTGGCCACGGAGCAGGTTTTCATTGGCTTGGCCATTGTGGATGTAGGCTGGTGCCATACCGCTTTCGCCTATGTGTTTGACCGGCAGACGCGTCGCCTGCTGGCCGATTGGAGTGCCGACGGTTTGCCCAAGCTCAACGGCGCGGTACGCGATGAGCCCGTGTTGAAGGCTCACGCCACCTTCCGGGCCTGGGGCTCGCGACTGGCCATCCGTCAGGTGGGCGACGTCTTGCAGGTGCAGGCGCATGCCGGCGGCATCGATCTGGAAGCCTCTTTGTCTTTGCAGCAAGCGCCGCCTTTTTTGCTCGCCGTGGGGCCCATTGAGGGGGGGGTGTCGCATGCGACCCAGAAGTCTCCCGGTTTGCCTGTCAAAGGCCATGTGTCCGTGGCTGGGCAGCGGTTTGATCTGGATGGCGCAATGGGGTGCCTGGACAGTTCCAACGGCTTATTGGCGCGCGACACGGCTTGGCGCTGGGCCTGTGCGCATGGCCGCGACGTGGGCTTCAATCTGCAAGACGGCTACTTTGGTAACCATGAGAACGTGTTGTGGCTCGATCGTGAGCTGATTCCTCTGGGTGCGACCCGCTTCGACTTCGATGCCAGCCAGCCGCTCAAGCCCTGGCGCGTCTGGACGGACGATGGCTTGCTGGATCTGAGTTTCCAGCCGGAGGGCGCCCGCCAGCAAGACCGCAACCTGGGCTTCGCGGCCAGTCACTACGTGCAACCCGTGGGCACCTTTGCGGGCACAGTCAAGGCCAGCCAGTCGGCTCCGCCCCGGGTGGTAACTGGGCTGGTTGGGGTGACGGAAGACCACCGTTCCCGTTGGTGAGCCCCCCCGGCATTGCGGGGGGTGAGATGCGACATGGTCCGAACGGATCATGGGTGACAGCAGGGCGAAACAATGGCCGTGCAGCATTCGGGCCATGCCCAAGCCCAACCATCCTTCCCTCAAAACGAGCCCGGTGCGCGTGTTTGCCCGCCTGGGCTTGATCTTGCTGACGCTGGCCCTCTGCGCGGGGGTGGACTACGGCACGGGCTACGAGATTTCGGTCTTCCTGCTGTATGTGATTCCGGTGTCGCTGACGACCCGCTTCTTCGGAACCACAGCGGGCGGCGCCATGGCGATGGGGGCCACGGCCGTGTGGATGGCGGTGGATCGTCTGTCTGGACACCAATACAGCCAGGAATGGATCTGGTTTGTGAATGCCGGCAACCGCATGATGTGCTTCTTGCTGGCGGTCTGGGCGATTGGCTATTTCCAGGCGAGGCAAAACCAGCTCAAGCGCAAGCTGGAAGCGTTCAGTGGCGCCCTGCCCATCTGTACACAGTGCCAGCGCTTAGGTGCTGACGATGGCTACTGGTGGGAGGTTGAGGCCTACCTGAAGGAATTTGGGGAAGCTCAACCCCAGCACAAGGTCTGCCCAGATTGCGCACGCCATGCCTACGCACGTGGTGGTTATCGCGAGGTCAGCCAACAAGGCGCTTGATATGTCGTTTCGCATTCTTCATTGCATTTCCTCGGTCAACCCCAAGAAGGGCGGGCCCATTGAGGGCATCAAGCAGCTCTCTGCCATCAACCAGCGTCACGGGCATACCGTGGAGGTGGTCACCCTGGATCATCCGGATGATCCGTGGGTGAAAGACTTTCCTTTACCCTGCCATGCCATGGGGCCGACCTACATCGGGGCGTATGCCTATTCGCCCCGCCTGGTGCCCTGGTTGAAGGCCAATGCCCATCGGTATGACGCGGTCATCGTCAATGGCATCTGGCAGTACCATGCCTTCGGTGCCTGGCGTGCCTTGCGGGGAACCAGCACGCCTTACTTCGTTTTCACCCACGGCATGCTCGACCCCTGGTTCAAGCGTAGCTATCCGCTCAAGCACCTCAAGAAATGGATGTTCTGGCCCTGGTCTGAATACCGTGTCTTGCGCGACGCCACGGCCGTGATGTTCACCTGCGAAGACGAACGCCGCTTGGCACGCCAATCGTTCTGGCTGTATCGCTGCGATGAGTTTGTGGTCAGCTATGGCACCAGTGCGCCGCCTGAACCCGCAGACCGGCAGAAGCAGGCCTTTCTGGCGCAGTTCCCCCATTTGAAAGACAAGCGGTGCTTGCTATTTCTCGGCCGCGTGCATGAGAAGAAGGGCCCTGATCTGCTGTTCGAGGCGTTTGCTCGTTTGCGTGCGCGTCGCCCCGAGTTGACCCAGAACGTCGAGATCGTGATGGCCGGGCCAGCTGATGATGCCTATGGCATGAGCATTCAGGGCTTGTCCAAGCGGTTAGGCTTGTCGGATCAGACCACCTGGACTGGGATGGTGCGCGGCGATGTGAAGTGGGGTGCTTTCCGCCAGGCCGATGCCTTCATCTTGCCTTCGCACCAGGAAAACTTCGGCATTGCTGTGGCCGAAGCCATGGCCTGCAAGGTCCCTGTGTTGATCTCTAATCAGGTCAACATCTGGCGCGAGATCCAATTGGCCAATGGTGGCTTCATTGATGCCGATACGGTGGACGGCACCGAGCGCTTGCTGGAACGTTGGTTGACCACACCCGAAGCCGAGTGGCAAGCCATGCGCCAGAACGCGCAAGACTGCTTCAACGAGCGCTTCCGCATTGAGCGCACGGCTGAATCCTTTGTGGAAGCCATGGAGGTGTTTGGCATGCGCCGAAATCACAAGCTGGAGCCCAGACTGGTTGCCTGAGTGCGCTCCTTGTCGGTGCTAGAGTGACTTGCATCGGAACTGACTGGGTGACGCCCATGGGCTGGATGCGTAAATGGGGACTGGGTGGCCTGGCCCTGGGGCTGTTGGCGTTCTGGCTGTCGTTCGGGGTGGCGGCACAGGAGTTGGATATACCGGCGAGTGCGCCGCAGGTGGCGGCCGAGTCGCTCTCGCTCGACGCGGTGATGACGCTGGCCAACCGCCCGATCGCGACCTATCGGGTGCCCTTCCTTGGCATGAGCCCGGCAGAGCGGGTGCGCCGGTCGCAGTTGAATGTGGCGCAGGCGCTGGCGCAGGGAGGCGGTGGGGTGGTGGCATCCCATTCTTCACCCCAGGGCCAGTTGATCTTCATTGATGGCCTGATGGTTATCACCCTGACTTCGGGTGATGTGCCACCCATGAGCAATGAGTCGCTGGATTCGGTGACGGCCCGTGCGGTACAGGCGCTGCAACTCAGCGTGAAGGAGTCACTCGAAAGTCGGGATGCCCATCAACTGTTGATGGGTTTAGCTTGGGCCGGATCGGCCACGGTGTTGGCTGGGGTGATTTTCTGGGGGGGCGCGATGACCCGCCGCCGCGTGTTGCCTTGGCTGTTGAGCTTGGTCGAACGGAAAACCGCGGCTTTGGGGATTGGGGCTGCGGAAATTCTCCGTCGCGATCGCATCGTGAGGGGCATCGAATGGCTGGATCTGGTTATTCGGTGGGGGTTGGGGTTGCTGCTGGCCTATGCTTGGCTGAGTTTCGTGTTGCTTCAGTTTCCCTATACGCGGCCATGGGGCGAAGGCTTGCATCACTATCTGACCAATCTGGCGTGGGGCTTGGCTCAACGAATGTTGGCTGCTGTTCCCGGGATGGTGGTTGCGGTCCTGATCTTGCTGATCGCGCGGGCTGCAGTGGGCATGATGAGTTCGCTGTTCACGCGGGTGGAGCAGGGTCACATTGGGGTTGGCTGGCTGGCTCCGGAAACGGCTGGGCCAACCCGTCGCGTTGCCACCTGGCTGATCTGGCTGTTTGGCTTGGCGATGGCGTATCCCTATCTACCTGGAGCTCAAACCGAGGCGTTCAAGGGTATGTCGGTGCTGATTGGCCTGATGATGTCGTTAGGCGCATCCAGCTTTGTTGGGCAGGTGGCCGGCGGCTTGATTTTGACCTATACCAGTATGCTAAAAAAGGGCGAGTACGTTCGCATCGGTGAGCACGAAGGAACTGTGGTGAGCATCGGGGCGTTCAATACCCGTATTCGAACAGGGCTTGGGGAAGAAGTAATCTTGCCCAATTCGATGATTGTGGGCAACGCGACAAAGAACTATTCGCGTGCGGTAAAGGGCGATGGCTATGTGGTCGATACCGTGGTCACCATTGGCTACGACACGCCCTGGCGTCAGGTTCATGCCATGCTGATCGAAGCGGCTCTTCGCACGCCCGGGGTGCTATCGGATCCTGCACCCAAGGTGTTCCAGACGGCGCTGTCTGACTTCTATCCGGAATACCGCCTGGTGTGCCAGGCGATTCCCAGTGAGCCCCGGCCGCGCGCGGAAGTGCTCGCCAATCTGCATGCCCATATACAAGATGTATTCAACGAGTATGGCGTGCAGATCATGTCGCCGCACTATGTGCTGGATCCGGCTCAGGAGAAAATCGTGCCTAAAGCGCGTTGGTATGCCGAACCAGCGCAATCGCTGTCGGGCTCGTACGACCTGGTGTTGATGGACATGCAGATGCCCCA
>ERZ724505.1536-NODE-1536-length-12513-cov-16.585889_pt1 | contig 12513 bp, 16 predicted proteins | sample MGYA00376038_ERZ724505 | MGnify/ENA primary metagenome ERZ724505 (study PRJEB28724, sample SAMN07190884) | wastewater metagenome | isolation source: effluent of sewage treatment plant in Hong Hong | place: Hong Kong | collected 2016-03-17 ... | reverse complement strand
TTATTGACCACCATCAATGATCTTCTGTGTCTTATTACCAAAGGCAACAATGATAGACTGTGCCATGTAGCCAATAGCGAAGAACCCCAACCCGATGTATTTACCCACCTGATGCAGTTGCTTAATTTCATTTGAGGCAATGACAGCCCCGAAAACAACCACACAAGACAGTGCCACGCTAAACCGTTCAACCTTCCAATATTTGACAAGGTTTATATTGCCATCCATCTGACGGTTAATGCCGTTCATCTTTACAAGGTTGTGTACTAAGATGCCCAAAGCACCCAAAACCCCTAACATGATATTAGTGTATTCCATATCTATTCTTTAAAGTCGCTTTTACAATCAATGATAAGCCATGCAGCATACAGTATAAAGGCTATGGCAAGGGCTATAATCATTTTAATTTCTTAGTCGCATGATAGTAATACCGTATGCCCATTACCCCAGACACTATGGCTATCAGAGATGCTATAAAGGCCGCTATTGTCTGCACGTCTTTAATACTGATCCATGCAAATATTGTTGATACCATACAGATGGTTGTACTTACTAACCCGTCACTGTGATGCTGTCCATCCATTAGTTCCCTGGTTTTACAATTAACTGCCCATAAGATGAGCGAATGATGAATGTTCTTGTCGTTGGTGTTACTGGAGGCGGAACGGTTATAATTCCATACTCCAATATTCCAGCCTCCGGTTTTCCGTTTATCGGGTTCCCCGCAAAATCCCTGGTTATCCCTGAAATGTTTTGACCGAACTCCAGAGCAACCCCGGTAGGACGGTAATCCCAATTCCATTCCATGTGCCATTATTTCCGTTGGTTTTAAAATGAGTTTTTATGTCGGGAGTTCCCGCTATTGAACAAACTTCAATAAAGCCCTAAACGGCTGCACAACTATTGAAGTTCTGTCAATTATTCCCGCATCCGGCAATCCCGTTATAGGCTTACCAACAAAATCAACAGTATATCCTAAATTTTGTCCAAAATTTATAAGGGGACTTCCCGTTGCCGGAGTATAATTCCAGTTAGGGGCTGCACCGCTTACCGATTCCCAGATATTCGCCAGGGAAGCCGTTGTTATTAATTCCGTACCGTCAATGGTAAAGTTTAGCACGCTGCCTGAGCCTAATTTGTAAACGTTGTTCTGATGCACCAATGTTCCTGGAGTACTCCATTGTGAACGGCAAACATCAATAGTACCATACAGATAAAATGCGTTGTTCTTCAGGACAAGGGAGTTTGCGACTGAAGGTGTGGACTTAAAGCTGAATAAAGCAGGTTCAACTAACCTGTATTGTTCACTTTCAACGATTGTGTTGTTGTAGAAAAATATATTGTAAACGCTCGTCTGGAATGTGCCGGAATTACTTACATACAGGATTGAACCGTTGTTTACTGCCTTGTTATAGGCCAATGTAGTGTTAGTTACGGTATATCCTCCCGTACCGCCTATCTCAATCATACCGTTACAATCGACCAAAGTATTGTAAGTAATGACCGTGTTTGTTATGTTCTGATCAGCGTAAATATCAATAGCCCCGCCATCTATGCCGTAGTCAAATGACGTAGCCCAACAGTCATGAAAGTAGTTGTTGGTTATCGTATTGTTACTGGCCGAAATAACCAAAGGATTTGCCCCGTAGTCGTTATCACCGTTATCATTCGTGTTCACAACCATGCGAAGATTACCGATATTACAATCCCTAACCGTGTTGTATTCCCCGGTTATGTAGATAGCCACGCCCGCCCTATCAATGGTTACATTAACAATAGAGCAGTTAAACGAATTATCTAACCCTATCCCCCTTTGTATTTTGGACTGGACTGTTCTGTCAGTCGGGGAAATTGTCGTATCCGAAATAGTAATATCACGGATGGTTACGTTTGTTCTGGCATTTACATAAAGCAGATAAGCTACCGTGTTACCGTTGCCCCAAAGCAAAGGGTTTACCCCTGTGCCGTATGCTCCAATAACAATGTTCGACCTATTAATTGAAAACTGCCCGGATGTGAACTTTTGGCCACGCTTGAGTAAAAGCGAATCACCTGTATTCAGGGTTGACTGATTTACGGCAGACAGGCTTTTCCACGGGTTTGTAATTGTGCCGTTTGATGTGCCTGTGAATGACGGGTCAACGTACTGATTTGCGGCGTGGACAAAATTTGTCCAAAATAACAGTATTACAATTAGGTATCTCATTTGCTTATCCGTCCGGTTAAGATTGGTAAAGAATTTGTTGCGTAGTTAATAGCTGCATCGGCATAGGGAATAAGTAACCGCCTGTACCCGTACACCGATTGCGCCCCGGTTATCGTCACTGTTGCGGATGATGCAGTACCCATACGGATAATCTTACAACTGAAGTCCTTAAACAGCAACGGGCAGCTAATCGTACAAGTCACATAAACATATAACACGCCACCGTTATCTGCCTCGGTCAATGTGTATGTATTGTCATAGATAGCCTTCCCCGGTGGAGGAACAACAACCTGTAAGCCGTTTATTGTCGTTTGCAGCCCGTTTATGGCCACGCCTTGCTGTGTGGTTATGGCATTCAGGGAATTTACCGTAGTTGCCAATGTACCAACCTGTGTGCTTACTGTGGCTATGTCTGAAGTGGCTTTATTCACCTGATTGATGAACACCGGGGAAATAGACAGCGTATCCTTTTTGCCTGTGGTTTTAATCACAGACAAAGGGGCTTTTACAACTGTTGTATCCTGCACCGTCTGGGCAGTTCCCATCATGGGAATGAATAAAGCGAAAAGTAGTTTTTTCATATTAATATTTAATTGTAAACTCTTATTTCTATATATGTATTGTAAATTATATCATCACTGGGGGGACTATCACCAGAAACAAAAGCATCAACACTATTAACGCCTATACTATCTGCATCTAGATAAGTAGTATATACCAATCCAAGTTGCCCATTTAGAGGAACGCCATAAGAAACTTGGTTAATAATAAAAGTTTTTTCAGGCTGGAACGAGCCTGATAATTCGGCTAAATAACTTCCAACATCAAGTCTTGACCATGTTATATTTCCTAAGTCGTTATAAATAATATTTGCAACGGGAGGATTAGTTCCAGATTGACTTAATTTAGCTACATAACTTTTGTATGGATGAACAACATTTTTTAAATACGCTGTATCAACACTAAACTTTGCTGTATCACCTACAACGGTCATGACAATACCTGAATCAGGGGCCACATACCTGATGTTCTCAGTAGTGTAATTCCGTATCGCAGCAGCGGTATCATTCAAAGCCGATTGACTTACACCGGCAGCAGGAATAGCACCACGAATAGCAGATAAACTGTCATACATCGCAGCCTGAAAACTGGCCAGACTTGACCGTATCGCATTGGCTGTGTCAATCAATTCCTGCCTTGTAATGCCACCGCCGCCGCCCGGTATTGCCTGAGTGCTTACCAATCCCGTATCATTTACCACAACCATACGTGTACCGCTACCCGCTAAATTCCTGTGAATGATATCGCCTGTGTAATTTTCAAAGGCAATGTTTCGGCTGGTATTGAGCGATATTAAAAACGGCTTGTACCTGAACCCACGCAATGCGCCTGTACCGAAAATGCCTTGTGTGTATGTCGGTTGTGCATCGAAAACGGTATAGTTGATTGAGTTTGCGCCGGTAGGACTTAATGTTGTTGTGCTGGAAAATGTTGCTACTTCACCGCCACCTGATGCCGGGTTGTAGCCTCCTAAAATATTAAATTGATTGCCGGTATTGTTTCCAATTAATCGCCACACGCCTACGATGTTTGAACCTGCCCACATATTAACCGCATTGCCAAACCCCTGACCGATACCTGTTTTGGTTAAGCTTGAATTGCTGGGATTGGTCATATAAAACCCGTCCTGTGCAATCATTTTATCATTGGTATGTATGCCGACCGTATCCCATGCGCCGGGCGTATAACTGCCCACCTGCAAATCACTGTTAACGCGTACACGGCCACGGTTAGCGTTTCTTATTTCAGAACCCACGGAAACCCACAAAGCTGTATCGGTAGGCGGTGAAACAAAAACACCCGTATCGGTAACAAGGATATATGTTAGTGCTATTTCTGTAACCGATAGTGAGGGCAGCGGTAATGCTTCGCCTTCAACCCCTTGCCCGTATGTGGTAACGCCGGACGTGTTTACTTTAATAACGTCAATCCTGCCTGTATTACCGGCAGCGGTTAAGGTTATCGTTGTATCTCTTGATTGATAGGTTACGCAGTTGATTGTGTAGGTCGTAGCGGAAACTGTGAATGTTGTACCTGTGGTTTTCGTTACGATGCCCGTGCCCGGCGCTACGCCGTTGGATTGCGTGACTGTGCCAACGACCGTCTCCGTTCCTTGTTTCCAGGTTGAAAATGATTTAACGCAGCCGGTGGTTGTGATCACGAGCGAATCCACGCCGGTGAATGAGCCGGAACCGACCGCAGTCCACTTTGTGCCGTTACCGGCGTATAGGGTTGTGTCGATACGGGCAATGCCTAACTTGTTATTAGTCGTGTCACTTGGGATATTCATTGATGAATCAGCCCTTACACGCTTGAATTTATACCCCTTTGCAGCCATAGGCTGAAATCCGGTAGTGTCCTGACCGTACCCAAAAAAAACAATAAAAGAAAATAAGAAGAAAAGTATTAAGCGCATTATGATCCTGTTTGAATGTTTAAACTTCCAGTTCCCCTTATATTGACCGAAAATGTAGCCACATTATCAAATGAATTGGTAATGCTGTCATTCTCTACATAACCGTTTCCGGCTATGCTCATAAAGTTTCCCTGTTCATCAGTGTAAACAAACTCCACTGATAAAAGTGTTTCATTCTGCTGCGCTTGTAAGAAGTTAAACGTAGTATATTTTAACCCCTCTTTGTCTATGTATAAAAGACCTTCCAAAGATATGGAAAAACTTTGTTTTGCCGGTATAAACGTGGCACTACTCCCCTGCCCTGTAATGCTTGTTTCCAACATTTCAGAATCAAAGGATAAAGTTGCAGACCGGAAGCAGCCGATAACCTTTTGATCGGTTGAACCGCCTTCATCCACGTAAACTATTGCATTATCTCCTCGTACTAATCCCATGTTATTTAGTTTCGTATAAGTATTTAAAAGTGTAAAGGCTCACCAAATCGCTATCAGCTTCACCTTCCTGCCATTGCTCATAAAGCGTACCCGTTGCCGCATCGTTTTTGTAGTCTATTTCCATTTGCCCCCAGATAAACCATTTATCGGGCCTGTTGGAATATTCAATCACTGACAGGATGGAAAGCAGCTTGGCGGACTGAACTAACCCTAAAACAGTTCCTTCCAATTTAACCCTCGGTATTCGCTTCCAAAACAGCGTTTCAAACGTTGTTATCTCCCCTAAACGCCTGTCACCATCGGCACCGGCATCATAGCCCCAAAGTGTAGTTTTCGTCTGTATAACGCCTGTCATTGAATCTAAAAACTGGCATCCCTTGATAACCCCGGAAGGGGCATCATCAATATCAATATTTATATCTTCAACATTATTAATATTTAAAGCCTGTTCATCTGTGTGTATGTGACCAATGATTTTAGTCGTTTCATTGACAGCAGGGGCAATTTCTAACCGCAAATCTTTGTACCATGTTTCATCCGTTACGGTTGACGTTTCAACGGTCAAATAAACCTGTAAAACACCATCAACAGGAACCTGGGGAATCTCAATGTCCACGCTGTGCCATGTGTTACTATTATCCCCGGAAGGTATAGAATAGGTAAAACCACCGCCTAATGTGGAATAAGTGCCATTGTTTTGCAGGTAATAAATATCAGTACCGTCATTGACTGAAATTAGAAAAACGTTGTTTATCGGCCCTGCCTGACTGACATTGGTACGGTAACTGAATGAGAATTTGCCCGCATCATTTTGGGTTACTTCAACAGGGGAACTAATTACCCTGCCCACTGGCGGAGTGCTTGTATTGGCTTTTACAACCGCAAACCGCCTCAATTCCGTTCCGGTGGAATCTTTCACCACCCGGATAAACCAATCAATATTGCTTGAAAGGTTATTAGTCCAATAGGGCATTTCGTATTCGTAAATCGTTTCAGCCCCTGATGTGTAGGTAGTAATCAAATCTCCTAAAACGTCAAGGTTTGCATTCAATAGAATGTCATCCGGCCTTTGATATTTGAATGTTCTTTTATCAAACCGATACGGACGCACAAGTGATGAAAGCAAACCTGTGGCAATATCTGAACCATTGCCGTATGTAAACTCACGGCTAAGTGTTCCAGTTAAAATAGAATAAACAAAATCACTATCATAGGCATACCATGTAATCCCATTTGATTGATACCTTAGTTCATCCCACCGGATAATGTGCCATGATCCACCAGCCTGAAATATTGTAGCATTAAACGTGGATAAAATCTTACTAAGTACGTCATAGCAGCTATCCCACTTTTCACCGCTTAAAAAAGTCTTACAATCAACTAATGTAGATTCCAACCACCTGCCAATAACGTAATCATTGGGGATTAGTTTTGAGTAAACGAATGAACTCAAATACAGCCCGGTTGACTTCAGGCACAAAGGGATAATCTCTGAATACTTTAACCTGCCTGAAATATCAACAGGGGTAATAATAGTCAATGTTGCACCGGAAAAAGTCACCGATGCACCGAATACTGAAGTAATGTAAATCGTGAAAACACCTAATGGATTAGTCACCCTGTCTATCACATACCTACCATCAACCCCTGTACCACCTGAGATTATAAGAACCTGCCCCGGCTCACCAAATGGAGTGCCACTGACAAAGACCTGATCACCGGATGTACTGATATTCCTTGTAAAGTTCGTAGGCTCACCCAAATTGCGTGAAGCTGTCAGCAGGTCAATATCCTTTAAAGTACCTAACCCATCGGAAGCCACAACCCTGATGGCATGGTTATAATCTACTTCCAATTCGCTTGATTCTTCCTGAAGCATAAACCCAGTAAAAACAACGCCTAAACTGTCATGTGTTACGGTTATCTTAAAAGTGTCATCTTCATTGGAATATAAGTCAACCAAAGAAATTACCCCGTTATTGATAATTTCAATCTCACAAGTAGAACCTTTAATTGCAGCGTGTGGGTTATCATCATCCCATTTGTGTACAACAGGGTTTCCGCCTAATAATATGTTAGTGGATGAACCAACATAATCCTTTTGGTAAATGTCAACAGTATAGCCTTCGCCTTTCAGCGAATCAAACGATGATGTATATTTTAAACCGTATGCCATTAAGTTCCGACATTAAAAGAATTTCCGTATCTCTGATTTGTGAAGTAAATATCTCTTCCCCTCATAACACCGTAAACCTGTATAGACTGCATTGCACCGCCTAAAATCGCACCCGTTTGTGCGGCAGGGGTTACCCTTGCACCTTCAGGAAGGCTGACTAATTCCGGCCCACGTTCACCCACCAATGCAGTACCGCCAGGCGCAAAGCGTGTACCTGTGGCAAACTTTGGTATAAATGCTTTTATGACTGAACCCAAAACAAGTGCAGCGATACCGGCTGTAATGGTTAACCCCGGATTGAATGAACCGGCTTTGATTGCAGCGTATAACTTACCTATCCCAATAGCCGCCAAACCTAACTGAATAAGGAAATCGCCAACGACATTTAATAACCCTTTGAATATACTGTTTATACCGCCTGCAACGTCACCTGAAAATGCTTGGCTAATACCGTCAACTAATACGTTTATCGTGCCTTGTACGGCAGCTAATAACTCAGCATTGAAGTTCTGCAATGGTTTAAACACCTTTGCATTAATGTCATCGTTAAACTGCTTACTGCCTACTAACTGAATATTAGCCGGAACGGTAATTTTATCAGGCAGACTGTTAATATCTTTTTCAACCTGTTGCTGAAAGTTTATCAGTTCATTGTCGCTGATGGATGGCAAAGGTTTTACACGAAATACCTCATATTGAATATCCCGTATTTCCTTTTCCTTCTTTTTCTTTTTGTCTAAATCCCTAAGTTCATCTGCACGAAGTACCCTGATTCTTGTAAACTGCAAATCCCTTTCATCGTATAACTTATTCAGTGCAGTTTCAATCTCTTTTTGCTCTGTGGTCAGCTTTGTAATGTCATCAACATTAACATTCTGCTTTGCATACTCCCTGTTTACCTTTGCAGTCAGGTCATCACGCTTACCTTCTAAATCGGATATTTGCTTAAGTAAAGAATAAGATTTTTGTTGCTCAATTAACAGCCTACCCTGAAACGTTCCGCCAAAGTTTATCTGAGCCAAACCATTGGCCTGTTGAAGCGCAAAGTCAAAGGCTGCACCCAACGCATCAACGTCCTTCTTTGCCCTTTTTGCCGCCTCAGCTATTTCATCAATCCCTTTTGCAACCGGCTCTGTCTTTTCGGCTGTACTAAGTAAATTACCGCCAAATACAACCAATAAAGAAGTAATTGCACTGACAGCAAACCCCAAACCGCCTGCGCCTAATAATGAGCTTCCTAATGCCTTTAGCGCACTTCCGGTTGTGCCTGTTTCAGCCTTTAACCTTTGGAATGATTCCAACAGTGGGTCAATGTTATTGGCAATACCTATAAAACCAAAAGGCGCATCTTGTACGACACGCCCTAAGTTAAATAATGATTGTTGGGCTTGTGCTGATACTGACTTAAACTTTTGCAGCGAATTAGTGGCTTTTGCCATTTCGGTATTCAACCTACTGGCATCCGCACTAACCACTACCTTTAATTCATCAGCCATTTTTCAACTTTAATTTATGCCGCTTAACAATCTGATTATACAATTCCCTCGAAATCTGCTTTGGCTTTGCCCGCTCAGTTTCAATAGGCCAGAACCTTTCAATATCGCCAATCGCCTTACTCCCTGCCATGCTACACGCTATCCGGTATGCCGCAAACCTCTGTATCAATAAATCATCCTTAATCTTCTCAGCATACCCCTCAGCAGCCATATAAAACTCATAAGGAAGCGAAGTATAGTATTCATAGGGTGACCAGCCTAACTTACCACATGCGAACCGTAGATTATCTCTACACTGTTCTGAGTAGCTTTTTTTTTATCCTCTTCCAGTTCCTTACCTTTTTCAACAGCCGCCTGCCATGCCTTAGATTCATTCAGTGCCTTACCTACCGCATCCAAAGAATCAGTACCTAACTCATCTACGGCATCACATACCTGCTCAAATGTAAAATCAGGCTCTTCACGTTTAACATAGCAGTTACCACATAAACCGGCATAAACAGCAGCGTAGCTGAAAGCAGCAGCACTGTCACCGTTCAAATGCTTGCCCAATACTTCGATGGCGTACATATTAAACTTTACGCCCCTTGTTTTTCCTAAAATCTCAATTTGTGTGTAGCTCATTATAAGTTTACAATTTGATAAGTTACCCAAACATCTAAAGAACCGTCACCCGTTGTGGGGTTGCCGCCGGTTGTAATTTTTACCGCCTGATTCTCCCATACACTCTGTACCGTTGTCAGGTTTGTGCCTTTGCGTGTCAAAGCAGGTTGACCAAATGTTGTAAGGCTTGATTCCAAAAACCCGGTCAGATCAGCCGTTAACTGATTCCCGTTTGTGTCATCACCCAAATACAAAGCCGGGGCTGTGTTAGCAGCAAAGTCGGTTGTATTGTAATTGTACCGCATGTAAACATTCAGCACATCAATAACCTTGCCCGCACCTGGGGCAGCAATGACCGTTGCCGGTGTGCCCAATGCCAGTACAGCCGCAGTGTTAAAACTTACTTTGACTGTCTTTACAGCCAACTCAGCAATATTTTGCGTGGTTGTACGTTTGGTTACGCCACCCGATACAACAGGCACAATCTCTGTACCCGTGATAGTCCCTGCGCTTGTTAGCGCACTTATTTTTACGTCTGCCATTATTCTTGTATTAAATAGTTAGAATCTTCAGTTATTAAATTATCGTCATTCTCTGCCAAAATCTTACTCGATCCGGCAGCAACAGTTATTACAGGCGAACCAAAAGGCTGCAACTCCAATGTAAAAGTGGCATCCGCATCAAAAGCATAGTCAGAACTGAGCGAACTCAAAAAGCCTGTACCCGTTTCCACCTCGTCACCCTCAACAGGCGTTTGTGGTGAAATCTTAAATCCAACCGTTGTACGTGACCTCAGTAACTGCCTCAGTGATGTTCCGCTAATCTTCCCTGTGTCTTCATCTTGGATATGATACCCTTCTGCCGAATAGGAAATATTAACACTGCCAATGGACTTATTAGGCCCACAAGCTGAAGCACTGTCAACAGTGTCCACGCTGTCAGATTTTGACACACGGGTAAGACAGACCACTGTGCTGTAATCCGTTCCCCCTGCCGGGTCTATGTATAGGTACATGGGCGCACCCGCACCAACTCTATGCTCTGCCATTGATTAAGATTCGATTGTGATTGTAGGAGTACCAAAAGGCTGTAATTCCAGTGTAAAAGTGGCATCCGCATCGAAGGCGTAATCGCTCGATAAACTGGAAAGAAACCCTGTACCCTCTTCAATCTCATCACCTGCTACCGGAGTAGCCGGGGCAATCTTGAATCCAACAGTAGCCTTATCCCTTAAAAGAATCCTCAGGCTTGTGCCGGAAATCTTACCACTGTCAGGGTCTTGTAAGTGATACCCTTCGGCTGAATAAGAAATAGACAGGTTCCCTATTGATTTATTTGGGCCACATGCTGAAGAAGCATCGGCTGAATCAACGGTATCTGATTTACTTACACGGGTAAGGCACACAACTGTATCGTATGAAGTACCACCCAACGGATCAATGAAAAGGAGCATCGGGTTATCCGCACCCACTCTGTGTTCTGCCATTTTATTTTTATTTAACTGTTAACAACTATTTTACTATTGAATATTAAAATCCTGCTTATGTATTCCCTGCCTCCAATCTTTCCTAACCTTTGCGTAATGTCGCTTTGTAGGCTCATGGTGACCATTTGTAAACCTGAACCTGTCAAGTCTAAGGCACTTGATGTTCCGGGCAGTAATGCGCCTAAAATCAGCCCTACGGACGTGTTTAAGTCGGCTGAATTGTTATATTTCAGTTTCCAACTGTGAACACTGACAGTTACCTGCGCCTGTCTTGCCCTTGTGTTCAAATCCCCTGCATCCTGGCTCTGTACGTCTTGAATGACTGCATAAATCGGGGCTGTTAAATCATCCGGTTCTTCACCCTCATAAACAGGTACGCCAGTAGTTACAATGGCATCGTAAAAGGCTTTCTGTAATGGAGTGTTTATGTCAATCATTTAAAAATCGCTTGTATGTCTTTTTTTAATTGTGGTATGTTCTTATTTATTGATGGGTATAAATAAGGCTGTGCTTTTATTCCATTTCTTAATATGCTCCATGCAATCGCTTCTGCCGCTTTTAATAACCTGCTATCATATTCTTTTCCGCTTCTTTTGTTTCTTCTTTTTGTTGATACACTATAAGTGTCAACTATTCCCTTGCTCTTAACCCAATCAAGTATAGCATTCAAAAAATCGTAATAATCTCCCTTTCCTTTGCCCTGATAGCCGGAGGCTATTTTTTGCCAGTCCTGTGGTAATGTGGCAACGTGTTGCGCTGCAAACTTTCGTGTACCAAATTCCAAATAGGCTGCATTATTGATATTCGCTACAACACCGCCCTGCAAGTCACCGTAAACAGGACTAATTGACTGCCTTAGTTTACCTTCATCCGCAGGGGCTAACCGCTTGGCATCCGATGCCGTCCTATCCGCAAAATCATTCAATGCACCCTGAATATCTCCCTTAGATTGTGTTGCCAACCTTTCAAACTTCTTTAAAGTCGCATCCAATCCTTTTACTTCGATATTCACTAATTGATGTTTATCATGATGAATCCTTCAATCCTTCGTGCCGTTCCGTTTGTCCATGAGGAAAAAGCCGTATCATTCGCACCTATCGCCACATCAACCGTCGCTGTGCCTCCCGTTATTTTCCAAAGGCATGGCCCCTGCGTTGTACTGTTAACCCCATGAATCAACCCCCTCTGTTCACCTGCCCATGAACTCGCATTAAATGGAATGTTAAACGATACCGTAGTTCCTGTACCATTAGGAGAGGCACACCGGAAATCAATGAACATAAACATCGTCTTGCCGATGACCACATACTGAGCCTGTTTAGTCGTTAAACTTGTTAACCCGGTTATCGAAACAGAAGATGCCCAGTCCTTCCACGTACTGTCGGTAATCTTAGTATTGATACGGGTACTTAAACTTGAAGTATCTGAGGCATTCAACTTGACGTTAACCTGTGCATCCGTAGCGTATGGGCTTAACATTGTTGCCGTATCGGAATACTTAACCCTTAAATCAATACGGCTGCTAAGACTGGCAGTATCGGAACTGTTCAGCTTAGTATTAATCCGATTAGATAAAGACGCTGTATCGGCTGCATTTAGCTTTAGATTAATTCTATTGCTAAGGCTTACCGTGTCA
>ERZ724505.1535-NODE-1535-length-12517-cov-6.029450_pt1 | contig 12517 bp, 32 predicted proteins | sample MGYA00376038_ERZ724505 | MGnify/ENA primary metagenome ERZ724505 (study PRJEB28724, sample SAMN07190884) | wastewater metagenome | isolation source: effluent of sewage treatment plant in Hong Hong | place: Hong Kong | collected 2016-03-17 ... | reverse complement strand
TATAGAAGGATTCACTCCTATGCTCAGCATTCCGTGTATGGATGAAGAGCACCAAAAATGCGGGGTAGATGGGTGCGAATGCCCCTGTCATACCTAAATAACCCACTATATATGTGTATGAACAATTACTTAGGAAAAATGAATCTTACTTAAGAACGATATTTTTGTGACATTTTTATCATTTTGTAACATATAATTTACCCCAAATCAACCCTTTTTGCCCCTTTTTCCTCCACTTTTATCACCAAATGATAAAGAATATACCCCTTATCAGGCAGAATATGGCAAAATAATAGCCATTTGTCAAGTGTTACGAGGACAAAATGTCCTAGTATAGAAAACACTTTGTGACAAAATGTCCTAGTATTTGATACAATGGCATATGCATACAAACAATTGGGGCCTAAATGTGCCCGGTAGAGGCCCAGGAACCAAGACGAATAGACGTAAAGAGTGTGTCTATTGGTATATGAAGGGTAAAGAGAGGGATGGAATGGTAGTGGTTGATATATCTACCCTGGAAGAATTAAACGTAAGTTATAGAACATTGCGCCGGTACATAAAAGAATATGAATCTCTCTTTGACCTAGTAGTAATCAACAAGTAATTATCTTCCAGTGATAAAAATGTCCCATCGTAAAGGTATTGACCCAGTGATTATTTTATGCCATCGTAAAGGTTAATAGTTTTTAATAGATGGGCGTGGCCCATATTCCAGTGAATATTGAAAATGTTTCGTAAAGGTATTGACGGGGATATTTTTTTGGGCCTGGCCCCGCCTTAAGCCAAATGTCAAGTCCTTACCATAACATCTTTATTACGCCTTAAGCAGGGGCCAAACCATAACCCCAATACCCAGCAATACTCCCCCAATAACAAGCAATAGCCCAGGATTGGTAAAAAGAATATAGATACCTCCTAGCCATAGGAGTATTCCTAGAGTGTATGCAATCACTACCCCGAGAAAATCCATCATACCTCCATTGCGTCTAGCATCTCGGCAAAGTTCTTATAGGTGCCTTCGGGATCAATGCCCATGACCTTAGTCAGAACATCCCAAGAATCCTCAATAACCACATTGCCCTTCTTTTTGGAAGTCACATAGTCATTGGCTACTGCAAAACACAGAGGGAATCCAATGTCTAGGTAGTAGTGCAGTTTCTCCCACTGCTCAAGACCCCGCGTTGCTAGCCAAGCCTCACCAACCAGAGCAGCCTTAGTCTTGGTATCCATGCGCCTTCCTTCCTCTCATGTATCCATCCCAGACTAGCACGAATCGGCTGTGTTGTCTAGGGTCTAGGTAGTTGGAAAGTTCCAGCCCCATAGACCTATACTCAGCCTCATCAGACACATATGATTCCAAAGCCTTAACAAACACGTTTGCTTGCTTGCTCACTTTGTTGGGGTCCATGCTTACCATTCTACTCACCCTGACGGTAGGTGGCAACCTCTGCGGCCAACCACTTAGGCGGCTGTGGATTAGCACAGTCACAAAAGATTACATTCTCAGTGCAGTCAGCACAGATATCAAACCTAATAATCTGTCCTGTGTGCAACTCGGCGGTATAGACTTTGATCCCATCACTACGCTTGGGAGTATTCTTTACCTTGGGGATAATGACTACTTCTGGGGTTTCTTCTTTATAGTTCTTGAGGGCTTCTTGCATTGCTTCACTAAACCTACCCCGCTTTCCAACCTCAAAACCCAAACTGCGAAGATAGTCTCGCTTATCCATCACAACCACTCACTCTTCTTGGTACGCAAACGTGAGGGCCAGTAAAACACATAATCTCGCCCCATATTGTCCATTGCTGGGTCTGCAAGTTCATCTGCATCTTCATCGTCCAATGACCGCAAAAAAGTCACAAGATCAGAATGCTGCCCAATGATAGCAAAGCACTCAGCCCCATACATACCCCTTCCAGAATATGTAGTCGTTGCTTCAATATCCAACTGGTCTGCGATAGCAGCCATTGTTTCAATATCAGTAATCACAGTTCATCTCCAAACACACTATTCTGCCAGCCAACCAGATCGTTGTATGCACGAGCAACGTCATGATGAGCCATCTCACCAAAGTAAGTCTTACGCTGTCGCTTGCCATTGATATAAATAGCATAGTGATCTTGATAGGTGTCGTCAACAACTTGGACCCTAATCTCATAGTCTGTAAGATTGTAGTCGTCATCGCTGATCGTGCAGGTCGCCAAGGTTAGCCAGTACCCCTCACGAACACTAGGCTTTGTGTACTGCTTCATGACTCTCCCTTACTTGTTGATACCAAGGATAACGTATCCGCTGGTCTTGTGCAAGACCTTGACACTGGTCTTTTCGGGTGACATTCGGGTAAACCACTCGACCCACGCATCTGCATCAAGTTGAGTTTGAAAAGTGTTGCGCTTGGTGATGACACCATCCATGCCAAGGCGTTGCTCACCGTTCACTTTGTCTGTACGCACCGCTACGAGGCAATGTCGGCAGCATCCCAGCATGTCCTGAAGGGCCTGCTTCCTAGCCACCGGCTCCAAAGTATTAAAGACATAGACGCTCACGCCCACGTCATACTGGTGAAAACCGGGGTATATGATAGAAGCATCCCTCTTATGAGAATGAGGACTGTTAGGATCATAGGCATATACCAAAGACCCATTGTTTTTCAAAAGTTCAGTGTCTTGAAAAGCCTTGCCCTCCCCAAAGTGGAGAATGGAGTCAAACGGAGAAAAGTAGAAGTGGTCCACAATCCAGCGCATAGGGGCCGAGGTAGTCTTACGAGCCATCTGTGTTCTCTCACTGTTCATACTACAAGTATAAGGGCGCACACAAGGTATGTCCAGTGATCCAGTGAACTTTTCGTAAGTATCTTAAAGGGTGAAGAAGGATTCATGAATTGCGGGCCTGGCCCCGCGCATCAGATTTGTCAAGTGTTTATCCGGTATATGGGAGGGGCATCCACGTATAGACACCCCTCCCACACACTCAGACTCCCACACTCTCCTTGACAATGGAGAACAGCCGATTACGCTCAGCATTGGCAATGGGATCGAAGCCGCTAGCCGCAGCCAACTTAGGCTCAGGATTGCCCATGCGCTCCTGACGATTCCAGTCCAGATTCTCAGTGAGAGCGTTAAGCACACCCCACGCAGAATCCTTGACCGCATAGGTCGTGTCAGAGATGAGAACCTCTCCCACGGCCACCCGCTTATTCTCCCAACGGGTAACGGCAGACTTGCTAGCATCCTTGTCAGGCTTGGGGTAAGCCTTAGCAAAGATATCCTCGACCTGCTGAGGGGTCACAGAAGTCTGGAACAACGCCTGAGCAGCCTTGTCGAAGTCATCCATGTAGACTTCAGCCATACCCAGAACCTCACGAGCAGTAGCCAACTTGCCCTCAAGGGTCTGCGTGTGACGCACCTTGAAACTCTGCTTGACGGTACGGAGCGCAAAGTTCAGAGTATTAGCGCACACAACACGGACGGGAGTGATGCTAGCCTGAATGCTGACACTGCCATCATGGCTAGTATGGAGCAGCAGATAGGTTTCGATCTTGTCAGCGACACCAGTAGGATCAAGCACAGTCTCATGCTTGAGAGCCAGTGAGCCGAACACAACGCGACCCTGACGGATAGAGCCCGCAGTTTCCCAACGGCCACCACTAGTGAGCGAATCACCAAAGCCAAACAGGTCCTCATTCTGGAGCACCTTGTACCGCTTGCCCACGACCGACAGCACATCTTCCTCGCCATCGAAGGGGTTGTCACGCACGACAGCGAAGGCAGGGGCAGCGAACCGCTCAGCGGGAATGCCCCGAACAGTCACAGGCGCAAGCCGCACATTCCAGTTATCCAGGTGTGCCAACTCAAGCATCTGCGAGGTAGTCACATCTTCCTGAAACACAGTCCCCAGACCATGCCACGCGGGCTCGCGCCGGGTAGCAAAAGCAGCCTCGCCAGCCTCATTAGTCTCAACTTCATGACTCATATCAGATTCTCCTAGTCTCTTGTTTATCTGATACCCCCATTATAGTCTCACCAAGCCTGAGAACACAAGGGATACACAAGATATTTAGACTGATCGGGTGAATCTCCAGTGATTTCGTAAAAGGTGTCTTAAAGGGTTGACATTTGGGTAGATACGGGCCTGGCCCAATTATGATAAAATAGACCTAACGAAAGGCACCCAATGGAATTTGATACCAAAGCATCTATAGTCGCAGAAGCATGGCTAGTTATTAGAGAAGTAGAACAATGGAATGATGTTGTTAAGTATGCAGACTTAGGGTTTCCATTGGCATATGCACATGAGAATGGTTTTGCTACCTTGGCAAAACAGGGCCAGGTATTGGTAGAAGAAACCTATTCAGTCATTAGAGATACCCTCGGTATTGAGGATAAAGACTATGAAGACTTTGAAGATATGCTAGATGCCAATTTGGCTATGCAAGAGGCTGAAGAAAAGCCTACTGAATAAGTGGACACTATAGGACTTGAACCTATAACCTTTTGGGTGTAAACCAAATACTCTGCCAATTGAGTTAAGTGTCCTAGATGAGAATGGTTTTACAGGAGAGTCAACACTAATCTTGTGTTTCTTCCCTCTTGCATTGTGGCAACCCCAACTTTTCATTAGGGTAACAGCCGCTAAGTCTGGGATAGCCGCCCATCTTGCTCATTCTCTATACCCGCCCAAATGCCTTTTAGGTGGCCTCCGACTATTGAGGGGCGAGTGTTGCGATTCCAACGGGATTTGAACCCGTGATACTACCGTGACAGGGTAGCGTTATAACCGCTTAACTATGGAACCTTATGAATGTGTGTGAGCCTTTTAGTTACCTCAGATTCAGAGGTAGGTCAATGCTCAGGACCAGACTTGACAATGCCTTGCCAAGAGATAGGAACTAGGCTATCCGGCCTTAACCTAGTTCTGTGGGGGTATAGAGAGAGTTAGGAACGCTCGGCCCCACGATTCGGCATTACTTCTTTCCCACCACCACGGGATTAGCCGAAGCAATAGCCGCAGTCTGATTGGTGGCACCAAGGATAAGTCCCTGCTCATTGCGAGCAACTGCCTTGATGACAATACCCTTGGAAGTGTTCCAAGCCTCGGTACGGATAATGATGTTTGACATGATAGTAACTTTCTTTAGTGGTTTAGTTTCTCTACTCTATGTGGTTATGATTCTATTGTAGTGGAAGGGTCAGACGCTAGTCAAGGGTTTTGCATAGCGCATCACGAAGTTGCTGATACCAGTGGTGAAGATCGGTTCATCACTGATACCCTCGGGGTAGGAGTAGTCATAGAGGCTCACGGTACCCTCGCGGAAGTCCACCACGGGCACCTTGTGCTCATTGTCAGCCAGGTAGTCAACAGTGATGCCCCATCCCAGAGCCGTTCCATGCTCAGAGCCGATGATCGACTCAAACATGATGCGGGTAGCATACGACTCATCACGCAACCGGCCAGCGGTATTCACAACGTCAAGCGCGTTAGCCAACTTAGCCAACATCCCATAGCCTGCCCAGTGTCCATACAGATAGACAGTGTGCTCACCCTGACGGACTCCGAAGTTTGCACGGTCTCCCATGATTCTCTCTTCTCTCTTAGTTGGTAGTTATATTGTAGTATAGTTGGTAGTCAGTGTCAAGCACTTGCGCCAGGTTTGTAGTAAAGTGTCCAACGCTCGTCTACAGTCTCAAAAGCCCATGATCCCAGAGCCGACTCATGCTTAGCATAGTGGTGTCCGCAAAAGTAGAGTTCACCCTCAAGCCCCTTGACAAGCACCTTAGCCGCTGCCCCACAACCGGCATCGCAACGGTCAGTAGCCTTGAGTGTGGGGCTCAAGACCGGGGTAGTCTCTTCAATCTCTGTGTTCATACCCCTATTATAGTCACCTATGGAGCACACACACAACATATACAGGGAAAGTTACTCCATTCCAGTGAATATTTGTTTGAGGTCTTAAAGGGACTGACAAGTACAGAAAGGCGGGCCAGGCCCCATTACTCTAAGTAATCAACATTTCCATACATGCCATTAGCAACACACTTTCCACATAGCCACAATGGAGCATTGTTTATCACATAGATATGATGGTCTGTTTCTTTAGCACATGTTAGGCACATGAAAGATTCTGTTCTCATTACTCTACCCCGTCACTTTTTCGAGGTAGAGAACAAAACATCCTTGCGCCCATTAATGCAAAGACCGCACACCTTGCAAGCACTACCCTTAGGGGAAACAAGGGGAATAGACTTATTATTCTCAGGGCACTTAGTGGCCTTGGGGAATAACTCTTTACCCTCCGCAAAAGTGCGGCCCACATAGGCGATATTGATTCCCTTATCCTTGGCGATATTAGCAAAGTGCAGGTTATCCTCATCTGCACTAAAGTAGAGTGCAAGATTGGGGAGGGATCGATAATGCAAAAGCATTGCACTAGCCAATACCCGCGTATATACCCAGAACTGGACATTAGAATGATCGCGAATAATCAATGCCCATGCCCTAGTGTATTCGTCATTGAAAAAGTCCCCATCCCAATGGATGCGGAACAGTTTTTCAGCGTTTTTCTTTTCACATTCCCGCTCAAAAGCGGTAATCATGGAATCTAGCAATGCATATTGCTCACTAATCTCAGCATCTTTTAGAGCCTCCCAATTAGCAACAAGGTTATTCTTGACACCCTTATAGATTTTCTCCAACTTACCGGCATAGCAGATTTTGCCACAGAATGCAGTTTGCTCCGGGCAGGAATATTCTTTTCCAGCGGGTAGTCCGAAACTATTAGCAATATTAGGGTTACCAGACTTAGTAACGCTATTGGCAACCTTACGATCCTTAGAGCGGATAAGGGTGTTCATTCCATTCCTCCCATGCACACAAACAAAACAAAACCGATGATGCCGAGCACTGCCACCAGTTCGGCCAGGTAGATCAAAACGTCCATAGTCTCCCAATCTCTCTATACACAAGGATAGTGCATGTGGAGGGTAGAGTCAAGGCAACTAGTCCGATCCAGTGAATAAAAGATTGTTGTCTTAAAGAGGTTGACAAAGTGAGAATTCCGGGCCAGGCCCGTTCCCTACCTACCTAGTAGACTTAGAAGGGCTTTTCGACTAGTTCCCTGCATCCCATATTGCCACTAGACAATCTAGGAATGACATAGTTATCTAATGTCCACCCTGCCTCATCTGTACCCGCGATAATCACGGAGTCATGATTCCACCAGATAACCTCATAGTTTTCAGGCATGTAGGTAGCAACTTCCCACTTATCCCTAGCACCCCTTACAACTGCAAAACGCGTAGTCATTTCTTTACCTCCGCAAATCCAGCAAACTCAACTGTTCCTGTAGCATCCCATTGGGCACCACAACTAATGTTAGAGCATTCGATAGTTACATCTCCCCATTGGTCAGCCAATGCCCGGATGTTTTCACCACAGTTAGTACAAGTCAGCATTATTCTTCCATTCACGCTTTTCGATACGACGCATCATGCGACGATTCTTCTTGTTGTTCTTGGGAGCGTCATCACAGCACACGCAGTAACGACCACCAGGACCATACACGCCGCACTTGCTATTAGCGCGGGTACGAGGCTTCATCAACATCAGTATTCCTTCTTCCAAGACTTATCAGAGCGACGGTACTTCTTCTTAGAGTTGATCTTATTAGACCTAATCCTCATCCATGATTCCAACTGCTCGGGAGTCATCTTCCACATGGCATTGTCTCTCTTGGTCTTGCTCATGATAGTAGTCTACCTTGTCTAGTCTCAGTTGTCCAGTTGATCCCAGAGCCAATCTCGCACATCCACAAGATCATCCTGCCAAACCTGATTCTTAGGGCCAAACTTGCCATCATTGTCCATCATGGCATCTTGCACAAGATCGGCAAGGATGGTAAGGCGGTCATGCATCTTCTTGTTCATACTCTGATTATAGTCACAAGTCCAGTGAGTGTGCAAGTCAGGGAGCAAAGTGTTCACCCATATGGAGTAATCGTTACAAGTCCGTGATTTTTGGTAGTTGTCGTAAATGCCTATCTAATAGGTAGGAATTGGGCCAGGCCCAAACCATACTATCTAAGTATAGTTTGGAACACTTTTAGGCATTCACTCCCAATCCCAAATCATCTGAATATTCAGGGCAGAAACTTTGCACACCAGCACCAATGAGAAAGCCAACAAACTTAGCCTCTTTAGCAGTAGTCACCTGATAGGCATAGTAGCGCATTCCCTTTTTTACCCCGACAGTGCCGAAAGTAACGCAAACATCTTGAGCAAAGTCAATAGCGGCACGTTCCTGTTTAGGGGAAAGTGGGCCATACTTAGACTCTACCGCCGCGATATAGGCATCTTCTGCACTCATAGTAGGGGCAGCACTCGGCGGGGGAGTGGTCGGTGCCGGGGTAGCAGTAACGGTAACAGTGGAAGTCGGCACATTAGTTGCCCCACACCCTGCCAATCCGATAATGCCAACGGTAGCCAATGCAGCAATCTTCTTCATTATTCAGTGTCCTTCACAGTAGTTATGAATCCATTCCTTGGATTCCTCGGTCCACGACATAAGTTCAATCTCTAGACCAAACTCATCCATTGGGGCATTAGCCTCACCTTTAGCATAGTCCCAAAAGTTGATAACCTCAATAGTTTGCCCATGCTTGCAGATAATGTCAGCATATGGGCCACCATTGTACTTGATAGCATATCCATTCAGTACGGAAAGCATTAGAGCACCATTCCATTCTTGACAAGTTTCCGGCGTTCATCGCCAGTCATTCCACCATACACGGTAGCCTCAAAATCCTCATTGCGGATAGCAAATGCAAGGCATTCATTCACTACCTGGCACTGAGCACACACGGCCTTTTTTTCAGCGGTATGTCCACGGGTAATGAACGTCAAGTCACCAGCACACTCTGCATTATCTTGCCACATATCAGATCGCCTCCAATGTATCGTGAAGTTCAGTGAGCAATCCACCCTTAGGCGCATAGACGCTAACGTCGCCAAAAGACATTGACTCAAAGTGAGTAAGTTCGGTAAGGGTGGCAGCCAATGTCTTGGCTTCTTCGATAGTCATATAAGCAACGATGCCGAATGCACCTTTGATATCCTCAAGACGGACGAACACATCGGTAACCTCAAGATCACTGCGACCAACCTCGACGGTAGCGTCAGGAGTCAAGAACATATCTGGTCGAATGTACATTAGAACCTCTCTCTGTCTATACCCTCATTGTAGTTGAGGGGTCCGACAGTCTCAAGTCTGGATCACCCGTTTGGAGTAGTCGTTATCTTTCCGTGATTATGTAACGATCTTCATAAAAGGGTTGACAAACACTGAACATCGGGCCAGGCCCTTTTCCTATAAACTTAGTATGGTTTGAATGCTAACCCTCAAACATGAGAATGGCCAGACTTACCACAAACACGGCAAAGACAATATCAATAGTCACAGTTCATACACCTCAGTGCCTTTAGGAAGTTTACCCCGATTAAGCACGATGCGCGCCATTTCCCGTGCTGCCATTTCATTATAGGCATGAACCTCAAAGGCCCACATATTCGGAGGGTAGATCATGTAGGTTTTCATTTGTTCATCCTATCCATAGCGACTACCGCCGCGAGAAACATTATAATGGACAATACTATCCATGCAAAGAACAGCAGCATTGTTATCACCTACTCACAATGGTAACGGATTGATCGGGACGGTAGATCATGGGAATGGCATAGCGGCCATATTCTGAGTAGACATACACTTTACCGTTAATGGTATAAACCTGAACAACGGGAATACTGTAATCATGGTAACGGGAACGGTACGACCGATCACTGATCGGGAATGTGGCGATACGGTCGCCAGCGACCAGGGTATCAGCGGTAACAGTCTTGGTAGTCATTGTCTAACCTCTCTCTATCTATATCTACAGACTAGCACAGGGGTCCGACAGATGCAAGACCTATCACCCGAATGGCCTAGTCACCACTGGCCGTTATCTTCCATCCACTCACCACAGAACCAGATGGTAACGGGAGCATCCACGGTACCCGTTGGGCAACGCCAGTCCATGGGAGCAGGGTAGGCAAGTTCCTCAGCGGCGGTAGAATCAAAGTACATGATCACTCCTAACTCTCTATCTACTTACAGTGTGACACACACCTAGGCAATGTGCAAGCCCATTCACCCGTTTGGCCCAATGTGTTATGATTCCGTGATCTTGTCGTATAGTCGTAACCATACTAAGTTAGTAGGAAACGGGCCTGGCCCGATCCGTACCTATCTAGTAGGGAATGGACTTGCCATTATGTTGTGTGACCGGGGTACAGGGAGTTTATCTCACCCATACCCCGGTCAAGACCGGGTAGGTGTAGAGCCTTACGGCATCTTGGTGTAGACAACGGCACCAACATGGTGGGTATCGGAGTCATACTCACTGACGATAGCCATACCGTGAGCGTCAGCCTCAGCAACGGCATCGGCCAGGGTAGCGAAGAACGTATCTGACTTTGACTTGAAGGTGGTAACTTTGTACATGATCCCTCTCTTTCCATCTACTTACAGAGTAGCACCTACCCCCGACAGATGCAACCCTGTAGGGCAAAACGTCACCCGTTTGGCCTAATCGTTATAATCTAGGCCTAGGGAATCTGTAGGGGCACCAGCGCAATACATAGCCACAGTCACAACATCATGGGCAGTGGCAGTCATTGCGTCATACAGTAGCGGCATCTCACCAGTAGTCAGGTTGACTACCTCATACGCATGGGGCATATAGTCAACACGCATGATCATGATGACGTTACCAGCGAAGGTCTCCACTCCCGGAGTCAGGTCATACATAGTTGGTCCTTACACTAGTCCTACTGCGGCACAGTAGGGGCATGGGTCATGGTGGTCGGTCGGTCGGACATAGGTCTGTGAGCATAGAGCACAAGTCACTGCGTCCCAGACCAGGGTATCGACTAGGTTAGTAGCAGGGGTCCTCACAGTGTCACCTCATGATGATCATAGAGCCACTGCTCATCATTGACGGACCCGTCTTCGATACCGCTCACGATATCGTCCTCATCACTCCAGCGATAGGTTTCACTAGTAGGCTCACGGTATGCGACGGTACCGTCAAGATCAACAGTCACAAGCCAACCCACACCCTCTGGGTCATGCACCACATACTGACGTTCGATGCTAGTCATTGTCATTAGTCTATCCTTACCTTAGTTATCAGGGTTGAGCACATACAGGGCAATGATGATGATGATGAACAGGGTAATCATTGTGATCACTCTCCCTTGTCTCTCTACTATCATTAGACCACATGGGTCCGACAGATGCAACAGGAACACGCCGTGTGTCACCCGATTGGCCTAATGGTAGCAGATTGTTTTGCCATCCGACCGGGGTATGGGATAGTACCTATCAAAAGTTGCTATGTGGGCGAACTAATGCATAAGGTTGTGTATATGCGTATACATGCATCATCTCGCAATAAAATATATTGCAAAAATCTTCAAAACACCGTTTATATATTGCACCATTGCTCAAAACCTCGTCCACAACATAGTCATACAATAGAGGTGGTATTATATAAATAAAAAGGGGTAGTCAATGTAATGGTGCCGTGTTCTGGAAAAAGTGTGCTGTCCACATCTCCCTTTAAGTTTTCTGTTTTATGGGCACTGCTGTTCGTGTCTTTTTTCTTTCTTGATGGCAAGGCACAAGATGGCACAGAGAACATTCTGATTATGTGGGCGGGCATCTATCTCTTGGGTTCCAGTGCTACTTTGTTAGCGGTATATGTTTGTCACCAGTGGATGCACAAGCGTGATCCTAAGAATTATGTGGAAATGGTCGCCTGGGTATTTTTGAGTGCATCATGTTTTGCTCTTGGATTTTTTACTGGTCTTTGGCCAGTATGGTTTCCACTTAGCATCGGGGCTATTTTGTGTGCTAGACGGGCGGTGAAATATTGTGCCTGAGACTAGCATAATCATTGCCACCATAGGACTGCTGTCTGCTCCCTTTGCTGCCTACATTGGCTGGATATTAAACCGAGGTAAAGAAAGAACAGATATATCCAACTCCATCGCCGTCGCGTCGGGCGATGCCGTCGAGGCCATTAAACAAGTTATGGCTTCTTTGCAGCAAGAACTCAAAGAAACCAAGTTGGAGTTACAAGAGTTTAAGAAACAGAACAAGGAACTGGAACAATCCCTTAAGGCTTTAAGTCAGCAAAACGATATGCTATTGGAACAAAACGTAGCACTATCCAAAGAGATAGAAGACCTTCGCAAACAAATAGATCGGTTGAAAGACAATGGATAATTTTGATGTTGATAAGTTTTTAGATGACATTCAGCGTGAGATAAAAAAGGATCGCATATGGTCATATAGAGTTATGCTCGCCTTAGCCATTATGGCGATAGGAACGTTGGTGCTGATATTGTGGAAATAGCATTGATGGTGATTATATTGCTGGCGGCGGATTTTGTCCGGGTACGGATAACTGTCGGT
>ERZ724505.1534-NODE-1534-length-12519-cov-4.559612_pt1 | contig 12519 bp, 12 predicted proteins | sample MGYA00376038_ERZ724505 | MGnify/ENA primary metagenome ERZ724505 (study PRJEB28724, sample SAMN07190884) | wastewater metagenome | isolation source: effluent of sewage treatment plant in Hong Hong | place: Hong Kong | collected 2016-03-17 ... | reverse complement strand
AAGCCAAACTCTCCCTCGCTCAAGCCCTCGAAGATGCCTGGCGCTGGCAACAAAACTTGAAATAAATTGCCTTACGATTTCGTGTGAATCCTCTCCTCCCTACGAAGGAAAGCGATCAGACGTTCAGTATCCGTACCCGAGCTCATCGTCGTGTGATGAGCGATGATGTCCTTTCTGGCCTGAGCTCCCAGACGTTCTCGAAGTAATCTGTCAGAAATGAGCTTCGAAAGGAACGAGTACCATTCCTCTTCTGTCCTTGCTACGAATCCATTCTTTCTATTCTCAATACAACGAACAAAATCCCCCGTTGCAGCGGCTACCGTCGGCACACCGAGTATGCCCGCCTCAAAAAATTTGATGGCGGACTTCGCTTGGCAAAATGGATTCTCCACTTCAAGTGGCGCGATACTCATATCAGTCGAAAGGATCAGTCCCGGTAATTTTTCTATCGGTACGAAAGGTATTTTTTCTACTTGCAACCTCACCGAATCAAATTTCTCTGATAGATCGAGATGCCCGACTACGACTAGGACAACTTGTCCGTTCTCGCGCAAGAGACGGAGTAATACATCTGAAACACACTCAAAGTCTTTATCATGACTCCGTGAACCGGAGAAATAACCGATGCGTATCTTCCTGTCCTGTCTACTGGATAATGACTTTTCTTCCAAGGCCTTTTCCACCGCCGCAACCTGTGCCCTTCCGAGCTTATTGTACGAAACGAACACTTCCTTATCCGGATACTTTTTCCGCAACGCCTCCGCCAAAAAATCCGTCGAGACAATACAACGTTTCATCGACGCGTCTTCCAATAACTCCCGACCGATACCATTCTCATACCACTGTTTCTCCCGCGGAACCATGTGTCGATAATAGTCCATATATGGGAGGTATGCTGGATCAAAAACCAGATCGTCCGTTTCGAACAAGAGTGTACCACCTCGCTGTTTGATAGCCATGACTGTTTGAGCCAGTCGCTCATTCCAAACTACCCGTTGCAGCACAAAGATACGAAACTTTTTTGCGAGCGCTTCGAGATGTGGATTATGCTGCGCCATCACCACCGCACGTACTCCTACGCGGACCAAAGACTCCGCCTGATAATCGCAACGATATCGACAAGACCCCCCCGGACATCCGGAAATATAAAGTACTTCGCCCGGAGCAAAGAACGGGCTCCGGATCCAAACCCCGCGTGCATATTCGAGTGCATACGTCAACACACGTCGAAACAAACCACCGATACCCCGCTCATTCCAGACCTGGTATACCATCCGTACCAGCCGTCTTGTCTCATCCATATAAATAATCACCTTACATCTCACAAACCGACCTTCCTCCTCACTGATGCCAACCGATTCATTTCTTCTTGATATTCATACCGTGCCGGTTGAGTAGTTGAATAATATTTTTCCGGTTTCTCTCCAGCCAATACCTTTTCTAAAAGATTGATTGATTGATCCCAACTCCAGAATCGTACAGTTTCTTTTCCATTCTCAATCAATTTCTCCCGAAGCGATATATCCGTAATTAGACGTTTAACGGCCTTTTTGGCTCCTTCAATATCTCCCTGTTCCACAACAAGAGCGTTCACACCATCAACAATATATTCATCATACCCAGTCACCTTCCCTACGACCACCGCACACCCGCAAGCCATTGCCTCCATCGGCGGACCGAAAAATCCTTCCATGTAACTCATCTTGAGAAAGATATCACAAGAAGAATACACGTCTTTCATTTCTCCGATCGGAACATATTCAAAAAATCGATCATATTCCCAATCACTCGGGGGTTTCCCTTGTGAACTCACGATCCAAAGTTCACAATCAAGGCCGCTCACCGCCGCATAAGCATCGCGCATACCTTTAAACCAGGAATCAATCGGACCCTCAAGCAAAACGCGTATTTTTTTCTTGGACTCTCCGATCGGTGGACTCGGAAAAAATACGGATTGATCTAAACCATTGGGAACATAATATGCTTTCTTCCCGAACTCTTCCATAAGCCAACGCTGTATCCACCGGGCTTCGGTCATGTACTCCATATCAAGACGATACGTCGCTTCGATAGCGCGAACTTCTTCCTTGTTTTCCGGATTGAAACGTCGTTCATCCGACTGAACAAAATACAATCGGCGCGGTGCGTCCGAGCGATTCACAAAAGAAACAGTACTCCAGTGCGTTGCGATCATCACGTCGATATCTATTTCTAATTGTTTTCCCTCCAAAACAGAAAAGACCGGGACAGTATTAGCAAACCAGTCTATATCTGTCTCCAAAGACAGAGTCAAAAGACGGACATCATAACCGCGTTCCTTGAGTCGGTTCACATGATTCAGAATAATCGCCACCCCACCTGAAATCTTCACTCCAGGTACCACATAGGCAATCTTGGCCTTCTTCCCAAAAATCACTTTTCGCGGAAACATGTTCCGGCGAGCATGAAACCAGAAGGTCGAGATGTGCTCTTCTACACCACCCAATCCGAAAAAATACAAGGCCCGATGTATCACGCCTGACATTCCATTTCTTTTCCATTCTTTTACCGTGTTCCTCAAAATCAATAAGATCCTCCTCCCGATCAAGGAACTTCTCAAAAAGCTTGGAGCCTCTTCAGGGTATCGATCAGACTCATACAGACGAGAATTCGCCATGATAATCATAAAATCTTTTAAAGTAAATCCGGTAATCCCTTCCAAATAAAGGGAGTCATCCTCTTGTGAGAGAAATTCAAAAAGTACCTTCAGTCCGAACGCTTTCACGTGAGACTCTCCTGAATTTAGAGCGATTCTTCCTAGATAATAGGGAATAAGCCTATCATCTTTTGGTCCGAAACTGACCACTTCCGGAAAGATACGTCGTAAATCTTCATACGTCTGAATAGACCTCTTGTAATTCTCAAGAATAAAAAAAGTCTCATTTATTTCAGAGTTGACCGTTAACTCACTGTTATTACTCGAAAGATTCGAGTTATCCGACATTCTTCTATACTGCACCAGCGGCTGATAATTGAAAGATGGTTCTGTTCGGAAGAGTAATCTGACGTGATACTCATAATCTTGTGTCATCCTAAGCAAAGGGTGGAAGAAACCAACCTTCTCAACCACAGATTTCCGAATGAACATACCAGGAGCGACACATTTGTTTCCTTCCAAATACATGGCCCTCAATAGCGTTTCGCGACTGAACGGTGTAAGGGGAAGATAACTATACTCCTGAGCACGGTTGAACTCATCGATTTGTTGTAATTGTCCATATCGCACACCGATATCGCTATGTGCTTCCATAAATGATACATCGCTCGAAAGTTTTTCTGGGAGCAACACATCATCACAGGATATCAAACAAATATACTTCCCAAGAGCTCTCCGTATACCCTGATTGGTCGTGTATGAAGTATGTCGATTCCTATCATTTCTCAATACCTTCATCCGAGAATCTTTTCTCTCGTATTCCTTTAGTAATTCAAAACTCGAATCCGCGGAACAATCGTCGATGACGATCAATTCCCAATTCAGATACGTCTGTTTGAGAACCGATTCGATGAAAACAGGAATAAACCTCTCGAAATTATAATTCGTCGCCACTATCGAAACGAGTGGATCCATACTATTTATAGGAATTTATAACACTTACCACTTCCTCTAGGGACTCTTCTGTCATCACGGGTGAAATCGGGATGCTTAACACCTCACGATGAAGTCGATCACTCACCGGAAACGCCAGGTCATGAAATTCTTTATATGCCTGCTGCTTATACGGTGGAACCGGATAATGGATGACCGTTTCAATACCATGTTCAAAGAGATACTTTTTAAGGTTGTCCCTAGACTCACACCTAACCACAAACAAATGCCATACATGAGACTGAAAAAGACGAGCATCAATTTTTGGTAGTGCTATCGCAGCATTTTTGATTTCTTTGCGATAAAATGAGGCGATGTTTCGCCGTTTCTTATTGTCCGAATCTAAAAAAGGAAGCTTTGCTGACAGAATAGCAGCCTGAATCTCATCCAAACGCGAATTCATTCCCTTGTACTGATGATCATATTTTATCAGAGATCCATAATTACGAATCGCACGAATTTTCAAGGCGATTTCTTCATCATCAGTGGTAATCATTCCACCATCACCCAGTGCCCCAAGGTTTTTTCCGGGATAGAAAGAAAAGCTCCCGCAGTCACCGAATGAACCGATGCGATTCCCCTTATACCATGCACCGTGAGCTTGAGCGCAATCTTCGACTACCTTAAGATGATGTTTTTTCGCAATTTTCATGATCACATCCATTTCACAAGCCCGGCCATATAAATGAACAGGGATAATCACTTTTGTTTTTTCTGTGATGGCAGCTTCAACTTGAACAGGATCGAGGTTAAACGTATCAACATCCGGCTCCACAAAAATCGGTATCGCACCAGTAGCCGTGACGGCAAGTGCCGTAGCAATATATGTATTCGAAGGGACAATCACTTCATCGCCTTGGCCGATACCCAATGCTTTCAACGAAATAATAAGCGCATCTAAACCATTAGCGACTCCAATCGCATACTTCGTCCCACAAAAATCCGCGAATTCATTCTCGAATTTTTCAGCTTCGCCTCCAAGAATATACCACCCGGAATCAAGCACGCGTCCTATGGCGCTCTCAATTTCATCCCGATGACGTTCGTTGATCTGATACAAATCGAGAAATTTCACCATAACGATTCCTTACTATTTATCTTTTCATCCACCGCACAATCTGCACAAATCCATATGGCAGCAAGAAACGTATCAGCCTGATCGATATCGGTTCCCTCTTAGGAATACCGGTACGGAATATGTCCAAGATCTGCCTGTGAAGTAAGTTCCGATTTGCCTTATTCAAAACAAACTTAGCCAGACCATATGGCAAGACAAAGCAAACTAACTCCATTAAGTACTCTTTTGCCCTTCTCGTGGTACTCCTTATATTTTCTTGCTTCATGATTTTAACGACCCCATAAGGAAGCATGAAACGCACAATCCTTATAAGAATATGTCCTCGAGAATGAAGATGGGACAGTGCTTCAAAATACGAAGATTGATAGTTTCTGGAATCCAGTAGGATATACTCTCCCTGCTGTCTTTGAATACTGACAAGATTCACTCCGAGAATGTCCTGCATCTCGGAAACCCTTATCTCCCAAGTGTGATATTTCCGTACGATTTCATTCGAACGCCGTACGATTTCTGTTCGAAGGTTCTCATCTCGGATCAGTCTCGAACAAATCTCATGAGCCTCCATCGGAGTCTTATAAAAGATAAGTTTCGAAAGATCCTTCCCAAGCTCATCTTCGAGATCGCTTGAATAGTTACTCACCAGAGCGGCAGAAGATGCCAAAATGTCCATCACTCGCCAACTATAACCGCTCTTCGCCTGCGCATGATTGATGTTTAATCCGATTTTCGAAGCATTATACAAATCCTCAGTTTGCTTCAAAGAATAAACTCGCTCTGGATTATACGCACAAAAAATATCCAGAGATGAATCAAGCCCTACTTCAAGCCAGCCGTTACCACCATGAATATTCAACCCAAGTGGGGCTACATGAGCAAGCGTATTGGCCCTCGCTGAAACCGAACCGAAATCAAGGATAGTCTGTTCTACTTCAGGGATGTGGGCATATTTCTGAGCAAGATTCTCGACACTCTCTTCCTGAGACAAGATCTCTTTCGCTAATGCAACATAAGACTCCTCATGCTGCTGGAGTTTTTTTTTCTCTTCGCTGTTCCCAAAAGCAGTTCCGACAAAACTGATCACATGTTTCTTTTCGACTGATTCGTCAGAAATGACAGAAGTTGCCGGTTTCATCAAATAACACTGATCCCGTGAAGCGCCAAGTATCGCCTGACAGTCAAAGATATCGCTCTTCTGAGAGCAGAAAAAGATGTAGCGATTAATATTTGCCCTCAGCTCATCCAAGTCGTTGAAATGATAGAAGTGATCCGCATCCCAAATGGCAATCGGACAATCGACCGACTTCTCCAAACCTTTGATTGAAGAATTATTGAAAGATATAATTAAGTCAGGTTGAAATCTCAGTATATCCCCCATTAAACGCTCACTTTGTATCTCTGGTCTCAATTCATTCGATCCATTCCACGCTCGATTAAGAAAATCATTTGTGATGATCTCCATCACGTTATTTCCGTTCTTCCTCAACGCCGAAATAAGCCCCTCATAAAAAACGAGGGTCTCATATTTTCCATTCACTTTGACCCCGCCATAATGGATAACAATTACCTGAGCCATACACAACTACTCTTATCCAATTTCGAAAATTACACCGTCGCAACAATGAATATTTCTGCCGCAATTTCTGGGTACTTTTCTCCGAGTTTCATGAAAGCATCGATCATTTCTGGAGTCCACCATTCATCAATTTGCTTGTTAGAAACAGGTTTCAGCCAATACCCACTCGCCTTCCGTATCTTCAAGCCTGCCCTTTCAAAATCCCGACGAACCTCAGGTAAAGAATACACTCTCTTATGTCCATGGTATATATCCAATTCATTCAGAGAATTTTCTTTCTTGAGAAGACCCATTTCAACTGCCGCTTGTCTGTGTATAGAATGGGCATTAGGAACAGCGGCTAAAATTACTCCGTTTTTCTTTAAAAACTGCTTCACATGCTTTAAGACGAAAACCGGATCGTCGACATGTTCCAATACGTGTCCTAAAATAATATTTTCAAACTTCTTGTCGACATGAAAATCTTCGAATAAGGCATGATGAACCTGTATCGAAGGATATCTTTGAGATAGCTCATCGCAAAACTTTTTCGCCCCTTCCACGACAGTGAGATTTCTCCCGGATTTAACAAACAAATCAGTCATTACACCTTCTGCCGGACCGAGCTCCAAGATACTCCCTTTGTGGAGATGTCGAGAAAAAACATCGTATGAATATGCGACCATGGCTCCGCTCACCCCCTGTGCGTACCGAGAATGCTCCGCGATTTTTTGTAGTGATTTCTGATTATCCATCATATGGCTAGTTTTTTTCAATTAACTCGATAACGAATCCATTCGCAAACATAATGAAGCAGATATTTCTCAGTCCGAATGCGACAGATGGTTTTTTCGGAGAAATCAGCTTCCCTCGAAATCTATTTGTGTATAAGACAATAGATTCATCTATATCATCGACTAAATATGCATAATGATAAAATTTAATGCCTTTTTTAAGCCATGATTCCATGGTACGTGATTCCGGGAGATTCTCAAGTAGCTCCAACCTTGGTTGATTCTTGGCAACAATAAACACGCCACGGATTCCCTGAAGCTTATCCGAAAAAAAATCCCCTTCTGGCGAGTACCCGAGTATTTTCCAATAATCCATTTCTTTCTCCACTCCTCGTGTTGCTACACCGATATGATGAAACTCCATTTTCGATATCTCCTTCCGTAACATTTTTTCGAAAATCAATTGAGATGTCCTTTCAGCTTTTTCATGTATCCGACCTTCCCACGCTTCTCGATCCACAAAATGTTTTACTGCATCACGTTTCGTGCCATCGATTTCGAAAGCATTAACCAAAACACCCTGATTCAAGGCACCCAGTGAATCATGGAACGACACAACAGGTTCGTTTTCCTTCAAAGTCCTTGAATATGCGCCCCGCAAATCCAGTATTTCAAAAATAACCCGATAAAGGAGATATACAGACTCGATAGCACACAGGCTCCCTGGAACGACGATCCATCTCCCCCATTCGACAATCCTCTCCTTCACATCCAGATTATATATTCCGATCAAACCCTCCGATTTTCCAGTCAATCGATTCTCTATTACAAAATAGTAATCTCCCTCTCGTCCGTAATACGTTCTTATCCAAGATTCTTGAGAAGGAATATCCTGAGAAATGGCATGTATATATCGGCTTCGTTCCCCATATCCAGTACGAACCTGCACAATAAAACCAGCATCAGCGATTACTACTGGTCTAAGCTTATAGGAAAACCCTTCTATTTTAATGGAATGCTTCATGGATTTTTCTTCAGAAGACGGCTGATGACTTCTTCGATAGAACTGATAGATTTCAAGAGTGAAATATCATCACTCTCGATACTTACTCCGAATTCTTGTTCCAAACAAAAAACTATTTCTATCGACTGCAATGAATCCCAATAGCGTTCATGTTTCTTATCCAAATTGAGAATTTCTTCAGTCGTTTTATCGAGAATATTTGAAAGAACACGGATAATTTTTTCATTCATACTCAATTCTCATTATTTCTAAATATCTACTGCGGGATAACAGTTATCGAGACATGCGCACTCTTAGCCTGGAATAGTTCCTGGGGGAATACAACATATCCATTCCCCTCCAACTCACACTCCACTATTCTACTAAGCCACATTAAAGCAGGCATATTTCGCTCCCCCTTTTTATAGCATACTCTCACCTCTTTTGGGTTATACTTCCGTCTCAATATCTCTATTGCCTCAAGGAGAAGCGTATCCTCAATACCTCTCCCTAATGCCCGACAACTCACAAATACCTCATTCACAGTAAGAATACCGCGAGAAAACCTCGTTATTATAGCACCTATTAGTCCGCTATCCGACAGGTTATCCTTCAGGGAAAAATCAACCACATCTCTCCCATCCTCTTCCATGATCTTCGCAATCTCTTGCTCTTTAAGGCGTGCATAAGAAAATATGAATTGGTTTGTTTTCCCCCCAAGCTCTGCAACTCTGGTCAGATGACCTGAGAAATTCACCTGATAGGTAATCTGCAAATCTAATCGCTTGATATACTCTTCTTGAGTCAGAGATTGCTGTAGTTTCTCCCTTTTCGCATTTGATTCCAAATCTGCTGTCCGCTTTGAATCATCATCGGTCCGATGCCATTTGAAGAGTCCCGGGTAAGAAGATAGGCTATCCGCAGTACCTGACACATCGGATGTATCGGCAAAAATACATTTGATACCGGTCAACTCCGCCGTCACTGAAGATATCTCCCCTATATTATCATCAATAAACAACATCGTATCCGGCGCGATCCTCAATTGTTTCGCGATCCTCAAAATATTTGAGGCCTTACTCTCCCAAGAAATACCGGTTGCGGAAAAATCTTCCCACACGAGGGGAAAATCCTTCCTTTTCCTGAACATCTCCCGCACATCTTCCATTTCGTTCTTCGATGCAATCCCCAAAAAAAACCCTCGGTCTCTTAGCCCCTTCAACTCTTTCTGAAGTCGGAAATGATCCGCTGTTAACCTCAACCCATCAATTCCATCCTCGCCAAGTACACCTTCGTATAACGTATTATCCAAATCTAAGATAATCGCCTTCAAATTTGGTTGAAAGAATGGGGGAAGCAATGAAAGCCCTAGCCAACGGGCCATTTCAAGGCAAGCAACATTGCTCAACCGAGTAGCAGTTATTTTTTGAAGCCGATCATCATAGAATGGCTCTCCGACTTTCTCCCGCAATGAATTTACATCGGCAATATAACATCCGCTGAAAGAGAAATCGTTCTGATGGACCATATCCGCACCTAATCCAACCACTACAATATCTGCGAGACTTCTCTTTCTAAGAACGCCAATCCGATCTTCCAAAAATTTTCGTATATCTATGTTCTCCTTATAATGGAAGAAATCAGCCCAAACAAGGAGGATATCCACATCATCTGGGATATCAGTAAAACTGAACGTATCATCATAACTGCCATACGAAAACTCCGCAGTTATTCCCGAATACGCCAAAAAAGGAGCCATAACAGATGCGACAGGCTCAAAAGCATGATTCCGATAAACGTGTATCCTTACTTTCTGGAGAGAAACCGGCAAAGCAAGTGATCGTAAATCTAATCTATTTAGATTCCTTCCAAATAAGATTTTCTGCCATTCAATCATTGATAAAAATGTATCCATACTGATTTTTTATACATCTCTCGAAACAATAACCACTGCCATCGCTTTCGTTCGATCATGAGATAAGCTTAACTTAGAAACGATTCCTTGCTCTCTCTCATAGGAAATCTTTGGAAAGCCCTGCTCATCGTTGTATACGCCAATCTCAGTCAGAACAATGCTCTGTGAAAATCCGCTTAACCCTGATAGAGCCTTTATAAAAGCTTCCTTTGCACAGAATCGAGCGGCATAATGTTGTTCGGGAATTGGCTTTTCATTGCAATAATGCTGTTCTTCCGGAGTAAATATTTTCGAAAGAAATACTGTCGATTTACCACGAAACCGACTGACTTCCTCGAGATCGACGCCGATTGAAATCCCATCAAGATTCATCTTTCAATTGTTTTAGAAAAGTAGCATGATTTCGGATATAGTCATCCTCATCGTATTTTTCACTCGCAAGAACCAAGAGCACGGCACCTTTTGAAAAATTCTTCATTTCGCGCCAAATCATCCCCTCTATATACAGAGCTTTATCCGGCCAATCAAGGATATACTCTTTTTTCTGCTTCCCATTATCACAAACAACCGTGCAAGACCCACTAATCGAGATAAGTACTTGCTTCAACTTTTTATGCGCATGGTGTCCTCTCGTTGTCCCTGGAGTCGTATCGAAAATATAATAGACGCGCTCAATATCAAATGGGATGAACTGTGTTTCGGACTCCAAGGCTATCAGACTCCCCGTGTCATCTCCTATTGACCGAACTCGAAACACCTTCGTCTTACCTTTCATACTTTTCTTGAGTGAACTAATTACACTGCTGATTTTTAGGTCACATCCCAACTCAAATAGTCAGTTCCAACCGACTTCGGATCACCGATACGCATCAATTTACCATTTTTTACTGACATCACTCGATCACAAAAATTTTGAGCGGTCTCGATATCGTGAGTAACCAGCAATACCGTCCTCCCAACTTTTCGAAACTGCTTGAAAGCCTGAAGACATTTCTGTTGAAAAACCGAATCCCCCACTGCGAGGACTTCGTCCATGAGGAGGATGTCTCGGTTGGCATGGATGGCGACGGAAAACGCAAGGCGGACCTGCATGCCACTGCTGTAGTTCTTGAGCTTCTGGTCGATGAAGCGCTCAAGCTCCGAAAAAGCGACGATATCGTTGAATTTTTTATCGATTTGTTTCTTCGTCAAACCAAGAACGGTCGCATTAAGATACACGTTATCCCGACCCGAAAGCTCAGGATTGAATCCGATACCGAGCTCGAGGAAAGGCGATATCATTCCGTTCACGGTTACTTTTCCTTTGTCTGGCTGATAGATACCCGCAAGAATCTTGAGCAGTGTCGACTTGCCCGAACCGTTCCGGCCGATGATACCGAAGAATTCCCCCTTCTTCACCTCGAAAGAGACATCGTCAAGCGCCTGGAATTCCTCAAAGGTCCGCTTGCCCTGAAACATCCCGACAAAAGCCCCACGCAAAGAAGATACCTTCTCATGCGGGATGCGGAAGGTTTTGCTCAAATGCTCGACTCTGATGGCGATGTCTTTATCTAACATAATATTGCTAAATTTCTTCCGCGACTCGTGGAGCGAAACGACGATATGAAAGGATACTCAGGAAAGCCGCGATGGCCACGGTTGTAAGAAAAACGGCGTTTTGCCAGAAATCAGGGAAATGACCCGAGATAAGCGCTTCTTTGGTGAAATGCACGATAAAAGCGATCGGGTTGATGAGAAGTATCTGCTGCACCCACACCGGCATCATCTGCAATGAATAAAACACCGGTGTAGCGTAAAAAAGCACTTGTAAAAGCACTTCCCAAATCATCGAAAGATCTCGGAAGCGAACATAGAGCGGAGCGGTAAGCAGTGCGAATGAGAGTACGATGACATAAATAACGGCTGAGTAGAGTATGAATAGAAAAATCGCCGAAAAGCTCGGAAGGAACTGCTTCCACACAAAAAAGGCAATGACTACCGAGAGGTTCATGATATAGATGAGCGCCGCGTTCAGAGTCGAGGCGAGGATGAGTGTCCATCGGGGAATATAGATCTTGGTCACGAGCTGTGATTTGGAGAGAAGGGATTGCATCCCCGCATTCGTCCCTTCCGAAAAAAAGTTGAACATAAGGATACCGACAAGCAGTTGGAGCGAGTAATATTCCGTCCCCTGCCCCCGTGCCGCAAAAATCGATGAGAAAACAAAGTTAAGAATAGAAAACATCAGGAGCGGCTTCAAAAGCGCCCACAAATACCCGAGTACCGATCCTTGGTACCGAAGTTTAAAATCCGTCTTGGCAAGCATCCATACAAGCTCGCGATAATTTTCGTGCGCTTTCTTCATATGTTTCTTATTGTATCACAAAAAAATACCCTCAAAAAGGGGTACTTGATGCTTAATCAAGCCAAAATATTTCAGTTCGGTGACACGATCTGTTTGATATATACTCCATACTCCTCATTCCAATTCGAACCAGTCGTATAGCGAGTAAGAGTGGTCTGTCTTGCCTGCTCGCCCATCGCGGTACGGACTTCCTTGTCGACAATCAGTTCCCCAAGCTTTTCCACCCATTCTTCCGTTCCAGTGGCCACATATCCATCCTCACCGT
>ERZ724505.1533-NODE-1533-length-12520-cov-3.516326_pt1 | contig 12520 bp, 18 predicted proteins | sample MGYA00376038_ERZ724505 | MGnify/ENA primary metagenome ERZ724505 (study PRJEB28724, sample SAMN07190884) | wastewater metagenome | isolation source: effluent of sewage treatment plant in Hong Hong | place: Hong Kong | collected 2016-03-17 ... | reverse complement strand
AGGGCTTTAGTGTTTCTGGGTAGCCATGGAAGTTAAAGATTACCGGCTTGTCATCAGTAAAGTAATCCTCGAAACGACTGAGTTCGCGCATTGCTGCGTTGCTGCGCTGCGGGTCTCCTTCGGCGTACGCATTAGAGGTACGCCTCAGTCGCTCCTCGCTTGCGCCTTGCGCTGCATCCATTTGAGTCGCTTCGGGGCGAAGTTGAATGTGGCAATCGGAATTTCCAATGCCGAGTGCGCAGAGTTCGGTCACGTTGACGAATCGGCTGCGGATGCTTGGCAACTCCTGTTTTAAGAGGGTGATGGCGGCGAGCGCTTCTTTGGTCATATAGTCGCCAATACCACAGAAGACGATGTCGGGATTTGCTTCGCTCGCAAAATCCCAGATCATTACACCGCGCTCCATTTGTTGCTTGACCAGTTCTGGCGTGAGCCAGCGGGGTTCTTGGGTTTTGCCGGCGCAGATGAGATTAATTTCGTTACGACTCTTTAAGCACTTTTCCAAAACAGCGAGCGTGGTGTTGCCATCAGGTGGGAAATAGACGTGGACATAGCAACCATGTTTTTGAAGCACGTTATCAATGAACGAGGGATTTTGGTGAGAGAAGCCGTTGTGGTCTTGGCGCCAAACATGCGAAGTTAACAAGTAATTGAACGATGCAATTGGGTAACGCCATGGCAGTTCCGAAGACATTTTTATCCATTTGGCATGCTGATTTATCATTGAATCAACGATGCGTATAAACGCTTCGTAGCTATGCATAATGCCGTGCCGCCCAGTCAATAAATAACCTTCCATCCAACCCTGTGACTGATGTTCAGACAACATCGAATCGAGTACGGCGCCTTCTTCGGCCAAGAACTCATCGCTTTCACGCACACGGGCAGACCACTTGCGGTTTGTTACCTCAAATACGCTTTCAAGGCGATTAGAAACCAATTCATCCGGCCCAAAAATACGGAAGTTGTTACTTGCCTTATTATATTCAATAACATCACGTAAATAGGGGCCCACTGCGTGCGTATTGCCTTCATTTATAACGCCACGATAATCAATATTTACCGCATAATTACGAAAATCAGGCAGGTGCAACTCACGTAGCAACGTGCCACCGTTCGCGTAGTGGCTTGCACCCATGCGTTTATGCTCTTCTGGAACAAGGTCAAGAATTTGCTGCACCGGCGTACCATTCTCATCGAATAATTCCTCTGGGTGATAACTCGCTAGCCAATCATTTAAAACCTTAACGTTATCTGGGTGTGCGTCATCAACCGCAAGTGGCACCTGGTGGGCGCGAAAATTGCCTTCAACTTTGTGTCCGTCAATCTGTTTTGGCCCTGTCCAACCCTTTGGCGAAGCAAATATAATCATTGGCCAGCGTGGGCGAGTTGTATCATTATTGTTACGCGCGTTCGACTGAATCCGTTTTATTTCAGTCACCACCTCGTCCATTATGCCCGCCATTTGCTGGTGCATATCGTCTGGGTCGTCACCTTCAACAATGTAAGGTGTCCAGCCATATCCGTGGAATAAATGCTCAAGCTCCTCACGCTCAATTCGAGCCAAAATGGTTGGATTACTAATTTTATAGCCATTTAAGTGCAAAATAGGGAGAACCGCACCGTCAGTTTTCGCGTTTAAAAACTTATTCGAATGCCAGGCAGTAGCGAGCGGACCAGTTTCGGCTTCACCGTCACCTACAACACAGGCAGCAATCAAGTCTGGGTGATCAAATACGGCACCAAAGGCATGCGACAACGAATACCCTAACTCACCACCTTCATGCATAGAACCAGGAACCTGCGGAGATACGTGGCTTGATAACCCACCTGGGAATGATGACATTTTAAATAATTTCTTCATGCCCTCGGCGTTTTGCTCTACATCTTTGTAAAATTCACTAAACGTACCTTCAAGGTAGACATTACTAACAATTGAAGGGCCGCCGTGCCCCGGCCCCGATATATACAGCATATTCACATCATGGCGTTTAATCGCTCTATTAAGGTGAGCGTAAATAAAGTTTTGGCCCGGAGCCGTACCCCAATGCCCAAGTAATAGTTGTTTAACGTCTGATAGTTCTAACGGCCGCTCTAAAAGTGGGTTATCCTGCAAATAAATCTGCCCTACCGATAAATAGTTGGCAGCCCTCCAGTAGGCATTTATGCGTGTTAGTTCTTCTGCAGTTAGTACCTGCTCGGTTGTTTCCATATTCTTATCCCCCTCATGCAAGAAACAAATTTATATGTCGTACAATAGTTTGGTTTTCATCAGTCGGTATAACGTGCACTCCAGTTCGGCTGTCGTTCGCTGAAATCAGGAACTCCCCGAACTGGTTGCGGACCGGATCGAGCGTAATTCCCATATAACTTAAATCATCGCAAATACGACTGCGTAACGTTGCCGATTGTTCGCCAATGCCACCTGAAAATATCAACGAATCAACCCCACCAAGCTCTGCAGCAAGTCCACCTATAGCGCGCTTTATACCGTTAACAAACATGCGGACTGCTTGGGCTGATTTATAATCAGTCGATTCATTGGCTAGTAATGCTTTCATATCTGGCGTACCGGCGATCCCCCTTAGTCCAGAATTCACATTTAATAATGCACGTACGTCATCGGTCGACATGCCCTCGTGCTCGATTAAATATAACGCGATGCTTGGGTCAAGGTCACCCGAACGAGCGCTCATCATAACCCCAGACGTTGGCGTAAAACTCATTGTTGTGTTTATTGGTTTGCCATTATGCGTCGACAGTAAACTGCAGCCGCTACCTAAATGAGCATAAATAACTCGGCCCAGCTTTGCTGTTTCACCTGCTTGCTCTTCGAATGCTTGTTGCAAGTATTCATACGACAACCCATGGAAGCCATAGCGGCGAATACCTTTATCGTAATATTTTCTGTCAATTGCTAAGTAGCGGGTATCTTGTGGCAAATCATGGGTAAACATCGTGTCAAAACAAGCCACATGAACCGCTTGGGTAAAGCGTGAACTTAACCGCTCAGCCAGCCGTCGTTCTGTTGGAACATGGTCCGGGGCAAGTTTTTCTAGTTGTTCCCATTGTTCACTATCTATCGCATTCAATTCTACAGGCTGGTTAAAATAAGGGCCGCCATGTACAATTCTGTATCCAATTGCTTTCAAGTTGTACGAATTAGTCGTTTCACTCAGCACGCTAAGTAAAATATCAATTGCTTCATCAAAACTTCGTGACGAAACAGTATGTTCCGATGATGAACCATGCGAACTGTTAGCAATAAGGCTAGTGGTGTCAGATCCAATGCCACTTATCTGTAGGGTAGCAACCGGCTTCTTATCAGAGTCATCATCATATAAACTACATTTAATACTCGAAGAGCCGCCATTAATAACCAAAATAGCATCTTTCATCCCACTCATGCTTTTATTCTAACAGAATTCTGTTGTTTATTCTTACGGTGGTAACAACTATATTGCTTACTACCTGACAACTCTGTAATTACTAGCCGGTGCATACGGCCCAAGCGGGTTTGTAGCGCAATCTCCGAGTAATGTATTCTGCTGTGCTGAGGATTCCACTTTATAGGCTAAAAGGTACATTTGTCGCGTTCCTGCACCACAATAAGCTCCGGCATAGTATGCATAACTATACCCTATGGGTGTTCCGCCACTCAAAACAGAACCATTTATATTAAGTGGGTCCCTGGGGAGGCTAGATATATATGTAGGTACAAGCTGGCTTACTAAGCTATCCCACCCAACATCGCGTGTCGTGCTCCACGACGTATTAACCGAGCATGCGATCGCGCAACCCGATGATGGATATTGGCCATTATCAACATAATACAGCTCCAGGGCTTTTACGATTGTCTTAACATCACTTTGGCGCTGGCTATCACGCGCCCGTTGCTGAATTCCGTTGTAAGCAACAATAGTTATGGCCGCTAGTATAGCTATAACAACAATCACGATTAATAATTCAACAATCGTGAAGCCAGAATGTTTTCTTTTTGCCCACATAGATATCACAAGTATAACAAATTAGCTTGGAATGAAGTTATTAACATACACATACCTCAGCTGGAGCTAGTGTCCTGCGCGCCTTGCAAGGCAGGCGGGATGTGTTTCGAATAATCACTTTTCTAAATGATTTAGGGGCCTCTTTTTCTTTTCGTATTCAACAACAAAGTACGAGCCAAGGGCCGCACCTATCGCAACGGGAATTATATACAAATAATTTGAAATAATGGCTACTACTTCAACTGCTAATGTGAAATACAGAATAAAAGTTACAAATGCAGATCTTAACGCCTTATGCTGCACCAAAGAAAACGTTAATGAAGAATCCAATATTTCAACAACAAGATAAAAAACAAAAAGCCCAATGGCGACAAAAACATTAAAACTAGCCAGCGCCTCTTCAAAGCTAAGTAGTTCAATATTCATATATTTATGATAGCAGTAATGATATACATATACTTGTGCTTGTTTGGGAGTTGTGGATGTTAATGCTTATTCACCACTACTGAACATTGCTGACAGTTTAACGATTTAGGTCGTATAAAAAGTACGATATCCCCGTTACTATTAAAGCCGTCTCCAAGTCTCGGAGGGTCAACATAAGTTACAGTAACATAATCGCCCACTTTTATAGTAGGATTCGTTGGGTAATAAGACCATTTTTCCTCAAACGCCGAACCACCCGGCCATTGCCATATCTTTATTTCTTGTCCATTTACTGCAATACTACGGTCGGCATCTGGAATTCCATCAATCCGATCCCAAGATACTGCCGTAACCTTACCGTATAATTTGTGGGGCTGATTTTGTTCCCAAAGTACACAACATACTGAAAGTGCAATGATAAAAACAATAGAAGAAATTAATATAAGCGATAACTTCTTTTTTCGTTGTTTTATCTTAAGTGATAATATATTTTGTTTTCTCTCCATACAATTAGCATAACATTTAACGAAAATGAAGGCTGTTAATGTGAAAAGTACTCAAGCTTGGCTGGGGATAGTGGATATGTTTCAGGAAGAAAATATATGGCTGCCAATGACCGACTCGTTTCAAACTCTTCTTATCTAATTAACTAGTACGACTTCGACCTTGAAATTGCTCATTATCTTTAAGAGCAGCGGCAATCAAGGCCGGGAGCTGTTCAATAGCATGAAGCCGTCTGGCTGTCTCGGCAAACTCTTGGTCTGCTCGCTCTTTCGCAGCTTCCCATCCTCCACCTTCAGCAAAATAAGCGCCGAGTGCCATCCTTGTCATTTCACCCATACTCCATCCTGTTGCCGCACTTACGCCTAATAAAGCTTCATTCATTGTTTCAGGAACTCTGGTTGTTATTACTGGCTTTGGCATAATGTAATGATCTAATGTTGTATAGATTACTGACTATACCACAAAAATTGTATTTTGTATAGTGTTTATGCTTGGCTGGGGCTAGTGGATGTGTTTCAGGAAAACGAGATAAATTCTAATTTAATCCCAAGTCTCAATATTGCCACTTGATAATCCAGGTTTTGGCATAGCCGAGGCGTATCCCTGTTGTTCTATACTCCGGGCATAAGCTTGCCACATCAAAATGCCTGCTGCACTGCCATCAATTGCAATATGTCGCAAAATCTGAGTATTGTAAGGGTCTTGGGAATAATTTTGGTGAAGTGCTAAAATTGCTGCGCCCATAGGATTTTCTTCAAAAGGTCGATCATTATATGCCAATAGCTCTTCATCTGAGTTGTCTCCTCTATCTAATACTTCAACACGTGCTCGTACCATACCTAAAGCAGTATCAAGCAATACCTCCGGATCAGACTCAACACCTTGCGCTTGATCATCTAGCCATAAAGAAAAAGCAACCTTGTCGCTTAAGCCCGCAACAACTTTCGCACCCGCCTGTAGTGCGCGATCCGCCATAGCTTGCTCTGGTATGAGATTAATATTACCATTTGCTTGTCTGAAGCGGTGCCAATACCCGCTCATAAAACCAAACACTGATGTGCTATCGGAAGGGTCCCTTGCAAGACGTACAAGTTTTTCTTCATAGCCACTTAGTTTATCCCGACTATACCCCATTTCTCGCACAAGCCAAGCTATTTGCGTATCTAAGCTTGTAGCAAGCTTTCCTTTAGCAGGATATTTATCAATAGACATAAAAAAATAATAACATAAAAATGTATTTCTGTCGACTTGGCTGGGGCTAGTGGATGTGTTTCGAACTAGTGAAGCTGGATTTCAAGGAGAATTGAATAATTGTAGCTATAATTTTTCGCCTGTGTGATGAAAATATATACAAAGCCCGTTGTTATTTAGAGTAATTAAATAGGTACCCGACCATACTCGTTTCACATTTCCAGGGTCTACATACTGTAAGTCCCAGATTATAGTATGCTTATCATCAATAGAGGCATAAACAGTGGTAGTAATTTGAATGTCTTTTTGAGATGTAACTCCTTGCCATTCGCTTCTTATATCCTCGAAAGACATTAGCTGCTTATGTGGTGTTTCCCAATACTCAACATCTTCGGCAAACAGTGATAGTAGTGCGTCTATATCATGACTAGACCACGCTCTTTTAAGTTCCGATAGCCAAGCTTCTATATCCATAATATGATTATAACAAAAGAACTCCTGACGAAGTTCGATAATGCTTAAGCTTGGCTGGGGCTAGTGGACGTGTTTCGAACTTATAATAGTGAGTTTTTAGAACCAACTCTATGTCGGTAAACCTTGTGAGCACGCTCAACTATGTTTGCCCATTCCTCATCCTCTGGATTTTGTGACTGACCAAATACAGCGTATCCTAGTACAATTTCAGCGTCCGATGCAGCATCTGCTGAGTTTGGGTCAAGAAGATTTATTGCTCGTTGTATCATTATGGGGGTTAGTTCTGAGGCTCCTGCAGATTGTAGTTCTTCCAGAGGGTTTGTTTTTGTTTTAGGTATTGTCTCATTAATGGAAGCTTGACTTGCATCAAGACCAAGGCGAGCTAAGGCCCTATCTATTTGACCCTGTGCTTTGTCAGCAGTGTCGAAGTCTCCCATATCAATTGCTTGGTCACGTAGTCGATAGAAGTCATTCATTTCAGTCATGATAGTAAAAATACCATCATATTTTATTTTAGTCAATGCGTGGCTGGGGATAGTGGACGTGTTTCGAACTAATGAGCACATATTTCGAGAGAAATTATTTACTATATAATCTCTTCAAGCTTAGCTTTAAGTTGCTCAAATGTGTTGTAGCCAGCCTTTGTGTTGAAATGACCGGCATTTGGAATAAAATCTAATTCAACACCTAGCTTTGACGCAAGCTCCTCACCATTTCCTAAGCCTACATATGGGTCATCGTCAGACTGATAGACAATAAACCGACCAGCATTCTTTTTAATTGCGTCCCAATCGAAGTTGAATCCGCTAAAAGCGACGTCTCGATCGTAGTTTAAGATTGGACGAATTCCGACGGGCGTACCTACAAAGATAGCTGCCTTGATTGGCGCAGATAGTTTTTCTAGAATGCGAAGCGTAAATACTCCACCGAGGCTATGGCCAACTATGATGGCATCGCCATTAATTATGTCTTCGTACTGTTTGAAAACGTCAAACCATTCATCTATATTTGCTGCGACAACAGGGGGACTTGGAAATTGCGGCACAATAACCTCGTGCCCAAACGCTTCAAGATTTTCTTTAATCCACGGAAACCAATTTTCTTTTGGGTGGCCTTGAGTACCATGAATAATTAGTATCTTTGTCATAACTTAAGTATAACAAAAGACCTCCGCAGAAGTCTTTGATTATATAATGCTTATGCTTGGCTGGGGCTAGTGGACGCGTTTCAGGAAGATCAGTCGATTAAATCTTTAGACTTTAAGTCCTCGAATATCAACTTATCAACGTCGGAGCTCTTATCTTTCCAGTCATAAGTAACAAATGCCATCTCTGCAACTTCAGCACTTGGTTTGAGTTCGCCATCGAATTCTGCTTCGTAGCATGTCATGCGTACGGCCATACCTTCTGCTTTTCCGTGTGCTTGGGCTTCGAACACGCCGTATGATGTAACCGTGTCTTCTTTAATGTCGACTGTCAGTTCTTCCTTAACTTCACGTACAAGAGCATGAAGATCACTTTCGCCTTCTTCACGCTTACCGCCTGGAATATACCACGTGTCTTTTCCTGTACTTAATGTACTAAGTACTTTTCGATCTTTAATATAAATGAATGCAAGCTTATCAATATATTTTTCGTTCATAAGTTTATTATAAAACAAAAAGACTTCAATGGCGAAGTCTTCGATAGTGCTTATGCTTGGCTGGGGCTAGTGGACGTGTTTCGAACTGCAGAAGCGATATTCGAGAAAGAAAACCTTTTACTTCTTTCTACTGTTAGTAACAGCTAAGAGGATGAATATGCAACCTACCGCTACAAGAGCTAATGCTAGCATGAGAGCAGCGAAGCCACCCTTTACAGGACAAAGTGACATTCCGCTAGGATTAGGATCGCAAAGCATTGACGTGAATACATCTGGTGTAAACACGAATGCCAAAATCCCAAGTATAAAAGATACAATCGCAAAAATTACGTAAGCTTTGGATGTTTGATGTTGAATCATATGCTAGGTTATTTCTTCTTAGGTTTTTTTGTTCTAATTCCAATCGAGACCCAGTTGATTACAATAAATCCCATCAATGCAAATCCAAAAATATAGGCAAGATACAAGTAACCGTAGAAATATTCTTCCACACATGGCGCACTAGCACCCATTAAACCTGTACAGTTTTGTGAAAGATCCATGTAAGCACCGATGCCGTACATTAAAGCTATCGCAAGGATATCTACACCGAGTAGGATCACTGGTATTTTTATTTTCTTATTTGTCATAGTTAAAGTATATCAAAACAAAAGAACTCCAGAATATGAAGTTCGATAATGCTTAAGCTTGGCTGGGGATGAGGGATTCGAACCCCCGATCACGGGACCAGAACCCGGTGCCTTACCACTTGGCCAATCCCCAGTACTGATAGTTTTGTGTCATCACGGACTAATGTGTGTAACGTTCTGGTCTCGCTCGGGACTATTATTGATTCACTCGGTCATAGACCTCAGACAGCCGGTGCATTATCACTTGGCCAATCCCCAACGTTCTCTGGTTACAATGTTAGATTTTACCGTAATTAGTGCTTTTTCTCAAGAGGTGTAGTCAGTAACTTGGTATCTGCTTTAATAACAAGCACAGCTCCAACAACTAACACCAACGACAAAGCTACCGGTAAAATACCGCCAGGTATTTCCAATGTAGTTGAGAAGAAACCGCTATTGCTAGCGTGTGCATTTGTAAGGCTGGTGAACAACCAAAAAGCACTTACGGCTACCGCAAGAGATGCACTCACAATCCGCATTAGTGTACTTATGTACATTCCTAGTAGGTACGGCAACGCCATTAGCTCGGCAATTACAATCGCGGCGGCTGTAATTGTAAGTAGCGAGTTATTGCTGTACGGCATAAGTGCACTCAGAGTCACTGCAAAATCTTCATAACTAAAAAGTTGTGCAACTAACATAATTGTAATAAGACCAGCTACAATTAGTGCAATTGCTTGGGTTTTTTTAGTGCGTGTTGGGCCGTAGCTTCCAATAATCTTCATAGTTACCATTATACGCGCATACCCTGTTACCAAAGTGTTGTTATTTTAAGCTTTATGCTTGCGCTTTTTTTACCAGGTTAGTATAGTCATGTTCAGCGACTTTACAAAAACAAAAACTCCAATAAAAAATGTATCGTTCGCTCTACGACATCCACCACAACATATTTAATACGCCCTTAATGGGCGTATTAAATATGTTGTGATTCTCTTTTTCAACTGAAGGGGCCACGCCCCTCCAGGCCACCCCCAAGCCTTTGGCTTGCTCGGCTTACGCCTCGTTATTCGTTTGTAGCCTTTTTGCTTTGTTCTTTGCGCCACTTTGCAATATTGCCGTGGTGGCCACTTAATAGTACTTCTGGTACTTTCATACCACGGAATTCTTCGGGGCGAGTATACTGTGGGAACTCTAGTGTTTCGCCGTCACTAAAGCTTTCAATCTCGGCGCTCGTTTCGCCGCCAAGCACGCCCGGAATCAGCCTTACGATGCTATCGATGATTGTCATAGCCGGTAGTTCACCGCCGGTAAGCACATAATCGCCAACACTCACTTCTTGGTCTACTAGGCTCACAATACGTTCATCATACCCTTCATACCTACCGCAAATAAATATATAGCCGTTATCTTGGTTAGAGTATTCTTGTGCTACCTCTTGCTTCCAGCGTAAGCCCCGTGGCGTCATAAGTAATACTTTTGCTGTAGGGTCAACCGACTTAGCCCGCTCAACTGCTGCGAATAATGGCTCTGGTTTAAGCAGCATGCCATCGCCCCCGCCATACGGCGTGTCATCAACTTGTTTACGAGGGCCCAGGCCAAATTCACGTAAATCAATGGTACTCAGCTGCACATGCTCACCATTTTGTGCCTTCCACATCATTGAACTGCCAAAAACCCCAGTAAACATATCCGGGAATAAAGTAATTACTTGAAACTTTCTCATCTGTAAATAGAGTAACAGCTATTGACTTAAATGTCTATATGTGCTATTATAAAAAGATGGTCTCTATAGACTTACCAACTATTCATGCCACATTAGAATCATTATGGACATGGAGCTCGGCCAAGGTGTACCAAAGCCGAGATAATAAATAAAAACAGCCCTAAACAGGGCTGTTTTTATCACATATAAGGCTCTCAACTCTTATAGAAGAATTGCTCGCATAGAGCTTTTTCGTAGTTCTCGCAGTTGGTTGAACTGATATGATTATATATCGAGATCATCTAACTCGGCAAGTTCTTTTCGCGACTTTTTAGCATAATCGGATTCGTTGTTTTCCACAGCTTCATCTGTTGTTTCATCCACAGACTGGCTTTCCTCGTCAGTTGATGTGGTTGTATAGCTTTCACGGTCGTCATCGTTATTCACGATCTTCAGATTATATCGCGCATCATTCTTTGTACCCAATGCCCGTAATAAAGTTCGTAAGCTCTGAGCAGTCATGCCGCGCTTACCAATTACTCGCCCCAAATCTTCAGGGTTTACAGTAAGTGTTAGTAATACACCCTTTTCATCAATGACACGTTCAATCGTCACGTCATCGGGGTACCCTACGAGTGATTTTACGATATATTCTACAAATTGCTGGTCTATTGTCGTCGACATTTTGCCCTCCATGTCTCTTCGGTATTTCTCACTAATATCGTATTTACCATTGTAGCATGAGCTTATGGGTCTGTTGTATAACCCACTTGGTAGTAACAGTATGTATTGCCACTACCGCCAAAATTTTGTTGCTGTCCAGCGCCTTGTACGCCCGTAGGCGATGGACAAGTAACACTTCCTCTAAAAGCAGCTTGAATGTAAACATCCGTACCGGCGCCGCCGCCATATACATATGTAAGGCCTCTATACCACTGCGTACTTGTACCGGCTGTAACAAAATCAGGTGTAGGTATACTGCTGATATACGGACGCATTGCTGTTACAAAACTAGTGTTTTCATTACCAGCCGAACCTGCAAACCTACACTGCCCCCAGTTGTGTCAGTACCTGTATACCCAAATGGATACCCCTCACCCAAGCATGCGTAGTACGCGGGGTAAGTACCCTTGTCGGCTTTGTATAGCTTTATTGCTTTGAGCCATGAGGTAAGCGCCTGTTCGGTTTTAGCGTTACTGGCCCTTTGCTGGATACCGTTATACGCCACAATTGTAATGGCTGCGAGAATAGCAATTACGACAATCACGATAAGTAATTCAACAATAGTGAAACCCGCTCTATAATTATGCTTCATAATTTGAAACTAATTCCCGTCAAGGTAATTTAATGATGTATTATTCCATCCTGAGTAGCTACCACCAGTATTATTTTCAAGACGCGTACCAATGATATAGTCTTGAGCCGAACCCGTAGTAGCAAATCCTAGCCCGCTGCTGTTTTTCTTATACCCACGGGCGTAGTAATACCCATACTGCGTTGATACATTCAAAGGGTCATTAACTATAGGTGGTGTGACCGGAAGCATGCTGATTGGTTGAGAGTATCCAGTTGTGCTACAAACACCCGAACCATTACAAAGTGGATAACTCCCATTATCTATGAAATAACTCTCGACTGCTATTTTAAGTCGTCGCATTTCGTTCAGCCTTTGTGTGTCTCGGGCACGGCTTTGAATTCCGTTATACGCCACAATAGTAATGGCTGCGAGAATAGCAATAACGACTATTACAATGAGGAGTTCGACGATTGTGAAACCCGCTTGTGGTTTTCTCATATGCTTAATTGTAGCATAACAATACCGCCTCAACTGAGGCGGCAGAGTAATCTAACAAGTATTTTATTCTTCTGTTGTTGCAGCTACTTCGGCTACTGACTCTTCAGCTGGAGCTTCTTCAGCTACTTCTTCAACCGGCTCTTCTTTTGGCTGGTTCTTACGAAGCTTTTCA
>ERZ724505.1530-NODE-1530-length-12525-cov-10.262149_pt1 | contig 12525 bp, 10 predicted proteins | sample MGYA00376038_ERZ724505 | MGnify/ENA primary metagenome ERZ724505 (study PRJEB28724, sample SAMN07190884) | wastewater metagenome | isolation source: effluent of sewage treatment plant in Hong Hong | place: Hong Kong | collected 2016-03-17 ... | reverse complement strand
TGCGCAAGGCCCGCAACGACAAGGGCAGCGCCAACGCCCAGACCCAGCGCAGCGCCGAAAAGCTGCGCGCGATGGCGCGCCACATGGAAGAGAACCTGGACATCGCCACCGGCGCACTCGATGTGCTGGTCGCGAATGTCGTCGGGCGCGGCATCCGGCCCGAGCCGCAGGTCAAGAACAAGGACGGAACGCTGGCCACCGAGGTCAATGACCAGCTGTTGAAGCTGTTCGAAGACTGGCGATTCAAGCCGGAGGTTACGCAGCAGCACGATTACTTCGAAGTGCAACGCCTGGCCGCCCGATCATGGTTTCGCGACGGCGAAATGCTGTCGCAGCTTCTGACAGGGCCGGTGCCGCAACTCGATCACGGCACCAAGGTCCCGTTCTCGCTGGAATTGCTCGAAGCCGATTACCTGCCGTTCTCGCTGAACGACGACGCAAAGGGCATCGTGCAGGGTATCGAGGTCAACAGCTGGCGCCGGCCGCGCGCTTACTGGCTCTACAAGGGGCATCCGGGCGACGCCGGAACGGTGTCGGCCGAGACGAAGCGCGTCGAGGCCAGCCGCGTCGTTCACTTGAAGTTCGTTCGCCGGATCCACCAGCTGCGCGGCATCACGGTGTTCGCGTCGGTGCTCGGTCGCCTGGATGACATCAAGGAAATCGACGAGTCCGAACGCATCGCCGCGCGCGTGGCGGCGGCCATGGCGGCCTTCATCAAGAAGGGCACGCCGGAAGACTACGCCGCGTCCGACTACGACGCCGACGACGCGCGCACCATGGAATTCCAGCCCGGCATGGTGTTCGACGACCTGCGCCCAGGCGAGGACATCGGCACGATCAATCCGAATCGGCCGAACAACGCCCTGATCCCGTTCCGCGACGCGCAACTGCGCAGCGGCGCGGCCGGGCTCGGCACTACCTATTCCTCGCTGTCGCGCAACTACAACGGCACCTACTCTGCGCAGCGCCAGGAACTGGTCGAAGGGCACAGCCACTACGCCACGCTGGCCGGCACATTCGTGCATCAGTTCTGCGAGCCGGTCTGGTGGGCGTTCGTCGATGCCGCCATCGCCGCGAACCTGATCAAGCTCGGTGGCGTTGACATGGAAACCATCTACGACGCGACCCACGCCACGCCGCCGATGCCGTGGATCGATCCGGTCAAGGAAATCACCGCCAACGAAATGGCCGAGAAGCGGCTCTACAAGTCGCGCAGCCAGATCATCCGCGAAGCGGGTCGAAACCCGACCCAGACCCTGCAGGAAATCGCGCGCGATCGCGACGAAGCCGACGCATTCGGCCTGCAGCGCGAAGACGCACCGGCGCCACCGCCCGTGCAGCCACCCCCGCCGGACGACGGCGACGACCGCAAGGATCCCGAACAATGATCAAGGTGCAGGCGAAAGCCAACGGCACCGCCGAGGTGCTGATTTATGGCCCCATCGGCGAGGACTGGTACGGCAACGGCGTCACCGCCAAGCAATTCCGCGACGACCTCAAGGCCGCCGGAGACGTCAGCGAAATCGTGGTGCGCGTGAACTCGCCAGGCGGCGAAGTGTTCGACGGCATCGCGATCTACAACGAACTGCGCGCCCACAAGGCCCGCAAGATCGTGCAGGTCGATGGCTACGCCGCCTCGATCGCGACCGTCATCGCCATGGCTGGCGACGAGATCGTGCTCGGCACCGGCACGGCCATGATGATCCACGGTCCGTCGACGTTCGCTTGGGGCCCCGCCGACACGATGCGCGAAACCGCCGACATGCTCGACAAAGTCGCGGTCGGCATGGTCGACGCCTATGCCCGGTTCAACAAGACGCTGGCGCGCGAGGACATCGAAGCCCTGATGACGGGCGGAGACCACTGGTACACCGCCGCCGAGGCCATCAAGGCCGGATTCGCCACCCGCATGGCCGAAGCCGAAGAACCCACCGACTCCACCGAAGCGACCGCCGCCTTCAAGAAAGCGTTCGCCCAGGTCCGCGAGCAGTTCAGCGCACCAACGCTGCGCATTGCCGCACAACTGAATCCGCCAGCCTTGGCGGTCACCCCGGCCATTCCGGCCACCCCGAAAGAGGAAAGCGTTATGACTCCTGAACAGATCGAAGCTGCCAAGGCTGCCGCGCGCACTGAAGCGCTCCAGGCCGAAGCCGCCCGCGTGAGCGAGATTCGCGCGATGTTTGGCCCGCACGGTGTCCAGCACCTCGGCTTGATGGCCGAATGCGTGGGCGATCAGTCGTGCACCGCCGCCGACGCCAGCAAGAAGCTTCTCGCTGCCATGGCCGCCGACGCCACCCCGACCGCTGGCCAGACCCACAACGTGCTCGACCAGCGCGACAAGTTCGTCGCGGGCGCGTCCAACGCCATCCTCGCGCGCATCGATCCCGGCAAGGGCGGCGAGAAGCTGCAGGCCGGCAACGAGTTCGCTGGAATGGGCTTGAAGGCGCTGATCCGCGTCGCGCTCCGCAATGCCGGCGTGTCCGGTGCGGATCGGCTCGAAGGCTCGGCACTGGCCGCCAAGCTGTTCGCCTCGCACTCGGGCAGCGACTTCCCGTATCTGCTCGCGAACACCGCGGCCAAGCTGTTGCGCGCCAGCTATGCGAACGCGCCGACGACCTGGCAGCAGTGGGCCCCCACGCTGTCGGTCTCGGACTTCAAGCAGCACAGCATCGTCAGCCTGTCGGCATTCTCGGACCTCGCCACCAAGGCCGAGGGCGCGGAATACACGCAGGGCACCCTGTCGGAATACCGCGAGACGATCCAGGCGTCGACGAAGGGCCGCTACATCGGACTGACGCGCGAGATGGTCGTGAACGATGACCTCGGCGCATTCACCCGCCTGGCGTCCGCTCTTGGCTGGGCCGCAGCGAATACGGTCGACAAGGCGGTGTACGCCTACGTCGAAGCCAATGCGGCTCTGTCCGACACCGGCGCGCTGTTCAACAGCACGGCAGTCAGCACCACCGGCGGCCATGCCAACCTCGCCAGCGCCAACGCAGCGGTTACCGTGTCGTCGATCGCCATCGGCGAAGCGGCCATGGCTGCTCAGGCGGACCCGAGCCGCGCGACGGTCCTCGGTCTGCGTCCGCGCTTCCTCGTCGTGCCCTACGGCAAGAAGCAGATCGCGTGGGAGGTGCTCAACAGCCCGACCGACGTGGCGTCGAGCAACGCGGCGAAGCGCAACTACGCCGCCAGCCTCGGCCTCGAACTGGTCGCCGCGCCGAACCTGACCGGAAGCACCGCCTGGTATCTGTTCGCCGACAAGAACACGCCCTGCATCGAGGTCGCGTTCCTTGACGGTCAGCAGGCGCCGTATATCGAGGAAGACGTCGAGTTCATGACCGACGAGATGCGCATGAAGGTGCGCCTCGACTTCGGCGTGGCCGCCACCGAATGGCGCACCGGCTTCAAGAACGCCGGCGCGTGATGAATCCGGGGCCGGCGTAAGTCGGCCCCTCACCCCTTTCAAGAAGGAACAAGGTCATGACCATCAAGAAGCAACAGGACGGCAACGTCCTGACCTGGACCAATGGCACCGGAACGGCAGTCACCGCCGGCCAGCTCATCAAGATGTCCCACATGCTCGGCGTTGCGCTTGTCGACATCGCGAACGGATCGTCCGGCGCGGTTGCGGTCGAGGGCGTGTTCTCCGGCATTTCCAAGGTGTCCGGGGCCGTGTTCGCGGTCGGCGAGAAGCTGATCTGGGACGTTTCGGCCAACGCCAACGCCGGCGCGTTCGACGACTCTGCGGCCTCTCCGGCCACCGGCGACGTCACTGGCGGCGCGATCGCATGGGTGGCTGGCACCGACGGCCAGACCACCTGCACGATCAAGCTGACCCCGGGCAACGCGACGATCACCTGATCGCCGCCGTGAAGTGACACGAAGCGAGGCCGCCTCCGGGCGGCCTTTCTTTTTCAAGGACCGGAGCGACCATGCAACTGATCCACCAGAAAGCCGGCACGCTCAGCGCGTCGGAAACGCTGTACGTCGCACTGGCCTCGCCGGCGCAGCTCGTCAGCGTCATCGTCGACAACTCGTCGAACGTCACCGTCAGCGTCACGAATGCCGCGTCTCCCGGCGCATCGTCGCTGTGGTCCGCGCTCACCCTGACCAGCAACGGCGCATCGATGGCCGGCCCGATCACCGGCTTCAAGCTGGCCGCGAATGCCAGCGGCGGCAGCTACTCGATCGCGGCGGCGCACCTGAAATGACCCAGTCCACCGCCCTCCGCGCACTCGACGCCGAACTCATGGCCGCATTCACTGCTGCCGGACTGGCCGACGCGGCGACCTACACGCAGGTGGGCGGTTCTCCGCTCACGTGCTCGGTGTACGTCGACCGGGGCGTGCAGCTTGGCGGGTTCGATACGCAGGTGCGCACCGACGCGGTGACCATCACCGCGCAGCGTGCAGAGATCGGCGAATCGCTGCCGAAGCGCGGGGCGATCTTCGTCGTCGGTTCCACCAGCTTCAAGGTCGAACAGATCATCAACGCGGACGAATCACGCGTCGTCTGCCTGGTCGTGAACTACTGACATGGCAGATCCCATCGCACTGCGCGTGCTCTACGGTTTCCGCGATCGGCTCCAGGCCATCACCGGCGGCGCGCCGTACAACACCGAAGCGGGACAAAACGTCTTCATCGGTGCCGGCACGGTCGATGCCGAAAGCAAGATCCCGTGCGTGGTCATCGTCGAGGGCGAAGAAACGGCCACCCAGACCGCGGCAGGCGGCGGGCAAGGCGTGGCTGCGGGCCAGTCGACCAAGATGCAGATCGCGCTGAACGTCAACGTCGAGGGCTACCTCGCGGCGGCGCAGAGCAACACCGGCGAGCAGCAAGCCAAGCTAAAAGCGGACATCAAACGCGCGGTCATGGGCCCAGGGCCGATCGCGCACTCGGGGCTGACCATCGGCCCGATCACCTACCTGGGCGCAGAGCCTTTCACCCGCGAGGACGGATCGAACGCCGAGGGCGTGCGCGTGCGCTTCGTGGCCACCTACACCGAAAAATGGGGCGACCCCGATGCAAAACAGTGACCGCCACGCGTTCGTGTTCGCACGCGACTGGACCCATGCCGGCGTGACCTACGCGCGCGGCGACACCACCGAACTCCCGGCCAACGATGTCGAGAAGCTGACGCGACTCGGCGCCGGTGCGCCGCCCGAGCGCACGACCGAAAAACCCGACCCGCCGAAGGGGAAGAAAGCCCCGACGCCACCGGTGTAACCCAACGCACCAACCCACCCCGAAGCCCGCGCAAGCGGGCTTTTTCATTGGAGAGCATCCATGGCACTTCCCCTGAATACCCACACCAACCAGTACGTGTTCGGTCGTGGCCGCATCTTCATCGGCGTCTACAGCGGCGACGCCAACCGCGCCGACCGACGCTTCATCGGCAACTGTCCGGGCTTCACGCTCTCGGTCGAATCCGAGAAGTTCGAACACTTCAGCTCGACGGCGGGCATCCAGACCAAGGACCTCACTGTCACCAAGTCGGTCAACTTCAACGCACAGGTGACGTGCGACGACATCCAGTCGGAAAACCTCGCGCTGTTCCTGGGCGGCACGTCGGGCACGCTGTCGCAGAGCGCCACGCCGGTGACCAATGAAGCCATCGTCGTGCAGAAGGGCTACCACTACCAGCTGGGCCTGGTCGGGTCGAACGATGTCGGCGTGCGCGAGGTGTCGTCGGTCGTCGTGACCAACGTCGCCGGAAGCACGACCTACGTACTCGACACGGACTACAAGCTCGATGCGGACAGCGGCATGATCTACATCATCAGCGGCGGTGCCATCACCAACGGCCAGACCATTCACGTCGACTACACGCCGGCCGCCGGCTCGCGCACCCTGGTCGAATCCGGTACCGGTGGCGCCATCGACGCCGAGCTGTTCTTCGTTGCCGACAACGCCAACGGTGACGACCGCGACCTGCGCATCCCGCTGTGCTCGATCGCCCCGTCGGGCGAACTGCCGTTCATCACCGCAGACGAACTCGGTTCGATGACGTTCGACATCGGCATCAGCACGAAGGACACCTCGACCCCGCAGATCATCATCGCGGGTCAGGACGTCGCGTAACACCCAGGGCCCCAAGCCTTCCCCGGCGCCGAACCGCGCCGGGGCTTTCTCCAATTCCGTGCCGGAGGCCCCATGCGGCCCCCTTCGGCCAGTGAGCACACCACCATGAAACTCAAACCCCTGACCGTGGCGGACATCGCCGCGCTGGCCGCGTGTTATCGCGAGATCGACGCGGCATCGAAGGCAGGAAACGACGGCCCGATGATGGCCGTGGCGTTCGGCCAGTTGGCCGGCGTGCTGGACCGCATCAACCTGGGCAAGCGCCCGAAGGCGTTCTCGGACATGACCCTGCCTGAATTCCTGCGCGCGGTCGCCAAGGTGATCCCAGACATCATCGCCGCGAACCAGGCGCAGTTCGCCGACTTCGACGCCGCGGCGGCCGAGTTCGGCGAGGCCCTGTCATCGCTGGACATGGCCGCCGCGAAGCGCTGACCCGATGCCCATCGTCATCGACTCGCGCGAGCTGCAGGCGTTGCAGCGGCGGCTGGCGGGCGTGTCGAAGAACCTCGGGCGCGACATGAAGCGGGCGCTGTCGTCCACGCAGCGTGCCACGCGCACCGAAACGACGAAGGCCGCGGCCGATGGCTACACGACCAGCACGCGGCAGATCGGCGCCAATACGCGGGTGTCGAAGGTCGACACGACCGACCTGAGCTTCACCATCACGGGCCTGAAGGCGCCGATCGGGTTGCAGCACTTCAAGCACTCGGCCACGCGGCGCAATGGCGTGTCGGCGCAGGTGAAGAAAGGCGGCGGCGCGCAGCGGTTGCCGACGGCATTCAAGTCGTCCGTGTCGAACTTCGGTGGCGGTGGCGGTGCATCAAAGCGGATCTTCATGCGCGCGCGTCTCGCGGGCGGCGGGCAGGTCGGGCGGTTGCCGATCAAGGCGCTGTTCGGCCCATCTGTGGCCGACATGCTGGCGAATCCAACGATTCAGAACCGAGTCGGCGCGTTCGCGCTGAACAAGCTCTCGGCAGAAATCACCCGACAGATCGAGGTCGCGTTCCGTGGCTAAGCAGAACGTCGAGCTCAAGTTCTCGATCAAGGACGGCGTGTCGTCGGGCCTGGCGAAGATCGGCAAGGGCATCGACTCGGTCAACCTGAGCCTTGGGAAGACAGCGGTTGCGGCTGGCGCGGCCACGGCCGCGCTTGCGGCTGTCGGCGCCGGCGCCGGCATCGTCGCCGGCATTTCCGCAGCGTCCGAGTTCGAGCAGGCCATTGCTCGTGCAGGGCAGGCGGCCGGTGCGACGGGTGAACAGCTCGCTGCGATGGGCGAAGCGGCGCGCGCGGCATCGTCGGCCACGGGCGCCACGGCCACCGAAGCTGCGCAGGCGCTCGAGGCGCTTGGTCGCGCTGGCCTGAATTCCAAGGATGCCATCGCCGCGCTGGAACCGGTGTTGTCGGTCGCGCGCGTGAATGCAATCGCGGTGGGCGACGCAGCGGGCCGCACGGCCGACGTGCTCGACCAGTTCGGGCTTGCGGCCAGCCAGACGGCCAGCGTCGCCGACACGTTGTCGGCGGCAGCTAAGGCCAGCGGCACCAGCTTTGTTCAGATCACCGACGCGCTCGCGCAGGCGGGGCCGTCTGCCCGCACGGCCGGCGTCGACTTCCGCACCACCGCGGCCGCGCTGGGTCTGCTCGCGCAGAACGGCATCGAGGGCGGCAAGGCCGGCGGCGCACTGCGCGGGATCTTCGACGCCCTGCGCGATCCAACGTCCAAGTTTTCGCAAGCGCTGTCCGATGCCGGCATCAAGTCGCGCGACTTCGCAACCGTCATCGCCGAGCTTGGCACGAAGGGCGCTGGCGCCGAAACCGCCATCCAATCGCTCGGCGCCAAGGGCACGCTCGCGTTGCAGGCACTGTTGCGCGATGGCGCCGGGGCGTTGCAGGGCCTGCGCACCGAGCTGGCCACCAGTGAGGGCGCCGCAAAGTCTGCGGCCGACCAGATCAACAACACCCTCGGCGGTGCGTTCAATGATCTGAAGAACGAAATCACGAACGCAGGCATCGGGTTCTTCGAACCGATCCTCGGGCCGCTGAAGGGCGGGCTGCAGGATGTGGCCGACGCCATCAAGGCTTTCGCCGAGTCCGACGACTTCGCATCGCTGCGCGAATCGTTCCGTGTGGCCTTCGAAGAGGGGCTGCAGTTCGTCCGGAACTTCATCGCCGAGTTTGATTTCAAGTCCGCGCTTACGTCGGTTCAGCAGTTCGTAGATGACGCAGGATCGAAGCTGCAGGGCTTATCAGAAACTGCGGACGAAGTTGCGAGCGCAATTCGCGTTGCATTCGATTCTGTTGGCGTCGTGTTCAACACGCTAAAGGTTGTTGTTTCTGCGGCCGTTGGCGCTATTGCCACGTCTCAAGCTGCGTTGTTGACGCCGCTTGCGGCAGTGAGCGATACGGCTGCAGAAATGCAGATGGTGCTTGAGGACGTTGCTCGAAACAGCTTCGAGCAAGTTGCTGTTGGCGCAGAAAACCTTGGCGCAAACATAGACTCGCTGGCCGGTAATTTCGACAAGGCCACCAATGCCACCAACACGGCATCCGAGGCGGCTGCCAGTGCGGCCACAAACATCAAGCAGTTGTCCGCCGACGAGCAGCGTCTTGCGAACAATGCAGCAAAGTTTGCCGAGGCGCAGCGGCAAGAAGCCGCGGCAATGGAAGAGGCGGCGGCGAAGGCGGCCAGCAGCATCGACACGGTTGCGACCGCACAGGCGAAACTCGCCGAGGTCGAGCGACAGATCGGCGATGCCATTGCCGGGGGACAAAGCCAGGCGCAGGTTCAGGCGCTGATCACGCAGGCGAACACGCTGCGCGCCAGCATTGAGCCGGTCGGTCAAGCCGCGGCCGATGCCGGGGCCAAGATTCAAAAGGCCGGCAACGATGGCGCTGCCGCATTCTCTGGCGCCGCCAGTTCGGCATCGCGCGCCGCATCCGAGATCCAGGCCACCGGCGAAGCGGCGCAGCAGTCGGCGACCATGGCAGCCGAGGGCACGGCATCGCTGTCGGGCATCACGGCGGCGCTGTTTTCGAAGTATTCGGCGCTGTCGGAAGCGGCAGGCCGGTTTTTCGCCGAGACCCAGAAGGCCGCGAACGTTGGCTCCCTGTCCCTGCAAGACTACGGCGAGGCCATCCAGGCGGCCGACCGCGCCACGCAACAAGCCTTCGATGGGCAGACGGCCAGTGCGAATGCGCTGATTTCCAAGCTGCAGGAATACGCTCAGACCGGTCGAGTCGCGGCCGACAGCACGTCTGCCGCGTTCTTCGCGTCCGAAGGCGCGCTCGACGGCATGCAGTCGGCGCTGGATCAGGGCATCGCCGGATTCGACTTGCTCGACCGGCAAACGCTGTCCGGGCTGCAGGCTGCACTGGACGCCGCACGCCAGAAGACCAAGCAGCTGTCTGCCGATGCGCGACAGGCAGTGGCGGACCTGCAGGCGATCGGCGATCAGCTTGAAGACCAGGCACTGCGCGACGCCGGCAACGAGGAAGAGATTGCGCGTCGCGACTACGAGCGGCGCATCGCCAACATCGAGGAAATCGCGAAGCGTGCTGGTGCTGCCGGTGCTGAGGGCGAAGAGCGCGCGAAGCGACTGGCGCGCGAAGAGTTCGAGCGCAAGATGGCGGACATCCAGCGCACCAAGGCCGCGCAGGCCGAAGCCGATCGTGCCAGCGCCGACAACCGCATCGCTGAGAACCAACGCGTCTGGGAAGCCGACCCCTACAACAACCAGGCCGCGGCAGCCACCGGCAACACGCAGGCATCCCGCACGACCGCCGGGCGCGGCGGCACGGGCAGCGTTACCCGCGGCACCGGCGTCAGCGCCGAGAGCATCGCCGTCAATCTGAATTTCGACAAGGGCACCGACATTTTCCAAAGCCGCGCGGTGAAGGAAGAAGTCGCGCGCATCGTCGCCAAAGAACTCGAACGACTCACGAGGCGCAAGCAATGAAATACCTGTTCCCGGCCAACAATCTGCTGACCGACGCGAGCGGGTATGTGCCCTATGCCGAGTCCATCAACGTGCGCACGTCGGCGACGAAGACCGGCGGCGGCGTGGTGTCTCTGGTCGGCGGCGCCACCGAGGATGCGACGTACGACATCGAGATCGTCAACAACACCATCGTCGGCACGCCCACGGTCAGCGCGCCCGTGTTCACCGGCGTCGGCAACCCGGTCATGTCTGCGCTCGCGGCAAGCTCGGGCGTGGCCGCCCAGGTGTTCACGGCCACGTTGGTCGACCTCGGCACCGACACCACGTTCGCTTTCCTGCCGTTCCAAGGCGTCACGCTGCAGGCGAAGTCTTCCGGATCCGGCGGCAACAGCATCACGGTCGATGTCGACGAGTCCGGCATCGTCCGCACTGGCACCGACTATGCGCTGATCGATGCGCTGGTGAAGGATCAGAACGAATACATTGGCGACCAGTGGAACTTCGGCGCCGTCGTGCTGAACGCCGACGGCACCATCCCGAGCGGCGCGCCGCGCATCAGCTTCGGCGACGACCCGCAGGTGTACCGCCAGTACAAGGAATTCTCGGACGGCCGCTACGTGTACCGGTTCAGCCCTGCGCCCGTGCGCGACGTGCAGGAAGGCGCGCGCGTGAAGACCGTCACCGGCTCTCGCACGGTCATCATGACCAATGGTGTGACGACGCGCACCTATACCAGCATCACCACGCTCTACAGCCTGCTGAACGCGATCCTGAGCGATGGCAGCGCACTTGTTGACGTGATCGAGCCAGTTACCGTCAACCTGACGCCGGGCGGCATGGGCATGGTCGAAATGTCCGTGCGCACCGTCAGCTATGTGCAGTCGATCACCCGGGACGGAACCGTGTTCGTGCGCAATGCCGAACTGCCGTTCACCGTCTCGGACGATGCACCGACCGAGATCATCACGATCACCTGCAGCGCCGCGGACTACATCGGTTCCGAGGTGTGGGAGGTGCGCGGTTCCGTGTCCGGAGAACTCGCCGACGCGGTCACGAACGTCGCCTATGACGGAACCGATTACGACTTCACGATCCCGCAACTGTTGCCGCCATCGTCAGAGCCCGCGGCTGCGGAAAAGTCGGCGCGACTCGAATTGCTTGACCGTGGCGAAGGCCAGGGCGTGCCGAGGCTCTGCGTCGAAAACTTCGTGCTTGGCGCCGATGCGCGCAATCGCACGTTTGAATTCATCTGGCGCCCCCGCCCGCCGGAATGCAACTGCGACGATGTCGAAATTCAGGGCGGGCCCGATGGCGGAATTCTTGGAACGGAGGAACCTTACGTGGGCGAATTGATCCCCGCGGCTCTGCAAACGAGGGTGCAGAGTTTGTATAGCTGGCTGAATACGTTCGTCGCCAGCCAAGCCTCGATTCTCGCCGGTTCAACGGCGATCACGTCTGACGAAGGCACGGCGCCAGCCGGCACCGTGACGCAGGAAACCACCGACCCGAGCGCGAGCACGGGCGATGCGATCAATCTGCTGCAACGGGTTGGCGCGGCGCTCAAGGTCGATCGCGTCGACATCGAAGCGGCGAAAACCGCGGCAGCGTTGCTGCATTCCGTGCTCGTCGATATCTACGAGACCAACAGCAACACGATGCCGAGTGCCGCCGGCACTGGGTGGGATTCCGCGCTGACGGATTTGCAGACGGACTTTTCCGCGTTGTCGACGCTGATCGGTTCGACGTTCTGGCGCAACTGGTCGGCGTATATCGACAAGGGCGCGAGCTTTTCGGCCACGGTCGATGACGAACGCGCGGCAGAAGCGGCGTTTTCCAGCGCGCTGCTGACGGCCGACTTCGACGGCTACATGGAAAAATGGCGCGCGCGCATGGATTACGTGCGCACGCTCGGCGGGGTATCGCCGGATTTTGATGGGGCCACACGTCGAGGGAACAACGTGTGGCAGGATCACAACGGATCGGCATGGTTCGAAAGCCAGGATGGCTTGCTGCCGATCCAACCAGGTTTCTACTATCACAGTTGCAGACTGGGCGATGACGACCTGCCCGTGGCAACTCGCGAATTCGGCATCGGCGTTGGCATTGGCTGCGCCGATCAGTTGCAGTACGGCGACAAGCTGTTCATCACGATCAGCCCGATCGGCAACCTGCGGGTCACTTATCAGGTGGGCGACCAGTTCCGCGTCGCCATCATCAACGGCGCACCGGCCCAGCTCGGCGGCGGGCGCACCGGCACCGACACGCAGACGTGGCGTGTGCGCGGGTCGGTGCTCGGCGGGCTGACGGACTACAGCCTCTACAAGCCGAGCCCGGGCACGTACAGCGCCAGCGGCATCACCTTCAAGATCACCCCGGGCGGCATCGCGGACGCGTTGGGCGACGAGTTCGAGTTTTACGTCGAAGGCGGTCAATTCCGGTACCGGAAGAACGAGGGCATCTGGTCCATCAACACCCAGATCAGCACGGCCGCCATCACGATCGACTC
>ERZ724505.1528-NODE-1528-length-12532-cov-4.648393_pt1 | contig 12532 bp, 12 predicted proteins | sample MGYA00376038_ERZ724505 | MGnify/ENA primary metagenome ERZ724505 (study PRJEB28724, sample SAMN07190884) | wastewater metagenome | isolation source: effluent of sewage treatment plant in Hong Hong | place: Hong Kong | collected 2016-03-17 ... | reverse complement strand
CCGGCTCCTCACCGCTGTAGATGAGTATTTTAGTTGGAGGTCTTCGTTTCATCCAAGCCAAAAAAGACAAACCAACATTGTTTAATGGATATTTGTCGCCATCATGTTGCAAGTACGTCATGTCAGTTGAAATGACGTATGGTCGGTATGCTCGGGTTTTGATCTTTGCCCCGACTAGTGATGTAGTATGATGAACTACAATGTTTATATCACGTCCTGTCGCATGTGTTGATAGGTTTCGTTCCATGCGAGTGAATATCTTCATGTCGTCTTCGACAATCAAAATAGGAAATTGGGTCGCTATCATGAGCACCTCCTAAAGAACAGTAACAATGCAGCTATCCTACCAAAGAAGAACTCTTTTTGCTATAATGGAATTTCTATGCGTACGTACATCAAGGATTTAGCTGAACATATTGGACAAGAAGTAAACGTCTGTTCCTGGATAGATGTTAGACGTGATCAAGGGAAAATGGTGTTTTTGGACCTTCGAGATGTTACGGGCAAGGTTCAGGCGGTTGTTCTTCCAAATCACGAAGCAGCTCTTAGTGTTGCTCAACAACTGAGAACCGAATGGGTGGTTGAAGTTACAGGTGTTGTAAATAAGCGTCCAGAAAAAAATATTAAAGCAGACGTTTTAAACGGAGCAATTGAGCTTGAAGTTCTCTCTATTACTGTACTAAACGAAGCATCTACTCCAGCATTTGATATTTCTACAGATGGGTACGAAGTAAACGAGGAAGTTCGTCTTGAGAAAAAATATCTCGATCATCGTCGTGCGCGCATGCAAAGAAATATCCGCACACGTCACAAGGTGATGAAGTTTTTGCGTGACGAATTCGACGCTCGTGGATTCCTTGAAATCGAAACACCACTTCTCACAAATCCTACACCAGAGGGTTCACGCTCATACCTCGTTCCTTCTCGTCTATGGCAAGGAAGTTTTTATGCGTTACCTCAGTCTCCTCAGCAGTACAAGCAGCTTCTTATGGCGGGTGGATTTGAAAGATACTTTCAGTTTGCAAAATGTATGCGAGACGAAGACACGCGCGGTGATCGTCAACCAGAATTCACACAGCTAGATATTGAAATGAGCTTTGTTTCTCGCAGTGAAGTAATGAAATTAAACGAAGAGATTTTGATCAGCCTTGTTACAACTCTTTTCCCTGAGAAAAAGATACAAGAAGTTCCGTTCCCTGTGTATACCTATGATGAAGTAATGAAAGAGTACGGTAGTGATAAACCAGACTTTCGTACAGACAAGAACGACCCAAACCTCCTAGCATTTGCATGGGTAGTTGATTTTCCATTTTTTGAAAAGACTGGTGAGGATAACGTTGACGGAACAGGGGAATGGACATTTACTCACAATCCTTTCTCTCGACCAAAGGATGAACACATGGATTTGTTGATGAAAAAAGAATCAATCAAAGATATCCTCACGACACAGTATGATGTTGTCCTAAATGGATACGAGCTTGGTGGCGGATCTATTCGAAACCATAACCCAGAAGCGCTACGAAAGGTTTTTGAAATCATGGGATATAGCGATGAACGTATCAACCAAAATTTCGGGCATATGTTAGAAGCATTGGGATCAGGTACACCACCACACGGGGGCATCGCATGGGGATTTGATCGTCTCTTGATGATTCTCCTTAACGAACCAAACATTCGCGAAGTGATGGCGTTTCCAAAAACAGGTGAAGGTAAAGATCTTCTCATGCAAGCACCGTCTCCTGCACCAGAAAAAACATTGCGAGAGCTTGGAATACAGATAAAAAACAAACAGATTAACTAAATAAAAAGTCAGCGGTATCTAGAAAGGTATCGTTGACTTTTTACATAAATGTGATATAATATAATTATGCCGTTTGGCTAAGAGGCAAGTTTTACTTGCTCATGTTCTATAACAATTTGGAGGTCCCTATGGGGTACATCATCATCGGTTTAGTACTTGCATTTCTTGTGATCATTGAGATCGAATTCAGGTTTCAGGTGCGTCAAAAGTATGTCCACTTTTTATGGGTTGCAGCTGACAAGTTGCTAACCGTTCTTCTTGTGGGGTGGTACGAAGTTCTGGTGCCATCTTGGCTCTATCTGCGCCGCAAGGCAATCGAGTTTTGGAATACGCTTGCAGCTTTTCGAAAGAAGTTTGCAAAGCTCCTGATAGGCTTGCTTTGGCTGGTGCTTATGACTGCTGGTATCGCACTGCTAACGCTTGCTGGTACCGCTACGCTGTTTGCAGTTGCTGGCGTCCTGTTGCTAATCTTGTCGGTTTTCACGACGCTTTTGTTTTCAAACATCTTGGCTGCAATCGGTGCATTTGCTGTCACAGTAGTTGCACTGCTTGTCCTTGTTTGGGAAGCGTTGTGGGACGGGCTTGCTATTTTCCTGAAATCCTTGGCGATGCTCCTTGCCTCGGTATCGATCGTGATTCCATCGTGTAGCTTTCCTGAGAAATCAGCGGAAGCGCCTGTGGTCACTCCGATTGAGCAACGTGTGGTGGTGGGGCAACCTATCACTCCGAAGATGAGAGTCATCAACAAGCTCATCGCTGAGAGAGGAGAGGGGTGCTTGAAAGTTTCCAAGCGCGGCGGATTACCGCTCACACTTCTGGAATGCAAATCACTTACCGAATACGTCGGCCGCAAGGTTGAAGTTCGTGGTAAGTGGGTGATTGCTCCCAATCTCACTATCGGTGAGGAGTGGTATCTGGTCCAAGAAGGGGCCAAGATGTGGTGGATCATCAATCCATCAAACCGCTAACCAAACACAAACAAATGCCTCTTCGGGGGCATTTTTATTTTATGGGCGCATAACCGTCGTGCTCCGAAAGTTATTTCTCATAAGAGAGATTTTTTAATACCACTAACTGTCACAAGAGTTCTTATGTTTTTGTTATACTATGTACATGAAAAAGCTCCTCCTTGGGTTGGTTATATTTCTTAGTTGTGCTGAGGTGCTTTTTGCTGCAACATCTTCTTTTGATACAGCGGTATGGATTCCGTATTGGCGAAAAACAGAAGGAGCAAGTTCTACACTTGCTAACTTAGACAAAGTGACACAAATCAGTCCCTTTGCATACGAGCTCCAACAAGATGGCAGTATCAAGGATGCACTCAAAGCAAAAGAAGAGCCTTGGGTGTCACTTATTGCAGAAGCAAAGAAAAAGAAAGTGGCAGTGTATCCAAGTATTCTTTCATACCCACACAATGAAACTGAAAAATATAACCAGTATCTCTTGCTTGCTCAAAAGAAACGTAGACAAGCTCATGTGAAAGAAATTGTTGCTCTTGTAAAAACAAACAAGTTTGACGGTATTGATATCGACTACGAAGCAAAACTTGCAGAGAGCAAGCCATACTTTTCTGCTTTTTTGACAGAACTCTCAGCTGCGCTTCATAAAGATAAAAAGAAATTGATCTGTACCGTAGAGGCTCGTACTCCACCTGAAAGTAGATACGCTACCACGTCAGCCGCAGTGCTTTCAAAAGTTGAATACGCAAATGATTACAAGGTCATCGGGAAAGTCTGTGACCAGGTGCGTATCATGACATATGATCAGATAGGAGATGATGCGACGCTTAACATGCAAAACACTACATCATATTATCGACCCGTTGCTGATATCAATTGGGTGAAAAAGGTTTTGACACTTGCTCTTGAAGATATTCCAGCAAAGAAAATAGTCGTAGGTGTGCCTACGTATGGATACAAATATGAAATTATTCCCGCAACGGCAACGTCTCCGACACGGTATTCTCGTATTGGTTCGATGAACTTCTTTTATGCTGATGAATTGGCAAAACAACTAAACATACAACCGACACGCAATCAGGCAGGGGAGCTGTCGTTTACGTATTCAACGAGTACTGACATATATGGTGCATCTCTTGGTGGTACAAAACAATTTCTCGTCTGGTATTCGGATGCAGAAGCAATAGCAGACAAAATGCGCTTGGCAAAGCTGTACAAACTCGGAGGTATTGCGATATTTAAAATTGACGGCAATCATGATCCAGAGATATTTAAACGTCTAAAGTAAACTACCTGATATACTTCTTGTATGGAATTCACTGTTAAGTTAGATAGGTACGAAGGTCCGTATACAAAACTACTCGACCTCATCGTAGAGAAAAAACTTTCTATTACAGAAGTTTCTTTGGCGTCAATTGCAGATGACTATATCGCATACGTAAAATCCCTTGCTGAAACTAATGCGGTTGATGTTTCTCAGTTTGTGTTAGTTGCTTCAACGCTTATGCTCATGAAGGCGAAGTCACTGCTTCCTGGTGTTGTTTACACAGAAGAAGAAGAGAAGCAAGTACACGACCTTGAGTCAAAACTTGAAATGTTTATGATACTTTCTCGTGGGTGTTTGTTGGTGCAAGAAAGGTACGGTAAAGCACAGCTCTATAGACGTCCTCGTATGAATTTTAGAGGTGGTTCTGTTTTTGTGCCTGATGCGCGTATTTCTGTTACAACACTTCAATCGATAGCGCTTCTAACAGTTGCTTCCTTTAAGCCGCCTGAGAGACTTATGAAGATAGCTGTTGAACAAGTTTTGCGTATCGAAACCGTTATCGAAAATCTCATCACTCGTGTACAAAATATTGGAGGACTGACATTGTCTACGCTTGCAACAGGAGTAGAAACATTCGAACAGAAAAAGAAATTGCTTATTGTTAATTTTATCGCTCTTCTTGAGCTTGTTCGTTCTGGTGCGCTTGTAGCAAATCAGTCTGAGTCAGGGGGAGATATACATATTCAGGCTGCCTCCCAGCAAGCGTGATACACTTCTAACGACGTATGCTACAAAATGTAACAACTCTTTTATACCTTTCTGGCGAACCACTCACTGTCTCATCTATTGCGAAATTGGTGAATGCTTCACAGGAAGACGTGCTAGCCATACTTCCACAGATTGATGCATCTCTTGCGCCTCTTGGTCTACAGCTGCTCATCAATGGAGATGAGGTGGCAATAACAACACAAACTTCACAGGCAGCGCTTGTGGAAGCTTTTTGGAAAGAAGATCTTTCAGGTGAGCTCACTCCTGCTGCGCTTCAGGTTCTCACACTTGTTGCATATCTTGGTAGCGCTACGCGAGCAGATATTTCATATATTCGAGGGGTGCAATCATCACAATCTATACGCACACTCTCTGTTCGTGGACTCATAGAACGCGAAGGTGAGGTCTGCAAACTCACAACTGATGCACTTCAATATCTAGGAGTTACATCTCCTTCAGAACTTCCAGATTATGAAAACCTCCACAAGGAACTCGTAGACAAACTAACACACGGAGAAGAGGATAACGGAAGGCGCTCATGATGATACATGTACGCAAAGACTATTTACACCTAGGGTTTACCTACGTTTCTGCGCTGGTATTTGTTTTTGTGCTTGTGTTTGCTATACAAACATATCCAAACAAAGAAGGGGGGATTTTGGGAGAAGAAAAAAACACACAACAGGCGCCTCTATTTGTGAATCGTGAGGCTTTTGAGCTCTTACCGATTACTGCAAAAGCTTACATTGTGTACGATATTGTCGACAAAAAAGTGATTGCATCACACAACAGTACAACAACACTCCCTCTTGCAAGTTTGACCAAAGTTATGACAGCACTAACTGCTCACAGTGTTGCACCTGAAGCAACGCTTATTCGTATTGAGCCTGGGCATATTGATGGGTCGTATGATCTTGGTTTGCGTAAAGGGCAAGCATGGAGGCTTGATGAACTTCTCAAGTATACGCTTACGTTTTCATCAAATGATGGAGCGTACGCGGTTGCAGACTCTCTTCTGGGGAGGCGAGAATTTATCGCACGTATGAATACTGTGGCGGCAGGGTATGGTTTGGATCTAGTGTTCACGGACCCTGCAGGGCTTGATGAGGGGGATGTATTAGGAGGTAAAGGAAGTGCTTATGATGTGGCAGTGCTCATGTCTATCGCCAGAAGAGAAATACCAGGGATTCTAGAAGCAACAACCAAGAAGCGTAGTACTGTTATGACAGAAAATGGTCCGCTTTCTGGTGTACCTAATACAAATCAATCAGTTGCGGGTATTATTGGTATAGAAGGTTCAAAAACAGGCTATACGGACTTGGCAGGGGGAAACTTGGCACTTATTGCTGATGTTGCTGTCGGGCATCCGGTTGTTATTGTTGTTCTTGGGTCAACTAAAGCTGAGCGTTTTACAGATGTAGAAATGCTCTATGAAGCGCTCCTAGTGTCCCTTAAATAGGCGCTTTTTTCCCCAGAGCGAGAGAGGCTACTATGGTATACTGGAGAACATGTTATTCTCCTTGGACCCGTTTAAAGTTTTGCTTCCAGCACTTGTTTCTTTCCTTGTCGGTATCATAATAGCCCCATACCTTATACGTTTTTTGAATAAACACGCTTTGTGGAAAAAGAAAAACGTTACAAAGACTATTGATGGCAAGGATGCAACAATAACGGCAATGCTTCACAATGATGAGAAGGCCCCAGTTCCTCGTTTAGGGGGAATTGTTGTGTGGGCTTCGGTCACCGTCACTGCATTATTATTTTGGTTTCTTTCTTATTTTTTCCCGACACCATTTACTGAAAAGCTAGACTTTATTTCACGTAACCAAACATGGCTTCCGCTGGTTGCGATGCTTGTAGGTGCGTTTGCTGGAGCGATAGATGACCTGCTCGTTGTAGAGGCATTTGGGAGTAAATTAAACTCATACATAGGAGGAGGGCTTTCTTTTCCTGTTCGTCTTTTGGTGGTTTCATCTCTTGGGCTTGTGCTTGGGTGGTGGTTCTTTGCAAAACTTGGAGTAGCCAGTGTGTATGTACCTTTTTATGGTGATCTCTATCTAGGTGGTCCATTATTTATACTCTTTTTTATACTAGTGTTGTTGGCTACTTTTTCTACAGGGGTTATCGATGGGGTGGACGGCCTTTCTGGAGGTGTTATGTCAGCTGTGTTTAGTGCGTACGGAATGATTGCATTTGCTCATGGGCAAAACAACATCGCTGCGCTGTGTTTTGTTATCGTTGGAGGTATTATGGCGTTTTTGTGGTTCAACATCCCTCCAGCAAAGTTTTATCTTTCAGAAACAGGTATGCTTGCACTATCGTTGTCGCTTGCGGTTATAGCATTTCTTACAAATGCGGTTATGTATTTGCCGATCATCGCTCTTCCACTTGTTGCGACAACACTCTCGGTTATTCTTCAGCTTGTATGGAAAAAGGTTCTAAAAAGAAAGCTCTTTTTGGTTGCTCCGCTTCATCATCACTTTGAAGCTAAAGGTTGGTCAAAGTATCAGGTGACGATGCGATACTGGATTATTTCGTATATGTGCGCTCTCCTTGGGGTTGTTATTGCTCTTGTAAGCTAATCTTATGTTTGCACGTGTAGACAAACCACTTCTCATCAGCATTATTGCACTTTTGCTCGGTGGGCTCATTGTGTTTGGTTCTGCTGCTCTTGGAGTGCTTGCTGTAAATGAAGTAAAGTTTTATGCGGTTATAAAGACACAGCTTGTGTACGCACTGTTTGGAGGTGCCGTTGCACTCTTGCTTGGTATGAATATTCCATACAGATTCTATATGAAATATGGGTACTACTTGTTTGGGGCGGCACTTTTTGTAACAACACTCGTATTTGTTCCTGGACTATCGGTGTATCACGGAGGAGCACATAGATGGATAGATATAGGCTCGCTATCCGTTCAACCATCTGAAGCGCTCAAGTTTGGTTTTGTTATTGCGGTTGCATTGTGGTGCTCTACACAACGTAACAAATTCAAAGATTGGCGATACGGTATTTTGCCGTACATCTTAGCTGCGGGTGTTGTTTCTGGTATCATGCTTGCTCAGCCAGATTTCGGAACATTTATGGTTATCATGGCTGCATCATTTGGTGTTTTCTTCGTAGGAGGCGCACGCAAGAATCATATTATTGTTTTGATGCTTGTTGGATTACTCGGAGTGGCAACACTCATCTCTCTTCGTCCATACATGATCGAACGAGTCAAAACATTTCTGAACGCTTCACATGATCCACAAGGCTCATCTTGGCAGCTTAATCAGTCGCTGATTGCTCTTGGTAGTGGTGGTATCGCAGGTCGTGGACTTGGTCAATCCGTGCAAAAATTTAACTACTTACCTGAGCCGATAGGGGACTCTGTATTTGCGGTACTGGGGGAAGAATTAGGTCTCATTGGGTCCCTTACACTCCTACTCTTGTATGCTATAGTAGGTATACGGGGCTTCAGTGTTTCCATGCGAGCAGAAAACCAATTTGCACGGTTGCTTGGGGTAGGAATAGTGATTATTATTCTTACACAAGCATCGCTTAATATTGGTTCTATGCTTGGACTTATGCCACTCACTGGTGTACCGCTTCCTCTGGTTTCTCACGGAGGAACAGCGCTCATGGTTGCACTGTTTGAGCTTGGTGTATTACTTCAAATATCCAAAACCGCACACGTCGTATGAAAATAGTTATCACAGGAGCAGGAGGGGGGCACTTTTATCCGTTACTAGCGGTGATTGAGCGTGTTCGTAAAGAAGTGTTTATTCAAAAGATTGTACCACCAGAGGTATATTTCTTTTCTGATAAACCATATGACGAGCGAGCACTTTTTGATTTACAAATAAAGTTTACGCAGATTCCTGCTGGCAAACTCCATGTGTATCCTTCACTAGAAACCGTGACTGGTTTTTTTAGAACTGCATACGGTATTGTTATTGCTCTGATAAAACTCTATCAGTTATATCCAGATGTTATATTTGCTAAAGGTGGGTATGCGAGCTTTCCAACGCTTTTTGCAGCGAGAATGTTGTCTATTCCAGTGATTGTTCATGAAAGTGATTCTGTTGCTGGGCGCACGACGTCATGGGCTGGAAAGTTTGCAGCACGAGTTGCGGTTTCGTACAAAGAAGCTGCAGCGTTTTTCCCAAAATCAACAGTTGCATATACCGGACAACCAATTAGAGATAATCTTATTCCGCCAGAAGATTTCACTCGCACATATCCCGAAAAAGAACGTCCAGTTATTCTTGTGCTTGGCGGGTCACAAGGTAGCCAAACTATCAATGAGGCACTACTCCCACTTCTGCCTGATTTACTAAACAAATACGACATCGTGCATCAGGTTGGTTCGCTCAATAAAGATGATATGAAAAAAGTGACCGATTCTTTACTTCGAGATCATCAATTCAAGGAGCATTACTTTATGGAAGGTTTTATCGATGTTTCTTTGTTTTATCCTAAGGTTGATATGGTTATCACCCGTGCTGGGTCTTCAATGTTTGAAATGGCACTGTGGAAACTGCCACTTATTATTATTCCGATTCCTGAAACAATCAGTCGAGATCAACGCACAAACGCATATACGTTTAGTTCATATGGCGTGGGGCATGTTATTGAAGAGAACAACTTATCTGTATCTGTCTTTAGCGCAGAAATAGCTCGTATCTTGGAAAGCAAAGAAACATACGAAGAGATAGTCGGTAAAACAGTAGCCTTTGAACAATCTCGCACTGCGGCTGCGACAATCGCTCGTGAACTTATTCGTATCGGTCTTAGTCATTCAGCATAAGTATGGAAACATCAAACAAACCTATCGTCACTCGTTTCGCACCATCACCAACAGGCTTTATGCACGTTGGAGGTGTTCGTACTGCGCTCTATGCGTGGGCGTTTGCTCGCAAGCATAATGGACGTTTTATTTTGCGTATTGAAGATACAGATAAAGCTCGAGAAGTTGAGGGGTCAATCCCGCACATTATTGAATCCCTCAAGTGGCTAGGCATCTCATGGGATGAAGGAGTTGATATCGGCGGTCCACATGCTCCATACCTACAGTCAGAGCGTCTTGATTCATACAAAAAATACGCGCAGATACTCATCGAAAAAGGATATGCATATCCTGATCCGTATTCTGAAGAACAGGTCGCAGCATTTCGTGCTCAAGCAGAAAGTGAGAAGCGCGCCTTTCTTTTCCGTGACTATCGACCTGAAACAATAGAAAGCTGGGATGGAACTAAACCACTTCGTTTCAAAGTCCCTGAAATTAAAAGCTATACATGGCACGATGTTGTACGTGGAGAACTTTCTGCAGGAGAAGAAGCTCTTGATGATTTTATTTTGATAAAAAGTGACGGATACCCAACGTACAACTTTGCACACATTATCGACGATCTCGAAATGGGTGTGACGCATATTATGCGTGCGGATGAATTCATCGCTTCAACCCCAAAGTTCCTCTCGCTTTATGAAGCGCTTGAGATCACACCTCCAGTATTTGTGACGTTGCCACCAATTCTCGGTACAGAGGGGACAAAAAAACTAAGTAAGCGTGATGGAGCAAAAGATATTCTCGATTATCGCGCAGAGGGGTACGTGCCTGATGCGTTAGTGAACTTCCTTGCTTTTCTTGGATGGAATCCAGGAGGGGATGTGGAAATCATGACACCAGAAGAAATCATACAGGCGTTTGATATCGAACGTATTCACAAATCAGGTGCAATGTTTAATGAGGAAAAGCTTCTTTGGATGAACAAAGAACACATGAGAAAAGCGCCTCTAGAGGAACAGTTGGCACAGATCAAAGCTCGTATGCCTGGTTACAGTGATGAGCTTTTGAGTCGTCTATTGCCTACTGTTATCGACAGAATAAACACATACGGAGAAATCGCAAGTCTAGAACCAACAGAATTTCGTTTCTTTGTAACTTCGCCAGTTCTTGAGAAAGAGAAACTCATCTGGAAAGATAGAGGTGCTTCCGAAGCCCAAATGCATCTAGAGAAAGTCGCTGAACTTCTAACTGATGCAGATGTTTCTTCTGTGGAGTCCATCAAAGCACTCATCATGCCATATGCAGAAGAGTGTGGGAAAGGTAATGTTCTTTGGCCGCTACGTATGGCGCTTTCTGGTCAAGAAAAATCTGCAGATCCGTTCACTATTATCTATGTGCTGGGTAAAGAAGAATCAATTAATCGCATTAAAACAGCTTGTCACACCTTGAGTTCCTAATGGTTATACCTACTACTACACCAATGTCACACTCGCTCTTTACAAAAATCTCATCATCTATACTAGCTATCAGCCTACTTCTTGGTGGAAGTGTGTACGCGCAAACACCAGATGAGTTACGTTCAAACGTTGATGCACTGTCTGCCCAGATTCAGTCACTCGACAAAGAAATAGCCGAGTACAATAAAAAAATACAAGCAACACAAGGTGAGGCAAAAACACTCAAACAGGCGCTCGCTAACCTCGAATCACGCAAAGCGATTCTCGCAAAAGAAATTGACCGTACGAGACTTCAAATCAAATCAACTGAAGGTCGTATCGTCGACACACAAGGTCGCATCCTAGAAACAGAAGAAGTTATCACTCGAAACGCACAAGCTCTCAAAGAGCTCTTTCGTAATGTGACCTATAGCGACGGAGCCCTTCCTCCACTTTTTAGTGTTATGACAGCATCTGGAAATTTGTCAGATACATTTGATAGCATAAAAAGAAGCACAGATATCTCAAACGAAGTTCATCGAAAAGTAAAAGAACTCAAAGAAGCTAAGATAACACTTGAAAGCGCGAAGCAGTCATACGAATCGAGTAAAAAGCAGTTGGAGACACTAACCTCTAACCTTGCTGATCAGAAGACGCTTGTTGAGCAAAACGCAAAAGAAAAAAATACACTTTTAGCGCAAACTAAAAACAAAGAAACCGAATATCAAAAGATGCTCTTAGATCGTCAAAAGAAAAAAGGGGAGTTGGAAGCCGAACTCTCAGATGTTGAATCAAAACTACAGATAACCGTAGATGCAGGTAAACTTCCAAAATATGGAAAGGGGGTTTTGCAGTATCCAGTAGCAAATGTAAAAATCACACAGTATTTCGGCAACACTCCATTTGCAAGTAAAAACCCACAAGTCTACAACGGTGGCGGACATAACGGTATCGACTTTGGTATACCAACCGGAACTACCATCATGTCTGCGCAGTCAGGTGTGGTGCTCGGTACCGGTAACACCGACACGGCATGTAATGGAGTTTCGTATGGTAAATGGGTGCTCGTCAAACATAACAATGGACTCACTACACTCTATGCACACCTTTCAGTTATCAGTGTGAGTGGTGGTCAATCTGTCTCTGCAGGTCAAAAGCTCGGACTCTCAGGAAACACAGGATACAGTACTGGTCCGCATCTTCACTTTACGGTGTATGCGTCTGATGCTGTAGAGATCACCAACTATCGCAGCAAGGTATGCGGTACAAACATGACTATGCCTATAGCTCCTAAACCTGGGTATTTGAATCCACTGAGTTATCTCTAAATGGTATACTGGGGCGTATATGATGACATTTACTATTCCAGCGTTTGCACTGCTTATGATATTTGCTGTGTTACTCGGTGCTATTTGTGGTATGTGGATTAGCTACAAACATATTAAGTAAAGACACCTATGATCACATTTACTACATTAGGATTTGCGCTTCTCTTTCTAATAGCTTTTCTGATAGGTCTAGCCCTTGGAATC